>Ga0126383_10000070_pt1 | contig 48386 bp, 42 predicted proteins | sample PanSoiMetPlot_35_FD_96882 | JGI IMG/M metagenome (GOLD analysis project Ga0126383, IMG submission 96882) | Tropical forest soil microbial communities from Panama - MetaG Plot_35 | ecosystem: Environmental > Terrestrial > Soil > Tropical forest > Bulk soil | place: Panama | collected 2016-02-17 | reverse complement strand
TTACGAGCGAATTTACCGCGAGTCGTTAGAGGAGCCCGACAAGTTCTGGAGCCGCATCGCCGGCGAGTTGCACTGGTTCAGGAAGTGGGACAAGGTGCTGGAGTGGAACAGTCCCTGGGCCAAATGGTTCGTCGGCGGGCAGATCAATCTGTCCTACAACTGCCTCGACCGCCACGTCCAGACCTGGCGCAAGAATAAGGCGGCGCTCGTTTGGGAGAGCGAACCCGGCGAGATTCGCACCCTTACCTACCAGCAACTGCATCATGAAGTGCAAAAGTTCGCCAACGTCCTCAAGTCTCTCGGTGTCAGGAAAGGGGATCGTGTCGCCATTTACATGGGTATGACGCCCGAGTTGCCCATCGCCATGCTGGCTTGCGCCCGGATCGGCGCTCCCCACACAGTCATCTTTGGCGGATTCTCCTCCAACGCGCTCGTCGACCGCATTCACGACTCCCAAGCCGTGGCCGTGGTCACCCAGGATGGTTCCTACCGGCGCGGCGCCGAAGTAAAACTCTTTCCGGCTGTCGAGGAAGCCTTGAAATCCTGCCCTTCGGTGAAAAATGTCGTCATCTACAAGCGCACCGGCAGCGCCATCAATCTGCAGGCGGGACGCGATCACTGGTGGCACGAACTGATGGCCAAGGCTTCCGACCAGTGTCCTGCCGAGCCGCTCGACTCCGAACACCCGTTGTACATCCTTTACACTTCGGGCACTACGGGGAAACCAAAGGGGGTCGTGCACACCACCGGCGGCTATTCCGTCGGAACCTATCTCACGACCAAATGGGTGTTTGACCTTAAGGAAGAGGACACCTTCTGGTGCACCGCCGACATAGGATGGGTCACGGGCCACAGCTATATCGTCTACGGGCCGCTGCAAAATGGCGCCACCAGCCTCATGTATGAAGGAGCGCCTAACTTTCCTCAGCCTGACCGTTTCTGGGACATCATCGACCGACACCAGGTCAATGTCTTCTACACCGCGCCCACCGCCATCCGCACGTTCATCAAGTGGGGGGATGAGTGGCCGAAGAAGCATCCCATGAGCAGCTTGCGCCTGCTCGGTACTGTAGGTGAGCCGATCAATCCCGAGGCCTGGATGTGGTACCGGGAAGTCATCGGACATGACAAATGCCCCATCGTTGACACCTGGTGGCAGACGGAGACCGGTCACATCATGATTTCTCCTATCCCGGGTGCGATCGCCACCAAGCCGGGTTCGGCGACGCGGCCGCTGCCGGGAGTTGTGCCGGAAATCGTAACCATGGATGGCAAGCCCGTGCCCGACGGCTCCGGTGGGTTCCTGGTCATCCGGCGGCCCTGGCCAGGCATGCTGCGCACGGTCTACGGCGATCCCGACCGTTATGTGCGCCAGTACTGGTCGCAGATTCCCGGCGCATACTTTACCGGTGACGGTGCTCGCAAAGACAAGGACGGCTACTACTGGATCATGGGCCGGGTCGACGACGTCCTCAATGTCTCAGGACATCGCCTGAGCACCATGGAAGTGGAATCGGCTCTGGTGGCGCACGAAGCGGTGGCCGAGGCGGCGGTCGTTGGCCGCCCTGACGATCTTAAAGGCCAGGCCATCGCAGCCTTCGTCACTCTGGAGCAGGGAAGAAAACCCTCGCTGGAATTGAAAGAAGATCTGCGCAAGTGGGTGGCAAAAGAGATTGGCTCTCTCGCCAAGCCGGATGACATCCGCTTCACCGATATGCTGCCCAAAACGCGCAGCGGAAAAATCATGCGCCGCCTGCTGCGGGAACTTGCCAGCAGCGGCGATGTGAAAGGCGACACCACCACGCTTGAAGACTTCGGCGTGATCGCCAAACTCAAGGAAAGCGAAGAAGTCTAGCGCCTGCCCACACAGGGACACGCGCCTCGGCTGTTTGGCCAAGCCGATTCTCTTCCTCTCTGGGTACGTTCGCGATCCGGGGCCGGATTGCACGCAATCCGATTTCGCATGCTGCGCGCACAGGCATTTGTGGCGCATCCACGACCAGCCCTTCGCCGCGGTTTTTTCTTATCCGCCGCTCCTGGTCGCCAGCTGCCTCTCCTCCGGCGTCATCTGCTTCCAGAGGATCTCCAGATCCTGCTGGACGCGTGCGTTCGAGGGATCCTGGTGCAGGGCCTTCGCGAACCAGCGATAAGCGGTCGGCAAATCGCGCGCCACGCAATGTCCAGTCGCGTACATCGCGCCCATCAGAGTCAGCGCTCGCGCATTGGAATGTGCGGCGGCGGTGCGGATGTTCTTCTCAGCCAGGTCACAGTTCTCGGGGACGCCATTCCCGTAGAGATATTTCTCTCCCTCCGTGACCAGCTTGTCGTCTCCTGCGAGCGCCGGAGCGGCTGCAACGGCGGGCTTGGGCTCAGGTTTGGCCTTGGGAGCGGGTGGAGCAGGCGCGGGCTTCGCCACAGCCGCCGGCTGGCTTTCGTCCGGGGAGGAATCGTCGGATGTCGCATTGTTGCCGGGCTTCGAATCGGCATGAGCCGTGGTGTCAGGCGCCGAGTCAGCCGGCGGTGGAGTCTGTTTCGCAGCGGCCTGCGGCGCTGGTTCTGGCGGCTGAACTGGATTCGCCGCGGGCTGTGCCTGTTCAGTTGCCGGCTCTGCCGCCGGCGTCTGAGCGTTGTCAATTGGCGCAGGAGCAGGCTGCTGCGGAGCCGGGACGCTCGCCGGTGGCGTCGAAGCCGCCGAATTCGCCGACGCTGAGGGTGGAGTCGCCGTGCGGGATGCCCAGGGATAGCCGTCGTGCCGCCAGTGCAGGGCCGTCAGTCCTGCTGCCAGGAACAACAGCAGAAGCGTGACCAGCAGCTTTCCGTGGCTCCTGGGCGTGTCGTCTTCAAGCAGGTAATCGAGATTTCGAGGCGCGGGTTCTCCGGTGATAAACCCCGGAGTGGCCGAGCCTGCGGCCGAGTCGGCCCGGGAAGGGAGGTCGGGTGTAATTACTGGCGGCACTGCTGATGCGGTCCTGGCGGGTGGCGGCTCCGGCGGAGTGGTCTCCCCGGAAGCCTCGCGACGGAGCGTAGCACCGCACATGCCGCAGAAGCGGTACATGTCACGGTTCTCGTACCCGCACTCGGGGCAACGAATGGTCATGGTTGCTTTGTTCACTATACCTATTTTAATCATCCCGGCGAGGTTACCGATTGGGTATCCCGGCGGCCGGCTGGCATTCTAGGGGACTTGCGGGAGGCTCTGACAGTAGGCAAGGATAGGCCCGGTCTGCTCGGGCTCGAGGCCCACGAACTCGAACCCGTGCAGGAAGCCCATGCGGTGGCGAATCACGGCTCGCAAGGAAAGCTGGCTTCCGTTTGGAAAGTTCAGCTCGAGGGAAACCATCTCGCCCGCCGACAGCTCCGCAGTGATAACGGCGCCCAAGCCTGACTCCGCGATCTCGGTGCAGCGGCCATGGATACGGACATAGCCGTCCTGTCCGAGCACCTTGACGAGCAGGGGCAGGTCCGTGCGATGGCGGGCGAAGCGGCGTTGTTCACGCTGCCTGCCGGAGGCAGATTTGTCGCTGGAAGGAGCCGGAGCCATACCAGCTTTCACAATAAACAATCCCATGCGTTCTGCCTACAGCAAGGTGGTTACTACGGTCATCAGCCAACTGGCGTACCGTTCCGCGGGGAATGACCTGTCCAGGAGCGGTAACAACGCCTGGTTTTTTCAACGCGGGGCTATCCTCCTTTTCACCCCACAGGGTATATGCAAGGACAGGGTTAACCGGTTCGTCCATCGATTGATCCCCCGGGAAACGTGCCACCTCCCGGCTGTACCCGTGCTCCGACATGCCTTTACACTTTGACTGCCAACGTGTTACCCTGATCCACGTAACGAAGAAAAATTGAAACCAGAAGACAGGAGTGCACCAGGTTAGTGCTAGCCAGAGAGCAAAAGAAATCCCTGATTGATCATTACGCCACTCATCCCACCGATACGGGCAGTCCTGAAGTCCAGATCGCGCTGTTGAGCGAGCGCATTGGTCAGCTGACGGAGCACTTCAAAACGCACCAGAAAGATCACGGCTCGCGCCGCGGCCTGCTTATGTTGGTCAGCAAGCGCCGACGCCTGCTCGACTACCTCAAAAAGTACGATTCCGAGCGCTACAAGGGTGTGGTCTCGAAGCTCGGCCTCCGCAAGTAGGATTGGAAAAACCATCATCGTGCGGTCGTGGGGACGGCGGTCTCCGAGCGAGGGAATCTGCTGAAGGTGTGCATCCGGCCATTACCAGGCTGCTGGCATCCGCTTATCCATCCGTGCAAGCTCCCAGGCGTGCGAGCGTGCCCTCCTGCCAATAAGGAAAAAGAACCATGAAACAAGAAGTATCTGTTGAACTCGCTGGTGGCAAACGAATCTCATTTGAAACCGGAAAATTAGCCAAACAGGCCCACGGTGCGGCGGTAGTGCGCATGGGCGACAACGTGGTGCTGGCCACGGCGGTGGCGAATGCGGAACCCCGGGAGGGGATCGATTTCTTCCCTCTGACCGTGGATTATCGCGAGTACACTTACGCCGGGGGACGCATTCCCGGCGGCTTCATCAAGCGGGAAGGCCGTCCGAGCGAGCGCGAGATTCTCACCAGCCGGCAAATTGACCGTCCCATTCGCCCTCTGTTCCCCGAAGCCTTCCGTTGTGAAACCCAGGTGATCGCCTTCGTGCTGTCGGCGGACACGGAAAATGACCCGGATGTGGCCGGCATCAATGGAGCTTCGGCGGCGCTGACGATTTCCGATATTCCCTTCAATGGTCCGATCGGTGCGGTACGGGTGGGCTTGGTGAACGGACAGTTCCTCATCAACCCGACGTATTCAGAGATGCGCGACAGCCTGCTGAACATCATGGTGGTCGGCACTGCCGAAGCGATCGTGATGATCGAATCGGGCGCCAAGGAAGTGAAAGAAGAAACGGTCGTGGACGCGATCGAGTTCGGTCACGCGGAGATCAGGAAGATCTGCGCTGCGATCAACGAACTGCGCGACAAGGCCGGCAAGGAGAAGCGCGAAGTCGAGCCGGCCGAGTTTGACCAGGCGTATTACGACGATCTGAAAAAGCGCATCGGCGACGACCTGGCCGGGCGCCTGGACACGGCGAAGCATCCGAAGTCGGAGAGTTACGAACTGGTTAAGGCGTTGAAGAAGGAACTGCTGGAGGCGATTCCGGAAGAAGACGAGGAAGCGCAGAAAAAGCTCAAGACCTACTACGAGACTCTGCGGGAGCGGATTTTCCGCGAGCAGGTGATCGGGCAGAAGCGGCGTCCGGATGGCCGGGCCTTCGATCAGATTCGTAACATCTGGATTGAAGTCGGGGTGCTGCCCCGCACGCACGGTTCGGCGATCTTCACCCGCGGGGAAACACAGGCGCTGGTGACCACCACCTTGGGCACCAGTGATGACATGCAGCGCCTGGAGGTGTTCGAGGGCGAAGCCAAGAAGCGCTTTATGCTGCACTACAACTTCCCGCCGTTCTCCGTAGGTGAAGTGGCGTTTCTACGTGGAGCGGGGCGCCGGGAGATCGGGCACGGGGCGCTGGCAGAGAGAGCGGTTTCAGCGGTGCTTCCCGCCGAGGACAAGTGGCCCTACGCGATGCGCGTTGTCTCTGACATTCTCGAATCGAACGGCTCGTCTTCCATGGCGACGGTGTGCGGAGCGGCACTGGCGTTGATGGATGCCGGTGTGCCGTTGAAGGCGCCGGTTGCGGGCGTGGCCATGGGACTGGTGAAAGAAGGCGAACAGTACGCGATTCTCACCGACATTGCGGGTGCAGAGGACCACTATGGCGACATGGACTTCAAGGTTGCCGGCACCAAGGATGGCATCACAGCTTTGCAGATGGACATCAAGGTGGGCGGTATTACCCCACAAATCATGCGGGAAGCCCTGGCGCAGGCCCAGCGGGGCCGGATGTTCATCCTCGACAAGATGAGCGAAGTGCTGGCGGAGCCGCGCGCCAAGGTTTCGGCGTATGCCCCACGGTTCTACACGCTGCAGATTCCGACCGACAAGATTCGCGATCTTATCGGGCCGGGCGGAAAGATGATCCGCAGCATCATCGACCAGACCGGTGTGAAAATCGATGTGGATGACAGCGGCAAGGTGAACGTGGCTTCGAACGACGAGGGTTCGGCCGCCAAGGCGCTGCAGATGATCGGCGACATTACCGCGACCGCTGAGGTGGGGAAGACCTACCTGGGCACGGTGTCGCGGCTCGCGGACTTCGGGGCGTTTGTCGAGATTCTGCCGGGAACCGATGGTTTGCTGCACATCAGCGAGGTAGCCGAGCATCGGATCAAAGATATCCGCGACGAGCTGAAGGAAGGCGACCAGGTGCTGGTAAAGGTGCTGGCCGTGGAAGGCAATCGCATCCGTTTGTCGCGTAAAGCGATTCTGAAGGAACAACGCGCCAAGATGGGTGGGGGCGACGGTGCGGTTGCGGAGCAGAGCGAGAGCGCGCCAGCTCCGGCCATGACCATCGAGGGTGGAGGCGATTTCGAAGATGAAGGCGAGCCGAACTTTAACCGTGACGATGCCGCGCCAGTAGGAGACCGCGGCGACCGCGGCGGCGACCGCGGAGATCGTGGCGGGCGCGGCGGGCGCCCCGGAGGCGGAGGTGGTGGTGGTGGTGGACGCCGTCGTCGGGGAGGTGGCGGACGCGGCCATGGAGGCCACGGTGGCCACGGCGGACCGCGGCACTGAGAGTAGTTCGCAACGATGAAGCGAGGCTGCAAGACTTCACTCCCTCGAAAGTCGCGCCGTAACCCATTTGGAATCAATCAGCGCTGGGAAATGACTTTCATGTCCATGGGTGGGCCTCAGGCCCATAGGAACTCAAAACCCAGGTCAGGTGGTTGGTGGAGCAAGTGAGCGCTGCGGGACTTTCGCGCAACCTCATCTGACAGTACTCGACCGGGGTTCGAGGAGGAAAAAGCCACCCAGATGTCGAGAAATCCTGCGATCTTGAAAAAGCCTGTTATTGTGCTTTTTCTGCCGTAATCAGGGCATATCCGAGACGTCCCTGCTGGATCACGGAAAGAGCGGTCGCGGCCATCTGGTTAGCGATTGAAAAGTCGATCCCAGGGAGGTCAATTTTCTTGAGGCTCACGAGCACTTCGGCCCCGAGCAGTTTCGCCTGAACCTGCCGCACCATTTCCTGAAGTGCTGCGTCGTGTAGCTCTGTCGTTCGTGGCGCCAGCCCGGCTGAATGAAACCAGTCCACGTAGTTTTGGACTGGCTGCGCATCAGCGATGCAAGAGATCCACGCAAGCAAGCCTTCCAGTTCTTTGGGGAGGTCCATGGAGCGGGTCAGGTCGCTGATGCCAACGCTCCCGCCCCGGCGCAGTACTCTCGAAAACTCGCCGGCTGCTTTGTGCTTATCAGGAAACGTGCAAAAGGCACACTCGCATACCACGGCATCGAAGGAAGTATCTGCGAATGGAAGTTGCTCGGCATCTGCTTGCTCGAAGTGCACACGGGATGAAAGCCCATGCGCGGCAGCAGTGCCATTGGCTGTCTCGACATTGTGCTTTCCGTAATCAAGGCCAATGACCGTGCATCCGAACCTCTCAGCGAGAAACAGAGCGCTGGTGCCTCTCCCGGACGCAACGTCAAGAACGTGGCTGTGCTCGCCGAGTTGCAAGAGCTGTCCGAGTCTTTCGGTCAATTTCAGGCCGCCGGGATGAAACGAATCGCCCAGGAGCAGCCTGGCAAAGTCGCTCTGGTAAAGATTGGCGCAGCACTGCTTGACTGCGGTGGCGCTCGATCGATCGGCCGGTTTCATTTCTCTACCTGCACCAGACGGGCGGATGTGAAATTGAAGGTCACCGGTCTGGGAACATAGCCTGTGCCGTTGGCGCGCGCTCGGCGGCGCTCCGGTTCCATTGATTCGAGTTGTGTGCGCGCCTGCTCGCGATATCCAAGCGTGTTGTATGCGCAGAAGGGAATCTGCTTGCCGCCAGGGAGCAGGAATTCCTTGCAGCACTTCATCAGGTTCTTCTGGTTGAATGTCCACGGGTCCATGAAGTCCTGCAGCATGATCATGAGCATGTGGTCAGCGAGGTCGCCTATGGTGGCGCTTTCGGATATGCCGCAGGCCTGACAGGAGAACCGAAACTGCTCTGTCGCTTTTTGCGAACCCGGTACTGACGATGAGGACCACAAGCCTTCAAGCGCCTGTTTTACTTCCAGGCTGAAGTCCGGCATCACACGGTTGGTGATGTAGTCGAGATAGTCGTACACATTCAGGATGCGCGGTAGTGGTGTGACCTTTTCGCCTTCGATGAAGGCATAGGTCACCGAATTGCAGGTCGGAAAGCAACAGGGTACCGGAACGAAATCGCTGGCCGCGAATTTGCCGGCAGTCTGCTCTTCAATGAGCCGGATGACATCGGGAATTGTGATCCGCCTCAGCGGATCATGCTGGACGTGGCGTCCGGCATGGAAGGCCGGCTGGAAATTGATGCCATGAATTGCGGGATGCTGAATAGCGAACTCGATGATCCTTCCAACCTCGTGCTCGTTTACGCCGCGCTCGATCGCAGGAACAATGGTTACGTTCAGTCCGATTTCTGCCAGCCGGTCCAGCGCCCGGAGCTTCTCATCCAGAACATTGGCGTCGCCGCGCAGAATCCGATATGTGTCAGGTTCGAATCCGTCAAACTGGAAATAAAGGGATGGCCTGACCTCGTTCAATTGCTCCAGAAAACGGTCGTCGTGGGCGATGCGCTTTCCATTAGTGTTGATCATGACAAAACGAATGTCGCGGGTCTGGGCAGCCCGCACAAACTCGATGATCTGTGGATGAATCGTGGGCTCGCCGCCGGAAAACTGCACCACCTCCGGAGTGCCTTCCGTGCGCACCAGGTCGTCAAGCATCTGCTCGACCTCTTCCAGCGTGAGACTGAAGCCCGGCCGCGCCTCTGAAAAACAGAGCGGACAATCCATGTTGCAGTTGCTGTTGACCTCAATGATGCCCAGGCATGTGTGTTGCTGATGGTCAGGGCAGAGGCCGCAATCGTAGGGGCATCCGTCGTGAATCTCGGTTCCACGCGCGAGCGGGATGGTCCCGGGCTTGTTGTATTTGCTCAGTGAGACATACGCGGCGGCGTCACCGTAAACGAGCGCCTCAAATGGCCCACACTCGGGACACCGTTTTCGCATGTAAACCTTGTTGTCTCGTAAAATGACCTGCCCATCGATGACCTTGCGGCAATCAGGACAAATGCTCCGAGTCAACTCGTAAAACACGAAATCGGCATCTTTCTTTGTCGATACCGCAATCTGCGTCGCTGGTTGCTGAGTGCTCATAAACGCTTCAGTCTCCAGGTTCGTCAACGAACCGCTCGCGACAATCCTCGTACCAGTTTGCCCAGTGCGCCTGAAAGCAGATGTTCGACAGTGATGTCGGCAGCCATCTGCTGAAGTGCGGTTGAATACGTCGGGTATGGGTGGATCGTACCCGCGAGGTCCGCGATCTTTACCTTGTTTTTCATTGCTACGACCAATTCAGTGATTGCTTCGCCGGCGCGTGCAGCGATCACGCTTCCGCCGAGGATGGTTCCGTCGTGATCGGTGATGACCTTCAGAAAACCAGATGTATCGTTTTCGCAGACCGCTCGATCCACTTTGCCGAGGTCCCAGCGATGGATTTGAATGTGATCCCCGTGTTTTCGACGGGCCTCCTGTTCCGTTACTCCAACATGCGCAACCTCCGGGTCGGTGAAAGTGACCCAGGGAACAACATCGCTGATACCCGAAGCACTGCCGGGCAGCAAGGCATTGCGAACCGCCTGAAACGCCTGCCAGCCAGCATAATGCGTGAACTGGCATCCGCCGGTGACGTCCCCAGCAGCATAGATGTGATGCACATTCGTTCGCAAACGATCGTCCACCGAAATGCCGGACGGCGAGTATTTGACTCCGGCTTTCTCCAAATCCAATCCCGCCAGGTTAGGCTTGCGGCCTGTAGCGACGAGTACCAGGTCGCCCAATAATGCTTGATGTCCAGTGGCAATAACGACAGCATCTCCGTCTCGGCGCATCTCCTCCGCGTGCTCCAGAACGAACCGGACACCTTCCCCTTCCAGGACGGTTTTGATCCGTTCCTGGACATCCGGATCTTCCTTAGGAAGAACAGCTTTAGCGACCACCGTGACTTGGGAACCAAGTCGCTGGTACGCCTGCGCCATCTCAATACCAATCGGTCCTCCGCCGACGATGAGCATTTTTTTGGGCAGGACATCGTTGTCGAAGATTTGTTCATAGGTAATGAAGGGCACGCCTTGGAGTCCAGTGATTGGCGGAATTACGGGCCGAGCGCCCGTGGTCAGCAGAAACGCCCTTGACTGTATTGTGCGATCGCCTGCAATGATCGTCGAAGAATCGAGAAATCGGGCGGCACCGAAAACCACATCAATGCCTTCTTGCGCCAGTACCTCAGGCGTCTCGAACTGATATACCGATTCAATGGCTCCGTAGACGTAGTCGCGAACCGCTGACAGATTTGCTTCAGGGCTGCTGGCCGAGATGCCATATCGACGCGCAGTCCGAATCTCGTGTGCGACCTTGGCGACTTTCAAGAGGGCCTTGCTCGGCACGCAACCAGTCCAGGTGCAGTCGCCGCCAATACGGTTCTTTTCGATGAGTGCGATCCTGGCTCCCAGCTGTGCAGCAAATCTCGCAGCCACCAGCCCGCCCGAACCAGCACCGACAATCACCAGATCGTATCTGCTGGTCATGCTCTCTCCGCAATCGGAATTTCAGTGCCCGCGTCAAGTCGCTGCACGAAGAGCAGCGCTATGACCGCCATTGCAAGGGTGCCGTAGATCAAGCCATCAACGGCGAAGCGCCTGCCCAGGACGGCTGCAATCAGCGAACCGACAATGGCACCTACGCTTAGCAGGACCGAATAGATGCCCATCGCCGCGCCGCGTCCGGACTGGGCGCCGATGGCTCCGGCCAGTAGCGCCAGGGCGGCAGGAGTGAAGCCGCTCTCGACCATGATGGAGAGCGCGGTTAGGACTCCGACGATCCAACGTGCGAGATCCGAACCCAGGTGGTTGAATAAAAGAAGCTGGCCGCACACTACCAACATGGCGAAGAGCGTGACGTGCAATGCGCGCGGGAGTGAAATGTGCGGCAGAACAAAGCTCCAACCGGTTACGCCAAGGCCGAAAACTATGGAATACCCCAGGAGCACCCATCCGACCCGATCGGGATGTTCGAAAAACACGCCATCGAGAAATTGGGTTGACTGCGATTTGTGAGTGAGCAGAAAAATCAGGGTTGGCCCCAGCCAGAGCCCCACAATGGTATTCACGCAAAGCCACACCGGTGCAAGACGCTGTAATGACGGGTGGTGTAACGCACGCAAGAAGCCTGCAATGGCTCGCGCCCGGCCGTGGCTTCGACTGCCAACTGCGCCGGCGTACAGCAGCGCAGCCGACAAAAGATATACAACTGCGACCGCTCGAAACGCGCGCGCACCCAGTTTCCCCCAGAGTTGGCCGCCCAACAGGCCGCCCAGAGCCAGGCCAACCAGGAGTGACAGCTCGAAATAGCTCATCGCTTTGGCACGAAGGCTTGGTTTGTGATCGGTCACATCGGTAAGGTGTGCGAGCAGTGGTGGCGCGACCGCTGCCGCTCCTACGCCTTCCAGTCCGCGGCTTATAAAAAAGATGCTTACCAATCCAGTCATTCCAAACAACTGAGTCGCACCGGCGCCCAGCAGTGAGCCGCCGGCCATCAGGCCACGCGGTCGAACGGCGTCGGATGCGATGCCCATCGGTGTTGCCGCGATTAATTCCGCACTGAATGAAACCGCGCCTAAGACTCCAACCAGCCCCGCTCCGATTGCCGAGCCCTGGTTGGCAAGTTGTGCCAGATATAGCCCGACCAGAACACCGCTGGCTCCGGCTGCGATGCGCTGCAGCGAATTACCGATGAGCATGAGAGCCAGATTTACTGTTTCCATCCAATCATTCATCCGATTCTTCGAGGCCGGATTTTCGCAGGCGCTTACGAAAAGGTCCCAAGCACGGCAGCCTCTTCCATGTACGATTCGGCAGAAAAAGATTCGTTTACGAAAAGAAAAGAGCGGAGACCCTGCGCCTCATGTAACGCATTGTAATTCCCGGACTCGTAGCTTGTGAGTGCGGCAAATTCACGAGCTGTGCGGACTTCATAATTCGGAGAGTTACATTGGGGAAATTTGCGACACTTGCTTTTGGTGCTTGCAGCCGCGCTCATGACCTTTTCGGCAAGCGTGGCTATGGCTCAGGAACGGCGCGTAAGCAATTCCCGGCAACAACATCTTTCGACCCCGCAGCGTTAACGAGGGAAATGGCGATGGTACGCCAATACGAGACCAGACACTGTCGACCCCGAGAGACGTTGGCATTTGTCTTTTTACTTCATCGAAGTGGAAGGCGGCACGACCTCCGCAGGGTTTACCCAATTGACCTTGAAGGGACCGATCCCGTGTGCCTGAATAATCGTATCGCCCTTGGCCCTAGCGAAGTGGCGCATCTCCTTCGGCATGGTCACGAAGCTGCCCAGCGTTCATCGGTTTCAGTTTTTGCTCGTCGTATTTTTCGCCTTCGGCCACGAGAAACGTACCTTTCAACACGGTGATATTCTCGTCGGTGGGGTGCCAGTGCGGTGGAACCTTCGCCCCATCTTCACCATGAAAACGAACAGCAAAGGGTTCTTGTTCCTTGTCAGGATTGCCGGAAATGACGGTGATCTCCCAACCGGAGATTATCGGCGTCCATTTCAACTCTGTCGGACTGACGATAGAATGTGCTCCCGAAGGCTGATTGTCTTGCGCCAGCAGACCCACGCGTAGGGTTGCCAGAACCACCACTGGAACAACTCCAGCCCATCGGCAAAAAGTTTTCATCGAGTCCTCCGTTTTTTCGGCAAAGACTACACGCATTTTCGCGATGGTTCAACCCTTAGCGTAGGACGGGGCGGGGGTTTGAGGGTAATGAGCTACATGGCCTGTCCGAGCTCGGTCTCCCGGTCGCTGAAGGGTTCGGGACAGAAGCCCGCCCTGCGCATGGGGCGAAACCATCTCAAGGCGGGCACAATCCAGAAACAGGATGCCGGGAAGCATAACGTTGCCATCACTGTCTCCTTTCGAAACCAAACAGTGAAGCACCGTCGAACATGGCGTTAACGCGGATCATCAAAAGAAAGGGAGGACCTGCTAACCTCCCTTTCTCATCCTCAAAGGCCGGCGTTGGCTCGCTCTATGACGCCTTCCTGCTTGCCGCATCCGCCTTTGCCTTAAGTGACTCGACTTTTGCCTGCGCCTTGCGTTGCGCGGCGTCACGTCTCTGTTTCGCCCTTTCCAGCTGAGCCTGAATCCTGGAGTCAAGCTGATCAATGTTTTCTTGAAGTTTTGCTTTCCGTTCTGCCTTGGCTTGAGCGTGCTCCGCCTTTAGCTGAGCGAGGTCGGCCTTCATGGCGGCGATATCTTCATCGTCCGCAGTCTGGCTAACTTCCGACAGCGCGCGACGGAAGACATTTCCGCCAATGGCTTCCATCCGCGTATCCACTGGTGTCGTCCATTCCTCGTCAACTTCGGCAATGAGCGCGACATTCGGAGGTAAGAGCAACTTCTGGACGTCGTCAATGAAGTCCGCGCCAACACGAGCGTTGTCCACGTCGATTGCACTGCCCGCCGCCATTCCGGCCGCCGCGCCAGCGGCCATGCCCACCGGGCCTCCCAGGATGCCAATGAGACTTCCGAGAGATGTGCCCACCAGAGTGCCTATCGGACCAACATCATCCCCTTGTTTTACATTTGCGGTTCCATCCGCGTTCTTTGTGAGCACGGCGTATGCGTATACGCTGATGCTTCCTTCAGAGTCCAGCTGTTGGAGAGCGGTTCTGCCTTCGTACGCCTTGCTCTCATTGGGGAAAATCACCACAAGCATGCGATCCATGAATCTCTCCTGTCTGCGTTGCGGAACTTCAACGCGAAAAATCCCGAACGGACTGATGCATCGAGAATCGTATCCCTCGCTGGTAGCAGCGGTGAAGATTCGGTTCTCAGGCGTTTGCGACTGACTCGGTGCGTGGCTAGTGATGGTCGGTTTGTTGTGTTTCGCTGGATCCGCCATTGAATCCCGGAGTACACGAGATCGAAAGGTGGATCATTGAGCGTCAGGCCTTCTTGTCGGCTGGTCGTGCCCGAGCAACGTGGGTTTTAGGAAGTGGCACGAATCTTTTTCCGGCTTGGTTTTGTTTCGAACTATGCCGCCCGCAGATTATCGATGTCCTCCTTGAGGGCATCGGTGTCGGCTTGCAGCTGCGCCTTCAGGCGCTTCTTCGCTCTGGTGGTGGCGGCGTCGACTTTGGCTGCCAGGTCTGTCGCGGCGACTACGACCAGTCCGCTTGTGCCGTTGTCGAGCAACTCGCCGATATCCTTTAGATCAGACCGCTTCATCCCGCCGACGATGTGCCCGGCCACAGCGCCCGTACTCGCACCAATCGCCCCGCCTCCAAGCAGTCCGGCGCCCAGTCCTATACCGGCAGCGGGGAACAGAGCGATCACCGCCCCAACCGCCAGCCCTATCACCAACCCTCGGGCCGCGCCCTGACTGGCTGGTTCCTCGGTACGCCTCACAAGTTCGACCTTCCCATTTGGTTTACGGGTCAACACTGCAGCGTCATACGTGTCGATGATGCCGGCGTCCGAATACAGCTTGCGCACTGCATCGTAGTCGGCTATCGCATCGGATTCATTGTTGTATTGGTCTGCAAGAACAACTAACGTGTCAAGTGACATGATCCAACTCCTTTCACTTGAGGAATCTTTGATACGAACAATACTCCCGGGGTCGAGGTCGTGCAACATCGACAAGGCTGCTCGTCCTTGAACAGTTTTGGAAGGCTTCCTGGTCGTCGATTCTTGACCCGAGTCCAAACTGGGAAGGCCACACTACAGGCTCGACGGATTGGTTCTGATCATCGACGTCATGGGGCGGAGCCGATCAGATGGCAAAATTGCTCTCCAGGCTCTCGGTATGGTTTCCAGTGTCCTGGACCCATCGGGTGGGTGCTTCGATCCCGCCCGGCATGGAAATCTCCTGGAGTCCCTCGGTGTCGGGGTGCTCAAATGTTGCATCAGGCGATTGCGTTCAAAACCCCTGCTACGGGCATGTTGATTGCATGAAGTCATCGGTCTCCTTGAGCTGGGTACACTTGGTGGTGCAACCCGACATGGGCTCAGCAAGGAACCGAAATCCCCAACCTTGAGTCCGCTCCAGGAAGCCCTCGCCTCCGGTTCGTTTCTTCCTTTCCGCAACTTCCGTCTTTCCATGCGTTCCTTGAGTAGAGGTGTATAAATTCAAGCTGGTTTTCGAGGAGACGGGGATGAAGATCGCGATGGCATGGTTACTTTGCGTGGTCAGCGCGGCGTCGATGGCCCAGGAGCATCCCGCGGTGACCGCGCAGCCGAACTCGATTTTTGTTGGTGCGGATGGACGCTTCGAGGCCAACCCTGACACGGCGGTGCTGCAATTCAATATCTCCGCGCAGGAAGACAGCGCCCGGGCGGCCTATGACCGGGCTTCAAGGAATGCCGAACAGATACGTGAGATCCTGCGATCGAACGGTGTGGACCCGAAATCGGCGGAGATCGGTTACTTCGCGTTGCAGCCCGTGTACGACTACAAGAACCCCAAGCGCAAGCTGGTGGCCTACCGCGTGTCGGCGAACGTGACCTTGAAGTTGAAGGATTTTTCGAAGATAGCGCCAATCATTTCGCAGCTGGCCGACAGCGACGTGACCGAGAACCAGTCGATCAATTACACGCTGGAAGACATAGACGCAGCCAAGAGCAAAGCCGTGGAGGACGCCTATCGCCGGGCGCGGGCATCGGCCGAGGCGGTAGCGCGAGCCAGCGGGCGCACCGTAGGCGAGTTGTCATATGCGTCGGTGGATACGTTCGAGAATGTGCGTCCAATTCAACCCGTGTTTCGGGCGATGGCGGCTCCCGGCGCGGTGGCGGCCAGCGTGCCTGCGCCGACCGAGGAATTCACCCCGCAGAGCGTGACCGTGACATCCCGTGTGAACGCAGTGTTCACGTTGAAGTAAGGGCTGCTTTACTTGACGGTCGTGGGCACGCGGCTGGCGTCCAGAGGCACGTCGCGTTGAATGATCATTTCGATGCTGCTGCCGGCATCGAGTTGGACGTCGTTGCCGCGCGTCAGCATGGCGATGGCCGTGCCGACAGCGCCTCCGACTCCGGCGCCGATGAGCGCGCCCTTCCCGCCGTGACTCAAACCTCCAATAACGGCGCCGGTTCCGGCGGTGCTGGCAGCGGTTCCGATTTTCTCGCCCGTCTGGCTATCGCCGCGGACCGTTCCTTCCTCGCCTTTCACCGTGGCCTTGTTGGCTCCCGGGGCATTCTCCAGCGCGCCGGGAAGAAGCACGGTGTAGCCACTCGGGTAAATGAGGGTTGTAAAGTGCATCAGCACTTCGGCGCGGCCCTTGATGCGGCCCGCGCGCTGAATGTGAGAGATGCGTCCCTGGACATAAGTTCCTGCGGGGATCAGCACGCGATTGTTGCCCACGATGGGGAAAGCTGTCTCGGCGTAGACGGGATCTCCCTCACGGGTGGTCTTGGTGGAAATGGTCTGCTTGAGCGTAATGGGAACCTTGGTTCCACTCGGAATGACCAGTTCGGCGGACGTGATGGTTGAGGGAGCGGAGGTTGCCGGCTGGGGCGCCGAGGCGACAGTTTGTCCGAGGGCCAGGCCGGAGAGCAGGGTCGCAACCATGATGTAACGCATTCGAAAGGTCTCCCATCCGATTGACAAGTACGTGAACGAACTCCGATGTGCGGTAGGATGCGGGGCAGGCAAAAAAGGGCTATACGCCCCGCGGAAAGCTAGCTACCGCTGCGGCGCATTTGGCTTCCCCGGACGTTCCCCATGAACTGCGACTGCAACTTCTGGGCGCACAATTCACCGCAAAGGTGCAAGGTGCCTTCTTTCTGAGCGATTTCCTCATCCCAGGGGCACAGGTAGAGCACGGGATGGTTGTATTCGCCGAAAGAAGTCCACATCAGCCACCAGCGGTCGGAAGACCGCTTCAGAACTCCACAGTTGGGGCCGGCACAGCGATAGAAGGGTAAGGTAGGGTTTGCGCTGCCGGCCATCCGAAGGGGTCTCCTTTTTCAACTGTCCATTCTAGCAAGCCGGGGAGCTCATGGGGATCACTTGTAAATCAGGTATTTCTGCCGGATCTGCTCGAACCTCTCGAGAGATTCCTGCCAGTCTTGCGCGATGCGCCGCGGGTCTTGTCCGCCTCCGATGGCGTCAAGTACAGACTGGTTGAGCAGCAGGTCATTTATTTTCTCCAGGTGAAACTGATCGGGATAAAGCTTATGCAGAGCCGAGGCTAGCTCGACGCCCAGTTCCGGCGAGTCGAGGGCGTTGCGGTCAAGAAGGACCAGGTTCACGCCCTCGCACTTCTGGCCGGAATACCAGCTCGAGCTCGGGGTAAAGCTCGTAGGGACGAAACGGACGCCGGAGATGTTACGTGCGTTAAGGTAGGCGGCCAGCTCGCGCGGATGCATCCAGGGTGCGCCCAGAAGTTCGAAAGGAGTGTCGGTGCCGCGGCCGACGGAAACGTTGGTTCCTTCGATCAGTCCAACTCCCGGATAAAGCACGTTTTCAGTGAGACTTCGCAGGTTGGGCGAGGGATTTACCCAGGCAAGCCCGGTGGAATCGAACCAAACTCCCCGCATCCAGCCATCCATGGGGATAACCTTCAAGCGGGCGTTGATGTGGCGCTCGGCGTTGAACATCTGGGCCAGTTCGCCTATGGTCATTCCGTGGCGGACGGGAACCGCGTGATAGGCGGTGAAGTTTTCGCGTCCTGGTTCGGAGAGGGGGCCCTGGACGAAGGATCCGGTGATGGGATTGGGGCGGTCGAGAACGATGATTTCTGTGCCGGCCCTGGCCGCGGCCTCGAGGAAGTATCCCATGGTGGTCGCATAAGTGTAGAAGCGGACGCCTGCATCCTGCATGTCGATGACGACGGCATCGAGCGTCTTCAGGAGATCGATCGACGGGCGGCGCTCGGCGTCTTTGGCTCCGTACACGCTATAGACGGGAATCCCCGTTCCAGCATCTTTCGAGTTGGCGACGTCGGTCGAGTCGAGCGTCCCGGTGACGCCATGTTCCGGACTGAAGATGGCATCGAGCGAGACCCCTGGCGCGTGGGCGAGGACGTCGATGGTTCGCTGTCCCTGAGCGTCGATGCCGGTTTGATTTGTAAGAACGCCGATGTGCTTCCTGGTTGCGCCGCCGCTGATTCCCTCGAAGTGGCGGGCTGCGAGAACGTCGATGCCGGTCTTCACCGTTCCGTTGCGCACGGCCATGCGGCGGGCAGCGGTTTCGGTTTCGTTGTAGCCGGTGATGCTTTTGGAGCGCAGGGCATCCTGCTCGGTGGGGTTGAGATTCAACGCAGCCGCCACGGCGGTCGCCACTTTCGAGCGCAGGGCGACGGCGCTGCCTCCGCGCGGATGGACGGCATTGGTCAGAAGAATGATGTAGGTATCGGTCGTCGGGTCAATCCAGAGTGACGTTCCAGTGAACCCGGTATGACCGAACGAGCCGACAGGCAGGAGATCTCCGCGGTTCGTGGAGAAGGGCGAGTCTATATCCCAGCCAAAGCCGCGCAAGACTTGCGCCGTGGGCGGCTGCTGTGGGGTGGTCATCTTCTTGATGACGAGCGGCGGCAGAACGGGGCTGCCGTTAAGCAGAGCCACGGCAAATTTCGAGAGATCGTTGGCGGTAGAGAACAGCCCGGCGTGCCCGGCGACTCCGCCCATGCGGCGCGCTGTAGGATCGTGCACCACTCCGCGCAACATCCGGTTGTCTTCGTCGTACTCGGTGGGAGCGATCTTCGCCTTCCAGGTCGCGGGAGGCAGAAAGCGCGTGTGGGTCATTTTCAGCGGCCGGAAGATGTTCTTCTCACAATATAGATCGAGGGTTGTGCCGGAGACGCGCTCGACCAGAGCGCCAAGGGTAATGAAGTTTATGTCGCTGTACAAAAACCTCGATCCTGGCGGATAGACCGGCTTTTGTGCATAAGCCATCTTGAGAGCGGTGTCCCGGCCCTGCCAGTGTTCGGTGAGGTCGAGGTCCTCGGTCAGGCCGGAGAAATGGGTTAGAAGCTGACGGATGGTGATGTCTTCTTTTTCGTTTTGCGCGAATTCGGGGATGTATTTTGCGACCGGCTCGTTGACGCGAATCCTGCCATCCTCGACCAGTTGCATCACGGCAGTCGTCGTCGCCACCACCTTGGTAAGCGATGCGATATCGAAGATCGTGTCCACAGTCATCATTTCCGGGCGTGGTTCGAGGGCGCGGTGGCCAAAGGCCTTGCGGTAGGCCACCTGGCCGTTGTGGCCGATCAGCACGACGGCGCCTGGGATTTCGCGGTCGCGAATCGCGTCCCGGACGATGGCATCAACGACGCTGAGACGTTCGTCTTCGGCACGCGGCCGCCTGGCGAGGGCGAGACCCGGGGGAGCGAGCAGCGCGGCCATGACCACCAACGCTGCCAGGCGAAGCTGGAGAGCACAGAAAGATGGATTCACTTGGATGATTCCCGACACTGCGACTCTACACAAGCGCCGCTTGCCGGCTCAAGAGCTGAGGCAGGGGAGTGCCATTTCTGCCAAGGGGAGCGCTTTACCCCTGAGGCAGTCTTTTGCTATAAGCCAGTATCGGATCTTTTTCTGGGATTCGTACGCCTGCGATGCCCGTTTATTCTCCGGTTCCAGCTTTCGATGAGCAGGATGCGATGTTCCGGCGGGCTTTCCTGATTCTCCAGGAGGCTGTTCGGGCACGGGCATTTCCCGCGGCTTCCACCGCGGTCACGCATCGCGGAAAGCTGGTTGGGCTCAAGGCTGTGGGAAGTTATACATATAAGCCCGGCGCGTGCGAGGTAACCCCCGCCCAAATTTTTGATCTGGCCTCAGTTACCAAAGCCATCGCGACTACAAGCATGGCCATGATCCTCAATCAGCGGGGTTCGCTCGATCTCGAAACTCCGGTGGTAGAAGTTGTGCCCGAGTTCGCGGGGGTTGACGAACGACGTCGCAGGGTCAGGTTGCGGCACCTGTTAGCACATTCGTCCGGACTCCCGGCCTACGAGAAACTCTTTCTTCACGCAAGCGCTGCCGAAGAGTTGCTGGTCGCGGCGTTTCGTACAGCGCTGGTTGCCGAACCGGGAACTCAGGCGGAGTACAGCGACATCGGGTTCATCATCCTGGGTGTGGCTCTGGCGCGCATTGCCGACGAGATGATCGACCAGTTCTGCCGGCGGGAAGTTTTCGGACCGCTCGGAATGTCGCATACATGTTTCAATCCTCCGGCAATGTGGCAAAGCATGACGGTGCCGACGGTCGATGATCGAATCTTTCGCCATCGCACTATCCAGGGAGAGGTGCAGGATGAAAACGCCAGCGTGCTGGGAGGCGTGGCCGGACACGCGGGATTGTTCGCCACCGCCCATGATGTCGCCCGCTTCGCTCATCTCCTGATCGAAGGAGGACAGCCTTTGTTTCGGCCGGGGACCATTGCCTTGTTTACCCATCGCCAGCCCTTGCCGGAAGGCAACTCCCGGACCCTCGGGTGGGACACACCGTCATCGCCGTCGCAATCGGGCAAATACTTCGGTCCACACTCATATGGACACCTGGGATACAGCGGCACTTCCTTGTGGATTGATCCGGAGCGGCAAATTTCGATCACACTCCTCACCAACCGCACCTGGCCGGATTCGAGCAACCAGGCTATCAAGCAGGTACGTCCGGCGTTTCACGACGCGGTAATGGAAGCCCTGGGTGCAGCCTTGTGAAGCGTCCTCGCGCCAACTTAAGCAGGCTGGCGACCGAGAAGCCGAATCGCACCTCCCGGGGCCTCGATCTCAAAACCGCCAGGGAGATTGCCAGCATCATCAATGCCGAAGATGAGAGAGTAGCCGTGGCAGTGCGGCGAACCTTGCCGCAGGTTGCGCGCGCCATCGACTTGATCGCCGACCGCCTGCGCCGGGGCGGGCGTTTGATCTACGTGGGAGCGGGAACCAGCGGCCGCATTGCCGCGCTGGATGCGGCGGAGTGTCCGCCTACATTCACGCGCAACCGTGCCACCGTGCAGTTCGTCATGGCGGGTGGCGTGAGAGCCCTGGGAGCGGCCACCGAGGCCAACGAAGACTCTCCCGCGCTGGGGCGAAGGGAGATGTCGAAAAAGAACCCGGGAAGGAACGACGTAGTGGTTGGCATTGCCGCCAGCGGGCGCACTCCATTCACTATCGCCGCGGTGGAATACGCCAGGCGCAAGGGGGCGGAGACGATAGCAGTGACGTGTAACCGGGGTTCTCCCCTCGAGAAAGCGGCGAATCTCGCTATCGTGGCCGAGGTTGGGCCGGAAGTGGTTTCCGGCTCCACCCGCATGAAGGCAGGGACGGCGCAGAAAATGATTCTGAACATGGTGTCGACGGGCGCGATGGTGCGCATGGGGTTTGTATACGGGAACCTGATGGTGAACGTTCTCCCCCGGAACGCGAAGTTAAGCGAGCGGGCGGCAGCAATTCTGGAACAGGCGGTGCCGATGAGGGGCCGGGAGGCCCGACGGGTTCTGAAAGCGGCAGGAAAGAATGTGCCTGTCGCGCTGGTGATGGCGAAAGCCAGCGCCAGCCGCGGACAGGCCCAGCGGGCGCTCCGCTCGGCGCAAGGCAACGTGCGCAGAGCGATCGAATCGATAAGGCAGTCCTAGCGTGGTTCTCCCGGCAGTTGCTGTCCTGCCGATTACGAAAGCTTCCCTCGGTGATTTCATTTCCCCGATAGAATGGAAGGCAGTATCCAAGTTATTGGGGAACTTATTCGTCTATGGACAAATTCGTGATTCGCGGCGGCAACGCTCTGTTGGGCACGGTTCGTGTCAGCGGAGCAAAGAATGCCGCCCTTCCGGCGATGGCGGCCGCCCTGCTTACTCCGGAGCCGGTCATCCTGGAAAATATTCCGCAGGTACGCGACATCGAGACCACGCGCCGCCTGCTGACGGCGATGGGCGCCGAGGTGGAGCTCGGGTATGGGCGTGCACATCACCGGACCAGCATCTCATGCAAGAACCTGTCGGCTCCGGAAGCCTCGTACGATTTGGTCAAGACGATGCGGGCTTCAACCCTGGTGCTGGGGCCCCTGGTGGCCCGGTGTGGCCGTGCCCGGGTCTCTCTTCCTGGCGGGTGCGCCATCGGTGCGCGCCCGATTGATCTGCACATCAAGGGACTCGAACGTCTGGGCGCCAGGATCACCCAGGATCACGGCTACGTGGAAGCCACCGCGGAGCGCCTGAAAGGTGCGGAAATTGTCTTCGACAAAATCACGGTTACCGGGACCGAGGACCTGCTCATGGCGGCGACGCTCGCCGAGGGCGAGACCGTGATGCAGAATTGCGCTTGCGAGCCCGAGGTCGAAGACCTGGCCGACCTGCTCAATGCGATGGGAGCACGCATTGAAGGAGCGGGCACGTCGACGATCCGCGTCAAAGGCGTCACCAAACTGCACGGTGCGAGACACCGCATCATCCCGGACCGGATCGAGGCGGCCACGTTCATGATCGCGGCTGTACTCACCGGCGGAGACGTGAAAGTTGCGGGTTGCGAACCTGAACACTTCGGAGCCCTGCTGCAGAAGTTAGGCGAGGTAGGGGTCAAGACGGCGGTGAACGGCGATGCCATCCGCGTCATGGGCGACGGTCCCCTGAAGGCTGCCGACATCAACACCGAGGAGTATCCCGGCTTCCCCACCGACGTGCAGGCGCAATACATGGCGCTGGCCACTCAGGCTGATGGCACGTCGGTTATCACGGAGAACATCTTCGAAAACCGCTACATGCACGCGCTTGAACTGGTGCGCATGGGCGCGAACATCAAGATCGAGGGGAGGCGCGCGATCGTGCGCGGGAAGACCCCGTTGAGTGCCGCAGCCGTGCTCGCCTCGGATCTGCGCGCGTCGGCGTCTCTGGTGATTGCAGCCCTGGTGGCTGATGGGGAGACCATCATCGACCGCGTGTATCACATCGACCGGGGATACGAACAGATCGAGGAAAAGCTCAAAGGCCTGGGGGCCGAGATCCGCAGAATGGGTGAGATTTTTCCCAAACGGCGCGGAGCCGTAGTGGTCTAAGACTCGACCTTGCGGCTAGTGACGGAGCGCGCCCTCCAGCAACGCCACGCCGTTCGCTGCGGCAATGGCAAAGAACACGACGATGATGGCCGAGAGCAGGCCAATTTGGGCCCATTCGCCCCAGCTTCTCTTGCCGGAAGGCGAAGAATCCAGACGCTCATAGACATTTGCATTGGGCATAAGTACCTCGTCCACCTGCGGGACCTGTATCGGAGACTATTTGACCGCCCCCCTGACTGACAAGGGGCCGAAGTTCTCTATCTTGCGATCCCCGCTGGCCTTCCGGCGGTGCCCCGTCAAAAGCGAACAAACGGCGAATCAATAAGACCCGCACAGGGCGTCTTGACTGCACATGATTCGCTGAATTTGCAATTTGATGACTTGCCGGAGACAACTCCCGAGTTGGCTCCCGGATAACATCCGAAGCGATCGAGAATCGGGGGAACGCCGCGTTCCCTCCCGCGCAGTTGCCTTAATCCGCTACTGCAGTCTCCCAGCCAAAGGAGAAGTTCCATGAGACGCTTCGCACCTCGCACTCTGGCATTCCTGGCCGTTCTGGCACTAAACCCTTTACTGTTCCCTGATGCCGCGTCCGCACAATACAGTGTTACCACCCTGGTGGCGAATCAGCCAGGCAAGGCACCTCATACCGACCCGAATCTGGTGAATGCCTGGGGATTGGCGCGCGCCGGAGCGAGTCCCTTCTGGGTCAGCGACAATGGCACAGGGGTTTCCACTCTCTACGACGGCATGGGCAATGCGATTCCCCTGATTGTCAGCGTACCCGCTCGGGCCGGAGGCAAAGGCTCGCCCTCGGGAATTGTGTTCAACGGCTCGAATGATTTTGTCGTTTCACAAAATGGTCTCTCCGGTGCCGCATTGTTTCTGTTTGCGACGCTAGATGGCACGATCAGCGGGTGGAATCCCGGTGTCGCCCTGAACACCGCGATCATCGCTGTCGACAACTCGAAGGCCGGGGCCGTGTATACGGGCCTCGGAATCAGCAGCGGCGCTCACGGGAATTTTCTTTACGCCGCCGACACCGTGAATAACCGCGTGGACGTTTACGACGGCAGTTTTCGTCTGATTAAAAGCCTTACCGATCCCACAATTCCTCCGGGCTTCTCAGCCTACGGCATACAGGATCTGGAAGAACAGGTGTATGTCACCTATGCCAGCGCGGCAGGCGGCCCCGGGGGCTTTGTGGATGTATTCACCGAGGAAGGCGCCTTCGTAAAACGCTTCGCCTCCGGAGGACCGCTGGCTCAGCCCTGGGGACTGGCGTTAGCCCCGACGCACTTTGGCCGCTTCAGTACCGCCATCCTCGTGGGAAACAGGACCGCCGACGGCACAATCAACGCTTTCAACGCGAAGACCGGAGCCTTTCTGGGACATCTCAGCGATGCGACGGGCACGCCGATTCATATCGATGAACTTTGGGGTTTGGAATTTGGCGGCGGGACTTCACTGAACGGTGCCGTCAACCAACTGTTCTTTGCGTCGGGTCCGGACAATTACCAGAACGGGCGCTTTGGAGTGATTAATTTCGTCGGCAAATAGAGGGAAGCCCCTCCGCCAGGCGGCGGAGGGGCCTCTTATCATTCCCGCACCTCCGATCTTTGAAAGTAGAAACACCGGAACAGTGCGATAGGTTTGCTGTCCAGGGGGCGAGCCACCAGCATCTACGGGATCGAAACCACCGAGACCGTACCGTCCGTCATATTCACCACGTAGGCAAAATGGGTGAGAGGATCGTAATCCAATCCGAGCGGAAACTGGCCGACGGTCGTGCGGCTGACGATGGTGAAGTTCTCGGCGTCGATCAGAGCGAGATCGTTGCCGCTCTCCTCGGTAACGAGGGCGAACTTGCCACCTGGTTCATAGACCGCACCGAACGGGTTCAGCAAGCCGGTGACGCTTCCGAGAACCGTTCCGCTCGCGGCATCGATGACTTCGAATTTCCCAGCCAGAGTATCGACCACCCCCAAACGGTTGCTCTCGGCGTCGGTGGCCACCGACACCGCTCCCGTCAGATCGAGCGCCAGCGTTTTCAGAATCTTATTGCTGCTGCCGTCGATCACGGTGATGTTAGGAGTGAAAGTCGCGACGTAGATCAGGTTGGTTTTGCTGATCGCGTTCATGCCAAAACTGCAGTTCGGCACCGCGAGCGTTGTGATGATACTGTTTGTCTTGCCGTTGAACACAACCAGGTTGCTGAGCGGATTGCAGATGTAAACCGAGCCGGTCCTGGGATTAGCGGTCAGGCCGGTGGCTACTCCCGAGGTGCCGATTTGAAATTGTTTTACCTGGTTGGTGGTACCTTTGATGACGTCGAGCTGGTCTGCTGAACCGAAAACTCCGACGTAGATGCGATTGATTGCGGGGTTTGTGGCCACGGCTTGCGGGAATGATCCCACCGGATCCGTGTTAATCACGGTATTGGTGGACCCGTCGATCACTGACACGGAATTGCTTCCGGCATTGCTGACGTAAATCAGATTGGTCTTGCGATTCACCGCGACCAGCGCCGGTGCGCTTCCCACCGTAATGGTGGCAACCACGGTCTGGGCAACGGCCGAAGCGGTTCCCCACAAACCCACGGCGGCAATCAGGATGCGAGCCGATCTCGTCATGACAGCCCTCCTGCAGCGAGGCGAGCGAATTTCGGGCGGGTCAGTATACTCCGGGAATTTGGCGCCTGCGAGGGATCCTAGCTATGGCACCCGCATGCTGTTCAGCATCTTCTCGAAGGTTGGCCACAGGGGCTGAAAGTCAGGGTCGGGAGCAACGAAGACTACGTAGTAGATGATCCGGGACTTGCCGGGAAACGCGGCCAGGCGCACTCGTTCCGACAGGTTTTGCCCGTTCTGCCGTACGGCGGACGCGCCCAGCCAGTCCAGGCGCCGGGCGGGGCGTCCGTTCAAAGTGAACGCCTGGGGGCTATTGGCAAGCCTCATGGTTGGATTTGCGTTCTGAATGTCGGTTGTGAGTTCCCTCAGCGCGTCATCGAGTTCGTTGCTTTTGATCTTCGGCTGAAAGCCGCTGACCATTATGCCGTAGGATAGAGCGCCACCAGAGGAACCGCCCTGCGGATAGATAGAAACTCCCTCGCGGGAAGCGCCGCCCACCTGCCAGTTTTCCGGATAACCGATGGAGAAGGCCTGATGGCGAAAGGTATTGAAGTTTGAGCTGGCGAGGTTGGTTGTGGACAAGCGCGGCATATCGGGGGTGAGCGCTGCTGGCCGCTAAGGTCCCAGGTCTCCAAGAGACTTGCGGGCAGCGAGGTACTCAGAACTGTCCATCGGCTTGTAGGACTTCGCGGGGAAGCGGGAGAGAATGCTGGTGATGTTTTGCGCCCGATTTCCCGGATCGGGATGCGAGGCCAGGAACTGCGGGCCGGATGATCCGCCGCTTTGCGACGCAAGCTTCGTGAAGAAATTCACGGCCGCCTGCGGATTGTACCCGGCATCGTACATGATCTGGGCTCCGACCATGTCGGCTTCGGTCTCGGCATCACGCGAGTACTTCATCATGACCGACCCCGAGACGAGCGAGGCACCAAGCTGTCCGAGCGATCCGGCGACACCGCCAACCCCGGCTCCGAGCACGCCACCGAGGATGGCCAAGGGCAATTGCGCCTTCATGGCACGGCTTGCCTGGCGGGTGGAGTGCCGCATCACCACGTGAGAGATCTCGTGGCCCATGACTGCAGCCAGTTCCGACTCAGACGCCGCTTCAATCAAACCCGTATGCACGTAGATCGGACCTCCGGGCAGTGCGAAGGCATTGATCGATTTCTCGCGCACGACTTTGAACGTGTAGGGAAACCTGTAACCCGGGGCCTGCGCAGCCAGCGTCTGGCCTAGTTGATTGACGAACCTGGAGGTTGGGTGATCCGGCGGCAGGAGTTGCAGTTGTTTCTCGACCTCCGCGACCGCCTGCCGTCCCAGCTGAACTTCCTGGTCAAGCGTGTACCGGTTGCCGGAGTTGGGATTGCCGGTGACCCGTCCTCTCTTGGGGTCCACGTTGGCGAGCAGCAGTTCCGCGAGCAGGAGCAGGCAGGCGAGGAGGGAGGTTGCCGGGCGCCACGAGCTGGCGTGAAAGCTCATAAGCGGACCTGCCAAAACTAACAGAGTACACGAGATCAAGGAAGCGCTAACATTTCCCGATGGTGTCAGGAAAACCCAATTCCAGGCCAAATCAGGGTCGGTACTGAAAAGGAGAACGCGTATGTTCAACCTGCTCTGGCAAGCGCTGATTGGATTGATCGTCGGAGCCATCGCGAAACTCCTGATGCCGGGAAAAGATCCCGGGGGAATTCTCATTACGATGGCGCTCGGAGTTGTCGGATCTTTGGTCGCGACCTGGCTGGGGCAACTGGTCGGCTGGTATCAGCCGGGACAAAGAGCGGGCTTCATCATGTCGGTTGCGGGAGCGGTTTTGCTCCTCTTTCTTTACCGGTTGATCAAGGGCAAGCCTGTCAATGCCTGAAAGTGTCTCTGCGCTGGCGGAAGCGGCTTCAGGCCGCTCCAGTCAGACCTGCATTTCGGGAAGGACTCCGTCGCTTTTGAAAGCATGACGTGCGGGGCATGCCAGGGATGCTGATTCCTGGGTGCCGATCGGTCCGGGCCCTGTTTCTCTGCAGAGTAGTTCGCCCCGGAGGCTGTATCCGACCGAGTCGCGATCTCGCCCACTGGGTCCCACCGCTCGCAGCGCTCGAATTCTTCATCGCGAAAGGAGCTCAACCATGGGTGCTCTCGATCTAGTCATGAACGAAATGCAAAGCCGGTTCGGTATCAGCGAGACCAAAGCGGGTTCTCTTGTCTCGGCTCTCCTCTCCTTCATCACCCAGGGGAGCGGGGGGATCAATGGTTTTCTCGACCGCTTCAGGAGCGCGGGCCTGGGTGACACGCTCTCGGCCTGGAGCCACGGCAATACGCGCAACATCAGCAATGATCAAGTGGAGAGTGTTCTCGGCAGCAATACCATCAGCAACCTGGCCTCGAAAGCCGGGTTGTCGACCTCCACGGCGACCTCGGCTTTGGCCTTCATGATGCCAAAGCTCGTGCAAAGTCTCGCTCCGGGGGGGGCCATTCCCACGCGGCTTCCCGCCGAATTGATGTCCTACGTGACGGGTCCGACGGCGGCGGTGGCGGCGGGCACGCGGCAGGCGGTGTATGCGGCGGAGCGTGTGGCGGACCGTGGCGTCGGACGCTACCTGCTGCCGCTGCTGGCGTTACTGGCGGCGATTCTGCTTGGATTCTGGCTCTGGAACCGCGGTTCCAGCACAGCTTTTAACGCCGAGGAGCAGGTTCGCATCGCCGAACAGAAAGCGATGTCTGCCCTGACGGCTCTCAGGCCCGGGTTCAGTGCACAGGATCTGGTCGGCGTGCTGAACCTCGACATCATCAATTTCGCCACTGGCAGCTCGCAAATCCCGGCCGACAGCCAGGATTTCCTGAACAAGGCTGCGTCGGTCATCCGTTCCGCGCCGTCGGGGACCGTCATCGAGATCGGAGGGCACACTGACAACACGGGAGACTCCGCTGCCAACCTGCAACTCTCCCAGCAGCGAGCCGATGCCGTACGCGAATATCTGGTCCGCCAGGGAGTAGATGCCTCGGCTCTGGTCACCAAGGGTTATGGAGACAGCCGTCCCATTGCTTCCAACGATACGGACGAGGGCAGGTTCCGGAACCGGAGGATTGAATTTTCTGTGGTGAAGTGATGTTTCCGCACCTCACTGGGCCCGGACTACAAAGTGGTCCGGGCCTTTTTCTGTGCAATTTTTTCCAACCATAGTGGTTCGCCCGGAATCTAAGTTGTTGTCCTCCCGAACAAGGTGAGGGATTTCCAGAACAAACGGCGGGTTGCGCAGGGATTACCGAAGGGCCGTCCCCTAGGGTATTTGACTCGAACCGCGCCGGCTGTAACCCTTACTTTTGAGGGAGCGAAGAATGTTGAAGTCGTTGATGGCTTTCGGATGGTTGCGCGACCTGGTGATTGTGCTGTTGTTGCTCGCTGGCAATCACGTTCGCCAAACGTCTCCCACCGTTGGCATTCTCATCATGCTGGGCGCAGTGGTGATTTTTCTGGAACGCTTCCTTTGGCACTGGTACCTCTCGGGCCTGAAGCAGCAGGACCATCAAGGCTAGTTTCTCCACCCACAAACGATTGCGAGGATCCGGTATTCCGGTTCGCTGGGCTGCCTTAGGACGAGCTCTTGGCAGTGCTCGAATAGGCAAAGCGGTAGAGTTGCGCGTCGATTTCCTTTCGCAGGTCGTCCCAGATGTTTTCCGGCATGGAGAGGAAGGTTCTCACTACTTCGGGATCGAACTGGCGCCCTGACCACACCCGAATCTCATCGAGAGCGGCGGCAATGGTTTGTTTGGGACGGTAGGGGCGGTCGGAAGTAATGGCATCGAGAGTGTCAGCCACCGAGAACATGCGGGAGCCCAGGGGAATCTGATCGCCCTTGAGGCCGCGCGGGTAGCCGCTGCCATCCCAGCGCTCCTGGTGGGAATACACAATCTCGGCAGCTTCGGCGAGAAAGGGAATTTTCTTCAGGATCTGGTATCCGCGATAGCAATGCTCGCGCATGATGGTGATTTCCTCCTCGTCGAGGGCCCCGGGTTTCCGCAAAATGGCGTCGGGAATCGCCATCTTGCCGATGTCGTGGAGGAAGGCGCCGCGGGCGATGACGCGAATCTGGTCGTTAGGCAAACCCATCGCCCGGGCAATCGCGATGGTGAACGCCGTAACCCGTTTGGAATGACCCTCGGTCTCGGCATCCTTAAGGTCCAGCGCATCACCCAGAGCTTCGAGAGTGATATCGTACGAGCGCTCGAGATTGCTCATGGTCTTGCGCAGTTGCTCAGTGCGCGCCGCGACCAGGGATTCGAGCTTGGTCTGGTAGTCGCGGTTTTCCAGCTTGAGACGCCGGTTTTCGAGTGCGCGGCGAACCGTATTGAGCAACTGCTCGCGCTCAAACGGCTTAAGCAGGTAGTCGTAGGCGCCATTACGAATGGCTGCCAGAGCCACCTGAATGTCATGGACGGCGGTCACCATGACTACCGGCATGTCGGGGTAGCGCTCCTTGGTGCGCTCGAGAAGCCCAATTCCATCCAGGTCAGCCATCATCAGGTCCGACAGCATCAGTTCAAACTCTTCCCCGGAATCGAGCAGGGCCATGGCCTCGAGACCGGAAGCAGCCTGCCGGCACTTGTAGCTGGAGTTGGTTAGCATCGAGGTCACGATCTCACGGATCGGTTCCTCGTCGTCGACAACCAGAATTCGGTCGGATGGCATGGTTTTTGAGTGTGAGTCTAGCGCCAATTCTACCGTAGTCCGAGGTTCCGAAAGTAACCTTCTAGGTTCGGAAAAGTCACCAATAGCGCCCTTCCGCATGCTATCAAGGGGCGAGTACGAGCCTCGTTTCAGCTGCGATGAATACATCGATCCTGGGCATCTGGTATGTGGTCGGGGACCTCAGTGTCCCTAAGCTGGCGGCACAGGAGTCGGCGGCCCTGATCATCCTGGCCGCTTCGCTCGTGGTCTTCCGCACTTTTCGCGAGCGCTACCTGCTGGTGTGGATCCTGGGCTGGGTGGCGTACTTCCTCTCCCGCTGGACGCCGGGAACGAGCGCCGCCGAGCGGTTGACCAGCGATCTGATCGCGATTCGACAGGTGGAATTCATTCTGGCGGTGTGCCTGTTTGCGGGGGCGGTGTTTGTCTACACTCACGCCCGCAAATTTGTGAGGCCTCTGGTGGTGATCGCCGTGGTGTTGATGGCGTTCGCAGCCGTGCGGGCGCTCTACTGGCCGGATGTTTTCATCCTGCGCGCCGCGCTCGAAATAGCCTACCGCCTGGTCGCGCTTGCGGCCTCATTCGAACTGATTCGCTACCGCTGGGGGAGAGGGGAAATCGGCCCCTGGTTGATGGCTGGCGGTTTGCTGCTGGTGCACCTGGACTGGGCCTCTCTCGGTGCCATCATGGCGCCGTCACTCGGTCTTATGGCCGATCTCATCCTCGGTCTGAGCATGCTGCTGATCGTGCTCGACGACTCCAGGATTCGCTCCCGCCGGCTGGCGGTGGTTAATGCGGTAACCAGCACCATCTCCCGTTCCCGGCAGCAGGCGCCCATGATGACGACGGCTCTGGAGGAACTGAAGATTTTGTTTCGTGCCAAGGCGGCGTGGTTCCGTCTGCTCGAAGGAGAGAGCCTGGTCATGTCCCAGCAGATCGGGCTGTCGGCGGAATTCCTCGAGGATCGCAACCTGATCCCCATCGACAAGACGATTGAGCCTGTCTTGCGCGATGGCGTCGCGGTCGTGGTGCGAACGGCTGAGGCCACGGAGTGCGTGCAGCCTTACCTCGAGCAGGAGCGCTTTCACCATGTGGTGATGGTGCCCGTGGTGGGGAAGAAGTCTCCTATCGGCATGCTGACGCTGGGGAGCCGGCGGCGATTTTCCTATGCACCGGACGACATGGAATTCCTGGCCAACAGCGCGCACCAGCTGGGCCTGGGGGTGGAAAATCTGCGTCTGGTGGAACAGATTCTGCGTTCTCATCGCCAGTGGAGCAACACGTTTGATTCCATTCAGGACCTGGTGCTGCTGCATGACCCGGAATTTCATGTCATGAAGGCCAATCGCGCCCTCCTGCAACGCTTGAAGCAATCGCATTCCGATATCGTTGGCCAGAGCTGCGAAATGGTCCTGCCTCGCGATCGCGGGGAATGGAAAGCATGTCCCTACTGCCACGGGGGTGACGAGCTGTTCTGGGAGGGGGCGGATCCCTGCTTCGGCGGGTTTTCCATGGTGTCGACGTCGTCTTACACCGAACAGAACAGCCATCTCAAAGGCACCATCCACGTGATTCGCGATACCAGCGACCGGCGGGTGGCAGAAGAGAAATACCGTCTGCTCTTCGAACAGGTTCAGGAAGGTGTTTTCGTAGCCACGACAGCGGGGAAGCTCGTCGATTGCAACGATGCCTTCATGCGCATGCTCGGGTACGGCAACCGCGAAGAGCTGATGGCGGTCAATGTCGATACTGATTTGTATGCCTCGCGCGAGCAACGCGATGTCTTTCGCAAGGAAGTGGAACGGCGCAACTACGTCCGCAATTTCGAAGTTGCCCTGCGGCGCAAGGACGGTACGCTGCTGACCGCGATGGAGAGCAGTTTTGCCACGCGGGACGCTGCCGGCAAGGTCGAGCGCTATCAGGGATTCCTTCTCGACATGACGGAGAAGAAGCGCGCCGAAGATGAGATCCGGCGGCGCAACCGCGAACTGAATGCGCTGAACGCCATGGCCGTCATCGCCACCCAGTCATTCGATCTGGACGAAATCCTGAACCTGACGCTCCGCCAGGTAATCAGCCTGTTGGGAGCCGAGACCGGATCCGTATACCTTTCCGACGCTGACGAAACCACCTTCCGCCGCCGCGCCGGTTGGGGACAACGCAGCGCCGACCGCGCCCGTTTCTCGGAGGTGAAGCTGCCGGACTTTGGCGACCTGGTAACCCGTTCGCGGGCCGAAGTCCTGACCCCGGAATATTTGCCCCATCTCCCTCCAGTGGTGGCGGACTTCATCCGTGCCGACAACCTGTCCTCCTGGATCTGGGTCCTGTTGTGGAGCAAGGACAAACCCATCGGCATTATGGGCATCAGCAGCCGCGAAGCGCGCGAATACTCGAGCAATGATGAAAACCTGCTGGTTGCCATTGGACGCCAACTGGCCACGACCATCGAGAAGGTGCGGCTGTACGAAGAGACCTGCCGGGCCTACGAAGATTTGCGCCGTACCCAGGAACAGCTTCTGCAGAGCGAAAAAATGTCGGCGGTGGGGCAACTGATTTCCGGAGTTGCCCACGAACTCAACAACCCTCTGACTGCCATTCTGGGCTATGCGCAACTGCTCGAGAGCGAGGACCTGGAGGACCGCGCCTCCGACTTCGTCAAGAAGCTTTTCAAGCAGGCCCAACGCACCCATCGTGTGGTGCAGAATCTGTTGTCTTTTGCCCGCCAGAGGAAACCGCAAAAGAGGCAAGTAGATATTTCGAGAGTGATCGACGAGACTCTGGCCTTGCGCGACTACGATCTGAAAGTCAATGACATCAGCCTCGAACGCGAGGTCGAGTCGCCGCTTCCTCTGGTCGTGGCCGATCCGCATCAGCTTGAACAGGTGTTTCTCAACATCATCAACAACGCTGTGGATGCGATCCTGGAGACGGGTGCAGGCGGGACGCTGGGCGTGCACGTCCATGCCAGGGATGGCCAGGTGTTTGCCGAATTCCGCGACTCCGGTCCCGGCATCAAGGAGCCCAGCCGGATCTTCGACCCGTTCTACACGACCAAGACCGTGGGGAAGGGAACCGGTCTCGGTCTGAGCATTTGCTACGGCATCGTCAAAGAGCATGGGGGAGACATCTCCGCCCACAACCCGGAAGAAGGCGGTGCGGTCATCGAGGTTCGGCTGCCGGCCGCCGCGCCGGCCGGTCAGGGCGAAAGCGCAGTGCCTCCCCAGCGGCGCGAGTTCGCGATTGCCGGCAGAATTCTTCTGGTGGAGGACGAGGAGGCGGTGCTCGAGTTCGAGCGTGACGTGCTCACCGGTGCCGGCGCGCAGGTGACGGCATTGATGAATGCCGAAGAAGTGAAATCGCGCGTGGGAAACGAGCCTTTTGATGCGCTCATCATCAACGGCAAAATGCCCGGCGGATGGGGCGCGCAGGAGGTCTATCGCTGGCTCGCCGAGAAGGCTCCCGGGATGGAGAAGCAGGTGCTGTTCACTTTCTCGAGTGTTCCTGAACCCGAAACCCGAACCTTCCTGCAAGAGAACAACGTTCCCTCGCTGGCCAAGCCCTTTGAAGTGGCCGATCTCATCGCCCAGGCGCGCCGCCTGCTTCCAAAAGCCCAGGCCGCCGGCGCCGGCTAGATCAAAGCGTGTCCTTCAAAGTCCGGGCGAATTCCTTCAGCGTATGTTCGTTGCGCTTGTACCACCTCCACTGTCCCACCTTGCGAGCCTCCACCAGCCCGGCACGTTCGAGGACGGCCATATGGTGCGAGATGGTTGGCTGCGAGAGTTTAACGCGCAACTCGATGTCGCTGGCGCAGAGTCCCACATCCTTGCCGATCGAACAGGCTCCACGCTCCTTGAGAGCCTCGAGAATCCGACGGCGGTTGGGGTCTCGGACCGCCTGCAGAATGCGATTCAGCGTCTCCTCCGGCGTAGTCATAACATCGAGCAATAAACGGCGAATTGATTCCTGTCAATCCGTGTGCGGCGCAGGCCCCTTCGGTTTCCCGGTTCGACAAAGCGGTCCGCGTCGTGTATGAAGTTGGAGTCGAGAGGTTCGAAGCCTGAGCTCCGCCGACGTCAGCCATGGTTTTTGAAGGCACCGAACGCAAGGCCCGCGAGCGCCAGATGAAGGACGAGGGGCGACTGCCTCCGGGGCAGTCGCTGACCCTGAAATGGCCGGTGCTGCACTACGGCTCTGTTCCACGCTTCGATCCCGCAACCTGGGATTTCCGGGTGTACGGTCTGGTCGAGTTTCCGCTGACGCTGTCCTGGGCCGAATTCAACGCCTTGCCCCGGTTCGAACACACGAGCGACTTCCACTGCGTCACCCGCTGGAGCCGCTTCGACAATCACTGGAGTGGCGTTCAGTTGCGGGAGATTCGCCGGCGCGTGGTGCCGCTGCCGCCGGCAAAATTCGTTCTGGTTCATGCGGAACAGGGTTTCACCGCGAACGTACCGCTCGCCGATCTCGATCGTGAAGAAGTGCTGCTGGCCACCCATCATGATGGCCAGCCCCTCCCCGCGGAGCACGGTTTTCCGCTGCGGCTCATCGTTCCTCACCTCTACGGCTGGAAGTCGGTGAAATGGGTGAGGAGCCTCGAATTTCTGGATCACGATGTGGCGGGCTTCTGGGAGCAGAACGGGTATCACATGTACGGGGACCCGTTCAAAGAACAGAGATATTCCTGATTACTTCTTCAAAATCGGATTGTATCCGTCCCCCACGAGTCTGGAGCGCGTGAGTTCGGCATCCTTGATGTCGGAGAAGGGCCCGACCTGCACGTGAAACAACTTGTCGCCTGCGCCGTTCACCGTGAAAGCGGCGTATTGCTTCTTCTTGAGTGCGTCCACCAGGGCCTGCGCGTCCTCCTGCTTGCTTACCGCCGCTACCTGAACAAAATATCCGTTAGAGGGAGGCTGGACCGGGTCGGGCGCGGCTGGCTTGCTCTCGGGAACGGGCGGCGCACTCTCCGCGGTGCTGTCGGTGGTGTCGGCTGGCGTAGCCGGAGTGTCGGAATCTTTTCGCTCCACTGCCTTGTAGAACGTCAGGTTGGAAGGAGACGCGCTGGCCGGCTTTACCGCCGAAGGACGCGCGCTCTCCCTGGCCGGGGCCGGTTGACTGCTCAAGTCACCGGAGAGGGGTTTCACCGAACTACGCCCCAGCGAGAATCCCATTCCGAAGAAAACAGCACACAGTACGACCAACCCGAAAAACAGGGTCAGCATTTTTCCCGTGCCCAGCGTGATTTCCGTGTCCTGAGACGCTGCCATTGTCCGACCTCACGTTACGTGGTTTAGGGTGACTGCTTTTCGTTTCCCCCGGCCTTCTCGATCAATTTCTGAATGCCGGGGAAGAAATCCACCGGCACCGGGAACACAACCGTGGTGTTTTTTTCCACCCCGATTTCGGTCAGCGTTTGCAGGTAGCGAAGCTGGACGCTGACCGGTTCGGTGGCTAATAACTTGGATGCATCCACCAGTCGTTGTGCGGCCGAGAACTCGCCTTCGGCGTGGATGATCTTGGAGCGCTTTTCACGCTCCGCCTCCGCCTGTTTCGCCATGGCTCGCAACATGCTCTCCGGCAGGTCGACCTGTTTTACCTCAACGTTGATCACCTTCACTCCCCAGGGTGCGGTGTGGGTATCCAGGATGCTCTGCAAGCGCAGGTTGATCTTGTCGCGATGCGCCAGCAGTTCATCCAGTTCCTGCTCGCCCAGCACCGAACGCAGCGTGGTCTGTGCGAATTGCGATGTCTGATGGACGTAGTTGGAGACTTCGTAAACGGCCTTGTTGGGATCGATCACCCGCAGGAAGATCACTGCGTTCACCTTCAGCGTAACGTTGTCGCGGGTAATGATGTCCTGCGGGGGCACTTCCAGCGCTTCCTGCCGCAACGAAACCCGGACCATACGGTCGAGGGGCGCGAAAACCAGGACAATGCCCGGTCCCTTCGCGTGCTCCAACAGGCGCCCCAGGCGAAAGATGACGCCGCGCTCGTACTCCGCCAGAATCTTGATGGAGCTCAGAATGTACAGGACGAGGATGATGAGGGCGATGGTGCCGAGGGTGCCGAGACCGAATAGATCCATTTCCGCCTCCCAAGACTCGACAAGGATTCCTGTGGCGGATTGTACCGTAATTGCCGCGCAGAAAGCGGGGTCGAGGGGGTGTCTCTCGGGATTCTGAGCGGTTCTAGGCCGGGGTCGAAGCCTCGGCTTCCTGGGCTGAAGACGAGGGATCAACCTGCAATTCGAGCCCATCGACTTTGCGGACGACGACCGTCTGGCCTGCCGCGAGAGGTGCGCTCGAGACCGCATTCCAGAGTTCTCCGTGAACGAAGACCTTTCCCCCGGGCGACAGCGCGGTCCTTGCCACACCAACTTGTCCTACCAGTCCCTGGACACCGGTTACGACCTTGTTACGCCGTGCCCGCAGGGCGATGCCCATCAGGAACACGGTGATGATTCCCAGGGGAATGCTGATGGCGAGCGCCGTCCATAAGTGGACCCGCATCTCCGGAATGGGGGCATCGACCAGGAGCAGCCCGCCCAGAGTCATGGTGACGATGCCGCCGATGGCCAGCACTCCGTGAGTCGCGAACTTTGCCTCGAGCGCGAACAGGGCAAAAGAGGCCAGAATCAGCACCACGGCTGCGAAGCGGGTGGGCAGCAGATTCAGGGCGAAAATGGCGAGCAGGATGAAAACCACGCCTACCGTCCCGGGAACCACCGCGCCGGGATGGTTGAACTCGGCATAGAGCGCCAGGGCGCCGATGGCCAGCAATATGAAGGCGACGTTGGGATCCATGAGGCGGGCCAGAATGCGCTGTTTCAGCGTCATGTCGTAGCCGCGCACCGGCTGGCCCCTGAGTCTCAGCGAGACCGTCTGCCCGTTGAAGCGCTTGACCGGTTTCTCGTCAATCTGTTTGAAGAGGTCTTCTTGGTTCGAAGCCACGTAATCGATCAGATGATCGGTCAGGGCTTCCTGATCGGTGAACGACTTGGACTGCCGCACCGTACTTTCGGCGACGTCGACATTGCGGCCGCGTTTGCCGGCCACGGAACGCATCAGGGCGGCCGAGTCGTTCTCGATCTTGGTTTTCATGACGTCATCCATCTTGCCGCCGCCAAGGGTCACGGGGTGGGCCGCGCCGGTATTGGTTCCCGGGGCCATGGCCGCCACGTCGGCGCTTTCGAGAAGGAAGAAACCGGCTGATGCCGCGCGGCTGCCGCTGGGAGTGACGTAGATGATCACCGGCACGGGCGAGGCCAGCACTTTTTCGATGATGTCGCGGGTAGACTCCAGCAGCCCGCCCGGCGTATTCAACTCGATCAGCAGGGCGTCATCGTGACTGCGGGCGGCTTCATCGATGGCCCGCTGGATGTACTCGTCGGTAATCGGCTGAATCGTGTCATTGAGCACGATTTTCAGGATCTCGGCCGAGGCCGGAGTGATCGAGCTGAAGATCACGAGCAGCAGAGCCATCAGGTGCGAGTGCGTTTTCATGGATGCGGCAGCGGCTGCGCCTTCTCCGCGAGCTTGGCTGCAACGGTCTGCTTCAACCGCAACGCTGGCCCGTTATTGGGATCGAGGTGCAACGCCCGTTCCACGTTCGCCGAAGCCGCGTCTGGTTTATTGTCTCTCAAATCAAGCCGCGCCAGTATCAGATATGCATCGGCGGACTCTTTAAGGCGCAACGCGGTTTCGGCCTCGGTTCGCGCGCCGGCGGCGTTTTCGTCGATTTCTAGGGCCCGCGCCAGGCCGGCATGAGCGGCCGCGTTTCCAGGATCGAGAGCAGCCGCTTCGCGAAACTCCTTTTCCGCTTCCGCTATGAACCCCTGGTTCAACAGTTGCTGCCCGCGATCGACGTGGTATTGGGCGTGGGTACGGGGAGGGGTTTTACCGAGTCTCTGTTCCGCGGCCTCATTCAAGTTGAACGCCAGCTCCTGGAATGCGTTCTCCTGATAGCTCTCCCGGATGCGCTCCAATGTATACCGGCTGGCGGATGCGGGAGTCGGGCGGGAGCGGCTGGCGGCGTCGCCACCGATGGTCGCGAGCAGCGATTGGGCCTCGCTGTCGTCGGGGCGAAGAGCCAGGGCCTGGCGCAACTGGCGGGACGCGCCGGCCAGGTCTCCCGACCGATACAGCGCCACGCCGAGATTGAAATGATAGTCGGGATCGTTCGGGTCGGTCTCGCTGGCCCGCTGAAAGGACTCGAGAGCGGATTTCTCGCTCCGCCGCGACTGCGCCACCCCGAGGTTGTTGTAGACCTCCGGCAGCGGCAGGCGGGCGGCGACGAAACTGAATGCGTTCTCGGCCTTCGCAAAGTCGCCCTGGTAGTAGGCCGACAGGCCAAGATAAAAACTGGCCTCGCGAGCCAGGGGATCGGCGGGCTTAATTCTCGCCAGCACGGACACCGCCTGGTCGTATTGCCGTTGACGATAGTAAGTCTTTCCCAGCCGCAGGAGCGCTTCCGGATACGCCGGGTCGATCCGCAGGGCTTCGCGAAAGTGTTGAATCTCGTCCTGGGCGTTCAGTGCGGTGACCCCGCGGACGTAGTTCTCAAAGGCGTCCAGGCGGATCACTGGAGCTGCGGCAACATAATCCTGCTTGCTGATTCGAAAATCCGGACGCAGCGCGCGGACGAGATCCCAGGCCAGCGCATTCTGAATCGCAATCAACTGCGTGAGAGAGCCGGACTCGGTCATCTCCGCTGACAGATGCTCCCGGCGCATGTCGAGCAGCTGCGCGACAGCGGTAAAGACTCGCCCGTCAAAACTGTAGTATCCGAGAACGACGAGGTCGGCATCGATCTGCTCGGCAATGCGGTAGATGGTGGCGCGCGAAGGATTCAGGCCGACAGGAATGCCCATGCGGTCGCAGGCGCGCAGGCGGTCTTCGCGCGACAGCACGTAGATGCCGGGAGAGGCCAGGCGCTCTTCCAGAAACTCGGGAAAGGATTCGCCGACCCACTCGAGGCCGGGCGCGTTGGAGCGGTTCTCGAACGGGACAATTGCGGCTGTGAGCCCCGTGGGCCGAGCAGCCTGAGCCCGGGCCGTGGCACTGAGAGCCCCAAGGGTCAAGAGCACTGCGATCAGACGAAGAAGTTTCAAGCTCCACTAATTATAGTGGCAAGTCCCGGCCTCAGCCCGCTGCCTGCCTGTTCTCAGTCTCGGCGCTCAGTTCCTGCCAGCTGGGCAGACTCTGATTGCCGGTAATCAGGCGGGCTCCCCGCTCGTAGGTGAAATAGGACCATGCCCACTGAATGAGAACGATGATCCGGTTGCGAAATCCGATCAGGAAGAAAATATGGATGAAGAGCCACGCCAGCCAGGCGATGAATCCGGAAATATGAATCCTGCCGAACTGCGCGACCGCCGCGGCGCGGCCGATGGTGGCCAGGCTGCCCTTGTCGACATAGTGGAAGGACCGGCGCGGTTCGCGATCGAGGTCCCGCCCGATATTATCGGCGGTGGCCACTCCCTGCTGCATCGCGACTGGCGCCACTCCGGGCAACATCTGGCCTTTCTCGTTTTTCAGGGCGGCCAGGTCTCCAATCACGAAAACTTCGGGATGGAGGGGAATACTGAGGTCGGGATTCACCAGCACCCGGCCCGCACGATCGAGGGGCGCGCCCAGCTTTTTCCCCAGGGGGGACGCCGCCACTCCGGCCGCCCAGAGCGTTACCACCGAAGGGATCTCGGTGGCTCCGATGTGAACCGCCGCCGGCCCGACCCTGGTTACCATCGCCGAGGTGCGAACTTCGACTCCCAGGTTCCGCAATTGTTCCTCGGCACTGCGGGAAAGATCCTCGGGATAGGCCGGCAGTACGCGCGGCCCGCCCTCCAGCAGGATGATGCGGGTGTTGCGCGGATCGATGGAATGGAATTCATTGGCCAGGACCTGGCGCGAGATCTCTGCCAGCGTGCCGGCCAATTCGACGCCCGTGGGCCCCCCGCCTACCACCACGAAGTTCAACGGCACGTGGCCTTCGCCCGAAACCGCCTGACGCTCCGCCAGTTCAAAGGCCAGTAACACGCGGCGGCGGATTTCAAGTGCATCCTCGATGGTCTTCAGTCCAGGTGCGTAAGGCTCCCAGTCGTCGTGTCCAAAATATGCGTGGCTGGCCCCCGCCGCGACTACCAGGTAGTCGTATGGGATATCGTCGTCAGAAAGCTTCACCAGGCGCCGCGACAGGTCAAAATCCTGGACTTCTCCCAGCAGGACCTCGACGTTCTGGCGGCCGCGCATGATCCAGCGGATGGGCGCCGCGATTTCTCCGGGCGAGATGCCCGCCGTCGCCACCTGGTAGAGCAAAGGCTGAAACGTATGATGGTTCCGGCGGTCGATGAGAGTGACGTGAACCGGGTAGCGCGCCAGGCGGCGGGCGCAACGCAGGCCGCCGAACCCCGCTCCCACCACCACCACGTTCGTGCCCTTGTCGTGCATGCCGTCCTCTCGCTAAGATTTTGCCACGCCCCCGATGCTCGTAGATGCATCTATTTCGCCAGGAGCCCTAAGTTTTAGATGTCCGCCGAGCCGAAAAGCTTTCCCGAAGTACTGCCATTTCCGTCCGCCAGGGCAAAGTCGGCACAGGACGTGCGTCGACGGGCATTGTGGCTTCAAGTGGCAACGGTCTATTCGGCGATTCTGATTGCCTGCTGGACGCCCGAAGGCCCGCTGAAGGCGGGCCTGATGTTGCTGACCACGTGCGCAATCGCGATCCTGACCCTTTCGAGCCGGTACACGGCGAAAGAGATGGGCCTGGGGAAGCCGCCGTTGCCGGGATCGCTGCTCATTCTGGCCTGTGGCTCGATGTTCGCCCTAAGTCTGCCCCTGATCGCCTCGGTTGCCGGTCTGCGCTTTCCGCCCATCCGGGTTGTGCCGTGGCATGCTGCGTGGCAATACGCCGTGTGGGCGCTCATGCAGCAGTTCGCCTTGCAGTCGTTCTTTTACCTGCGCATGGAGTCGCTGGTCGGCAGCCGCCGCGCCGTATTCTTGACCGCGCTCCTGTTTGCCATTATTCACCTGCCAAATCCCGTGCTGACGGTTGCCACTCTCGCGGGCGGGCTTTTCTTCTGCGAGATGTTTCGCCGTTACCGAACGATTATTCCCCTGGGTCTCGTGCATGCGTTGCTGGGCCTGACCATCGCCGCCAGCTTCTCCGATCATCTGCTGCATCACATGCGCGTCGGCATCGGATTTCTGGCCTTCCATCCCTGACGCGAGAGCAATCAGGTAACATGACGCCTTGGGTGACAGTCGGGAATTGCATCCTGAGGCAGAACTCGGTCGAAAATCGAAGCCGGCGCAAGAGGCGCTTCCAGTATCGCGCCCCGCTGCGTGGAACCGCTTTCTGATTCCCTCGGTCGCGGATCTGATTTTCATCCTGCTCGTGCTGAGCCTGACAGTGGGGGCTCTCGCTCCGCGACTCCTGGGAGATGCCGGCACCGGCTGGCATATTCGCAACGGCGAGCTGATTCTCGAGACTCGTTCGATCCCACGCGCCGATCCTTTTTCCGCCACCATGCAGGGGCGCACCTGGTATCGCTGGGAGTGGCTCTTCGACGCTGCGGTCGCCGCCATACACGGCAGGACAGGGCTCGCCGGGGTCGTATTCCTCAGCGCCCTGGTGATCGCTTCAAGTTTTACTTTAACTTTCAGGATAGCTCTGAGGGGAGGGGCGGCCCTGCCAATCACGGTGGCCATGCTGATGCTCGCCATTGGTGCTTCGGCCATTCATCTTTTTGCGCGGCCCCATATCTTCAGTTGGCTGCTGGCGCTCGTCTGGTTTGAAGTGCTCGACTCGGCCGAAGATTCCGCCGACACTCGGCGATTGTACTGGTTGCCCGCGCTCATGCTGGTTTGGGTGAACCTGCATGGTGGATTCGTGCTCGGCTTTGCTTTGTGTGGAATCTATCTGATCGCCGGACTGGTTCGTCTGTTGCGAGCAAAGGACTCGGTCGAGGGGGAAGGGATCCGCAGGTGGATTCGGCACCTGGCGGTGGCGAGCGGAATCTCTTTTCTCGCAGGACTGGTGAATCCTTTCGGGTTTCGGCTCTACATGCACGTCTACCAGTACTTGTCGGATCGTTTCCTGATGGATCACATCGACGAATTCCGATCGCCCGATTTTCACGGCGCTGCCCAGCAATGCTTCGCGGCCTTGTTACTGGTAGCCATCGCCGCTTTGGCGGTGGCGGGCGCCAGACTGCGGACGTCGGAATTGCTGGTTGTTGCCTTCGCCGTCTATAGCGGTCTTTACGCCTCGCGGAATCTCCCGGTGTCCTCCATTTTGCTGGTGGTGATCCTGGCACCGCTGGTCTCGGTGGAGTTGTCGAAGGCGAGCCAGAACACGGCACTCGCGCCGCGAGTTCGCGGAATACTTGCGCGCATCGACGCGTTCTCCGGACGCATGGGCGCGCTCGAAGCCCGTTTTCAAGGGCATGTATGGCCGGTGATCGTGGTGATTGCGGGAATCCTGCTGTCGGTCCATCACGGCCGGCTGGGTTCGAGCCAGCTCATGAGCGCCCGCTTCGATAGCCAGCGTTTTCCGGTTGCCGCAACCGACTGGATCGAAGCGCAGGGCATTCGCGAGCCGATCTTCAGCCAGGATTACTGGGGAGGTTATGTCATCTATCGGCTCTATCCCCAGAGCCAGGTTTTCCTCGATGACCGCCACGACTTTTACGGCGACGAGTACTTGAAGCGTTACTTGAAGATTGTCCGCGTCGAACCCGGATGGGATCGAGAACTCGAAAGCCTGAGTCCCACGTGGATTCTCCTCCCGAGGGAATCGACCCTCACAAATATCCTGAAGGAAGTGCCGTTGTGGAAGGCGGTCTACGAAGACCGAACCGCGACACTGTTCAGGAAGGAAAATGCCGGCGGCGACGGGCCATAGATTTCGAAGCCGACAATCAGCAATCCGAATTCGCTGATCTCGTCATCGGGTGTCGATGTTAAAGCCCAGAATTGCGTTGACTTCCACCGGTTGATCGCCACGGAAGGCGGGACGAAATTTCCACGCAGGCAGCGACGCCAGGACCTTGCTGGTCATCTCCGCCGAACCGGGCTCAAGCACCTGGGTGCCGCGCAACTGTCCGGAGCGGTCGAGGATGCAAGCGATCACCAGGCGTGAGGGCCTGAAATGGGAAGAAACCTCTCCCTTTACATCGACGCGGACCGGTTCCGGCGGAATGAGCTCTTCTCCGTAGACGTGGTGCTCCGAGGTCGGATCTGCATATTGCATCACGGCCGGCCCCAGGACTCCGGAATCAATGTAGATGGTGTATACCTTGTCGCCCTTCAGAGTGCCATAGAAGTTGAACGCACCCCCGGAACGCGAGGTGGCAACGACGGTCACATCGAAGCCCTTCTGTTTTCGACCGGTCGAGGACCGGTCGGGAGCGTTGGGAGCGGAGGCCTGCGATCCAAAGCTTCCGAGGGTGATGATGTTGTTACTGCCGCCGCTGACGGCTACTCCAGGCACTGGTGGCTTGGCGTTAGAGCCGCTGCCGGCCCCGCCCGGTCCGGGATAGGGAGAGATGCCGTTCGCGGCCAGCGTGTCCGAGCCTCGGCCTTCGCCGGTCTTTGACGCTCCTGAACCGTCGCCGGAGAATCCGCTTCCTGGCCCCGTCCCACGGCCGATGCCGGTTCCCCCGCCCGAACCTCCCAGGCCGGGTTTGTTGCCGCCTGCGGGGGACATGGCGAGAGCTCCCGCGCCTCCTCCGCTCGGCAAGCCAGCCCTGGATCCCGGTTGGCTCGAGACGACAACCCCTGTGCCTCCGTTCGCGCCTCCCGCGTTGGCGGGGGGAGCGGCAATCGATCCCACATCAAATGGTCCGCCCAGGCCGCCCCCGCGGGTGCCGCGCCCTTGTCCCCGGAGTGCGCCGATTCCTGCGGCATTCGCAGGCGGCGCCACAACTCCGGTGCCGCTACCTCCCAAGCCTCCTCCAGGCGCGTTTCGCCCGCTTGCACTGGCTACCTGGACTGGAGGCGGCACCACCGACGGGCTGCCCAGACCATTTACCGTCTGTGGTCCAGGGGCGGCTCCCGCCAGCTGTACAGGCGGGGGCACGACGTTGACCTTACCCAGTCTCGGGCCGTGCGAAAAGGCTGTCACGCTTCCCACCTGCACCGGGGGCGGCACAACCTGCTTGCGCAAGTCTCCTGGCCCGTAGCCGGGGCCGGCCTTGGCGATGTCGTGTGCCACCTGTGGCGGAGGGGCAACCACGGCAGGCGCGGGCAAGGTCAGCTTGGGATTGAGATTCGCGACTTGTTCAGGCGCCGAAACTGGCGGGGGCACGATCTGGACTGGGTGGTTGCCCGGCACAACCAGAGCCGGCAAATCCCGCTCGGGAGCCGCGGGGGGAGGCGCGACCACACTCGCGGTCAAGGCTGGCGCGGCCTTAAACTTGTCACGCGAAACGTCAGCCGCCGGGGGCACGACGGAATCGAGCGCCTGGGGGGCGCGCAACGACGACTTCAATCCTTCCGCCGGAGGTGGGCCAGGAATCGCTTTATAGGCCAGAAGATTCGCCACGGCCGCGTCCGATACCGGCAGGTTCACTTTCGGCGCATCCACCACTTTGTCACGGAGGGAGTCTCCGCGCGCAACGCGGATTGACTGGCTGCGATGGTGAGCTTCCTCTCCGCCTACCTGCCCGCTCCGTCCTGCTTTGGCTCCGCCGTTGTCTTCAGTTCGCGGCAGTTCATCCCCCGAGTAGTAAATCACCTCGTATTTCGGCAGCGGCGGAGGTTGAATTGTGCGCAGCACCGAGAACTTCGCCGGCACGATAATGACTGCCGCGAGCAGCGCGGCTTCGAGCGTCCAGGAGACGAGCATGCCTCGATAAGGCCACAGCCCGGTGCGCGCCTCGCCTGCAAGCCGCTTTGGGGAGCGGCGCAATGCCGGACCGATGGCGCTCAGGAATTCCTGCCAGGGCGACGACCACTCGATCAGAAGTTTGGGGGCGTCAGTCAACGCGCGGCCTCCGACTCTGGTGCTGCCATGATCTCCAGTTCGTCCCCGACGGCGGTCGAAGTTCGAGTCAAGGTATTCCCGGGCAGTTCGAGCACCGAGGCTGCTCCGAGGCGCAGGGGAGCGACCCGCCAGGGCAACAGGTTCTTCTCGACGTGAACGACGACCTGCCTGCGGTCGAGGTACGCAACGTCAATCGGAAAACGCATGGCCAGGGTATGCACCCCGCGGCAGGGAACGATCCAGAGGGCTTTGCCTGCGGGAAAGTTCTCCTGGCCGGTGCCCATCAATCCCCGGAGCCGGGACCAGTGCGTGTTCGCCAGCTGCAATTCTGTGGCGAGATAAGCCTGCCGGGTCCGGTTAAACGCATAGCTGGTGGGATGGGTTGCCGCCATGACTGCTCCCGGGTTCGATTCTTCCTCCCAAACGATATCAGCGTCCGGTCGCCGGCAACAACGTGCGGAACAACTGGATGACTGCGGGGCCCAAGGTGACGAAGATGATGGAGGGCAGGACGAAAATAACCAGGGGGATGACCATCTTGATGGTAGTTTTGGCAGCCTGTTCCTCAGCCCGTTGACGCCGTTCCGTGCGCAGCGAATCGGAATGCACACGCAGGGCAGTGGCCACGCTGGTTCCGAAACGATCGGTTTGCACCAGAGTCGCGACCAGGGCGCGAATGTCATCGACGCCGGTGCGATCCACCAGGTTGCGCAGGGCCTCCGCCCGGGGCTTGCCGGCGCGCATCTCCAGATTCACCAGATGGAATTCATCGCTGAGTTCGGGGTGGGCATGATGCAAATCCTCGCCCACGCGCATCATTGCCTGGTCGAGCGCCAGTCCCGCCTCCACGCAGATCACGGTCAGGTCAAGCGCGTCCGGCAAGGCGAGGCGGATCCGTTGTTGCCGGTCCCGGATCATCCGTTTCAGCGCGAACCGTGGCAGGAAAAATCCCAAAGCGCCCACGCTGACCATGAGCGTGAAGGAGGAAAATCCGGTGGCCGCCACCACCAGGGCCATCCCCAGGACGGCCAGCGCCACCCGGCTTCCAACATACATCGTCAGGTGTCTCTCTTCGCGATAGCCGGCCTGGATCAGCCATTTGCGGGTTCGGGAGACTTCTGAAGGCGACAGCGGGATGGCTTTGCTCAGCGGGTCGAGCGCCTGCTCCAGGCGCTCCTTCAATGCCGGCTTTTCCGGTTCCTCCTGGCGTTGCCATCCCAGGGCGCGCAGCCGGGCCCCAATCATCGAGGTGGGGGCGTAAGCGGCGGCGGCGAAGGAGAACACCGCCAGAACGGTGGTGACAAATACGATGATGGCCAGCGCTGTAATCAGCATTTTCAGGAACCGGTGTCTTAAACCTGAATCTGAATTATCTTGCGAATCACGAAATACCCCAGCGTCTGCAGCGTAATGCCTGCCACCACCAGCACATGTCCGATGGGATCGATAAACAGCGGACGAATGAAGCTGGGATTCAGCAGCAGCATGCTCACAACGATGACCGGCGGCAGGCCCATCAGCAGCATCATGGTGAGCCGTCCCTGCGCGGTGTAGACCCGCACCTGCCGCATGATCTTGAAGCGCTCCCGGATCACGTACGACAGATTATCGAGAATCTCCGCCAGGTTGCCGCCCGTTTCCCGCTGCAGCATGACCGCGGTCACAAAGAATTTTACGTCCACCAGGGGCACCCGCTCGGTCAGGTTCAGCAGCGCGTCGCGAACCGGAAGGCCGAACTTCTGCTCCTCGAAGAGCTTGCGGAATTCCGAGGCGACCGGATCGGAAACCTCGTTGGCAATCATCTCCAGGGCCACGGTGAAGGCATGCCCGGCCCGAACCGCGCGCGCCAGGGTGTCGATCGCCTCCGGGAAAAGCTCTTCGAAACGCTGGAAGCGCTTGGTACGGCGATAGGAGATGTAAGAGTAGGGAAGAATGCCGCCAAGAATCAGAGCGGCCCAGGCGACAACCGGAGCCCAGGGGGAAGAACCGCCGGCCAGAAAGGCGATCACGCCACAGGCGCCCGCGGTCATCAGGCAAACCAGCAGGAGGTTGCCGGCGCGCATATCGATGTCGGCCTGCGAGAGCAGCGTCTGCAGATTCGAAACCCGCTCGGAACGGCGGAGCAGATTGTCAAAGGCCGGGATCTCGCTCAGCATCTCGTCCCGAACCAGCGCCAGATCCTCCCCCGGCTTGCGTTCAGCAGGTTTTTCGGCCGAAGCCAGACGATCCCGGATGAGCCGCGCACGCGCGCTCCGCTGGTCAATCAGGGACGCCGCCGTGAAGGCGATGAGGGCGACGACCACGAACACCAGACCAGCGATCAAGGTTGGCATCAGAGCGTTCATAACTACCGCGGAACTTCTCAAATCTCCAGACGCGATTCGAACAAAGCCGGACGCAACCGGTTTCCGGAGGTGGCGAGCCGTTCGGCGAATTTCGGCCGGATTCCGGTTGCGTGAAATATGCCGCGCACCCTGCCTGTCTCGTCGATGCCCTGACGTTCGAAAACGAAAATGTCCTGCATTTCGATCGCGTCGCTGTGCACCCCGGCAACTTCGGAAATGGCGATCACCTTCCTGGTCCCGTCAGACAGACGCGCGATCTGCACAACGGCATGAATCCCGGAAGCGATCTGCAACCGTACCGCGTGCTCGGGAATATTCAGGTTGGCCATGGAGAACATGCTCTCGACGCGGGACAGCGCGTCGCGCTGCGAATTGGCGTGGACCGTGGTCAACGAGCCCTCGTGGCCCGTATTCATGGCCTGCAACATGTCGAACGCTTCCTCGCCACGCACCTCGCCTACCACAATGCGGTCGGGACGCATACGCAGGCTGTTGATCACCAGTTGTCGCTGTCGCACCGCGCCTTTGCCCTCGATATTCGG
>Ga0126383_10000069_pt1 | contig 48759 bp, 39 predicted proteins | sample PanSoiMetPlot_35_FD_96882 | JGI IMG/M metagenome (GOLD analysis project Ga0126383, IMG submission 96882) | Tropical forest soil microbial communities from Panama - MetaG Plot_35 | ecosystem: Environmental > Terrestrial > Soil > Tropical forest > Bulk soil | place: Panama | collected 2016-02-17 | reverse complement strand
CCCTTCTTTGGCGGTTCAGGTGGTAGCGGGAGAGGGATTTGAACCCCCGACCTTGGGATTATGATTCCCCTGCTCTAACCAGCTGAGCTATCCCGCCACACTCGATCGTCCGAATGGGGCTCGGATATAGGCGGCGGGCGTGGATGGGTCAAGCCGGGCCGGCGGATCCAGCCGCCGCCGAGCACGCGGTCGCCGTCGTAGAGGACTGCCGCCTGGCCCGGCGCCACCGCGCCCGCCGGCGCGTCGAGGATCAGCTCGGCCTCCCCGGCTTGGGCGCCGGCAGAGAGCCTCGCCGACACCGGGGCTTGAGTCGAGCGAAGCTTCGCCGCCACCGTCATACCGTCAACCGCCGGGGCGGCGAGCCAATTCACCTCGCCGAGCAAAACTCGGGTCTCGGCCAATGCAGCGCGCGGGCCGACGACCACCCGCCGCCCTTCGGGGTCGATCTCCAGAACATAGAGGGGTTCGCCGGCGGCGATCCCGAGCCCCTTGCGTTGCCCGACCGTGAAAAGAACGATGCCGTCGTGCCGGCCGAGCACGCGGCCGCTGCGGTCGACGATGTCGCCCGGCGCCCGAGCCTCCGGCCGCAGCCGCTCGACGAGACGTGCGTAGGACCCGCTCGGCACAAAGCAAATATCCTGGCTGTCGGGTTTGTCGGCAATCGGCAGGCCGAAGCGCCGCGCCTCGGCGCGCGTCTCGTCCTTGGTCAAACCGCCGAGCGGAAACCGCAGGAATTCGAGTTCCGCTCGCGTTGTGGCGAACAGGAAATAGCTCTGGTCGCGCGCGGCGTCGTATGCCCGGTGGAGCGCCGGCCCGTCCGCCCCGGCGACCCGGCGCACATAATGCCCGGTGGCGAGCGCCGACGCGCCGAGATCGCGCGCCGTGTGCAGCAGATCCTGAAACTTGACGCGCTGATTGCAGCGGATGCACGGGACGGGCGTCTCGCCCCGGGCGTAGCCGTCGACAAAATCGTCGATGACCGCGGCCCGGAAACGGCTCTCGTAGTCGAGCACATAATGGGGAATGCCGAGGTGCCCGGCGACGCGAGAGGCGTCATGGATGTCGCGGCCGGCGCAGCAGGCTCCGCTGCGCCCGGCGGCGGCCCCGTGATCGTAGAGCTGCAATGTGATGCCGACGACCTCGAAGCCCCGCTCCACGAGCAGTGCGGCAGTCACGGAGGAGTCGACCCCGCCCGACATTGCCACGACCACCCGGTGACGGGCCGGGTCGCCCGGCAGATCGAGATCTGCCGGGCTCACGATTGCGCCTCCAGCCCCATCTGCCAGAAATCGGCCTCGAGCCGGGAAGCGGCAGCAAAAGTGCCGGCGAGAGCGGAGAAGCGCCCCTCACCGCCGCGCCGGGCGAACTGCTCGTCGAGAGCCGCCGCTGCCTCGCTGGCCAGCTGCTGGTAATCAGACCCCGCGTACATTTCGAGCCACTCGCGGTAGCGGTTGCCTTCGAGGCGCGTCGTGGCATCACTGGTCCGCTCCGCGGCGATCACGGCATAACCGACAATGCACGGCGCGAGGGCCGCTTCGAGATCGAGCCGGTCGCCGGCGACACCGCGGTCGAGCACAAAGCGGGTATAGGCAATTGTTGCAGGCGCCTCAGGCTCGCTTGCCATTGCCGCTTCCGAGAGCCCCCAGCCGCGACAATAGTCGATATGAAGCCCGATCTCGACATCGAGGGTCGCAGCGACCAAGCGCTGCGCCCGGCGCATTTCGCCGAGCGCGTCGGATTTGTAGATCGCCAAGCCCCAGGCGCGCGCAAAGTGGATCAGAAAGAGATAATCCTGCACCAGATAGCGACGAAAGCATGCCTCGGGCAGCTCGCCGCTGGCCAGAAGGAGCACAAACCGGTGGCGGATATAGGCGCGCCAATCCCGCTCGGCCGCGGCGACCAGACGCGCGAAAAGGCCGGACTCACCAGTCACTGCGCCGATCACGGGGCTCAGCCGTGGAGCAGATTGCGGGTCGCCGCGGGGAGCTGCACCGTCAACCCGTCCAGTTCCTCGGTAATGACGATCTGGCAACCGAGGCGCGACGTGACGGTGAGATTGAAGGCGAGGTCGAGCATGTCCTCCTCGTCCTCGCTAGCCTCGCTGAGCAACTCGTACCATTGCGGATCGACAATGACGTGGCAGGTCGAGCAGGCGAGCGATCCTTCGCAAGCCCCTTCGATATCGATGTCGTGGCGGCGGGCGATTTCCAGCACCGACATTCCGAGCGGAGCATCGACCTCGCGCCGAGTGCCGTCGCGTTCGATAAACGTCATCTTCGGCATCACTCGGGCCGCGGCGCCAGATCTTCGGCAATAACCGCAGCGGCCAACGCGGCGTTCGAACTGGCCGGCAGCTCGGCCCTTCGGCTGAAGCGCAGCACCTTCAGCGCCACTGCTTCGGCCGCGTCGCGCAGTTTGTTGGACAAATCGGCATTGACGGAAGAAGCGAAGACGATCACCGCATGGCTGACCGGGCGAGAGAGGGCTCGCTCGGCGCGGGTTCTCGCCGATTCGAACAATTCCTGCCATTGAGCCTTTTCAGCTGTGGGACCTGGCACCAACAAAGCACGCTCAAACCCTTCTCGATCGGCAAGAACCACCGCATTGCCACCGATCGAGCAGGCCACCTCGACTTCGGAGCCGGCCAGGTCAATGCCGATTGCGGCGCCTGGCGCGCCCGGGTCGGACGGCCCTGCGTCCGGCTCCTCGATCTGGAACAGCTTCACGCCAGCCGCATTAAACGTGAAACGACTCGCCGCAGCCGCAACGGCCCTTCTCGTTGGGGTTGCGGAAGGTGAAGCCGCTCTGGAGCTTCTCCTCGACGTAATCCATCTCGGTACCGAGGATGAACATGACCGCTTTCGGATCGACCAGGATCGTCACTCCCTTGTCTTCGACGACCTCGTCGAACTTGCCCTTCTCGTCGGCATATTCGAGCGTATAGCTGAGACCCGAGCAGCCGCGTGACCGCACGCCGATGCGCACACCCACTGAGGGCTTGCCGCGCTTGGCCAGAAGAGCCTGGATGTGCTGCGCCGCGGCGTCCGTCACCGACAAAGCCTGCTTTCTCGCCATCACTCGATCTCCAGACCCGACTTCTCAACGGCGGCACGAACCAAATCCGATACCGTTATGTGGGTATGCTTCCCTGCCCTGCCAGCCGGCTCGCCGCCGCCGCCAGCGCATCCGCGGCAAAATCCGTCTCCGCCGTTGTCGTGAAACGGCCGAGGCCGATGCGGATCGAGGCGTTGGCCAGCGCATCGGAAAGGCCGAGCGCCCGCAGCACGTAGGAGGGCTCTACCGATGCCGAGGTGCAGGCCGAGCCGGTCGAGATCGCAATGCTCGGAACCGCCTCGATCAAGGTCAACGCCGGTATCTCCGGAAACGAGAGGTTGAGACTGCCGGGCAACCGGCGCTCGAGGTCGCCATTGACGCGCAGCCCGGCGACGCGGCGGCTGAGGTTTCTCAATAAGCCGTCCCTTAACCTGCAAAGGCGCTGTGCTTCCTCGGCCATTTCGGCGCCGGCGATCGTCGCCGCCCGGCCGAGCCCGACGCAAAGCGGGGTCGGCAAAGTGCCCGAACGCAGACCGCGCTCCTGGCCGCCGCCATCGATCAGCGGCGACAGCCGCACCCGCGGCCGCCGCCGGATGTAAAGCGCGCCGACCCCCTTGGGCCCGTAGATCTTATGACCGGAGATCGACAGGAGATCGATCTTCATCGCCTCGACATCGAGCTGGATCTTGCCGAAGGCCTGCGCCGCATCGGTGTGGAAGACCGCGCCTCTGGAACGGCACAGCGCACCGATCTCGGCGAGCGGCTGGATGACCCCGATCTCATTGTGCGCCGCCATTACGGAGACAAGAAGCGTCCGCTCGGACAGCGCACCTTCGAGCACGGCGAGCGAAAGAAGGCCGTCTGCCTCGACCGGCAGGTAAGTCACCGAGAAGCCTTCTCGCTCCAACTCCCTGCAGCTTTCGACCACGCATTTGTGCTCGGTCTGCAACGCCACGATGTGGTCGCGTAGCTGCCCATTTTGCGGATGAGCACGTGCGAAATGCGCCGCACCCTTGATCGCGAGGTTGTTGGCTTCCGTCGCTCCCGACGTGAACACGATCTCGCGCGGATCGGCATGGATCAGCGCGGCAACCTCGCCGCGGGCGTTCTCGATCGCCTCGGCGGCAATGCGGCCATAGGCGTGGCTGGTGCTGTGCGGGTTGCCATAATGCTCAGAGAAATAAGGCAGCATCGCCTCGAGGACGCGCGGGTCGACCGGGGTGGTCGACTGGTTGTCGAGGTAAATTGGCGGCGTGTTGACGGCCGGATCGGAGGACAGCCGGGGGCGCGGGTCGGCGAGAGCCGGCGTCATGCTGCACACGCCCGCTCGGCGACACTGCGCCGGCGCCGATAGAGAGCAGCCCAGGCGCGCAGGAAATGGGCAATCTCGGCCTCGTTCGAGCTCCAGCCAAGGCTGACCCGGATTGTCGACGCAGCGATTTCGGGATCGACCCGCATCGCCGCCAACACGTGGCTCGGCCCGACTTTCCCGGATGAACAGGCAGCTCCAGCGCTGACCATGACTCCGTCGAGATCGAGAGCGACGACCTGGGTCTCGGCCGCGACGCCGGGCATCGCGATCGCCGAGGTGTTGGGCAAGCGGGGTGCGGCGGCGGCGATCACGACGGCATCGGGCGCGATCGCGACGAGCTCCGCTTCCAATCCGTCGCGCAATGCGGCGACCCGATCATAGACGGTGATTTCCTCTGCTGCAGCGGCAGCTGCGGCACCGAAGCCGGCAATCCCGGGCAGATTCTCGGTGCCCGCGCGGCGCCGGTACTCCTGGCCGCCGCCACGCTGCAACGGTGCCAGATCCATCTCGCGGGTCATGACTAGGGCACCGACCCCTGGCGGGCCACCGATCTTATGTGCCGAGATTGTAACGAGATCGGCCCCGATCAGTTCGACCTCAAGGCGGAGCTTACCGGCGGCCTGGACGGCGTCGCAATGAAACAAGGCCCCGTATCGTCGGGTGACCGCCGCAATCTCGGCGACCGGCTGAATAACGCCGGTCTCATTATTTGCATACATGACCGAAACCAAAGCCGGGCGCCGATCGGCGGCAAGGAGCCGGTCGAGCGCGTCTAGAACCACCGTCCCGTCGGCCCCGACCGGGATCACCTCGGCGGCGGGAACAGCATGACGGACCGAATCGTGCTCGATCGCGGAAACAAGAACACGCTCTCGGCCGGTGCCGAGCAGTGCCAAATGGTTGGCCTCTGTGCCGCCGCTGACAAAGATCACTCCGCTCGGGTCTGTCTGACCGACCAGGGCCGCCACCGCTTCACGGGCGCGTTCGATAGTCTGGCGCGCCGCTCTGCCGCGCCGATGCACCGAGGAGGGGTTGCCCCAGCGCGCCAGCGCTTGCGAGACGGCAGCAGCCGCCTCAGGCCGCAACGGCGCGGTTGCGTTCCAGTCAAGGTAGCTTTCGGCCTGCGGCACGGTTCGGCGCACCGCGCCGCCACCCGTGGTATCAGCGCTCATCAGCCCGTGCCTGCCGCCGCAGCGCCGTGGAAGGTTTCGCAATGGACGCGGCCGCTCGTCCCGAGGACGCGGCGTTCGCAGACATCGGCCAGAGACACTGAACTCAAATAAAGGTGGATCTGATTGCCGAGTTCTTCCCACAAATCGTGGGTGAGACATCGCGTACGATTGCCGCGGCAGCCGACCGGCGCGCCGGGAGCGCATCGCGTCGCACGTATCGGTTCGTCTACAGCCAGAATAATGTCGGCAATGCGGGTCTCGCGGCGGTCGTGCGCCAGCAGATAACCGCCGCCCGGACCCCGCACACTCTTGACGAGCCCGTTCTTGCGCAGCATCGCGAAGAGCTGCTCGAGATAAGACAGCGAGATTTCCTGGCGCTCGGCGATTTCGGCGAGCGAGACCGGATCGCCGTCGCTGTATTGAGCGAGATCGACCATCGCCATCACAGCGTAGCGTCCTTTGGTGCTCAGCCTCATGACGGCATCTCCGAGAAGGCTCGCATCTTCAATCTTCGTCCGTCCCGTTGCCGACGGAGGCAGCGACCAGCCGGAGCGGCGGCTGCTCGCCCGCGGCCGGATCGCGAGCAGGACGATGCCGTTCGCTCTCCTGCTCGAATTCCGCCATACGCGCCCTGAGTTTTGTCACCTCATCCAGTAATCCGTTGAGAGCCCGCGCGACCGGATCCGGGATGTCGCCGCAAACGGCGTAGGGCTGGAATGCAGGTTCCGGCTGCGTGGGGGCGCTGCGGCGGGCCACCGGACGCGCCGGGATACCAACCATCGTCGCGCCGTCCGGCACTTCAGACAGGACAACGGCTTGCGCGCCGATGCGCGCCCCGTCACCCACGCGAAATGGTCCCAGGACTTGGGCACCTGAACTGACGATAACGCCGTTGCCGATGGTCGGGTGGCGCTTCGCGCCGCGGGTCAGCGATGTCCCGCCGAGCGTTACGCCTTGGTAGAGCGTGACATCGTCCCCCACCTCAGCCGTCTCGCCGATCACGACGCCCATGCCGTGGTCGATGAATACGCGCCTGCCAACGCGGGCGCCGGGGTGAATTTCAATGCCGGTCAGCACACGGCCGAGATGTGAAACGAACCGGCCGGCAAGCAGCCACCCGCGCTGCCACAGCCAATGGGCAAGACGATGCCAGACGAGGGCGTGAAACCCAGGGTAGCACAGCACGACCTCAAGGCGTGACCGGGCAGCAGGGTCACGAGCGAGAGTGGCGTCTATTTCTTCTCGCAGGTTTTTCAAAAGCATCGCAATCCCTATCTATGTTAGGCTCAGCGCTGCCGGCGTGGGACCGCGCCGCCTCGCGCGGGCGGCCCGAGCGAAGATATAATTGTCCGACGAATGCGATCAAGAATTGCGGGACATGCGGAGAGACTCACGACGAGACAATCTCCGACTAGCGTGGTGGGATTTTAACTGGATCGACAATGCCTGACGTGATCATCAACGGCCCGGATGGCCGAATCGAGGCACGCTACCATCACGCCCGTGGTGCGGCCGCGCCGATGGCGCTGGTTCTGCATCCGCATCCGCAGCACGGCGGTACGATGCACAACAAGGTTGTGTACGCCCTATACCAATGTTTCGTCCGCCGCGGTTTCTCGACCTTGCGATTCAATTTCCGCGGAGTCGGGCGCAGCCAGGGCAGTTTCGACCGCGGCGAAGGTGAACTTTCCGATGCAGCGGCCGCGCTCGACTGGATGCAAACCTACAACCCGAATGCCGGATCGTGCTGGGTCGCGGGTTTCTCGTTCGGCGCTTGGATTGGTATGCAATTGATGATGCGGCGACCGGAAATCGAGAGCTTCATCTCAATCGCGCCGCCGGCCAATTTGTACGACTTCACGTTTCTCGCTCCGTGCCCGTCCTCGGGTCTGATCCTACAGGGCGATCACGATACCGCAGTGCCGGTCGAAGCCGTGCAGAAGCTCGTCACCAAGCTCTCTCATCAGCGCGACATCCAAATAGACTTCCGTAAGGTCCCAGGCGCCGACCACTATTTCGCCGATCGGATTGAGGCGCTCGTCAGTCACGTAGACGGGTATATCGGCGATCACGCCGGCGTGCAGAGGCAAGCGAGGACCTCCCACGGCCGCGGCACCCGGTAGGCCAGGCGCTGCCTTCAATCGGCGAAGGGGTCGCGAACCAGCACAGTATCGTCGCGCTCCGGGCTCGTCGACAAAAGCGCGACAGGGGCGCCAATCAGCTCTTCAAGTCTTCTGATGTATTTGATCGCCGTCGCCGGCAGGTCGGCCCAGGATCGTGCACCACGCGTGCTCTCTCGCCACCCCTCGGCGCTTTCATAAACCGGCACGAGCCCGGCCTGCGCCGTCATGCCCGAGGGGACGTAGTCGTAACTCTGGCCAGCGTAGCGATAAGCCGTGCAGACCTTGATTTCGTCAAAACCGTCGAGCACGTCGAGCTTGGTAAGTGCAATGCCGCTGATTCCGCCGGTCTTGACCGCCTGGCGCACCGCCACCGCGTCGAACCAGCCGCAACGGCGCTTGCGTCCGGTGACCACCCCGAACTCCCGGCCGCGCTCTCCGAGCCTCTCGCCGATATCGTCTTTGAGCTCGGTCGGGAACGGTCCGCTGCCGACACGCGTCGTGTAAGCCTTGGTGATGCCGAGGACAAAGCCGACCGTCCCCGGCGCGATCCCCGATCCCGCGGCAGCTTGTCCTGCTACCGTATTGGAAGAGGTGACGTAAGGGTAAGTGCCGTGATCGACATCGAGCATCGCGCCCTGTGCCCCTTCGAACAGAATGCGCCGGCCCTGGCGTCTGGCGTCATCGAGCAGACGCCAAACCGGGTCGGCATAGGGCAGAACGCGCGGTGCGATCGCGGATAGCGCAGCAAGCAGCTCGGCGCGGTCGATCTCCGGCTCGCTGAGCCCGCGCAGCAGGGCATTGTGGTGGAGCAGCACGTCGTCGACCCGCCATTCGAGCGCGCGCGGATCGGCAAGGTCGCAGACGCGAATCGCCCGGCGCCCGACCTTGTCCTCATAGGCCGGGCCGATCCCGCGGCCGGTGGTGCCGATCTTCTGGTCGCCGCGACGTTCCTCGCGGGCGCGATCGAGAGCCCCATGCGATGGCAAGATCAGCGCAGCGTTGTCTGCGAGCTTCAGGTTCTCGGGGCTGACATCGATGCCCCTCGCGCAAATCGCATCGATTTCGTCCATCAGTGCCCACGGATCGACGACCACGCCGTTGCCGATGATCGACAGTTTGCCGGGGCGCACCACGCCAGAGGGGAGCAGGCTCAGCTTGTATTCGACATTGCCGACTTGCAGAGTGTGGCCGGCATTGTGGCCGCCCTGAAAGCGAACCACGACATCGGCTCGCTCCGACAGCCAGTCGACGATCTTGCCCTTTCCCTCATCACCCCATTGGGCGCCGACAACGGCGACGTTGCCCATATTGCGCCTCCTCTAGCCGATTGCCACCGGCATGCCCCGTTCGAGAACATGACCGCAGCCGAGACGGCGCGCCTCTGCGCGCCAATCCGCAGCCGGGTCGAGCGCGGCGACCGTGATCCAACCGGCCTCCCGCATCTCGCGGCTCAGGGTGCGATCGGTGCCGAACGGCAGCAACAAGCGTCGCGGCGAGGCGGCGGGCGGCAATGTTCTCAGTATCGTGTCGGTGTAAAGCGTGAAACCGGTCGCAGCCTCGGGTTCGGTCGGATCTCCGGCCTGATAGCGCCCGCCACGGCCGAGTTCGCCAACCGGGCAGGGTGTAGCCGCGAAAAACGTGAAGCTGATCCCGGTGTGGTATTCGAAGCCGCGGTTCTCGACCGGGTCAACTGTCACCCTGAGTTCGGGGGCGGCCGCGGAGAGGCCGCCCAACACGGCGCCCAACCGGGCGCGCTCGGCGCGGGCTCGCGCCGGCAGATCGAGACGATCGAGCATCGCCAGGCTGAACGCGGCCGGACCGGCCGCCTCCAGCAAGCTCCCAAAAAGCCCGCCGGCTTCCCCCGCCACCTCGGTAACCGCTGCCGCGTCCTTGTGGTCGAGTGCCGAGCGTAGCAACGCAGCGCGCGCCCCATTTATCCCATAGGCCTCGACGACTGCCGGCACCAGTGTCGGCAGGGTAAGGTCGACGGAAAGTTCCGGCACGCCAATCGCGGCGAGCGCTTCACCGGCGACTGCAATCGCCTCGACATCGGCATCCGGGCCCGCCGGCCCGATCAGCTCGGCGCCGACCTGCCCCACCTGGCGCTCGGGCCGGATCTCGGAGCCGATGACCCGCAGGACTTGCCCCGCGTAGCTCAGACGCAGCGGCCGTGGCGCGTCGCCGAGCCGCGTCGCAGCGATCCGCGCGATCTGCGGCGTCATGTCGGCGCGCACTCCGATCATACGGTGCGAGGCCGGATCCATCATCCGAAAGGTGGCGGTCGCCATCGCCGCCCCGGCCCCCGAGAACAATGTTTCCTCGAATTCGACGAGCGGTGGCTTTACCCGCTCATACCCATGTGCGGCCAAAATCATCATCAACCGCGCCACGACTTGTGCTTCAATCTCCGCCTCGGGTGGCAAAAGATCGTGCATGCCGGTCGGGAGCAAGGCCGCTTGCGGCGCATCATTCATCATGTGCGCACCTTGAACCACAGAGACACGGAGTACACGGAGAAATGCATCAGACTGCGCCGCGGTGTGAGGTACTCACATCAGAAACGTAAGGCCTTCACCTGAATCGTGTTGGGTAAGAGGCGAACGGTATCGAGAATGGCACCGCTGAGCGGCTGGTCGACCTCGACCAGAGCGATCGCGTCCTGACCCGGAGCAGTCCGGCCGAGGTGGAAGGTGGCAATGTTGACTTCGGCCGCGCCCAGCGCGTTGCCCAAAGCGCCGATGAAACCGGGCTTATCGTAATTGCGCACGAAAAGCATGCTGCCGCCGAGTTCGGCTTCCAGCGGGATCCTCTCGACGGAAACGATCCGAGGCTTATCGCCGGCGAACAAGGTCCCGGCGACCTCGCGGGTACGCCGTTCGGTCGTGACGATAACCCGAATCAATGTCTGATAGTCGACCGGCTCGGCACGCCGCGTCTCACTAACGCGAATATCGCGCTCGCGGCAGATCTCCAGTGCGTTGACCATGTTTACCGTGGCGAGCTGCGGTGACAGCAACCCGGTCAGCGCGATCGCGGTCAACGGCTTGACGTTCAGTTCCGCAACCGCTCCCTCGTATTCGATGGCAACCGCGGTAATGCCAGTCTCGGTCAATTGCCCGGCAAAGCTGCCGAGCTGTTCGGCGAGCTTCATATAGGGGCTGAGGCGTTTCGCCTCCTCGGCGGTCAGCGAAGGCACGTTGACGGCGTTTGATACAGCACCGGTCAGCAGGAAATCGGCCATCTGCTCGGCGATCTGCAACGCGACATTTTCCTGCGCTTCGGCCGTCGCGGCCCCGAGATGGGGCGTCGCGACGACATTGTCGCGTCCAAATAGCGGGTTTTCGCGCGCGGGCTCGTCGACAAAGACATCGATAGCGGCGCCCGCGACATGACCGCTGTCGAGCGCCGCCGCGAGGTCGGCTTCGGCGACGAGACCGCCACGGGCGCAGTTCACCAGACGGACGCCACGCCTCATATTGGCGATCGTGCGGGCGTCGATCAGGTTCTTTGTAGCCTCGGTCAACGGGGTGTGAAGAGTGATAAAGTCGGCACGGGCAAACACCGCATCGAGCGACAGCTTTTCGATGCCGAGACCGACGGCCCGTTCGGGGGAAAGAAAGGGGTCGTAGGCGATCACCTTCATCCGCAGACCCAAGGCGCGCTCGGCAACGATCGAGCCGACATTGCCGCAGCCGATAATGCCGAGGGTCTTACCGGTCAGCTCGACCCCCATGAAGCGCGACTTCTCCCATTTTCCGGCCTGCGTCGAGCGGTCGGCCGCGGGAATCTGGCGGCATAGCGCGAACAGCATCGCAATCGTGTGCTCGGCGGCGGTGATCGAGTTGCCGTAGGGCGTGTTCATAACGACAATGCCGCGCTGGGTTGCCGCTGCAACGTCGATATTGTCGACCCCAATGCCAGCCCGCCCGATGACCCTGAGTTTTTCGGCGCGCTTGATGAGGCCAGCCGTTACTTTCGTCGCCGAGCGGACGGCGAGGCCATCATAGGTGGCGATGCGCGCTTCGAGCTCCCCGACAGGAATGCCCGCCAGGGTGTGAACCTCGATCCCGCGCGCTGTAAAAATCTCGGCCGCGCGCGGGCTCAAGGCATCCGAAATCAAAACCTTCGGCATAATCGCTCCGATCTACACGAGGGCTCGCCACAGAGCCCAGAGAGCCCGCAGATACACAACAAACCTTTAGGGCCAATTGCGCACGCCGCTGTGAGCGCAGTGCCGCCGCAGCCTCCCAGCTCTCGCTGTACTTTGTAGTGAGATCAAGCCGCCTTGGTGCTACGGCGCTGTTGGTCCCAGGCCCAGTCGAGCCACGGTAGGAGAGCTTGGATATCGGCCGTCTCGACGGTGGGACCGCTCCAGATACGCAGCCCAGGCGGCGAGGCGCGGTGGCTCGCGATGTCGAAAGCCGCGCCCTCCTGCTCGAGCCGACGGGTCATCGCCCGCACGGTGTGAAAGCGCTCCTCGGCCGAGAGCCGGGTGAACCACGGCTCGATAATCTTGAATTGCGGCGAGGTACAGGAGATCGTGGCAGGATCCTCGGGGAGGGGATCGAGCCAAGAGCGCGTCTCGACCCACTCCAGCAGCGCCGCCAAATTGCGCTCCGACCTTCCGATCAGGCCGTCGAGGCCGCCGACCGATTCCGCCCATTTCAATGAATCGAGCGCGTCCTCGACGCACAACATTGACGGCGTGTTGATCGTCTCACCACGGAACACGCCTTCGATCAGCTTGCCCTTCGCCGTCAGTCGGAAGAGCTTGGGGAGGGGCCAGGGGGGAGTGTAGCTTTCGAGCCGCTCTACGGCGCGCGGCGACAATGCGAGCATGCCGTGGCCCCCTTCGCCGCCTAACGATTTCTGCCACGACCAGGTGGCTACATCCAGCTTGTCCCATGGCAGCCGCATTGCGAAGATTGCCGAGGTCGCGTCGCAGATCGCGAGGCCCCGCCGATCGGCTGCAATCCAGTCGCCGTGTGGCACCCGGACCCCCGAGGTCGTTCCGTTCCAGGGGAAGACCACATCTCGCGCGGGATCGACCCGGGAAAGATCGGGCAGCTGGCCGTAAGGGACATGCATTACCCGGACGTCCGCGAGCTTGAGCTGCGCAACGTCGGCAACCCAGCCCTCGCCGAAATTTTCCCAGGCGAGCATGTCGACCCCGCGGGCGCCGAGGAGAGACCACATCGCGATCTCGATCGCGCCGGTATCGGAGCCGGCGACAATGCCGACCCGCCAGTCGGCGGGTATCCCGAGGATCGCCCGCGAACGGTCAATAACTTCGACCAAGCGCGCCAGCCCGACCCCCGAGCGGTGCGAACGCCCGACCAGCGCGGTCTCGAGCATTTCGGCCGACCAGCCCGGCCGCTTGGCGCAAGGACCAGAAGAAAAGCACGGATTGGCCGGGCGCCGTGTCGGCTTCATCAGGTATTCCTTTTCCCAAATAATTAAGATGCGGCCCACCGGAGCCCGCACCGCGCGGGATACTTACGGGCGGGGCGCGGGTGCGTCAATGCGGCAGCACGGTAAAATTCTGACTTTGTCGACAGCTTTTCAGATCAGTCCAGCGACGATATTAATGGGGAGAGCGACAATCACCACATTGAAAAGGAAAGCCCGGACGCCGTAGGTGAGTACCACAATAAAGGCACTATAATATCGTGCGATTTGGCCAATATCCGCCTCTGCTGAATCGGCGGTGGCGGAGCAGAGAGCGGGATCCAAGCAGCATGACGTCATCCAAGCCCAACATTCTGTTCGTTCTCGCAGACGATCTCGGCTATGCCGATTTGTCCTGCTACGGCCGCCGGGATTTCACGACACCCAACATCGACCGCATCGCCGCGGAAGGGGTGCGCTTCACGCAGGCCTATGCCAATTCCGCGGTCTGCACCGCCTCACGAGTCGCGCTGATTACCGGTCGCTATCAATACCGCTTGGCGGTCGGGCTCGAAGAGCCGTTGAGTTCGCGAAACCCGCGCGATATCGGGCTGCCGGCGGACCACCCGACCCTGCCCTCGATCCTTAAAAAGGCGGGGTACCAATCGGCACTGATCGGCAAATGGCATTTAGGACGCCCGCCCGAGTTTGGTCCGCTGCAGAGCGGCTACGATTATTTCTATGGCTTCCGCAGTGGCGCAGTCGATTATTTCACGCACAAATCCGGTCCTCCCACGACAGATACCGATGATCTGTGGGAGGACGACACGAAAATTCGCCAAGCGGGCTATCTGACCGACCTCCTGGGAACCCGCGCCGTCCATCTGGTCGAAACCTACGCCGGAACCGGACGACCCTTTCTCATCAGCTTGCATTTCAGCGCGCCGCACTGGCCGTGGGAGGCACCGGGCGACGAGGCAGAGTCGCAGCACCTCCGGAACTTGGCGCATTACGACGGCGGCTCCCAGCGCACCTATCGGCAAATGATCCAGCAGATGGATCTGCAGATCGGCCGCGTGCTGCTGGCGCTCGACGCGACCGGCGTCGGACAGGACACGATCGTGGTCTTTACCAGCGACAATGGCGGGGAGCGCTATTCCGACACCTGGCCTTTTACCGGCAGGAAGACAGAATTGCTGGAGGGCGGGTTGCGCGTGCCCGCGATGATCCGTTGGCCGAACAGAATACCCTTCGGCGTCGTCTCCGAGCAGGTGGCGATCGGCATGGACTGGTTTCCGACCCTCCTCTCCGCGGCAGGCACTTCTCCCGATCCGGCTTTCCCGTCGGACGGTATCGATCTGCTGCCCCATTTGACCGAGGGGGCGGCGCCCGTCCCGCGAAAACTCTTCTGGCGCTACAAATACAATGATCAGCAGGCGGCCCGCGACGGCGATTGGAAATACCTCAAGATCCTAGACAACACCTTCTTGTTCGACGTGGCACAGGATCCAATGGAGCGAGCCAATTTGAAAGAGCGCCGTCGAGACGTGTACGAGTGGCTCGTCGCGGATTGGAACAAATGGAATGCAACGATGCTCCCGCTCGATCCGCAAAGCTTCACGTTGGGTTTCACAGGAGCGGAGCTCGCCGCCCATTTCGGCGTCGCTGCGAGCGCTCGCCCATAGTCGGGCTAAGCGCCCTTTGGGAAGCCGTAGAGCACTTCCGGGTTCTGCACGAGGATGCGGTTTCTGACGCGCTCGTCGGGAGCCCAATCGAGCAGAAGGTCGAACAGGATGGCATCGTCCGGCTTCTTGTCGCGCTCCCCGGGGTGTGGCCAGTCGCTGCCCCACACCAGGCGCTCGGGCGCCTTCTGCACATAGGCACGCGCAACCGCGCTGGAATCCGAATAGCTCGGCGGCCCAACCTTCGTATCGGCATAGGCGCCGGACAGCTTGACCCAGGTGGTGCCCTTGTCGATCAACGCCAGGACGACGCCGAACAGCGGATGGGCGGTGCCTTCAGGCTCGGGGATGTGCGCCAGGTGGTCGAATACGATCGGCGACGGCACCCGGTTCAGTATGTCCTTTATCTCCATGATCTTCGCCGCCGGCGCGTTGATCTGGATGTGCCAGCCGAGATCGTTCGCCCGCTTCGATAGGGGCTCGATCATCTCGGGCGTCGTCGCTCCGGCCTGCGCGAGGTTGAAGCGGATGCCCCGCACGCCGAGGCCGTTCATCCGGTTCAGCTCGGTGTCCGAGACCGAAGTGTCGACCACCGCGACGGCGCGGGCCGTCGGGCCGAACGCGACCAGCGCGTCGAGGGTGCAGCTGTTATCGGTACCGTAGGTCGAAGGCTGCACAATGACGTTGCGGCTCGTCCCGATACGGCGCTGCAAGGCGCGGTAATCCTCGACCGACGCGTCACCCGGCCGCAACGTCGAGCGCGGGTCGACGGGATATTTGGCGTCGTAGATGTGATGGTGACAGTCGGCGGCGTTCGCCGGTGCCCGCAACTTGGGCGCCTCGGTCCCGGTCGACCATTTGACCTGTTGCGCCGCCGTCCGCTGCGGCCGCGCCGCGATAGCGCCCACGGCCGCTGCCGCCGACATTGTCTTCAAAAGCGCACGGCGACCCACCAGGGCTTCCCGCATTCGCCCCTCCCCTCCTCCTCGCTCTCACAACCGGCAAAAAAAGAGCCGGTGGGATCACACCGGCTTCTTCGAGCTAAAACGCTATCGGTTGAATTTTACAACTGTCCTCTAAAAGAGAGCGAGACCTCCCAAGCCGGGATGCCACTGCTTACGCACTTGCTCTTCAACCGAAAGACCGGATGCCGTCACCGGGGGATGTGTCGTGCCCCTCTCATTAGCTTTCGAATAGACCGCGCGGACCAAGTGATCGATTGTCGCCTTTTCCCGTACGTGCCGTCTTCTTGTGCGACGCCGAGACGAGGTGGCTTTGGTCATCGCTGACCCTCCCGATCTGGTCAGTTGCTGTGGACCCAGCCCGCCGTGGGGGACGAGTGGCCGGGGTCGAAGTGGGTGCGACATTCCAACCCACCTGCGGCAAAAAAAAGGCAATTTTGGCCACCGTTAGTCATAATCTGATACAGAGTGACGCAAACTGACACGCATTTAACCAATATACCAGCAAACGCAATCATCTGGCCTCCGCATGGTAAAGGTGATGTTGGCCCCCTGCCCCGAATAAATTATTTTTCACATAGGAAAACAGCCGGGAGGTCCTGATGCAGTATGGCCTGTTTACGATGCCCTCGCATCCGCCGGAGTGCGGCCTATTCGACGGTCATCGATGGGACCTGCAGACTCTGCGCTGGGCTGACGAGCTCGGTTTCAGCGAGGGCTGGATCGGCGAGCATCATACGGCGCCGTGGGAACCGCATCCGGCTCCGGATCTGCTGATTGCGCAATCACTGGTCGAAACCCATCATATCCGGCTCGCTCCCGGCGGGTTCCTGTTGCCCTATCACCATCCGGCGGAACTCGCCAACCGGGTCGCAATGCTCGACCACATGGCTCAGGGCCGGCTTAACTTCGGCGTCGCCGCAAGCGGACTGCCGAGCGATTGGGCGATGTTCAACGTAGACGGCAATGTCGGGCAACACCGCGAAATGACACGCGAGGCGCTCGACATAATCCTGAAGCTGTGGACCGAGGAAGCGCAGTTCGATTATACCGGCAAGTACTGGAAGGTGACCAAAACCGACCTGATGCTGGAGAGTTTGCGACCGCATATCCGACCGTTTCAAAAGCCCTACCCTCCGATCGGCGTCGCTGGAGTGAGCAAGGGTTCGGACACCTTGAAGCTGGCTGGGGAGCACGGTTTCTTGCCGATGAGCCTGAACCTCAACCCCGGTTATGTCGCCAGCCACTGGGAATCGGTCGAGGAAGGCGCCCGACGCACTGGACGCCAGCCGAGCCGGGCAGACTGGCGCCTTGTGCGTGAGATCTTCGTTGCCGACAGTGATGCCGAGGCTTGGCGATTGTCGGTCGAGGGAATGATGGGGCGGATGATGCGCGAGTACTTTCTTCCGCTGCTGAAAAATGTCGGCGTCATCCAGTTCCTGAAGCACGATCCCGACGTCCCCGACAGCGATGTCACTCCGGAGTATTGCGCCCGACACAACTGGCTGATCGGCTCGCCGGCGACCGTCGTCGAGAAGATCGAGCGGATGTACGACGAGGTCGGCGGGTTCGGCGCGCTGCTCCTGTTCTGCTTTGACTACAGCGGCAACGCCGAGGCTTGGCACCAGTCTATGCGGCTCCTCGCCCAGGAAGTGATGCCCAAAGTCGCCCATCTCACCCCGAAACGAGCGTGATGGCGGTGCGCGGCGGCACCAGTTCTCATGCTCGGTTCGAACCGCACCGCAGGAGAGAGCGCAAATGCCCGCTTTCGCAAGACGGAGAATTGGACGGACCGAGGTTGAAGTGACGGTATTGGGTCTCGGCTGCGCGACCCTAGGCAGCAGCCGTATCCCCGTCTCCCGCCGAGAGGCCGAGGCGATCGTCGGCGCCGCCTGGGCGGCCGGGGTGTGCTACATCGATACGGCCCCTTATTACGGTGTCGGCCAGGCCGAGCGTTGTGTCGGCGACGCGATGCGGTGGGTCCCGCGCGACGAATGGGTCTTGTCCACCAAAGTCGGACGGCTGCTTCGTCCCCGCCGGACCACCGCCGCGGGCACGGAACGCCGTTATCCGCTGCCGTTCGAGCCCGTCTACGACTATTCCTATGACGGGGTCATGCGCTCGTTCGAGGACAGCCTGCAGCGGCTCGGGCTGGCGAGGATCGACATTCTCCATGTCCACGACATCGGCGCGATGCAGCACGGCGCGGAGGCTCACCCCCGGCTGATGCGCACGTTGCGCGACGGCGGTTATCGCGCGCTCGAAAAACTGCGAGCTGCCGGCACGGTGCGGGCGATTGGCATCGGGGTCAATGAACGGGAGGTGCTGCTCGAGGCTCTGGAATGGGGCAACTGGGACGTGTTTCTGCTCGCCGGCCGTTATACCGTGCTCGAACAAGCCCCGCTCGATGATTTGCTGCCAAAATGCGAGAAGGCGGGCACATCGATTGTCGTGGGCGGCCCGCTGAACTCGGGCATCCTCGCCGGCCGCGAGACCTGGAACTATGAGACCGCGCCGCCCGAGATCGTCTCCCGGGTCAAAGCCATCGCGGCGGTCTGCGACAGCCATCGGGTGCCTCTGCCGGCTGCGGCATTGCAGTTCCCGCTCGCTCATCCGGCGGTGGCGGCGGTCATTCCAGGCCCGCGCAACGTCGATGAATTCCACACCAATGTGAGATTGCTGCGCCATCCGATTCCGGCGGCATTGTGGACCGACCTTCGTGACGCCGGGTTGCTCCATCCGCATGCGCCGACCCCGGCCGAATGAAACCCGGACAGCCCGCTGCCATGCGGTTCACGGCCTTTCGTCTGGAAGGCATTGTTGTAAATTGCCGCAAGGATAGCCTTTCGATAGAAATCCCGAGGGAGGGACAAGGTGTCAGACGCTTTGTACGTTTGCCTGCAAGATGAGGACAAGATCGTCGCCTTCACGTTGGATACCGACACCGGCCGGCTTACGCGGCAGGCCGAGGTGCCGGCCTCGGGCGGGCCCTCGGTCTTGGCGGTCAGCCCGGACCGGCGCGTGCTCTATGTCGGCCATCGCTCTGTTCCGGCGATATCGAGCTTTCGGATCGACGAGGGCACCGGCGGGCTGACGCCACAGGGGACCGTGCCCTCGGAACACGCGCCTACGTTCCTAGCCACCGACCGCACCGGCAGGTATCTATTATCCGCCTATTATCAAGGCGGCTATGCGGCGGTCCATCGGCTCGGGGCAGACGGCGCGGTGGGCGCCGCGGCGCTCGATCGACTGGAGACGGCGGTCGGCGCCCATGCGATACAGACCGACCCGTCCAATCGATTTGCCTTTGTGCCGCACATCGCCCGTCTCAACGACAACGTCTTGGAGCCTTTGCGGGAGAACCCCGGGCCCAATGTGATCTTTCAGCTCCGGTTCGACGCGGCCAGCGGTCATCTGGCTGTCAACGCGCCTCTCCGGGTCGAGCCGGCGGAACGCCCGGGGCCACGCCACTATTGTTTCCATCCCACACAGAATGTCATCTATTTTTCCAATGAGCAGGGCTGCAGTGTAACCGCCTATCGCCTGGACTCCGCAACGGGCGCCCTCTCCGCCATGCAGACGGTCCCGACGCTGCCTGACGGATACACCGCACGAAACACCTGCTCTCAGATCCATCTCACGCCTTCGGGGCGATTTCTGTATGTCGGCAACCGTGGACACAACAGCATCGCGGGGTTTGCCGTCGACTCTTCAGCACGGCTAACGGCCATCGGGCAGCTTTCGACCGAGCCGGTGCCGAGCGCCTTTAGCCTGGACCCTGCCGGCCGCTTCCTCTTCGCCGCCGGCTCGGCATCGGGCCGTCTCGCTTCTTACACCATTAATGGCGAGACTGGCGCCCTGACGCCCTTATCAACCTATGCTGTAGGCCAGCGGCCTCAGGCGGTGCTCGCAACACGTATTGGTCTATAGGATCATACAAGTAAGCGGCAGTGGAGATGCGCGTGCAAAGCATGGCTTTTGGCATAGCGGCAATATTGCTCAACATCGGCGCCTCCGCCGCCCGTGCTGATCAAGCGGCCGTAGCAGCGCCCGCGGGTTCGACGTCCAGGCTCGAACTCGTCGCCGACGGCGTCCAAATCTACACCTGCGATGCCAAAGAAGGCGGTTTCGACTGGGCGTTCAAAGCGCCGGAAGCCAATCTCTTCGACAAGCAGGGTCGTCAGGTCGGTACGCACTTTGCCGGTCCGACCTGGAAACTCGACGACGGATCGGCGGTCGTCGGCGAGCTCGTCGCAAAGGCCGATGCGGTGGAACCACACGCAATTCAGTGGCTCCTGCTGCGCGCCAAGAGCCATCAGGGGTCGGGTGCCCTGTCCAATGTCGCTTACATCCGTCGGACGGAGACGATGGGTGGACTAGCCCCGAGCACGGGCTGTGACGCGAACCATCGGTCGGAGCAGGCACGCATCCGTTACTCGGCGAATTATCAGTTCCTCAGCGCGGCAAAGTAGTTCCGCGACCTTCGGCAGGGTTCATCAATTCGGCTGGTCACAAAGGGGAGGTCGAACATCATGACTGGGAAAGCGCGGATCGCCCATTTGGCCGGACCCAACGCCACAATCCAGAACACTCCTCCGCTGGTCACGTCGAACAAGGCGAGAGCGAAGCACAAACTGCCTCTGCTGTCGGACCCCGGCGGCTCGCCGGCGCAGTTCGACGTGCTGCGGCCGCAGCGCCTGGCTGCGCCCGCGACCGTCTATGTCGAGCAGTTCAGCGCACATCCGCTCGAAACCGACGTAGCCGAACTTTACGGCCCCCCGGACGGCTACATCGATAATGCCGGGCAGGTTCACAAGGAGCGGCAGAGCGCAGACGACAAGCCGGTCTACGAGGTCGAACTGCGTCCAGAAGACGGACTTTATCCGTTGCCATACATGGCCTTGCAAGCCGACGGTGCGGCCTGGGAAGAGGAATGCGCGTTCCCCAATGCTCCTGAGCCGAAAGCGAGGCAGGGCTTTTTTCCCGACGGCTCGCGCAGTTTCGAGGAAATCGACCGGCTGCAGATCGGCGAGCACGGCACCGGAAACCTAATCTCAGGCAAAGCGGAGATCGACTTTTATCGCATTCTGCCGCCGTCCGGCTATACGAAGGGGCTGCCAGCCGGAAGTCGCACCGACACCGGCGCGGGCGACATTTCGCCTGAGCAGCGCGGTGTGGATTTCTTTCCGTACAAGCCTCCGCACCTCGCCGCCTCGGCACCGCGCGCGGCATTGGCGCGGGCGACCAACGCCGTTCAGCAGATCCTCGCAAGCGGCAGATATGACGGCGCCATCTGGACCGAGGGCAGCCCGAGGATCGAGGAAACGATCTACTGGTTCAATCTGCTGATCGATACCTCCGTGCCGATCTGCGGCAATGCCGCCCAGCGGCCCCACGGCATGATCAGCAATGACGGGCCGAAGAATATTGTTGATTCAGTCGAATACATCGCCTCGCGGGTCTGGCGGGACGAGCAGGGCCGAAATCAGGCGGGCGCGGTTCTAATCCAGGAGCAGAGGGTGTTCGCTGCCCGCGCGGTCCAGAAAGCCGACGCACGGCCCGGCGGTTATGTGGCGACTGGCGGTCATGGCGGGATCCTCGGGGCAGCCGGCCATGACGGGGCGCCCCTCCTCCACTATCTGCCGACTGCGCGCCATACCTGGCGGTCCGAGGTGAACCTTACCTCGCTCCCGTCTCGGATTACGGGTGTGCGCCGCGAAGGCTCGCGCGTCGCAACCATTCCTGTCGCCGTCAAAGGACCGGACGGGGCGCTGCTCGATACCGCGATCCCCATGGTGGCAATCAGCAAGGACGCCAGCTATTGGGACGACGACAGCACGGTAAATCCCGAGGCGGAAGTCGACCTTGTCGCGCTCATAGGACACATGCTGAAATCTGCGCCGCTTGCCGGGTTCGTCGTCGAAGGGTTCACTCCCTACGGCAGACCCGCTTCGGGTGCGAGGCACCGGCTCATGCTCCGTGCCGTGTACAGCGGCCTTCCGGTCGTGCGCGTCGGGCGCGGCAATACCGAGGGTTTTGTGCCGCTGCACGATGCCGATTTCATCGGTGGCTCGAACCTGACCGCAACAAAGGCTCGGCTTTTGCTGATGGCATGCCTGATGAAATTCGGCAGCCTCCCGCCAGCGGCAGACCCGGACCACCCTACCTCCACGGAAATCGCCGCCATTCGCGAGAGGGTTGCTGCATACCAGGCGATATTCGACACCCATTGAGGCGTCGGTGGCTTCCGTGCTCGCGGAGTGCTAAGATGACGGTGCGACGGCCTGGATAGGCGAGATCGCTCAACAAAGGGAGGTTCGTCATGCCATTGTTTGTGACCCAAGGTCGCTTTACGCGCGAGTACATCAAGGGCGGACTGGCAAAGCCGGAGGATCGACACGCCGCCATTGCGAGGCTCTGCGAGGAGGCGGGCGGAAAGCTGGTCTCTCTTTATTTTACGCTCGGTCAATACGACTTCCTCGTCATCTCGGAAATGCCCGACGCCAAGGCAGCGAGCGTGCTGGCCTTCGTCGCGACGGGCGGCGGCGGCATAGAGGGCTCGGTCACCACCCAGGCCTTTACCACGGCCGAGGCGAGAGAGATGCTCAGCGCGGCGGGCAAGATCGCAGGCCAATATAAGCCGATGGGCGCCGCTTAGCGGGAGAGCGGCGAGCGGCCGCGGTTATCCTACTGCATCCGGGGCTGCCGAGCCGCCCCGGATGTCACCCCCGCTGATCCAGCAGCGGCGGGTCGCATTGCCTCGTTTGCTCGGCTTAACCACCAACGCTTTACATCCAGTTCCGTCTTGGCCTTCCGATATAGGTCTCGAACACCTTAAATTGGCGCGCCCGTTCGCCATCTAGGTTTTTCTTGCTCGTGTATCCTTCATAAATGGTAGAAATATGATCTTTAAGGAGGATTAATGCGCCTCCGACACTGTTGCCACTGGTGGAAACATTCAAGTCTGGCGCTTCGGCGACAAACACCTTGTCCCCTAGAGATTCGACGACGACTCGAATGGGCTTGAGCAGCTCGTAGTTTTGGAGGGAGTCTATAGTCAATTCGACTTTGTCTGTCCGCGGTGGCGACTTGGGCGGATTCGCGGCGGGCGCCGGCTCAACCGAACTGCTTGGATCTTGAACTGCGGTGTCCGGTCTTTCCGGCGCCCGGTTTGCTGACGGCAGCGCCTCCGAGTTCGGGCCGATGTGAGCTTCGGCGGCCACTGCACGACTGGCCCGACCGCTCGGCCAGTGTGAGGCGGCACTGCGGATTGAGCTGATCATGATTGTCGTAGTCGAAGCGGCCGTCGTGAGGGTTGCCTCGGCACTCGTGCCGATAATCGTAACGCCCGTCGTGAATTCCGAATGTAATGAAGAATAGAGTGAGGGCCGCCACCCATCCGATCGTACGATATTAACCTGACCCATATTGTTAGTTCGGTTTATCCGGTGTAGGTGGAACCCTCACATCCGTGATTATCGTAGATTTCATATTATAAACCGGCTCACCTGCTGCGCCCTGTTGGCCATCTGCGCGAAAAACTGCGATCATCACCGGCTTTATACGTAGCGTGGTGCCGTCGGCTAGCCGATACACGCTCCAGTTTTCTCTCGCCTCGAGCATCTCGATTTCGTTGGCGTCTTGCACGGAACCCATCGGTAGATCGCTCACCACTATCTCCAGCTCTTCCGATTTTTCGACGCGCGACTCAATACGTCACCTGTCGCCGTCACAACTTCGGAGCTCTCCCTTAAAGAATGGCTAAAGTTGGGTATTTTACCGTATAACATTGGCTTGGATAAGTTCCTACAGTTATTATAAACTTATCGAGATTTTCGTTGAAAATCCGATTCTCCACTTAGGACAAAATTTATTATTTCGGTCGAAAACCTGAGTCACTTCCGCTCGATCGCAAGAGCTTGGCCGGGTCCGTCGGGACCTAGTGGCTCGGTGAGGGTTATGGAGATCGACGCTAGCACAAGGCCTCTGCGGGAACAGATAGCCTCCCGAGACACTGCGCTGGCTTGCCTTGCGCAGTTGGGGGTGAAAAACGGGCTAGATCCGGCCGTCGCGGCGGCTCACCGGGGTGACGACAGTGGTGGTGGCAGCCTGCCTATCGCAAGGCTCATCGAATTAGCTGGTGACTTCGGCCTCCAAGCCGAGCATGCCCGAGTCGACTGGCAGGGCTTGCACACCATGGGGTACGCGGATCCGATCCTCGTTCTCCTTAAAAACACCAATGTCGCCATTTTGACCGGCGGCGGGCGCGACGGTGCTGAGGAAGTAGCCGTCTGGGACCCGTTGCATCGAGACAGCGAACTCCTCTACGTGCCGCGCCAGGAATTCGAGCGGGCGTGGAGTGGTGACGTGCTGAGGGTGACGCAGCAGCCGTCCAGCACGAACCCGCCGTCTCTGGAGTTGCATGCCGTCAACCCTGACCAACCCCCGGACACTGGGAAACAGCAGCTGTCGTCCCCTGGACAACGATTGTCACTGTTGAGGCACTGCTGTCTCTTCGTCGCAGCCATTGTGGCGACGGCAGGCGGCGGCTTGTTTTTGTTTGGCCTTCCTTCCGCTGAGAACTTCATGTCCACCGGTTCGTCCGCCGCCAACGTTCCCGAACGGGTCACCGAAGCCACACAGACCAGCGCGGCGTGGGGACGGCTCCCGGATCAAGAGGTTGCGAGCGTCCCCCCAATGCCGGCTCCGGCGACATCAAACCCGCCGGAAAGCAATATAGCGGCGGCCGGACCAACCCCCTCGGACGAGCCTGTAACGGACAAAGCAAGTCATAAAGCAAGTCATATTGCCGATCTACCGCCGGAACCCGCGTCGACCGCTGAGGTCCGCGATTCGGAACCATCACCGGCGGCGTCGATGTCAGTGGCCCCACAGGCATCCGACAGGGCTGCCGCCGAGCCCGAAACGGCTTCGAAGCCGGTAATCCCACCGCCCGACGCCGCCCTTTCGGCAGCGGAAATCGCAGTGCTGCTGACGCGCGGCGACAAATCATTCAGCTCGGGAGACGTCGCCTCGGCGCGACTCTATTACGGGCGCGCAGCCAATGCGGGAGACGGGCAGGCTACGCTGCGGTTGGGCGAGACTTTCGACCCCGTGTTCCTCGAGCACGCTCATCTGCGCAGCGCACGCGGCGATCTGGTCGAGGCCTTGTCCTGGTACAGACGCGCCCGCGATATGGGGGTTGCCGAGGCTGCGGTTTTACTCAACAGCCTTGAAGCCAAGTAGGGATAATAAGCGCCAATGATGCCATTAACCCGCGCAGTTGGAACCTTTGCTCTTCCCCTTTTCCTAACGGCATTGGCGATACCTGCAGCGGCCATTGCGCGCTCGGCGCTTCCCGCTGTGGATCCGAACGACGTCAATAAGGGGGTCGTCGAGCTAGAAACGGCTGGGTCTGCCGGGATCTCTGTGCGGATGGCCGAGGACCTGGCCAGCGTCATCAATGACGGCGCGACACGGCGTATCGTCCCGGTCATCGGCACCGGGTCACTGGCCAACCTCAACGATCTGAAGCACCTCCGCGGGATCGACATGACGATCCTTCCGATCGACGTTCTCGACTATGCAAAGGAGCAGAGGCTGTTCCCTGGCATCGACGGCTCGATCGCATATATCGCCAAGCTCCACAATGAGGAATTCCATCTTTTGGCACACCGCGAGATCCAAAGCGTTAGAGACCTCGCAAACAAAAGGGTGAATGTCGATTTGCGCGACAGCGGCACGGCGATTACCGCAGGCCGCCTCTTCAATACTCTGCAGCTGCCGATCACGATGACCAACGACCGCCAGGAAGTGGCCCTCGAGAAGCTAAAGAGAGGCGAACTCGCGGCATTGGCCTTCGTAGCCGGAAAGCCCGCTCCGTTCTTCCACAACCTCAATGGCGCCGGCGGACTGCATTTCCTCGCCGTGCCGTTCAACTCTGGCTTAGCCGCCACTTATGTGCCAACCCGTTTGACCGCCGCCGACTATCCGGGCCTTGTGACGCCCGATCTGCCGATCGACACTATCGCAGTGGGCGTCGTCCTGGTGGTCGCGAACCTCGAACAAATTCCCGAGCGTTATCGCAATGTCGGAAATTTCGTCGATGCTTTTTTTACCGGATTCCGATCGCTGCTCGAACCTGGTCACCATCCGAAGTGGCAAGAAGTGAATATTTCGACGGAGATTGCAGGCTGGCGGCGTTACCCGCCCGCGGAGGTCTGGTTACGGCGCAACGTCGAAGTCGCCCGTCCACCGAGTCCGGACGATCTGAAGGCAATGTTCACTCAGTACGTCGACGAGCGCCGACGTTCGACTGGCGGTGCACCAATGAGCCAGCAAGAAAAGGACGACCTCTTCCGGCAATACCATCGTTGGGAGAGCGGTCAGTCGCGGTAGCGCGCCGCCGAGACAGGGCCTTACTCAATGGAGGTTTCGATGACGCAACGCCGCATTCGCGCGCCTATTAAGAAGCCGGCCGGGATGCGCGCAGTCTGCCGCAGGGCAGCTTTCGCCGGTTTCGTCGTCTTTCTCACCTTTCATGGTACTGCCGTTGCCGAGCCGACCCCCAAGCCCGGCGGCACTCTGGTCTTCGCAGTCGATGCCGAGCCGCCCAACTATGACTGTCACGCCAACTTCTCTTTCGTATTTATTCATCCGGTAATCCCGCACTACTCGACACTGCTTAAGTTCGACACAGCTAATTATCCGCAGATCGTCGGTGATCTCGCTGAATCATGGAGCGTCTCGAGCGACAGGCGAACTTACACCTTCAAGCTGCGGCGCAATGTGCTGTTTCACGACGGATCGCCGCTCACCTCGGCCGATGTGAAGGAAAGTTATGATCGGATCATCCACCCGCCGGAGGGCGTCCTTTCGGTCCGCCAGGCCGACTATGCTGCGATCACCGGCATTGACGCCCCCGATCCGACCACTGTGGTATTTCATCTGCGGTGGCCGGACGCCGCGATGCTGGCGAATTTCGCCTCTCCTTGGAACTGCATTTACAGTGCCGCGAGGCTCAAGCAGGACCCGCTCTTTCCGAGGAACCACGTGCTCGGAACGGGACCCTTCACCTTTGTCGAGCATGTAAAGAAGGACCATTGGACCGGTAAGCGTTGGGAGAAGTATTTCCTTTCCGGCAAGCCTTATCTCGACGGCTACCGGGCGGATTTCATAGCCGGCGCGGCGGCGGTGAAGGCCATGGAGAGCGGCCGCATCATGGCCCAGTTCCGCAGCTTTACCCCCACCGAGCGCGATGAGATGGTCGAGACCGTTGGTGACCGCGTCGCAGTCCGAGAAAGCCCTTGGATCACGTACTTGGCTCTGGTCTTTAACGCCAATCGTCCGCCCTTCGACGACGCGCGGGTGCGGCGGGCCCTGTCGCTTGCCATCGATCGCTGGCACGGCGCGGAAGCGCTCGCTGACACCACCTTCCTCAAATATGTCGGCGGTTTGATGCGGCCGGGAACCGCGATGAGCATTCCCGAGGCGGAACTGGTCACGATCCCCGGCTTCTCGCGCGACATCGGGGACTCGCGCGCCGAAGCGCGACGGCTGCTGGCCGAGGCGGGGGTGCCAAACCTCGCCGTTACACTCACCAACCGAAACGACGTTCCGATCCCCTACAGCCCTGCAGGGGATTTCGTCATTGCCGCTTGGCGGGAAATCGGCGTTCAGGCGACGCAGGAGATGCTGAGCACCAAGGACTGGCAGACGGCGCTTGAAACAGGACGCTTTGCCGCCGCAACCGACCTGGCCGCCGATTATTTCGATGATCCGACGATACAGCTCGCGCGGTACGTCTCGCGCGACCTATCACCGCTGAACCACTCGGGCTCGACCGACCGCTATCTCGACGCCCTCTTCATCGGGCAGGCGATTAGCACGGATGTGCGGCAACGCGCCAACATCGTGCGCGAATTCGAGCGACATGCACTCACTGAGGCCTTCACGGTCCCGCTCCTCTGGTGGAACCGTATCATCGTGGCTGCGGAGAAATTCAGAGGCTGGAACGTGTCGCCCAGTCACTATATCGGCCAAGACCTTGCCGATGTATGGCTGCAAGAATGAGCCCTCGGCTGGCCTGCCATCTTAATAGCGAGCCTCTCGCGGGCAGCGGACTGGCACTATCGTCCTGACGATTAACTTTCCCTCAATCGATTTGTGGCGAAATAGAGTCGTAGCACGCCTCATTCTGCGATCACGCCATGTGGAACATCTCCTCGAACGATGTCGAGCACGCGAAAGAGTCGATCAAGCTTCGTCGAGCCGAAGTCGAGACAAGATATGAAAGAGAAAAGGAAGCGCTCGACGCCGAGTTTGCGGTGATCGAAACCCTCGAGCGCGCCGCCTCCGAATTCGCGCTCAAGCATAACCGAAAGGAGGCTGCAATTGCGCCGCTCGAAACCGCAGCGCCGGCCGAGATCGGGATGAGTGACAGCAACGAAGAAAAGCCGCACTCGCGCTGGCGCCTGCATCTCGGTAACCGGCCGACCGAGTCCGACGGCGCAACAGGTAACGTTGCGCCAATACCGCGATAGAACCGACTGGCTCCGCCGCATCGGGGTATTGGACACCACGCCCTGCGAGGATTCCTCTCATCACGGCGAAGACCGGGACCCGACCCCCCAGAGGCAAAAGTCTCGCCCGGACTGGGATTTAGGACTTAGTTTAGCAGCGGCCCAATAGATCGGCCCGAACATTTTCGCACGCCGAGGATCACACGGAATGGACGATATACTCGGTCGCGTTGTGGCGGTGTCCGGATCGCAAATCAAAGCGGAGGTCACGGCCAATCAGGTCACCGAGGCTTCCATCCGCATCAGCTCGATGATCAAGGTGCGAAGCGCAGGTCTCGATGTGGTCGGAACGATCAGCGCGGCGGAACTCGACAGTCAGCAGTCTCCAGGACGCATCGTTTTGATCGTCGACTTGCTCGGAGAGATCGTCTCCTCGGCCGAGGCGCCACGCCGGTTCCATCGAGGCGTATCCTGTCACCCCGTCCCGGGCGCTCCCGTTACAGCAGCAACCGAAGTCGATTTGGCCGCGGTTTATACGCGGCCGGCAGCCTCGAACGTCAGCATCGGGAGCCTCTACCATGATGCTGCCCAGCCGGCCTTTGCGCTGATCGATGAGCTGTTGGCGAAGAATTTCGCGGTATTGGGGGCGACTGGTTCCGGAAAATCCTGTGCCGTTACGCTGATGTTGGCGGCCATTTTGAGCGAGCATCCAAACGCACACATCATCGTGCTGGACCCCCACAATGAATATGCGCGCGCATTCGGGGAACGCGCCGAGCTCTTTAATGTCGACAACCTTCAATTGCCGCTCTGGCTTCTGGATTTGGAGGAAGCGGTCGGCGTGCTGGTCCGCGGCGGAACTGTTCAAGAGCAGGAGACGCAGGAGATCATCTTGAAGGATGCGATAATCCGCGCCCGCCGACGCCACTGGAGCGATGCCGCTACATCGATCACCGTCGATACGCCCGTGCCGTTTGTAGCGGCCGATCTTCTGCGCTTCATCGACGACGCGATGGGTAAACTAGACAACCCGAACACGTCAGCGCCTTACCTTCGGCTCAGGACCCGTCTCGAATCCTTGCGGACCGACCGGCGGTATGCCTTTCTGTTTCCCGACTCGGTTGCCATTCGGGACAACCTGTCGCGGATAATCGGCCGCCTGTTGCGGATTCCGGTGGACGGCAAACCCCTGACCATTATCGATCTGTCGGGCGTTCCGTCCGAGATTACCGATGTCGTCGTGTCACTCGTGTGCCGTCTCACCTTCAATTTCGCTCTATGGTCGAACCGCAGGCGACTGCCGCCCGTCCTCCTCGTATGCGAGGAGGCGCACCGCTTCGTCCCCGCATCCGAGCCGATCGGCTTCGGTGCAACCTCCCGGGCGATCACGCGGATTGCCAGGGAAGGCCGCAAATATGGCGTCTCACTCGCATTGATCTCGCAAACTCCATCGGAATTATCGGATCAAGTGCTCGCTCAGTGTGGGACGGTTTTCGCGATGCGTCTGGGACACCACCTGGACCGACGCGCGCCGGGCACGGCATGGGCGGATGCTGCACGCGGCATGCTGGAGGCTCTGCCGAGCATGCGCAATCAGGAGGCGATTGCCTTCGGAGAAGGCGTGCCTATGCCGATGCATATCCGCTTTGCCGATCTGCCGCCGGAGCGCCGCCCGCATAGCGACAGCGCCAAATTCTCCGAAGCCTGGCAGAGCGGCTCCGGCGACACCGAACTGCTGGACGAAGGCATCCGATGCTGGCGCGAGCAAAGGCGCAAACCCCTCGGGAGATGAGGCCGGCGCGAAATTCCCGCGGGCGCCGGCTTCGGAAATTGCGCCAAATCTTTCCGGCCCTAGTGCGGCTGCCCCCGTTAGATCGGCAGTCCCGCTGTAGGTTAGGCTCTCTCATGGGTCCTCTCGAAGTCGGCTAACTGACGCTGCGCCTCTTCGCGCGAAATTCCATAGCGCTCTTGCACTTTGCCGACCAGCTGATCGCGCTTTCCTTCGATCATCTTCCAGTCATCATCAGTCAATCGGCCCCACTTTTCCTTGGCCTTCCCGACCAACTGTTTCCAGTTGCCCTTGATTTCCTCGACAATGACCAGCGGCGGAGGTAAGAACCGTCAGCGAGTTCGGTCCAGACAGGGTGGTCCCCATGACCGAAATTCCCGCCTGGCACATCACGGGAGACTGGTTCGACAACTGCAGCTGCGCCGTCGCGTGCCCATGCACCTTTGCCCAAGCCCCGGATAACGGAGTGTGCGAGTCGGTCTTGTTTTGGCACATTCGGCAAGGCCATTACGGCGACATCGATCTCGATGATCTGAGCTTCGTTCGCGTCGGGCGATGGGAGGGCGACCTGTGGGCGGGCAAGGTCAAGGGCGCCGCCGGCATCTTCATCGACGAGCGTGCGGACGAGCACCAGTCCGAAATTCTGCCCCGGATTTTCGGCGGGCATGCCGGCGGATTTCCTGCTCTGGTCGCCGGGCTGTTCACCGAGGGTCGGCAAGTCCGGGGCGTGGAGCGGGCATGCATCACTTTCGAGATCGCGCCCGACCGCGCACATTGGGGAGCGGAGATCACCGGGAAAGTCAGCGCCTGGGCCAAAGCCCTGATCGGGCCGACGAGCCTGCCGGGAAAGTATCCCCAGCTGATGAACCCGCCCGGTTCCGAGACCGGACCCGGACAGCTCGTCACCTGGGGCAAATCGACAGTCTGCTCAGTCGACGCGTTCGGCTACAAATTCCAGTGGACAACCAATTCGAGCAAGCACATCCCGTTCGACTGGGCCGGCCCGTGACTGTCCGCACCGTCGCGCACATGTAGGCGCGCGCAAATGCTAACAGCATCGGCGTGTCTCGTCCGGCACATTTGGCAGGAATTCTGGTCGGAGTGAGAGGATTTGAACCTCCGGCCCCTGCCTCCCGAAAGCAGTGCTCTACCAGGCTGAGCTACACTCCGCCGACCGAGGCCGAGATATAGCGAGGGTGTGACCGCAAGACAAGGTTGGACGCCTTCCTCTTCCGCTTCGAAGCTCACGACACCTCTCGGGTAATTGCGCTGACGATGTCGCGGTGGAGAATCGCACTTGCAAGGCCGGATCGTCTTCGGCCGATTGCCCGAAATCGGGGCGGGTCGCCGGGCGGCCCCGATATGACCAACGAGGTCCTGCGGCGCAGCGATTTGTCGAGATCTGGATGCCGGCGGCACCGGAGACGATCGGTCGAATCGGGAGCAGGGAGCCAGGTTTGATGCAGCCAAGTGCGTTTCTGGTCAACATCGCGCGAGCCGAGATCTTCGACGAGGGCGCTTTCTGAGATGCTCTGTTGCGCCGCTCGCGCATCGTCAAGAACATTCGGCGCGTCGCCTGCGAGGAGGCGCCTTTGAACATGGTTTGGCCATGAGCGACGGCACCGCGGCGGCGCGAAAGGGGCCGCCGCGCGGCAGCCGGCTGCCCTTTTTCTATGGATGGGTTCTCGTTGGGGTATCGTTCGTGACGATGGCGATCGGCGTCAACGCCCGCACCGCCTTCTCCCTGCTGTTCCCGCCCATTCTCGACGAGTTCCACTGGGATCGCGGCATTACCGCCGGGGCCTTCTCGTTCGGGTTTCTGATCTCGGCGGTCGTGACCCCGTGCGTCGGCTGGCTGACCGACCGCCGCGGCCCAAGGCTGGTCATCGAAACCGGCGTCGTATTAATGGGAACCGGCTTGTTGCTGGCGTCGCGGATCCGCGAGCCTTGGCAACTCTATCTGAGCCTCGGGGCATTGGTCGGCGGCGGGGTCAACCTGCTCGCTTATACAGGGCAATCGCTTTACCTGACCAACTGGTTTGTACGTCGGCGCGGGCTGGCGCTCAGCATCGCGTTTTCTGGTGTCGGCATCGGCTCGGTTACGATCCTTCCCTGGCTGCAAAGCTCGATCGCCACTTCGGGATGGCGAACGGCTTGCTGGTCGCTCGGCATTCTCGTCCTCGCGGCGCTGGCCCCGCTCAATTTGCTGCTCCGACGCAAGCCGGCCGATTTGGGTCTCGAGCCGGACGGCGATTCAAGTGACGGGATTGTCTCGGATCCCCGGTACTTTACGGGCGCGACCGCTTCGGTCGATTGGACGCTCGGCCGAGCCTTGCGTACCCCGCGTTTCCGCTGGCTGGCGCTCAGCTATTTCTGTGCCCTCTTCACGTGGTATGCTGTGCAGGTCCACCAGACAAAATACCTGACGGAAATCGGCTTCGACCCGAAGAGCGCAGCGTGGGCGTTGGGCTTGGTAAGCCTGGTCGCGGTCCCCGGCCAGATCGCGCTCGGCCATTTGTCGGATCGCATCGGTCGCGAGTGGGTATGGACGATCGGCAATGGCGGGTTCGTGTTCAGTTGCGCGGCGCTGCTCACGCTGTCCACCCTCCCGACTGCCCCATTGCTATGGCTGATGGTGGTCACCCAAGGCGCGCTGGGCTACGGCCTCACTTCCGTCATGGGAGCGATACCCGCTGAGAGTTTTGGCGGCCGTCACTATGGCAGCATATTCGGCACGGTGATGTTGGCGGCGATCCTCGGCGGCGCAGCGGGACCTTGGGTTGCCGGCGCTGCGCACGATTTGACCGGCAGCTACGCACCCGCCTTCTGGCTTTCGATCGGCTGTAGCGCGGTCTCGGCTGTCGCGATATGGCGGGGCGCGCTTTGCCCTAGCGCCGCAGTATAAGGACGTCACCGGCGACGTTTTACTTGGCTACACCTTCGTTTTCTTCCTGCAATGACAGGAGGGTGGCGTTACCGCCGGCGGCGGTGGTGTCGGTCGAGATCGTGCGCTCGGTTGCGAAGCGGTGGAGGTAGCGCGGGCCGCCGGCCTTGGGGCCGGTGCCGGAGAGGCCCTCGCCGCCGAACGGCTGCACGCCGACGACGGCGCCGATCATGCTGCGGTTGACATAGCTGTTGCCAACCCGAAGCCGCGCGAGGATGTGGCGCACCGTCTCGTCGATGCGGCTGTGGATGCCGAGGGTCAGGCCGTAGCCGGTCGCGGCGATCTCGTCGATGACCGCGTCGATTCGGTCGGCCGGCCAGCGCACGACATGAAGGATCGGGCCGAACACCTCGCCGGAGAGCCGCGCCGCGCTGTCGATCTCTAAGGCCTGCGGTGCGAAGAACGTGCCGTGCTCGGTCCCGGGCGGCAGGGCGCAGCGGTAGATCAGCCGGCCCTTGCGCGCCAGCCGTGCCGCATGCCCTTCCAGATATTCCTTGGCCGCGGCGTCGATGACCGGCCCGATATCGGTCGCGAGCAATGCCGGGTCGCCGATTTTGAGCTCGGCCATCGCGCCCGCCAGCATTGCCAACAGCCGGTCGGCGATGTCGGCCTGGACGTAGAGCAGGCGCGCCGCCGAGCAGCGCTGCCCGGCGCTGTCGAAGGCCGAGGTCAGCACATCGGCGACGACCTGCTCGGGAAGCGCCGAGGAGTCGACGATCATCGCGTTCTGCCCGCCGGTCTCGGCGATAAACGGCACGATCGGCCCGGGACGGCGCGCCAGTTCGAGGTTGATGCGGCGGGCGGTCTCGGTCGAGCCGGTAAAGGCGATTCCGGCGACGCGCGGGTCGGCGACGAGCGGCGCGCCGACCGCTTCGCCGGTGCCCGGCAGCAGATGCAGGACGTCGCCCGGGACCCCGGCTTCGAGCAACAGGCGCACCGCAGCGGCGGCGATCAGCGGGGTCTGCTCGGCGGGCTTGGCAATGACGGCATTGCCGGCGGCGAGCGCCGCGGCGATCTGACCGGTGAAGATCGCCAATGGAAAATTCCACGGCGAGATGCAGGCGAAGACGCCGCGGCCGCGCAGTTCGAGGTCGTTGCGCTCGCCGGCGGGGCCGGGCAGGCGCACAGGTCCGGCGAAATCGGCCCGGGCACGCACGGCGTAATAGCGCAGGTAGTCGACCGCCTCGCGAATCTCGGAGAGCGCGTCCGGGATCGTGCGGCCCCCTTCCCGGATGATCAGCGCCATCAGCTCCGGCATGCGGGCCTCGTAAAGGTCGGCCGCAGCTTCCAGCCTTTCCGACCGCTCGCCCGTCGGGGTGCCGTCCCAGAGCCGGGCGCTGCAAACCGCGCGCGCCAGGGCCCGTTCGACATCCGCTGGACCGGCAACGACGACTTCGCCGACCTGTCGCCGCCGGTCACTCGGATCGAGGACCGGCTCGGCGGCGCCGGTCTGCTCGACGCCGGCAATGATCGGCGCCGCGGTCCAAGGCCGCCGCAGCACCGCGGCGAGGCCCTCGCGCAATCCCGTCAATGTCGTCGGGTCACTCAGATCCAGCCCCGCCGCATTCCTGCGCTCCGGCCCGTATAGGTCGCGCGGCAGCGGGATGCGGGGATGGGGCTTGAGCGGCAATTGCGCGAGGCGCGCGATCGGGTCGGCGATGATCTCGTCGATCGGCTGCCGCTCGTCGACGATGCGGTTGACAAAAGACGTGTTGGCGCCGTTTTCGAGCAGCCGCCGCACCAGGTAGGGGAGCAGCTCTTCGTGATTGCCGACCGGCGCATAGATCCGGCACGGCCGATCGAGATACGCCGGCCCGACGATCTGCTCGTAGAGAGCCTCTCCCATGCCGTGCAGACGCTGAAATTCCCAGTCGGGTCGATTGCCGGCCATTTCGAGAACCGCTGCCACGGTATGCGCATTGTGCGTCGCGAATTGCGGATAAAGCGCAGCGCCATGACCGAGCAGCCGGCCGGCGCAGGCAAGATAGGACACATCAGTCGCGACCTTGCGCGTATAGACCGGGTAGCCGTCGAGCCCACGCTCCTGGGCGTGTTTGATCTCGCTGTCCCAATAAGCGCCCTTGACGAGCCGCACCATCAGCCGCCGGTTGCTGCGTCGTGCCAGGTCGGCAAGCCATTCGATGACTGGCAAAGCCCGCTTCTGGTATGCCTGGACGGCGAGGCCGAGCCCGTCCCAGCCGCCAAGATCGGCAGCGAGCGCCAACCTCTCGACGAGGTCGAGCGAGAGTTCGAGACGATCGGCCTCCTCGGCGTCAATCGTGAACCCGATGCCGGCCTGCCGGGCATGACATGCGAGTTCAAGCAGGCGCGGGGACAATTCGCGCAGCACCCGATCGCGCTGCGCCATCTCGTAGCGCGGATGCAGGGCCGACAGCTTTATCGAAATCCCCGGAGCGTCTGCGATGTCCCGGCTCGCCGCAGAGCGGCCGATCGCCGTGATCGCGTGGTCGTAGGCGCCGAGATAACGCCCAGCATCGGCCGCGGTACGCGCCGCCTCGCCAAGCATGTCGTAGGAATGGCGGTAGCCGTGGCGCTCCGCTTCGCGGGCGCGTTCGATCGCCTCCTCGATCGTGCGTCCGATTACGAACTGGCGACCGAGGATGCGCATTGCCGCGGTCACCGCCTGACGCACCAGCGGCTCGCCGGAGCGGGCTACGAGGCGGCGCAGAGCGGCACGCAGATCGTGCTCCGCCGGCTCGGCATGCAGCAGCCGGCCGGTCAGCATCAACGCCCAGGTCGAGGCGTTGACGAAGATCGATTCGGACCGGCCGAGATGGCTTTCCCAATTCGCTTCGCCGATCTTGTCGCGGATCAGCCGGTCTACGGTTTCGACGTCGGGCACACGCAGCAGAGCTTCCGCGAGACACAGCAGTGCGACCCCTTCGGGCGAGGACAGCGCATATTCGTGCAGAAATGCATCGATCCCACCCTTCCCGACTCGCTCGCGGCGCACGGCGCCGACGAGCATGCGCGCCCGCTCCGCGATACGGTCGCGCATCTCCGCCGGGATCGCCGCTGCAGCGAGAATGCGCCCCACCGCCTCTTCCTCGTGGGTCCGGCAGCTCGCGCGGATCGCCGCGCGCAGCGGCGGCGCGGGCGGAAACGGTGTCGCAGCGACAATACCCATCGCGAAGATATTGGCACGGCGGCGGCAGAATGCTCTTTAATCCGGGCTATGGCAGTTCCTGCTAAAGCTCGAAAGCCCCGGGTGAGACCTCCCTCTCCGCCCCTGGGGGCGGAGAGGACGAAGGCGGCGCAGCGCTGAAGCCGGGCACGATAGGGCTAAACGAGAGTTTCGCATGTCGTCTGTCGTTGCCGAAGGTGCCGTCGGCGCAATCACGGTGGAACAAGGGGCGCCGCGCCGGTGGCGTGTGCTCGGTCGTCTCGAAAAGACCGCGATCGGAACGCAAGGCGCCGATGGGATCACGACGGTGCGTCGCCGGGACCCGGCCGGGTGCCTCCTCTACGGCCCCTATTGGCAAATGCGCGCCGGCCGCTATCGCCTGAGCTTTCACTGCCGGCCGGGAAAGCCGCGACTGCCGGATGAGCCGGTTCTCGGGGTCGAGGTCATCGCGATGAACCGCGTTCAGCTCGCCTGGCGCGATCTGACCGCCTTTGAGCTGCAGGCCGAGACGGGCTCGCTCGAATTTACAGTGCCGCCGGAATTGGGCCTCGGAGCCGGTGACGAGGCGCGTCTCGAGTTCCGCTTTTTTCATCTGGGCAATGCCGATCTGACGATCGCTGCCGCCGATCTCCAGAACCTGGAAGACGAGGAGACGCAATCGACGGCGGCGCGATTGTGGCGGATGCTCGGGCGGCTCGAAAAGACCGCGATCGGCAAACGCAACGCCGAGGGGGTCACAGTTCGCCGGACCGCTCGGGCCGGATGCGTCCTCGACGGCGGCTGGCCCCTTCTGCACCTGCCTGGCGGGCATTACCGGCTCGACTTCCGCTGTGAGGCCGGGCTCCCGCGAATGGCGGCCGAACCGGTGCTGGGGGTCGAAATCGTCGCGCGGCGCCGCTGGCCAGAGGGCGGCCGCCGGAGCTGGGATCGGCTCCTACGCCCGCCCCCGACGGGCAGGAAGCAGCTGGCGTGGCGTGATTTCACCGCCGCGGAATTGTCTACCGGATCGGGTTCGTTGGATTTCACAGTGCCGAACGAGCTGGCCCTCGAAGGGGGGCAGGAGATCGTCATCGGTCTGCGCTTCCTTCATCTGGGCAATGCCGCTCTAACCATAAGGGCGGCCGATCTGCGGCAAGCGGTCGAGGCAGGAGCCGCCATTGCGCGGCCCCGCCAATGGCGGCTGTTGGGCCGTTTGACCACGGGGCGTCGAGCACTCTGCGAAACCGATTGCGTTACGGTTCGACATTCCGCGCCAGCGGGCTGGATACTTTATGGCGGCCGGCCTCGACTACGGCTCCCGACTGGCCGATACCGGCTGAGCTTCTGCTGCCGGGCGGATCAAACGCAAAATTTATCCGAGCCGGCCCTGGCGGTGGAAGTGGTTGCCGGGAAACGACTGCCGCGCATCCTCCCTTGGGCCGCGAAATCGGTCGGGTCAGGCGCGCTGCGGGTCCGGTGTGAGTTCGGCGCGGAAATGCTGACGGCGCACCGGGCCTCGCTCGATTTCGATGTTCCGCCGGAATTGAGCTGCGAGAGCGCGAACGACGTCGATTTCGAGTTCAGATTCCTGCATCTCGGCAATGCCGATCTCATCATCGGTGCCGTCGACGTGCTAGAGATCGGCCGAGAAAACCTTTCCGCTCCCGCATTGGTGTCGCCGCATAGAACCAGAGTCCTGATCATCGGCAACTGCCAGGCCCAAACGATTCACGAAGCGTTGGTGCGCTCGGGCGAGTTCGACGACCGGCTCGACATCAAATATCATTTCGCCGGTTTGCAACAAAACTTGCACGAGTTCGGCAAGCTCGAGGTGGAAAACAGCAACATTCTGCTCGTACAAGACATCAGGGATTGGGAGCATTACCCGCTCAAGCCCTATATTCGGGAAGATACCAGGATCGTCAAATTTCCGCTGCTGCACTTTGCGTCGTTGTGGCCGTTCGACCACTATAACGGGCCAGGCGACAAGGAAGCCTACGACCGCGAATGGCCGAATTTGACTTTCCTATACCAAGACGGGCTGCTCGCCCGGCTGCGTAAGGAGATTCCGGATCGGGAGCAACGTCTGCTTGCTTATCGCACACTCTCGGTCCACGGCATCGTCAATTTCGTTAGGCTGCACGATTTCGAAACACGCCGCCTCACAGCGATGGACAAACAGTTCGGCTGCGAAATCGGCCAGTTCATCTTAAAGAACTTCCAGAGAAGCAAATTGTTTTACACGACCAATCACCCAAATGGGCAAATCATCGGGATGCTGACGCAGTATTTGTTGCGGCATCTGGAGATGCATGAAGGCTATCGGCCGAATTCTAGTCTCGACCATTTGAGGCGTCTACAGGTACCGGTGCACCCGAAGGTGGGGCAGGCGCTCGGCGTCACCTGGGCCAAAGAAAACACGAAATACTTGTATGGCGGCGAACAGATTACCTGGGAAACTTACATCCGGCGTTATATTGAGCACTACGGGTGAATCCCCATTTCGAAGTGCCGGCGCGAGTTCAATCCAACAGGGGCAGGCGCTGTCCGGCATGCTCCACCAATGTGATGCCGAGCTGACGCAGCCCTTCCTGGGAGCGGGCCGAGGCGTCACCCGTCATCCAGACTTCGACATGCCGGACCGGCATTGGCTTGGGTAATGTCTTGGCGAGGCTCGTCGCTATCGCCGAGCTCCTTTCGGTCCACAGCAGCCGGTCGATCGGTAGCAAGATCATGGCCGATCCCTGACTGGCATAGGCGACCGGGATGTTCACGTAGACGTCGACGCGCCGGACGGGAGCGACCGTCCGGTGGTAGCCGGCAAGAAGTTCTGCCATCTCTTGAAACAGCAAAGCAGCGTCTTCGTTGTCGGCACGCGTTGCGCATTGGATAAAGGCCGCACGGCCCGGCACTCCTTGCAGCGTCTTCATTGCCTCGACGATCACCGTCTGATGCCGCGGGGAGAGCATGTGGTTCTGGAGAAAGCGGTCGGCGACCGCGTCCGGCACTCGCATTTGACGCAAGGCTTCCCGGTTGCGTCGCGAGAGTTCGGTCGCCGGCAGAGCATTGACGATGTTCTTTGCCTGATCGAGCGCGCGAATGTCGCTCGCGACCTGCAGCACGGTCGCGCCGGTAACCATCGATGCCGCGCTCAATGTCAGATTGCCGGCAGCCGAGGCCCAGGCGACGCTGTTGAGTTCTTTCTGGAGAACTTCGTTGGTGGAGTAGACATCGATATCGAACTTTTTTGCGTATTCGCGCTTGAAGCTCGACACCGCCAGCAGGTTTTGCGCCACCCCGTCTTCGTATTGGCTCTTGCCGCCGCGCTTCACCGACTCCGAGACGCGGCCGAAGACGCTGAAGACTGCTTCGGGAACGGCGCCGATCGTTCCAACCGGATCGTTGATCAGGTGTTGGGCGCCTTGCACGACGCCCTTTCCCGCGTCGACGGTCGCCTTGGCAAACGCGTCGCTCTGATGGATTTTCTGCAACCCCGCGATCGCGGCGATCTCCCGCACCAGCCGGCGCGACCGTGCGTCGCTCTGGGGGTGGAAGGACCCGTAATCCGAGGTCACCGAGTATTGGTTCATGAAGGTGAAGGTTCTGACGGTGGGGCCCAGTTGGTAGTGAGGCCCGCGAAGCAACTCCGGCGGCACGACATCCGAAGCGGGTCGATCCTCGGGAGGATCAAACGCTGCTCTTTCCTCTGGAATCTCTCCGGACAGGCCAACAGCCGGACTGGCCAATAGAACAGCCGCTACGACCAAACCCAAGCGCAACCCAAGGAGCGCATCGGTGCGAGACACCTTCATTTGCAAGCCGTTTCACGATCTGGACCAAATTAGTGTGCGGCAGGTTCGTAGGGCCGCGGAATCCGGCTTCGGAATGCACGTCGGCTGGCCCGGCTCAAGCGGTCGGCGTGTCATCTGCAATTCGGACGGGCGGCGCGTGAACAGCACGTGCCACAATCCCCCCGTCGCCGGCCGGCCGGCTACTCCGCGGCTGCGGGTTGCGTCAGCTGCAATGCCCGTTGGGCGACAGCAGCGGCTGAGGCTTCGCCTTCGCCGGCGACTTGCACGGTCGGGAATGCGAATTTGATGCCGTTCTCGTCGAAAGCCTTTTTGATCATCGCGTAGGCCTGCCGCCGGATGACGAACTGCTCGCCCGGCAGCGTCATCATCTTCGCGCGGATCTGCACCGCAAAATCGCCGAGCTGGTCTACCCCCTGCATTTTCAGTGGCTCGAGGATCAGCGGTGCGAATTCGGGGTCTTTGGCCAAGTCCAGCCCAATCTGCTTGATCAGCTTCTTGGCGAGAGCCAGATCGCTGTCATAGGTGATGCCGATCGCGATCTTGTCGATGACCCAGTCGCGGCTCTGGTTCTGGACGGCTCCCAACAGGCTGAACGGGACGGTGTAGACCGGTCCGCGGTGGTGCCGCAGCCTGACCGAACGAATACTGAATGATTCGACTGTGCCCTTGTAATTGCCGGCCTGGATGTACTCGCCCACCCGGAACGCGTCGTCGAGCAGGTAGAACATCCCGGCGATCACGTCGCGAACAAAACTCTGCGCGCCAAAGCCGACCGCGACTCCGACGACCCCCGCGCCAGCGATAAGCGGCCCAATCTGCACCCCCATCGCCGCCAGCGACATCAAGACGGCGACAGAAATCACAACGACGAACAAAATATTGCGGAAAATCGGCAGCAACGTGCGCAACCGGGCGCCGCGCCGCGCTTCGTCGGTGTTGGGCACGCCCGGGTTTGCGACTTCGATGAGCTTGCGATCGATGGCCGCCTTTATGGCGTGCCACAAGACGTCGGCGACGAGGAGGATGATGACCGCGTTCAGCACGCCGTGCACAAGGCGAGTGAACATGTCATCCGCGGCGGCAAGGTGCACGAGGTCTATCCCCCAGCCCCAGGCGAGCAGGGCTGCCGCACCGATAAAGAGCAGCGCGCGTATGCCGCGTTCGAGGCTTACCGCGATGACACCGGGCGGGCCTTCACCCACTTCCGTAGAACCCGGCGGCCTGAGGAGATGTTGGACCGCGCGGCGGCTGACGCCGATCGCGAGCGGTAGCGTGATAAGGACCAGAACGAGCCAGAAGCCCGGCATGGCGTGGAGCACCCAAAGCACCCACAACAGCACGATCCCGATCGACAACAACGCGTTTTGCGCGCCCCGCCCGAGGTGGTGCGTTGCATGTGCGGGAGTTTCAGCGCTGACGACTGACGAAGCGGCGCGACGCCAAACCGTTTCCAGCGCGATGGCGAGGAGACCGAGGCCAAGCGCATACACGACGAGCTGGCGGGCCTCCAGCGAAAGCCCCAGTCTCATGAGAAGGCCGAACTCCACCCAGCCAAAGGCGAACCAGCCGACGAACACGGCAAGCCGGCGGCACCAGAAGCGCGCCGCCGGCGTTTCTGTCGGGACTATGCGGAAGCGCTCGTGACGGGGAGCCAACAAGAAATGGCCGATGACGAGCGCGATGCGGATCACGAGAAAGACGAGGAGGAAGCCGAAGACCATCTCACGAAGGAGCGGCGGCCAGTCGAGAGCGAGGAAGGCCCCTACGCTGCCAACGGCAAACGCCGCGACCAGACCCACGGCAAATGCGAAACGCAGCGCGACGATCCGCAGTCGATCGTTCACCGTCGCCAGAGGGAGACCGTCGAGACGGGCACGCATCCGTCCTGTCGCCTTGCGAAACAGCCACTCGACGCCGAAGCCCAGGGCGACAAAAACGGCCACGAGCGACAAGGCCTTGAGCCTCCCATGATTGCCAAGATCGGCCGAGACGAGGGCGGCCCCCCGCTCGATCTGATTCGGCAGGTCGGGGAGTGCGATGCCGAGCGCAACGATATGCTCGCGAACCGCGGCGACACGGGTGTCGAAGTAGTGCGAGACGGAACTCGTCTCTGGATCCGACGCCTTCTCCTGCGCGGCTTCGGCCTTGCTCTCTTGTTCGAGCCAATCGCGCACCTTCGGATCGGCGAGCAAAGTCATCAGCTCTTGGATTTTCTGCGGGGTCGCATCTTCGCTCTGAGTGGGTTTTGTTGCCTTTTGCGCCGCAGCAAAACCGCCCGACGAAGCCATCGTCGCAAGGATAGCGGCAGCAAGGCAGATCCCCACGACCCGCATCCACCCATTCGCAGCCGCACAGCGCCCGAACAGGTGTCGGATGATCTTCGCAATGGCGGGACCGGAGAAATACCCGGCAGCCTCAGTCCACCCGTCAATCATGACCACTCGGTTCATAGTGCTCGCCCCCTGGGTCGAGGCTCAGACCTCAAATCCGGCTTATCCCAAATACCTTTATCACTAAAAATTGTGTCCTTCAAAATTTTGCGTTTGATAAGCCTATTGGGTTTGGCGCTTTTCGAGGTCCGACAGTAGCTTGCGGACCTGTATGTTGCTGGGATCGAGCGCGGCGAGTTCCCGGGCGCGCGCCAGCGCCGCTGCGAGATCACCACTCTGTTGCGCTATAGAAACAAGGGCGATCAGCACATCGCGGTCCGCTGGATGTTGTCGATGCGCCCGTTCCAGCAGCGTTCTCGCCTCGCCCTGTGCCCCGGTCGAGTTCAGCGCGACGGCATAGACATACGCGTAGCGCGCGTTGTCCGGGGCGAGCTCGGTGGCGCGCCGGAGCAGATCGATTGCCCCGGCATAGTCGCGCCGGCGCACCAGGGTAAGGCCGAGGGCGTACTGGACGCCGGCGTTGTCGGGCTCGATCGTCATCGCCTGCCGCAGCAGCTTCTCCCCCTCCTCGTCCATGCCGCGTGCGCGGTCGAGATCGGCAAGGTTGACTAGCGCCGGAACGAAACCCGGGTCGAGACGCAGCGCCGTGCGGTATTCCTTCTCAGCCTCGGGCAGTTCCCGGCGGCGCAGATCCAATAAACCCAGATTGAGATGCGCCTCGGGTCGTTCGGCATCGACGAGCTCGGCGCTGACGAGCTCGCTGGTGGCCTTGACGAAGGCGCTCTGTTGATCCGGCGTCAAGGCCAGGAGGTCAGTTCCGGCCAGGGCGCGCGCCGCTTCGATACGAACGGCCCGCACGGGGTCACTGAGCAGCGGAGCGACCGTTCGAATGACTGCCGGTGGTGGCGAACTCGGCAAGGCGCGCGGCGCGGCCAGCCTGACGAGCGGGCTGGCGTCGGCAGCCGCCGCCTTTATCGCCGGCTCCGAAGCAGCAGTCGCATAGGGCGCCAGCAGCGGCAAAGCGCTCGCCCGCGCTATGGCCGGCTGGTTCTGATCGAGGATCACCCTGTCGAGCTGCGGTTCCGCATCGGCACTCCCGACCCGCCCGGCATGCAGCGCAGTGCCGAAATGGAGGGTGGTCTGCCGTCCATGGGGATACCAACCGGCTATCGTCTCGGCGGCCCACTCGGAGGAACGTTCGGCGTGGCACTGGGTGCAGGCGTTCGGCGTACCGAGCGAGACCGACAAATCGGGTCGCGGCACGCGGAGGCTGTGATCGCGCCGCGCATCGACGACCATATAAGTTTTGGTCGGCATGTGACAGTTGACGCACTGGGCGCCGGTGCTGCCGGGCTCATGTTGATGGTGCCCTGCCGCATCGAATTTTGCCGGCAGGTGGCATTGGGCGCATAGCGCATTGCCCTCGGCGCGCAGTTTGGCGTTGTGCGGTTCGTGGCAATCTGAGCATGTGACCCCGGCGTGATACATGCGGCTTTGCAGGAATGAGCCGTATTCGTAGACCTCGCCGTCGATCTGCCCGTCGGTGTGGTAAAGGCCAGGCTCGAGCAGCGCTGGCAGATAGGCGTCGAGATAGGGCTTGCCGGGCGCCGGATCCTTGGCGATGACCTTCCGGCGGGAATGACACGCCGCACAGGTGTCGAGCTCGGTCGAGCCCCCCACCCTCCCCTCCCGCGCGAGCGGGGGAGGGTTAGGGAGGGGGCGCCGGGCGATGCCGGTCTCCGGGTTCATCTCCCAGTGGCCATGATCGGCGGGCTGCAGCCAATTCGTCAGGCCCAGCTGGTCTGAGCTGTCGATCGGCTTGGCCTTCTCGCCTGATTTGGCCCACGCGACATGCCGGGAACCGGGTCCGTGGCACGCCTCGCAGGACACATCGACATCGGCCCAGCTGGTCGCGTAACTATCGGCGGCGAGGTCGTAGTTCTTCTTCAAATCGGTGGAGTGGCAACCGGCGCACTGGTAATTCCAGGTCTGGTCGCGCCCGGTCCAATGCAACCGATCGCCGGCCGGCAGTTTCCGGTCGGGATAGAGGTGGAACCAGCGCTGGCCGCCCTGGTCCTTCGGCCGGCTGTCCCAGGCAGCGCCGAGCGCCTGCAGCCGGCCGCCCGGCATCGCGATCAGGTATTGCTGCAGCGGATAGACGCCGAAGGTGTAGGCGATCGGATATTCGTGCAAGGCGCCGTCGGGGCCGTCGGTGCGGACCCGGAATTTGTCGCAATCGCGAAGGAACGTGGTGGTGACCCCGAAATGCTCGAGCTGGGCGCCGGCGAAATCGCCCAGCACGGTCGCCGCCGTCGCCTTTTGCATCGCCAGCGCGTGATGCGAACCCTTCCAGGCATCGAACTGCGGCGTATGGCAGCCGGCGCAGGCTTGTGCGCCCACGAAGCTAGCCGGCTCCTCCGCGCTCGCCGTGAAATGGCTTACGAGCGGCAGCACGATCACGGCAGCGAGGACCCTCCGGCACGATATGTTCACGACTGCAACGGTAGGTTGTTAGGGCAAATGTCGGCCGCTGCATCTGCAGCAAGTCTGCAGCGAAAATTCTCCCTTTGGTTGTGGCGTCTGCCTGATATGAGCTGGGGCTTGGCGGCGACTATGCCTTGCAAAGAAGGCAATTCTAAGATTGTCATCAACTATCCGCACCGAGCGGGGTCACAAACGGAAGGTGCCGGCAATATCGCCTCTCCTCTTCGCGCGAGGGCCGGCTTTACATCCGGTCTTTCGCTAGTTGCTCCCTTTTCTGCTTAATCAGCATATGCATGGCTTCATTAACCGAGAAGCTGCCAGGCTTCTGCCGTGGTGGGAACTCTTGGAACGATCGGATGTGTTGCGCCACGATCGCCGGCAGGATTTTCCATTGCATATCGAAACCCCGTTACGAACCGCCCTCAAAAGCGAAGACGCGCCGCCAGTCGTTCTTCATGCTGATAACGACCCAGCCCTGTCTTGTCGCCTCGTCGTACAGCGCCTGAGTGAAGGTGCCGACTTTGGTGTTGGGCAGCCCGAGCGCCGGCCCGTAGGCGTATTCGCGCTTTGCGTCGTCGTGCAATACCAGCATCGCCAGCCGCGCGCCGCCGCCGGCCTTGGTGTATTCCAGCATCTGCCGGTCGCCGGTAGAGTTCCCGAACGCGGCATAGGGACGGCGCCCGATCATCAGGTGGATGCCTTCGGGCTTGCCGGCGTTGTCGTCATTGAAGAGCAGCTTCGGCTCCTTGGTCAGAAACGGCTGGCCCTTCTTGTCGTAGCCGTAGCGCGTGGCACCGGCGGTGCCCACCACCTGCTCGGGCGGAATTCCGTACACCTGCTCGGAATACACGCGAACGAAATCCTGGCCTCCGCCGGTGACGATGTAGGTCTTGTACCCGCTGGCGCGCAGGTACTTCAGCAGTTCGATCATCGGGAGGTAGGTCAGCTCGGTATAGGGCCGTTTCCAGCGCAAGTCGCTGGCGGCAACGAGCCACTTCTTGGCTTCGGCCTCGAATTGGTCGACACTCATCCCGGTGAGCGTGACAGCGAGAATCTTGAGAAGATCGTCCATCGACAGCCTGGCGATCACCTCTCGGTTGCCCGACAACACGGTCTTGAACGGCTCGATCCTCGCCAGTTCCGGCTTCTCCTTAACCACGGCCGGCACGCGGTCCAGGCAATAGACCACCTGTGTGTAGATCGGGTGCTCGACCCAGAGTGTGCCGTCCTGGTCGAAGGCAGCAATGCGCTCTTCCGGCGGCACGAAGCTCGGGCTCGACGGGTCGGTGGTGGCGTGCACAAATTCGTTAATCGCGGTCTTCGCGGCTCCATCGTTCCACGAGGCGAGCGGATCGGTCTGCGCCAAAGCATGTGGGCCGGAGGCGAGGCCAATGGCGGCCGCGAGCACGAAAGCCAAGAGGACGCGGGCACGCAGCTTCACGGTGGGCTCCTCAGCGTAATTCCGTTATCAACGAACCCCGCACTTTGATATTCACAGCATATTTGAGGCCGCCGATCCCCAGTGCGGCAGCCAGATAAGCCCCGCACATCTGGCTTGAGGCGGATGACCGCCAGACATAAGCGCAGACTTCACGCATGCTGAGAAAGGATGGGCGGCGCAGTTACCGCCCGATCGCCTTCACATAGTTATCTTCGTCCTCCAGGCGCTGAACACAGATCGCGTGGCAAGCGTAGTAGTCGCCGGGGTTCGTCGCCATGCAGAGGGCACATTGCTGTCCGGCTATGTCCGACTTGCCAGCCGCGGTATTCGGATTGGGTTGGGCACACCCGGCGAGCACAACCGTGGCCGCCGCGATGCGAGCGAACCGCCCGAGACTTGCTCCGATCATTTCTGCCTCTCAGTTTTCCGTGCCTCCCCGTCAGGTGCCGGGGCCGGCAAGGGTCAGCTCGACGCGGCGGTTCTGAGCCCGTCCCTGGGGGGTATCATTGGAGGCGACCGGGTCAGCCTCCCCGAGGCCCCGCGCCGAGACGAGGTTCGGATTGACGCCCTGAGAGACGAGGAAATTGGCGACGGTCTGCGCCCGTTTCAGCGAAAGCTGCTGGTTGCTCTCAACCCCCTGCGCGCGCAGCTCGGGGCCGATCGGAACGTTATCCGTGTAGCCGGTCACGATGATCGTGGTCTGCTGGAACGGCGCCAGGATCGGAGCCATTTTGGCGATCGTCTGAGCCGCGGCGGGGGGCATCTGCCAGCCGCCCGACGGGAACAGCAGTTCGCTGTTCACGGCGACCTTGATCGCTCCCTGCAACCGGGTGATGTGCACCTGCTGCGCCCCGATCTCGCTGGAGAGCCGCTGATTGAGCTGGTTGTAATCGTTTTCGAGTGCGTCGTATTGCTGCGCCGGCACGCAGGCCGACAGGATCAGTGCGATGAGGGACATCACGGTCCCCGCGGTCGCGGCGGTGCGAGACAGACGGACCGTTAACATTTCTTATCTTACTCCCCTTGCTGATGTGAGCGCTTTCGATTTCCTTCGGCACTGCGCTGGGTCTAGTCGGAGGGGTGCCCACCGGTGGGGGTCTTGATCATGTCCATCACCTGTGTGAGGTTGTAGCTTTCCGGCGCCTGCATCGGCGGGAACTCCTTGAGCGTCTCGAACCACTTGAGCCACAGCTGCTGGCCGATCGGCAGGAGGTTCCAGTCGTATAGGAAGGCGGTGCTCGGAGCATCAAGCGCGCCGCCGATGCTCATGGCGGTTTTCTGGCTAAGCCCGACCGCCTGCTCGAACGGGTCGCGTTTGATGTTCTGGACCAGCGTGAAGTGGAACGGCACGAGCGGCAGGATCCACCCCTCGGCGCCGGGTTGTGACATCGTGTAATACATCTTCCAGTTCTTGTAGCGCACCGCCGAGGGCGTCGCGCCCGAGAAGTAATAGAAGACGTCCCGCGCCGACTTTTGTGACTTGCCGGTCAGGTAGTCGATCTGGTTGACCCCATCGAGCGTGGTCTTGACGATGCCAGAGTAGGCGCCTTGCTCGAGCTGCCTCTTCAGGCCGTCTCCCTTCGGACCGCCGGCGATCTCGACAAAGGTCGGCAGCCAGTCGAGGGCCGCAAACATCCCGGTGAACAGAGTGCCCGGCTTGATGACGCCCGGCCAGCGAATTACCGCCGGCGCGCGATAGCCGCCCTCGTAGGCTTCGCCCTTCTGGCCCTTGAACGGTGTGACCCCGCCATCGGGGAAGCTGATCGCCTCGGCGCCGTTGTCGGTCGTGAACACGATGATCGTGTTATCGAGCTGGCCCATCGAGCTCAGCTTGTTGAGGACATAGCCGACATTGTCGTCGAGCTGCTTCATGCCGGCTTCATTGATGCCCCAATCCTTGCCGCCCTGCTCGCCCAGCATGGCGTTATATTTCGGCGGCAGCATCGTCGTGACGTGCATGCGCGCCGGGTTGTACCAGACGAAAAACGGCTTGCCGGTCTTCTTGGGGTCGTTGCGGTCGAGGAAGTCGATGACCTTGGCCGAGATTTCCTCGTCCACGGTTCTCGACCGATCCAACGTCAACGGGCCCTCGTCCTTGCAATTCTGCTTTTGCGCCGAGCCGTCTGAAGAGGTGCAGGAAAGCAATGGACGCGGCGGGGTCAGACAGGTCGTCGTCTTCGGATCCACCGCGCCAGGCACCTCGGGGAGGCCTGGGACCGGAGTGTTCTTGCACGGCGGCGCCACCCCCTGGGTGGTCGGGTTGCTGTTGATGTCTGGGAAACTCACCTGCTGCATCGCGTCGAGGTGATAAAGGTAGCCCCAATACTCCTGAAATCCGTGTGCAGTCGGCAGCGCGTCGGTGTGGTCGCCGAGGTGGTTCTTGCCGAACTGTCCGGTCGTGTAGCCGAGATCGTAGAGAAACTTCGCGATCGCCGGGGTGCCGGGCCGCAGATAGGACGGGCTGCCGGGAAGCTACGGCGGGATCATGCCGGTGCGCAGCGGGTACATGCCGGTAAAGAACACGTTGCGCCCTGAGGTGCAGCTTTACATCGCGTAGTAGT
>Ga0126383_10000068_pt1 | contig 48864 bp, 36 predicted proteins | sample PanSoiMetPlot_35_FD_96882 | JGI IMG/M metagenome (GOLD analysis project Ga0126383, IMG submission 96882) | Tropical forest soil microbial communities from Panama - MetaG Plot_35 | ecosystem: Environmental > Terrestrial > Soil > Tropical forest > Bulk soil | place: Panama | collected 2016-02-17 | reverse complement strand
TCGAAAAGAGCCAAAATTCTGGGGATCCAAAATGCCTTGAAATCCGAGAGGATCGCTTACAACGCATCCTCACGCAATTTCATTTTCGCCAATTTAGCGAAAAAGAGTTTTTCAACAGCCACAGGAGCTATCACCAACTACGATTTTCTGGCCGATAGTCAACGAGTGTTATGGGGACGTTACGCCAACCAGAAATCGCCAATGCGACCGACTTTGCCCAATTCCTTCTTCAATATGAGGTTGTCCATGGCCGCGAGTGGCAGGCTCAGGAAGAGCGCAATTCGACGGTCGAGCAGGAAGAATGCGTTTCTGAATGCCCAGAACGCGGAGGCGGCTAGCAAAATCCATAAACCGAATCGCGGATACCTCTCAGGTTCACTCGAGCCCATCGATCAGCAGGTGCCACCGTCGCAGCTGCTGTTGTGTTGCGAAGTTATGCTAGGGTCGATCACGAACGGGTGTCCAGGACTGGAGGTAACTCGACTGCTCCCAAAGACTCCGCCTCCTGTTAAAACAAACCCAAAGCCGAAATTATCGCGTGCAATGCTTTCTGTCACCACGCAACCAGCACAAATGATCCCCACATTGCCGCTGTTGCGTGCGGTGGTACGTCGGATAACCGCATCATTGGCGGCGATGCCGTCGATGTTGCTCACGAATTCCATCTCCTCCAGCAGGCCGCCGAGTATTTGGACCCCCAACACGAATCCACGGATGTGTCCGTTTCGAACAGTGACGCCGATCCTGGCTGGAGCAGAAATTCCGGCTGGGAAGCCGCTCGCGGCTGGCGCGCAATTCGCCCCTGTGCCGTTGTCGCAGACAATCGGGCCCTGGATGGTAAACCCATTCAGATCAATAGTCACGTCGTCCACGAGCAGGTCGATGGCATCGGTATTCGCGGGAACGACAAGATTGCCAGACAGTTTGTAGCTGCCCGAATGGGTAATCTTGAACGGGAAGCCGCCAGACGTATTGACTTTGGCCTGGTTGATGAGAACAACGCCGTCGCTTCCGAATGCCTCTACGGATCGGCAAAGCATCAACGCGACGAGTAAACCTAGAACCACTCTCGACATGACTCGTATCCTTTTCTCTGTTTGACTGAATTGGTATCAGTTGCCTTGGAGACGCACGGCCCCGTGTCAGGCCTAGCCTGCCCTATTAGATATGACGAGATCGCGTACGACTTTGCTTTTTTGTCGAAATAGAAATATTCAGAGTGCCGACGTCAATCGATTGCACGTCTGGTCGAGTAACTGTGCTACGAGATGATCACTGTTTTCGGATTCCCTAGCATGGGACAGGGCGACGTGTTGTACGTGTAGGTGCCGGATGCGCTGATCAGTTGACAATCAAGGGTGCCGGGGGCGCCACTTTTTTTCGGTACTGTCAAACTGTAGGGTGGCGCTGTCGGTGTGGTGAAGGGCCAGGTGGTGTTTCCATCCTGAGTGATGGTAACGTCGTTGATCGAGTCATCATTGACCCAAGTGAAGTTTTCGTGCTGCACTCCATTCCATTTGTCCTTGCAAACTTTTACGTTGGCCATTGTGGCGCGCTCCTCTCTTAGGGGCGGGAATTATACTACGAGGGTAGATCTCGGAATCCGAGCGCGACAGCCTGCGCGATCAGTATGAGGGTCGGTTATTGCTTTGTTCAAGAAATGTGAGAAAGTGCTATCGCGATGCCTGGTTGTTTCCCACCAGTTCCTGGAACTGGGGATTGGCCGCTAGGTTCTCGAAGGCAGGATAATCTCGAAACTTAGTCGGAGAGTATCCAGCCTGCACAGCTTTGGTCAGCCATTCCAGGGCAAGGCCGGTTTCACCCAGTTCGTTGTAGACTTCTGCGGCGGTAAAGAGCAGTTCCTTTTCGCTGTGTCCATACTGCAGTGCGTGTCCCAGGAAAATAAGTGCCTGCTTTCTATCGCCCAGCATGGCGTAATATTCGGCTGCATCGCTAAGCACATCAACATCCCGGGGGTTCACCTTCAGTTGTTCGCCAGCTAATTCAGTAGCTCTGCGATATGCTCTGGTGGCTTCGTCCTTCTTACCTTCATAGTAATGGGCTTCACCGAGGTTGCCCCACGTTACGTACTGCTGTGGCTCCAGTTTGGTTGCCTGCTCGTAGGCGGCTGCAGCATCAGAAAATTTGTGCGCAGCAAAGTAGGAATTACCCAGGTTGGCATAACCTCCATAGCTGGGTCGCAATGCGATCGACTTTCGCAGAGGTTCGATCGCGTCTGCGTATCGCCCCATATCGTTGTAAGTCCCTCCCAAATTCAGATAACCTGCATAGCCTTCTGGCGCCAGTCCGGTAACTCGCTGGAACATCTGGGCTGCTTTTTGATACTCGCTTCGGCGGTAGTAAAAACCACCCAGGGAGTTGTATGCAAAGTAGCTTTGCGGATGAGCCTCAACCACGTGCTGATACACCTTCTCTGCTTCGTCGACAGCACCTTGATGCTCCAAGGCGAGGGCTAATCCGATCGAAGCACTTTCATTCGTCGGTTCCAGTTCAACGGCTCGCTGATACTCCTCCGCCGCAGCGCGATATTGTCCCGTGCCATCATTGACCAGCCCAAGACAGATGTGCCCGGCTGCACCAGCATTGCCCAGCTTGATCGCCTGATCGCATTCCGTTCTTGCCAAATCCGTCCAGTTTTTCTGCTTAGTGATCGAATACTTGCGCCAATATGCTTCGCCCAACGCCGCCTTGGCCATGCCGAAGTTCGGATCCAGCTTCAGGGCTTCGTGCACCATAACGATTGCGTTATCCACGTTCTCGGCTTTGGTGTAGTCAACCAGGTATCCACGGGCTCGCAGGTAGTGGTCGTGAGCGGCCGGCTGAGTGGTGCCGTGAGATTTGAGGACTGACTCCTCTTCTGGACGGAGCTTGAGTTGTAAAGCTTTCACTGTTCCTTCCGCTACCTCATCTTCGAGCGCGAATACATCGGCACTGGGAACCGCAATGGAGTCGTTCCCCAAAACGCGGCCGCTCTTTGCGTCCAGCAGCGAGTAGCTGACTCGGATGAGTTCTGCGGATTGCTCCAAAGAAACGGCCAGGCCCAGATTGGCGCCGAACTGTCTTCGCACATCTTCGAGAGAAGTTAATCCCTTGTCCTGCATATTTCGAGGCGGTATCACTTGTAACGAGCGGGCTTCCATCAAACGGCCAAGCTTTGCGGCGATGGTTTCCACCAAGCCTTGCCCCAGGACCGACAGCTCGGGATTTCCTTTGGCCGCTTGAAAAGGCAGGACAGCCAGAACCTCGGTTTGTGGCAATGGCGAACTTATGAGAGATGCTTTGTTGCCGTTGTTGCCGCGCGATTGAAATAGTCCGCGTACAGGACGATACATAAACAAAACTGCCGCCATCACCAGAGCGCTGATCACAGCTCCCAGTAAAATTCGGCGACGACCGGTTGTGGGTTGCGGGGCGCTGGCTCCCGCTCTCCCCGAGGGTGCTTCTCCGCGCTGCACAGCGTGCAGGTCGGCAATCAGAACATCCGAAGATGCGTACCGTTCCTCGGGATCCTTCACAAGCAGCCTGGCGACGATGCCGGCCAACGGCGCCGGAACTCTTCGGTTCACTTCGACGAGAGAGGGCACTTCCTCGTGCAACACGCGCGCAAGAGTGCCGGCGAAGCTGGTGGTAGAGAAGGGTTGTTTCCCGCCCAGCATCTCGTAAAAGACAAGGCCGAGAGAAAACAAATCGGCTCGGCCGTCGTATGGTTTCTGGAGCAAGACTTCGGGTGCCATGTAAGCCGGTGTACCGCTTAAAGCGGTGTCGATGCTGGCCAGGCTTGGTGTTTCGGCGCCCGAATCAAGCGATGAAAAACGCTTGGCAACGCCAAAGTCGAGAATCTTCACCCGCTGCGCGGCTGTGAGCATGATGTTTTCGGGCTTGATGTCGCCGTGCAAGATGCGCTGTGCGTGTGCGGCTCCCAGTCCCTCGGCGCATTGAACCGCAATGTCGAGAAATTGTTCGGTACTGACTTTTTCCGCCATGCGCCGCCGCAGAGTGATGCCCTCGACGTATTCCATAATCAACAGAACTTCGTCGGAGATTTCGAGCACGTCGTAAATGGCGGCAATGTTGGGATGATTGAGCGCGGAGGCGCGCTGGGCTTCCTTGAGGAATAACTTCAGGTCCCGGGCATTGGACCGTAGGTGCGGCGCCATCCGCTTGATGGCGACTCGCCGCTTTAAAGTCGTGTCTTCGGCGGCGTAGACCTGACCCATGCCGCCGGCCCCCAGCCGGTTACGAATCAGGAAGCGTCCCACGGTTGTACCAGCCAGATCGTGTGCAGCAGGCGGTGTTTTTAGCTGATCCGATGGCTCTGCCATGAAGAAGCGACGCGGAGGACGCGGCTATTTTAATCTCGACATCAGCAAAAGCAAGGGCCCGTCGGTCTGGGACGGGGCGGCCACATTCTCGCGCTATAGCTGTTCGAGTTTTGTTCCGCACCGAAATAAACGGCGCGTTGAGGCTTCGAAGCTAAGCGGCACGACGCGAGCCCGGGGTGATGGCCTGCTTGTCATAAAAGAAAGACTCGGCAAAATCCTGGCGACGTCCACAGCGCGGGCAGTCCCAATGCCATTGTCCCTCATGACATTCATTACAGAAGATGCCGCGGGTCGCGGCGACCGTATCCAGCACCAGCCTCGATCCTCCGCACGTAGAGCACTTCAGGTTAAAGGGCAGTTCTGAATGGCATTTCCTGCATACCATCTTGGCGTTGTGCTCGTCGAATCCCCCGGTGACACCATTCCAGCAGTCGGGGTTTCTGACGCGAGCCCATTTCGAAAAAGGTTCTGTTTTCATGGGTTGCTTACCCTCATGGGTGATTGGCTTGGAACGTTGCCAGCGTGCGCCGAGAGGAAATACAAGACGGAGAGGAAGAACGCGCTCGCGGCGCTGTTCTTCCTGTAAACGATGGACCCTTGCTTTCAACAAGTCGTGTAGCGAAACCAGTCCCAGGAGCTTGCGAGGATTTGAAGGTTCTACCACGGGAAATTCTGTGACACCGGTTTGTGCCATGCGATTCACGACCAGGGTAAGGGGTTCACCTGGATAGGCTTTGGGCGGATCGGTGTGCATCAATTCGGCCAAACAGGCATCGCTGCTTCCTATGGCTTTTTCCTCGAGATGCTTTTGTATGTCCGCATGCGTTACCACGCCGACTAAGTAGCCGTCTGCATCGGAGATTGGATATAGGTGCTGGCTACTAGGAATCTTGGCGAATTTCCGGTCGAGTTCTCCAAGAAGGACGGAAGAAGGGAGCGCCGCGATGTTGGTGCGCATGACGTCTTTAACAAACAGAACTTCCAAGGCATCAACTGCGTATTCACGACTGAGGTGATAGCCGCGGCGGCTGACTTTCTCCGTGAGGATAGAGCGCCGCATGGTCAGAACAGTGAAGCCGTGCGCAATGCTTACAGATAAAAGCAGCGGCAACAGGACATTTATGTCGTGAGTAAGTTCGAGGATAAAAATGATTCCGGTAAACGGCGAGCGCATGGTGCCACCCAAAACTGCGCCCATACCGATGAGCGGCCAAAAACCAACGCCTTGGCCGGGGAGGAACATGGCCGATAGACCACCGAGTGCGCCGCCCATCATCAGCAACGGAGCGAGAACACCGCCCGAGGTACCGGAGCCGAGAGAAATGGCCCAGATAATCCATTTGACGAGGAGAATGCCAATAAGAATGTGGCCTGAAACGGTGTGAGTAATCATGTTGCCGATGACGTCATATCCCACTCCGAGTGCTTGCGGAAAAACAAGCCCACCGAGGCCGACCACGATGCCGCCGAGAGCGGGCCACCACATCCAGTGAATGGGTAGTTTGCGGAAGGAGTCTTCGGCAGCGTAGACCGAAACCGTGAGCAGGGCCGACAGGATCCCGGCGAGAAGACCAACCAGCAGACATCCGAGAAGCGCCTCGGAACCGATCCACGCCGGATGCGCCAGGACAGGAAACAGCGGTCCGGGACCAATAATGTAGTGGCGGACAGCGGCGGCCACGGCACTCGACAAAGCGACAGGAATGAAACTGCGCGGCTTCCATTCGAAAAGCAGTAGTTCTACGGCAAGCAGGGCCGCGGCAACGGGAGCGGCGAAGGTAGCCGACATTCCGCCTGCGGCACCGGCTACTAAAAGAGTCTTACGCTCCGCACTGGTGAGGTGCATGAACTGGGCCAGCATAGAGCCAAAGGCGCCGCCGGTCATAATGATTGGCCCTTCGGCGCCGAATGGTCCGCCCGCGCCGATCGAGATGGCAGAGGAGAGCGGTTTCAGAAAGGTGAGGCGAGGCTGGACCCGGCTACCTTGAATAAGAATGGCCTCGATGGCCTCAGGAATGCCGTGACCGCGGATGCGCTCTGAGCCGTAGCGCGCCATGAAACCGACTATGATGCCGCCGATAACGGGCACAACGATTTCAAAGGCGCCGAGTTGGTTGCTGACCGGTGAGATCAGTGCTGTCGACCAACGCTGGAAGAAAAAGAGGTTGGTGAAAAGACCGATCAGGCGCAGCAGAGCAAGAGCTACGAAGCTACTGAGTACGCCGATACCGATCGCACAAGCCGAAAGCAGAAGGACGCGAGGCTGCGTTGTGAAGTCACCCAGCTCATGGGAAGCTCCGCGTTGGGCTGGGAGCTTAGCTGTTTGTTCGCGATTACCGAATCGCCATCGCAAACGGTCCTCCGAAGGGGAAGGAGTGGTCAGGGCCGGCCCACCGGGAGTGTACGGGCTAGACCGCCCTAAATATATCGTATCACGATATTAGTGAAACAAGCCCGACCAACCGGCACATGTGGACATTCTCTTGTTGCCTGACACTTTTTAGTCCAATGAGAAAGGGTACTCGCAAACCACTCGATCAGAAAAGAGCGGCTTTTCCTCAGCATTCCGCGTATAGTGCCTGACCTATGAACGGTTCTGCCGCTCAGTCCGAACTTCCCCGCAGTCTTGGGTTGCTGGACGCCTTGTCCATTGTTATTGGCATCGTCATTGGTGGCGGAATCTTTATAGTTCCGAATCTCGTAGCGCGCGAACTTCGATCTGCATCCTTAATCCTCGCTGTGTGGGCGCTTGCTGGCATCCTCTCCTTTTTTGGCGCATTGGCGTGCGCAGAACTCGGCGCGATGCTACCGGCCACCGGTGGTCAATACATTTTTATGCGCCAGGCTTGGGGACCGCTGGTCGGATTTCTGTGCGGCTGGTCTATGTTCCTCGTCGCGCGGACAGCACAAGTGGCCTGGTTGGCTGTCACATTAGCGCTTTACTGTTCCTATTTCTTTCCGCTTTCGCCACTGCGGTCGAAGCTGTTGGGCCTCGCTGCGATCACGCTGTTTACCCTTATCAATTACCGTGGGGTGATTCTAGGAGCCGCCGTTCAGAAATTGTTCACTTTAGCAAAGGTACTCGGGCTCCTGATTATTATCGGCGGCGCTTTTTACTGGCACGGCAAAGCTGTAGACTCTGCCGCCGGAAGTAGCAGCGCAGTTTCGTTCAGCAGCTTTGGTGTCGCGCTGATAGCTTGCATGCTCGCGTATGACGGATGGATTCAGATGAGCTTTGTCGCTGGCGAAATCCGCAACCCCCAACGGAACATCTTTCTTGCCCTCGCCCTTGGCACCGCCGCCTGCATTGTTGTCTACCTTCTTGCGAACCTCGCCTACATGCGGGTGCTTCCAATATCGGAGATCGCCGTCAGTAATCACATTGGGGCCAGCGTCGCCGAGCGCGTGTTCGGCTCTAGTGGTGGCGGTGCCGTGGCGCTCACTATCATGGTTTCGATAGTTGGCACGCTCAATGGCTGTTTCCTGACAAGCCCACGGCTTTATTTCGCTCAAGCACGCGATGGCCTGTTCCTTCGGAAATTTGGAGAGATCCAGCCACGATTCCACACCCCAGGCTTTGCAATCATTGCGCAGGGACTCTGGGCAGGTGTCCTTCTGCTCAGCGGTTCGTACGAGAGTCTTCTCGACTACTCAATGTTCGCGCTTTGGCTGTCCTACGGAGTTATGATTGCAGGGCTGATCCTGCTTCGCCGAACCCGTCCGGATGCGCAGCGCCCTTACAAGATGTGGGGCTATCCGGTAACAGCGTTGCTGTTTGTCGCGTTCACGGCCTGGTTCTTAGTAAACATGCTCGTGAAGCGCCCGATTCCCTCGCTCGCGGGCCTGCTGCTGATTGCTTCCGGAGTGCCCGCCTATTTCCTATCGCGACGGTGGCAGAACGCGGCTTCAACTGCCGCATGTGCAGCGGATAGATAACCGTTCACTTACACCGGCGACACAGCGCTACTCTGATCGTTGTTGTCCGCTATTGAAACTAGGAGTTCACTCACTTGGGTGGGTGTCACAAAACGGGACCGTCCTCCCCCGAAGCGGCCCCGTTATTTTGCGATGCGCTAGCTGTGTATCGCTGGTCACACGCTAAAACGTCTATGGCCTAACTGCAATTGCTAGAGTGGGCCAGTCCTGTGGTACGGATGTGGTGCAGCCTTTCATGTAGAACCTGACTTCACAGCATTGGTGAAAGTTCGAAAGCGGCGACTAAATTCTGGCCGCGCTAGCGTGAAATCCACAGATGAATGGCGTATTTTCGCGCTCCCGAAGGCAATCAGCTGGAAAAAAGCCCGCTGAATCTGCATTTGAGGAGCAGCGATATGCCGGACACTCCAGATGACAAGAATTGAGGATCCTCAACGATGCGATTCAGATCGAAAAAGATCCGAAGCGATTGTTGCGCTTGTGGCCCGGATGATTGAGGTCCTGGAGACCAAAGAGAAAAGGGATTCCATACGCGATAAAGTCGATGGTGAACGAAATCCATGATCAGGAGGCAATTTTACGTACAGCCAATGCCGTATATGAAGCTCCGATCATCGCCTGCCCAATTTCACCAGCTTTCGCGCTTGATTGGGCCCCTTCAATCCAATCACGCGATATTGTTTTCCCGAAAGTTTGTGGTAGTTGACGAAAAATTCTTCCAGTTCTTTCACAAACTGCTTTCCCAGATCATCGATTGTCTTTATGTCTTCCCAGCTGTGGGCATCCTGTTCCACGGCAACGATACGGTCATTTCGCTCCTTGTCCTTCTTGTCTCCCTGTTCGCCTTCGATCACGCCAATGGGGCGGCACGTAAGGACACAGCCAGGAAAGGCAGGCTCGTCCATCAGAACCAGGACATCTATGGGATCGCCGTCCTCTGCTTTTGTCGAGGGAACGAATCCGAAGTCGTAAGGAAATGCCATTCCAGTAGGTAATACTTTTTTCAATTCGAAAATGTGTTCTTTAGAATCGAGAGCAAACTTGTTTCGACTTCCCTTTGGAGTTTCGATGACCACGCGGAGCATCTTCTTGTCATTGGAGTCCAGCGGTTTCAGCTTCGAAGGGTCTGCCAATGCGGCGCCAGTGCCATTCTTCTTGCTCATCATTTCTCCAACTGACGTGGATGCATGGAATAGCTAGAAGGTTGGTGTCATTCCAGCAATGTGGACATCGCCTGACCGTTGCTATCAGGATTGGTCTGACCAGTGGCGAGGAGCGGCTGGACGATTACACTTTGTCTCTCAACAGTCAAAGGGCTGCGCAAATGTGCTAGCCTTCCGCATTGCAACGGAGGGCTAAATGCCAGAAAACAAGACCAAGGCGACCAAGGTGAGCGTCAGTGCGTACATCGAGGGGTTGACCGATCCGACGCGACGCTCAGAGGCGAGAGAATTGGTTGAAATTATGAAACGAGCTTCGGGCGAAAAACCGAGACTCTGGGGACCATCCATTGTTGGCTTTGGCAGCTATCACTACAAATATGACAGTGGCCGTGAAGGCGACATGCCGCTTATCAGTTTTTCGCCGCGCAAGGCCGCGGTCGTTCTGTACAGCATGCTGGCCCACGGCGAGGCAAAGGCTGTCTTGGCCAAACTCGGAAAGCACACTACAGGCAAGGGTTGTCTCTACATTAAAAAGCTTGCGGATGTGGATAAGACAGTCCTTGAGACACTCATCAAGAATGCGATTGCCCACTACCGCGCTCGTACCGACGTGGTTTCTTAATGGGCCCAGCGATCGATGAGTGCAATCGCGATTTATCGTCAATTGAGAGCCGTTTCCACTAATACCTGAGACAACCAAGACGCGGGGAAAAATAATTTTTCTTAGGTGTCGATTTTGTAGTCGCTCGTTCGTTGTACTAATGCAGCCGGGTTCGAGGAGCTGTTGAAAAGCCCAGATCCCAACTCGAAATGAGGAGATACGACAATGAGATTCATGATGATAGTGAAGCACGCCGAAAGCCAGGGCCCGCCACCCAAAGAATTGATGGACGCGATCGCGATCTTGGCGCAAGAGGAAGTCAAGGCCGGAACCATGCTCGGAAATGGTGGCTTGGGACCAACCGCGCAAGGTGCTCGCGTTCGGCTTTCCGGAGGACGGGTAACCGTAACTGACGGGCCTTTTATCGAGACCAAAGAGGTGATCGGCGGCTACGCCCAATTTGAGTTGAAATCGAAAGAAGAAGCAGTCGAATCCGCAGTCCGGTTCATGGAGCTCCACAAGAAATACTGGCCAGGATGGGAGGGGGAGACCGAAGTTCGTCAAATGTTCGAGCCGGAAGACTTTGCGCGATGTTCGAAAGCCACGACCGAGCAGGAAGCGCTATCCCGATAAATAAGTAGCCCGCTACATCTTTGGTGGGGCCCGGGCGCTTGTCCTGCGGAATTGAGGATGGTGTGATGGGTGGTATCGGTTAGTGGCAACCATCCCTCGCCCCATTCGACGCGGTCTGGAGGATTGAGTTACCCGAGCTTCGGCTTCAACGAGCGCAATGGCGATTGATCACCAGTGCGCCACAAATCCACCCTAAGGAGAAATCCATGAGACGAAGGCCGCTCAGAACATTTGCGGTTAGAAGCTTCGCGTGGGTTGTCGTGCTAGGCGCGGCTTGGCAGGCGCAAGCACAGGATAACAAAACACCCTATCCGAGCATGGCCCCGCTTGACCAGTACCTGATGACCGATCGAAATGCTGAGATTGCCATGGCGCGGAGTGCGGCGCCGGAGGCAATCTCCCGCGACGCCGATGTTCTCGTCCTTGGACGGCATGGCTACGAAACCGCAGTCAAAGGAAAGAACGGTTTTGTGTGTGTCGTGGAGCGAGGGTGGATGTCGCCATTCGATGGTGACAGCGCTATTAATTTTTGGAATCCTAAGGTTCGCGGCCCGATCTGCTTCAATCCGCCGGCTGCCCGTTCCATTCTGCCGTTGACGTATAAACGAACGGAGATGGTATTGGCCGGTCAATCCAAAGCTCAGATCATCGACGGCATCAAGACATTCATAAAGCAAGATCTGCCGCCTTTGGAGCCTGGAGCTATGTCCTACATGATGTCGAAAGAACAGTACCTTACCGATTCCGAGCATCACAACTGGATGGCTCACTTGATGTTTTACACCCCACTCATCGACGGCGCCGTTTGGGGTGCAGATCTGCCCAGGTCTCCCATCATGCTGAATCCACAGTTCAGCGGCGCTCCGGAACCAATCGACGTATTCATGATTCCCGCGGCCTGGTGGTCGGATGGAACGGCGGACCCAGTCAGGGTCAGGTAGGATCACACGGCAACGCGAAAGGATGGGCCGATGATTACGCGTTCGCGGCGCCAACTCCGAATGGGTCCGCAAGGTCTTCGGATAAGTAATACTGAATGGTTGGCTTCCTGAACCTTTTGGCAGGCTATAATTACGCGCGCCGATGGCCTTCAACCCTGGAACGAAGCTAGGCCCTTATGAAATTCAGACTCCGCTGGGCACGGGCGGCATGGGCGAAGTTTACCGGGCGCGCGACACGCGCCTCGATCGTACGGTCGCTATCAAAGTCCTAGCCTCGCATCTGTCTTCTTCGCCTGAACTCAAGCAGCGCATGGAACGCGAGGCGCGAACCATCTCGTCGCTGAACCATCCCCACATCTGCCATCTTTACGACATCGGCTCACAAGACAGCGCCGACTTCCTCGTCATGGAGTATCTTGAGGGCCATACCCTCGCCGACCGCCTGCGCGCCGGTGTGATCCCCCTGCCCGAGATTTACAAGATTGGGATCGCGGTGGCCGACGCACTGGCTTTCGCGCATCGTCATGGGATCATTCACCGCGACCTGAAGCCCGGCAACATCATGCTCACCGGCTCCGGCGCCAAGCTCATGGACTTCGGCCTGGCCAAACCGTTGGGCGCGCAAAAGACGGATCGAGATTCAGCGTCGGCTCCGCCGTCATTTACTGCTGTCGCCACATTGAGCGGCCCCAGCCCGCTGAGCCCCCTGACCAGTGCGGGCTCCATCATCGGCACCATTCAGTACATGGCGCCGGAACAGATCGAAGGCAAAGAAGCTGACGTCCGCTCCGACATTTTCGCCTTTGGCGCGGTGCTTTATGAAATGGCGACCAGCAAGCGGCCCTTTCAAGGGAAGAGTCAGATTTCGCTGGCATCTGCGATTCTGGAAAGCGATCCTGAACCGATCAGCAAACTCAAGCCAGTCACGCCCGCAGCCTTCGAGCACGTAGTCACCACCTGCTTGCATAAGAACCCGGAAGACCGGTTTCAAACCGCTCACGATATCAAGCTGGAATTGCAATGGATTGCGGCAGCGAAGCCTGTTGCCAATACCGCTGCAGCCGATTCGTCCGTTCGACCGTACCGGCAGCTTGGTTGGGTTACGGCTGTCATCGCCGCATTGTTGCTCGGTGCAATGGCCGGATTTTTCTTCCACCGCTCCGCGCCCGCTCCCACGGTTCGCACCGTAATCAATCCGCCCGAGAAAACGCACATCAATCTGACTGGCGACAGTGCGGGTCCACCGGTCATTTCGCCAGACGGCTCGGCCATTGCCTTTACTGTCACCGGCGCCGATAGCAAATCCACTATCTGGGCGCGGTCCGTCGATTCTCTGGAACAGCGCCAGCTGCGTGACACCGAAGGGGCGATGTTTCCTTTCTGGTCTTTCGATAGCAAGTCCATCGCGTTTTTTGCGGATGGGAAACTGAAGGTGGTGGAAACTTCCGGCGGCTCCTCGCAAGTGATCGCCGATGCGCCCGAAGGCCGCGGCGGCGCATGGGGCGCCGGTGGCAACATTGTCTTTTCTGCGGCAACGCAGGACCGGCTCTACTACGTCAACGTCAACGGCGGCGCTCCCACTCCGGCCACAACTCTTGACCTCACCCAGCATACGTCGCACCGCTGGCCATTTTTTCTCCCCGATGGCAAGCACTATCTGTATTCCGGCATCAACCACGATTCCTCCAAGTCGGGAAACGACACGATCTACTACGCGTCAGTGGATGGCAGCGTAAATAAGCCGGTGCTCAAGTCGAAGTCGAATGCCATTTTCGCGGATGGGTATCTCTTATTTGGGCGGAATGCGCAACTGCTGGCACAACCGTTCGATCCATCCAGCGGAACGTTGAGCGGCGAACCGCAAACATTGGCCAAGGACGTTGCCAACGATCCTACGACCTGGCACCTGGACGCCTCCGCATCGAACGATGGCCTGCTCATTTACGGCAACGGAGAGGGGAATTACGGCAGCGTGCAATTTCAATGGATGGAACGTGCCAGCAAAAAATTCTCCACCATTGTCGAAGGCCTAACCAATGTGCATTTCGCCAGTCTCTCGCAGCAGGGCGACCGTCTTGCCCTCGAGATTGACAATGGCGTCAGCGATACCTGGGTGCTCGATCTTGTCCGCGGCACGCGCACGCGCCTCACATTTGGACCGGTTTACAACAACGGCCCGCGGTGGTCGCCCGATGGCAAGTGGATTGTTTATGCCTCCTCGCGTAACGGCAAGTTCCAGCTTTACCGCAAGTTTTCCGACGGCGGCGGCACCGAGGAACAACTCCTCGACGATGATCTCTTCTTGATGGCCCACGACTGGTCGCGAGATGGCAAATATATTCTTTACACGCGCGGCTTGCCGGGCACCCAGGAGATATGGGCTTTGCCACTCGATGGGGATCGCAAACCCTTTCAGGTTATGCCAACCACGCCCGGCACCTTTCGCACCTTTCCCGCGCTTTCTCCAGACGGCCGCTGGCTGGCCTATTTGTCGAACGAATCCGGCTCACCACAAGTCTATGTTGCTGCCTTTAGCGGCGGACACGGCAAATGGCAAGTCTCGGCGAATGGCGGGTACTACCTGGCTTGGAGCCACGATGGCAAGGAACTTTTTTACAGTTTCTCTGGTAACTCAATCTATGCTGTGCCAGTGAAGGAGGTGGCGGGCGCACTGCAATTCGGTACCTCACAAACCCTGGTAAGCGGTTGGTCTGCCCCCGACCCGTGGTTCCACGTCAGTGCTGATGGCAAGAAAATCCTTCTCTACAGTGTCTCTCAACAAGTCAGTGACTCCGTCACCGTAGTCACCAATTTCACCTCTGCGCTGAAAAAATAGGCCGAGCCGTAGCCCGCGAGGATGCAGCCTATCGTTTCAATCCCAACGAACACCAACCATGTGCGTTTGCTCACGGCGATATTATGGACGACACACCATTTATTGGCCCGCCGATACTAATAGCGGAATGGTCGCTCTTCGTGGCTGCTCCAGAAGTATGCCAGAATAACGACGCTCGCAGCGGCGGCATATGCGCACCACACAGAAGTGAAGGCATACCGCTTAACCGCCATCACGATCAGCAAGATCGCCAAGTTGGCCGCACCGAAAGCCACCATCATCCTGATTTGCGAGAAAAACAGCGAGCCACATGTGACGACGACATAGAGCAAGGCAACGATCGTATTGTTCGTCGCTTGATTCATGTATACGATGCTGTTTTTTTGAATGTAGAGCTGCAGAGGAAATGCCGTGAGCGCCCACAAGATGTAAAGAGCAACGGCTCCGCCCAGCACAACGAACGGCAGCATTCGCCTCCGGCTTCTCGCGTTCGGCTCGAACAAAAACACGCTGAGGGGCGCCAGCAAAGGCAAAAGTCCCTGAGCATAAAGCATGAACGCCGCGCCCATGTTGTGCGCTATCGCCGGCGAAAGGACCCCGTCTAGTCCCAGCCACACGAATCCCTCAATGAGCTGATGAATCGCGAATAGCACTGGCATGGCCGCAAAGAGCAGTTCACGCCGGTGCTTCACCTTCGTCAACGTCGCCACCCCGGCTGCGCCAAGAACTGCGCTACCGGCAAAGTTCACTGTCGCTGAAAAACACACGGTTCAGCCTTCCCACTGCGAAAAATGAGAATTATTTTGGCGTGCCCCAAAGCATTTTCCGTGAGAAATGCAGGCCCTAATTATTGAGGATAAAGTCTACATCGGGTTGCCTCAGGGCTGATCAGCCAAGGCCGTGTTTATCGCCTCTGTTCCCCGGCTCTGGTCCAGAGCGACTAGAACCAGGCGGCACGCCAATTGAAGGGTTACCATGGAATGGCATCGCCAGATAGTATCGTCGGCGAACAAACGACGAAGCTAAAAACGAGCCTCCACTATCGGAGATAGTTGAAAAGTACGGCGTGCTGTCTTAGCATGGCCGCGGCATATGAGGCCCGCAGAAAAAAGCGTACAGCTGATTCGACTCTGGCAGCGTTTGCCTTTGAAGCAACGCAATGAGCGTGGGATTCTGACGTTTTACCGATGGCTTGAGCAACATCGACCAGAACTACTAGATCGCAATGGCGGCGATCCATATCGAAGCTTAAGGTCATTGCTGGTAAACATTCCTTTTATTTTTACTCATATAGACGCCGGCAACGCGTGAACTACACCGTTGGCCGGTAATGTTGAACCGGGGTAAGCGTCGGAACGAAAGTGAAATGCCTCATGATCAATGTGGCCTTCTGTCGGATCATGCTCTGAACTATCCGCGGTGTCACGATTTCGATTCAAATCCACAAAGGCCATGTTGTTCCTGTCCCTGAGACTTCTAGCCTGAATCACTGCTCCGGCGTGAAGGTCTGCTTGCTTTTGACGGCGCCCCCGAAATTCGTCACGGAGATAAATCCCTTCTGGGCCGCATCGGGCACGACCGCGACCATGAACTTTCGATTCAGAACCTGAAATTGCGCCGGGACGTCGCCGAACGCGACGACTGAGGTGCCGATGAGGTGATCGCCGCGAACCACAACTTGCGTTCCTGGAGGACCCTTACTGGGACTCACGGCTGCGATTGACGGCTTAGGAGGCCTTAGTCCTGCATCCAACGAATAGAGAGAGCCGAAAGCCCGATGGCCCATGGCATCGGTGCCACAACTAGGAGTAGCTCCATAGAACTTCCCGTCACTCCCCTGAACCGGAGCGGACATCGCGGATCCGCCCACAGAGCAACTGAAGGCATAGTTCTTCACAAATTTTCCGCTAGGGGTAATTGCATAGATGACGCCGTAGGGACCAAATGACTGACCCGAGCTCGTCCCCCAGAGATTACCGTCGGAAGCCTGAATAATTCCCGACAGTAGGGCGGAGTTGCCGTCCTGTCGTCCGCTAAGTAGAACCAGATCCTGCACGTCACCTCCAATGGTGGACGTGAAAATGGAGTCGTATTGAATATCTCCATAAAGTAGTCCGTTGGATGCCTGCATAAGCTGCCCCTGCACGTTGCCCAGGAATGGAAGCGGCGCGATAACACCGAAATCCCCGGCCGGTGTAACGCGGACAAGGTTGGCCGCGAGATTGTTAACCCCCGTATTCGTGGCACCGTAAAAATTACCATCGGACGCCTGCATGAGGCCGCCGAACGGCTGACTGCCATCGGTAAATGCATTTAAAGTTCGAAGCACCGTGAAGACGCCGTTCGAACTAATGGTGAAAATGGTTCCAGCCCTCCCGGCTCCACCCGAGGAAGCCGTGCCATACAATAGCCCGTCGTCGCCCAGAGCGAGTGTCCCAAAGGGCGAGGAGCCATCGGCGCAGCCAGGTAGCGAGCAAAAACTGTGCAGGACGGAAAATGCCCCGGTCTTACCGATCTTGAAAATAACGCCGGAATTGTCCTTGCCACCAGTCACCGTTGTTCCATACAGGAACCCATCGTTCCCTTCGACCAAGCCTGCGATTGGTTGACTGCCTTTGGAGAACTCTCCATCGTGATCCGCAACAAAAGTGAATAAGAGCGTGAAGTTCCCAGAGGGCGTGATGCGGAAGATTGTGCCGCCCACCCGATTGAGGAGGCCATTACCACCCTCTGCCGCTGTTCCGTAGAAATTTCCGTCCGATGCCTGCATGAGCGTTCCCATTGGCGACGATCCATCGGGGCAAACACTGGCGCAAGGAAAGCCGAACAAACTTTTGATCTGACCATACGTCGAAATTGAGCTTAGGATTGAGAGGAAAAGCACCCGCAGGACCACATCTTTCATGACGCATCACCCTTTGAAAACCTGGCTCGTTTCAATAACATTTTTCTTGTTTGAGCTTGTCGCATAAAGGTAAACAATCTGCAAAAAGGAAAGATGTGAGCCGCCCGTGGCAAGACATTCTCCTCCAAACCGCCTGCGAGGCAATCCCACACTCTGTTGGAAAATGATGGTGGTTGGAGAGGGGGCTGGCCCTCGGCAGCTAATTTGGCGTTTTCCAGTGTTTATAAGACTCCGCTGCATGGCTGGCGCTACCCAGCAAGCTGCGAAGTTGTAGTTAAGGGATTGAAGTGCATGTTAATAATTGAGCCAGCGTCCATGTCATGGTCAGCGAGTGTAAGGCGACTTAACGTCAACTACAATGGATCTTTCGCTCAGATCCACTCCCACGGAGGTTCTCATGCAGACTCCATATACCGCGGCAACTCATCCCGCCCGAGTCGCTGTCGTAGGTAGCGGCCACGTCGGCTCGACGACTGCGTATGCGCTGCTTATTTCCGGAACTGCAGCCGAAATTGTACTGATCGATCGGAATGAGGAGCTTGCCAAGGGGCACGTGCAAGATTTGAAAGACGCCGAGTTGTTTTCCCATACGACACGGGTTATAGCGGGAGACTTCGCAGACTGCGCTTCGGCTGACGTGATTATTGTGACAGCAGGTGTGGGCCACCGGCCGGGTGCTCCGCGGCTGGAATACCTCCAAGAAAACGCATCGATCATGAAGCGGATCGTGGGGGAAATTTCGAAGCACAAGCCTTGCGGCGTTCTGCTCATCGCGTCCAATCCGGTTGACGTGTTGACCTATGGAGCGTGGAGGTGGTCCGGTCTGCCGGTGCACCGCGTCCTTGGATCGGGGACGACTCTGGACACTTCGCGCTTTCGCATGATCTTGGCGGAGCACTGTGGTATGTCACCGAACAATGTGCATGCTTACATCATCGGGGAACACGGTGACAGCCAGGTTCCGGTATTGTCATCAGCACGCATCGCCGGTATGCCCCTCCAAGACTTCTGTCGTGAATTGCAATTGCCGTTTGAAGAGGAGGCGCTGAGGGGCCTTGCCATCCGCGCACGAACGGAGGCCGCTGAGATCATCGAGAGCAAAGGAGCGACCTACTATGGGATCGCTGCCGCTCTAGTTCGCATCGTGGATGCTATTTTGCGCGATGAGCATGCGGTTCTTACGGTGTCTAGCTTGGTACCGGATTCCATGACATTGGGAGAGGTAGCGCTGTCGCTCCCTACGATCGTCGGTCGCGATGGCATAAAACGCGTTCTCCCGATCGCTCTAAGCCAACACGAAGACCAGGCTCTGCGGGCTTCAGCCGGAGTTTTGCAAAGGTACATTGCCACGTTGGATGCGGTGCCAGCAGTAACGGCCCCAGCTGCTGCGGCCTAGTCGGATGTGCCCGGAATCGATGATTGGCGAAACAGAGGATTGCACGCATTGACACGGTCTGATCCCATGCCCGAACTTGGTGGAGAGGCGATTTCTCGTCGGTGGAAGGCTAGACTGGTCGCGGATGGCGGCGGAAAACTGGATGAAAAGGACAATTCATTAGCGTTCGCTCACTTCAACGCTCTTAACCAGTGCCTCTAGGCACCGATTGCACCAACCTTGCTTGAACCATACTTGCTGACCGGGGCAAATATCATTTCGCTTCTTCCACCCGTAGTCTTCAAAAGGCTTGTACTTGGAACAATTGGGGCAAAGCCACAGTGGAATGCCCTCCCGCTCACCATCAGGATCTGAAATTGCGACGGGCATACTAGACCTCCATTCTCTCGCATGGTTATAAATGATTTCGAGCACTCTGTGTATCATTGCAAGCAAACTCTTGATCTCGTTCGGATTCTCAAACCATAGCCCCGCGGGAAGTCACTCACTCACGAGGATGTCAAGCAACCGCACGCATCAGTTCGTCACTGCTGATATCGGTCCGGCTCCGCTCTACATTTCGGCGTTCTCACGCGATGATTTGCCCATGTAAATGGCTCATACTTACAAGATCGCTCTAATAGTAATTTTTCTGACCGCAGCGTCTGAGCAGATGGTCGCACAGACTGACGAGATCCAAGTCTATGACGCCGAAATCGCCGAGCCGGGCATCTTCAATGTGATGATCCATACGAACTACACTCCGGTGGGCCGGAAAACACCGGCATTTCCCAATGCGATCATTGCGGACCGGTCGGTCAACGGAGCCGCCGAATGGGCTTACGGAGTAACGCCCTGGTTCGAGCAGGGGTTGTACCTCCCCGTTTACAGCTTCCACTCGACGAATCAAGGCGCAACCATCAATGGATTCAAGTTGCGCGAACTATTTGTGCGCCCCCACGCGCGTGAACACACATTTTTTTACGGACTGAACTTCGAATTTTCCATCAATGCCTTGTATTGGGAGCAGAAGCGTATCTCTTCGGAAATTCGACCGATTGTCGGGACGCACCTGGGACGTTGGGACATCATCTACAATCCCATCCTCGATACAGACTACACAGGCGGTATCAACGGGCTTCAGTTCAATCCGGCAGGTCGTGTCGCTTACAACTTGAATCGGAAGTGGGGCGTTGCCCTAGAGGAATACGATGGCTTTGGCCCGCTGCGGGGCTTTGTACCTGCCAATCAGCAGTTTCACGAAACTTGGGGTGTTGTGGACCTGAGTAACCGGTGGGTGCATGTCGAGGCGGGTGTGGGCGTGGGATGGAGCCGGGGGGCGGACCGATTGACTCTGAAGCTGATGCTGTCCCGCGACATAAATCATCACTCACCTGGCGCCGATTAGCAGAGCTCGCAGCACAGATTCAAACGCAGGCTCCTTGCCGCAAAACGCTTTTCGCGAAATTATGCAGATGACTTCTCTGGGCCACGACTGAGCGAATAAAAACACGAAAGTGCTAAGATTCCGGCCCGTGCGGCGAAGGTCGTAGGACGCGTCCTGCTGATTGCTGCCGCGATCCTGGCAGCCCGCAAGCTTTCGCAATATGAAGGCGGTGCCGGAGGGCGACTGCCGGCCAGGATCAGCGAAATCCTTGACTCGTACACCTGCACGGATCATCAGTTTCGTCCCGGCGCGCAGGTGCCCTGTCATCCCTCAACGTGCAGCCAACCACGGAAGGATGAACTCTTGCCCCGGGATTTTCTCTTTGAGAAATCAAGAGGAGAACAATTGCGTTAGATTTGTGATACGCACGAGTTCGAGGACGCGGGGTGTGAGGTTCGCGAATTCTAGGATGCAGAAACCTTGACGGATTGCCGACACTTTCAGGCCGCCTAGCGCGCCAAGAGCGGAACTATCCAACTGAGATACGTCGTCGAGGTCGACGATAATACGTCCCCCAAGCGGGATGAGTGGGTGGACTGCGCCCTTTATCTCCCCAGCTGTCTCGGCCACCAGCTTGCCGTGACATGTGACGATGGTCACACTATTCCCGCGCTCATCCTTCTTCGGGGATTTCTCGATCTCGCAGGCGAATGAGTTGACCGGTGTCATGATGCCTCTCCTAACATCTGTAAGGGCTGCGAAAAGGCCGCACTCTCGCGTGGGTGGCGGCCTTCTCATGAACCATCTATGCTTTCGAGGTTAATTCAATCTTCCAAGATGCTCGGCGGCGTTGCCACTGTCCAAAGTGACAGTTCACGCGGTCAAGCTCCATGACCTATTTTCCGCGAGCGTCCGCTGTGCGAAGAACTCACCCTTTGGAGAGAATACTAATGACAAAACGATTGCGATTGGCGTGTATCGCCATCCTCCTTGCTTTTTGCCTCAGTGTCGTTACGCACTCGCTTGCCCAGGAAGAAAAAGCGGAAGGAAGATTACAGCAACTAAGCCAACAGTTGAATTTAACCGACGACCAAAAGGAAAAGCTGAAGCCGACCTTGCGGGAAGAAGGAGAGAAATTGCAAGCTGTGCGCGACGATGCCGCCCTGACCCGACCGCAGAAAATGGCCAAAGCAAAAGAAATCCACAGTGCATACGCACCCAAAATAGACGGCATTTTGACGCCCGAACAGAAAGCAAAGTGGAAGCAAATGAGAGAGCAGGAGATGCGCAACCGTTAACGATTGCTGGTCCGGGTTGGACGGTAACAAGCGGCGGCCCTCTGTCCTCTACTCCACACAGTCGGCATGTTTTCTTCCGACAGAGCGAACTTGATCTGTCATGTCCTCCTGCACGCTCGGTGTGGGACCTCGAGGGGCGGGCTGCCGGGGAAAAGCAGCCCGCATTCTCATCGAACTCTGTCACTCCTGCCAGTTCAATCCGCAAACTTCGATAAGACTATGGACTCATGCTCACGAGTGGATCGCACTGCCGCGATCTTTTCACCGGCACGCCGATTACCAGCAATCCAGAGCGGTTCTACCGGGTAAGCAAGGCGGAAAATGGATGAAACGCCTCATTTTATCGGAGGACACTTGTCGCCCAGATGCTTTTGAATAATTTTGAGGTCAGCCCCGTTAGTTTCACCGTCCAGATTGAAGTCGGACCAGCTTGATTGTCCCATCGTGAGTTCTGAGAACATTTGCCACGATTGGATATCCTCCTCATTCACAACTTTGTCTTCATTGCCATCACCCGGACACTTGGATTCCGACTTGAGTAACTGATTCATATCAGATAGCAAGCTGCGGTAGTTGGTCCGCTGTTCTCGCGTGAGGCCATGAGGACAACTCTGCGCGCCCTCCCCGCACAGAGCAGCGTCCTTGTTATCCAGCATTGGTACCGGGGCCGCCTCGTTGATCTGGTAGAACGCCCTAGAGGTAGTATCTGGAAAAGCGCCGTGGGAATCGGGCTGCTTGGTGCAATCCGGCTCTTCTAGTTGTACCAGCTTGTAGGTGTCGTTCCGAATTGCTTTTTGGAAATCCGGCAGAATATCGAACGCGGGAAAATCTTTTTGTACCGCGCAGCAACTTTGATAGGTTTTCCTGTTTCGGCTTTGGGATTCAGGGCCGTACCATTTTCCACCTTCATCGTTGCATAGGGCCTTACTGGTGAAGAGCTGCACGCATGTCTTCGACCTCCCGAGCGGTACCACGCACGGAAAAGGCGCCGTTACGTGAATGTTGTTGCCAGTCTGAGTGAAGTTCGTCTGCCGGATGTTCCGCTGATTGGGATCTGTGAGATAGCTGAGCATTCCGACTGAGTCGAGGATATGGGATGAAGGCACGGCTTGGTGGACATCGATGCCGACAATTTCGCCGAACAACTGGAACAGATCCGCAATGTTGACCATCGACACTACGTCGCGATTGGGAGAGCTTACCATCGGCCCTGCAATCATCAGCGGCACCCAGACACCGGTCTGGTATACGAAGGCCTTGGCGCGAGCCGGATTGAATGGAAGTTTCACTCCTGGACCGTAAGTGCCATTGTCGCCAATAAGGACAACCATCGTATCCGTGTTTTGCGGCTGATAATTCAGGCTGCCGTCCGGGTTGTACTTTGCCAGCCCCGTCCGGACCAGAAGACGTCCGACCTCCGTGTCCATACTTTCGAGCATCTGGTTGCTCAAGAGGTGATATGCGACGAGGTGATTGGAGATGCCGCCGGTGCAGTTCAGATCGCTGAGGTCGCGGGACCCGGGAGCTAAGAGCGAGCTTGGAACCTGCTGATATGGCGCGTGAATCTGGGGAAAGGCGACTGTTGCCATCCAGCTCTTGTTCGCATTCTTCTCTGCGTTGATCCATTTGATGGCTGAGTTGGTGATTGCTTCGCCGATGAAGCCGCGTGCAAGTTTTTGCGAGGCGACGACCCGCCCATCAGGGTAATTGATCACCCTCGGCCACACATAGTAGCCGTTTGTCAGGTCGAAATTAAGGGTCTGGGTAGGCGTCTGCCTGCAACTGGTTTCGGGAACGAAGATGCCGCCTTGCTCAAGACAAGATCGGCCCGGCGTTGGTTGCGCTGCAGTAGCGGTCAGATCCCGACAGTTCTTGTTGGAGAATCGGCACGAACCGTTATCGGCGCCTCGGTGTTTCTTGTTCGGTACGAAGCCGCAAGTGTACCTCCCCTGTTTGCCGATACCGCCTGCTGTGGTGTCGATAGGATGCGGAGCTCCGTCGAGGAACCCATTAAAGTAGTCCCACCCCAAAGCGTGGACGAGACTGTTGCCGAATGGGTTATTGTGGACTTCGCCCAAATGGAATTTCCCAAAGTCTCCGCTGTCGTAGCTGCGAGTTTTCAGCAGCCTTGGTGTGGTCACTTCATACGGAGACACCTGGGAATTGGCCAGGTCATCATTGAGCAATGCACCATACACCTTTGTACGAAAAGGAAATCGTCCCTCAAAGAATAACGCCCGACTCGGCGAGCACTCCGGCATGGCCCACACATTCCGGAAGCGGACGCCAGCACGCGCAATGGCGTCAATATTCGGTGTTTTCGGGGCATCCACACCGCCATAGCCAAATACTCTTAGCTGATCGATTCCAACATCATCCATGATGATGAAGAGTATGTTCGGGCTAGGCGCTTGCCCACTGGCGCCAGAAACAGGAGAGTTGCTCGTGGTGGCATTGCCGTTGTCGACTTGAGCCCACGATGATGTTGACAGCCACAAGACGATACCTAGGAGCGAGCAAACCTTAGGTATTTGCTTCATGACCTTGCTCCTCTTCGTACAAACTGCAATGTTCAGTTACTGAGAATTGGTGTTAGCTCCGACGAGTGGAGCTGATGGCTTTGCACTGTAAACGCAACGAAAACCAACGTGATTTATGTCTGTGCCGGATGCGCCGCGGCCACGCGCTGACTCGGTAGCGGCTGCAATACCGGGCGGTGGACAAGAAAGACCCGCCGCGCTGGACACGCTTGGGAATTCCAGGCTCGCCTAGATCGAAACTATCGGATGGACTGGGGATTTTGCCCCAACTCAGTGGCAACAACAAACGTCGAGCCAGTACTAGGTACTTCATGAGGCAACTCGTAGCCGCGGACTATAGCACCGGCTTATGCCGAATCAAGGAGAAGTTCTTGCAGTATGCTCACTGTGAGAAGTGACAGTCGCCTTCGTTATTCCGAGGATTGAGTCCACGAAGGACAGCGCCGCAGTGCCGGCGGACGGGCTGGCGAAAGGCTTTCCAAGCCGCTGATTACATCGTCGCAGATACGACAGTTGTTACAGTGTCACACAGACACAACAAAAGCCGATCAGAGACCTCCGCTATGCCCAATGCCTAACGCTTTGCTGCCCGGGCTAAAGCATTTTATTTCTCCTTTGCGGGCTTCACCGACTGGATCGGCTTCGTCGGAACATTGTTCTCTATGACAAACTCCTTGCCGCATTTGGGCAGCGTCCGGAAGAGAGAACGATTGTACCCATTACATTTAGGAATGGAGAGCGTCGCATTGCAGTGCGCGTACTCCATCTGCTTTCCGGTGAACGGATGTTTGATAACTCTGCGCTGACGCCCCTTAAAGCGTCCGACTTGAAGCCCTCACAAGATGATGTTGACGCGGGCCCAGGAGCGCCAGGGCAAGTGAACCCGAGCCGATCAATGTAAAAGCGGAGTGAGGCCTCAACGTCGGAGACGTGCAGGACAGGACGCGCGAACCAGCCTGTCATAGCCGCTCGTGTCCTCGAAGTATCGCACGGGGACTGCCACCTCGGTCACTTGCCATCGTGCCCGTCCTCTACCGGATTATTCACGACCAGTTCACCGCACGAATTTGCATCGAATCCTTCACGCGGATTAATGAACCTTCTCAATACCTGGCGGTAGGTAGTTACTGTCAAGACGTGAGCCATAGTCACGGAGAATTACATTGAAAGGTCCAGGCGGAATCGGAAGCCAATTAGCAGCAGGAACACCTCGCGGGCGCCGTCTAGCCATATAAATTGAGATCGACCCGTCTCCGTTAGGCTTCAGTCTGGGGGTGTATTTCGCGACAAGATATTTCCTAGCCGAATTGCGTACCAGTTCGATGGAGTTTGGCGTGTAGGCTGTCACGGACCAGAAGCGCGTGGTCTCGGGAATCTCGTGAGGGGGAGTAGAGGAAAAAGTCATGACGTAGCCACGGGGATCGGTTCCATTAAGCGGCAAACCTTGGGCATCCTGGAACGCGTGGAAATAAACCGCTGCCTGATGGTCGTTTGCATACTGGATAAATTCTGTTATTTCGGACCGTTGGATGGCTAGAGTGGACCCTGGGGCAGGATTGGTGCCCCAGTGACCGATGTTGTCGTAAGTAATCCAGTTTGTATCACCGGTATTGTGGAGGTACGTTTGGATAATCAGATCGTGCGCTGTCCGTGCGCCCCTCGCAAATTCCGATCTCTCTCCTTTGCCGTTCGCGAACAGCGCGTTGAAGTGCTCAGACAGCGCTTGCACCTCTGGCGACATCGGTGGTGTCCTGGGAGAGGCAACTGCCCTCTGGAGTTGCCGCAAGAAGGCGATCGGGTCTACCGCGATCAGGTTGTCAGCGACCGTCTTGAACGGTACGCTGGTCACGATTTCTGGCAAGATTTGAGTAGAGCCACCAGAAGGGACTCCGTTCGGGCAGTTCTGGTGCAGATAGGCGCACAGCGGCATCGTCGACAGGCCCCGCCTGAAGGCATCGGCGTCCGCAGTTTGATCAACATTGTCCTTCGAAAACTTATCCGCCCGGAAAATGATCGTCATGTAGTTGAAGGGCAGTGCAACCGGAGTAACTGTGGGAGGAAGATTGTTCCGGTCGAAGTCGGGCCCGTACAGCGCGTACGTTCCTGGAATGTTGTTGGGGATCCCAGGGGATATATCGCAGTATGGATCAAGCGTGAGCACCGAGTAGTTGGCAGGCGTCGACTGGATCGTTACTATCACCGGCTCCATCGATAGATCGAGGAACGAACTGGCGTAGAGCGTATCGTCATTGATAGCGACAACATAATGGTATATTGGCGAGATTCTGTTTGGACCGACCAGGCGATTGGGAGTGCCAAGGAACGTCTGATAGAAGGTGAACCACACTGGATAAAACTGCGAAACGTAGTCTCGCGTCGTCGTAAATGGGTCGTCTTGTGCTCTTACGCCCGTCGACAAAACCGTCAGTAAGAGAACCAATAGGAGACATGCGAAGAAACGTTTCACAGAAACCTCCTTATCCGGACTGTCTGTTATGGAGTTCCCATCCTTGCACATGTTACTGAGAGGAAAGGTAGCCGCTTCGCAGTGCAATTGCACCCAGAGAGTTGCTCAGAATTTTGGTGGTTGTTGACTGTTGATGAAATTCAGTGCTGGTGAAATTCAGGCCTAGTGAAATTCAGTGGTGGAACATTAGCACCGGAACGAAAAAAAGGGAATAGAAAATCGAGCCACTGTCCGGCAACCAGTCTTGTCAGATGGAAGAAAATCCCGCCCGCTCTTCTTGAGTAATCCTTGGGCGTGGTTGCCCGGCACGGCTAGGTGCGCCACCCTAAGCTTTCCTTTCCTTACTTTGCAAAGCGTACTGCGAGGGTATTGCCGGCCAGCGTGATGCTATCGGTAGCATCTCCGCCACCTCCGCACAACGTAATATTGTTCGTCCCTTTGATCAGCCCGTCGCTCGGGAAGATCACCCATTGAATTGTGCGGGAGATGAAGGTTTCGTCGGGTGGCGCGAAAAAAGAGAGATCATTGAACATGCAAGGATGTCCATTCACGCTGACTCCGACGTGGAAGAAGCGGCTGTCCGTCAATCTGTAGTCCGTGCTCCAAGTCACGACAACCGGAACCACAATGCTGGGTTCAGTGACCAAAACCGTCTCGCCCCATCTGGAGCAGCATAGGCCAGTAAACGTCTGAAGGTTTCCAACCAAGAGGACTTCGTTCTGAGGAATCGCAAGCGCGGCTGCCGCGAGGCCCAGAACAACACAAACCACTGCAAGCCTGATCACAAGTCGTTTCATGATTTCTTCCTTGTGTTCATCTTTGACTCCTTCAATTGGAAAGACGCGCGATGAGCGTATTGGCCGTGGTAGCCAGAAGCGTATCGCCAAATGTGCCGCCACCACACAAAGTGAATGTGTTGCTTCCGGGCCGCAACCCGTCGGTGGGAAAGACGATCCACTGAAATGTGCGCGGGCTGGAATCGCTGGAATTCGAAATCGAGCCCGAGCCGTAACCCATACATGAACCGCCGTTAACCATCAGCCCGACGTTAAAGCCGCCAGACTCAAATACGTTGACCTGCCAAGTTAAAATCACGGGAACCGGTTTCGCCGGTTCTGTCACTGCAATACTCTCGTTCAAAGAGGAACAGCAGGGACCAGCAAAATTAATCGGGCTTTCGATCTGGAACACTTCTTCGGGTGGAACCGCGAAGACCGTGGTCGCAAACGCGATCGCGAAACCAGCGATGGCCAGGTTAATCGCATGTTGACGAACGATCTTGAACATTCTGCTCACCTCATCACTCCATGTTGGAGATGCCGCGTCTCTACAAAGTTTGGCTTACATTGCACATTCTCGAATGTGAGCCATCGCTTATGAACTGCGCATGGCCCACCACGTTTTCATTTCGACGTGCGCACAGAAAGCGTGTTGAATCCGAGAAGTATGACGGCAGCCGGCGAGGAGGCCGCGCCTCCGCACAAGGTGAACGTATTGATCCCCTTGTGTAGTCCATCGCTGGGTGAAATGAGCCATTGGAAGTAGTGAGAGTCGAAGAATCCACTGCCATCTCCCTTCCCAAACGGCTGAATCGAGCCTGGTCCGAAAAAACGGCATGGACCTCCATTGACGCTGAGCGCGATAAGAAACGCGCCCGTCGCTTGATAGTCAGTGCTCCAGGTCACGATGACAGGCGCAACGGTTGATGGTTCTGTCACAGCTACCGATTCCGACCACGAAAAACAGCAAAGACCCTGAAACGCCTGATTGTGTTCGACCCGCAAAAGTTCCTTTTTCGTAACTGCCGATGCCGGCGGCGTAAGCATGATCGCTAGGTAAAAAACCAACCAGTAGTGTGCGAGTAACTTCAAATGCTTCAATTCTGGCATCATTTTTCCCGCTCCTCGGCGGCCTTTCTACCTCCAACACGTCCCCGCTAAGGCCAAGGCGCATTCGCTCGCGCTGGCCCCAACACCTCAAAGATGACGCGGGAGAGGGCGCTCGTTTCAGGCGCCTCTTTCCACCCCGAGAGCGCCCGAAGCAACATCCTTATGCCGGGAATATCGGAAATCACTGTGCAAGAACGACAGTCATGGAACAATTAGAAAGTAGGAAACAGAAATGGCCCTGTGAAGATAACGACACAGGTTCATTGCAAGGAGTCTTCAAGGGTGTCGTCACCGAAGCGAAACGTTGGTTGGCTTTAGCACCACCAACTTTACTCGGGCCTGGAAGCCGACATTGTCACGGAATCAATTCGACTCATTGGCCCGGCCTGCCGCGCCGCGTGAAATTGGCATTTCAATGGCTATTTATCGCCAGCTACGAATAATCTCCACGGCCAGTGGTTGGGTGGGTCATGCTCGGGTGTAGGATTCTCGCGACACGCCGGATTCAAGTGATGCCAAGAGGCAATCGCGTGCATGACTTTGTTGAGCAGCGCTTTGTTCGGCTATTAGGAATGCGGGAACTCCTATGCTGATCGACATTCTTATTATCATCGCCAGTGTCAGTGCTTCAATTCTCTTTCTGTTGCTGGTGACTCGTACTTCTACTGCGCCAGCCCGAAGAGAGTCCAATGACTTCACCGGTGCAGTCGTTGCGGTTATTGGCACCACCTACGCAGTGATTCTTGCATTCACGCTTTCTGGGGTGTGGTCCATGTTTCAACAGGCGCAAGCTAACGAAGAGCAGGAAGCCAACGCGCTCGTGAATGTCTTTCGCATTGCGACCCAGTTGCAAGATGCGAATGCTCACCGCATCCAGGAACTTTGCCTCCGTTACGCAGATAACACCGTGCGTCACGAATGGTCAGTAATGGAAACGACAGAAATGACTCCAGAAGGCGCCAACATTATTAACGAGCTGTGGGAGCAAGCAGGACAGAGCCAGGCACATGCTCAGCCCGACACTATAGCGGCTTACCAACTGATGGAGGAATTGCGTGGGTTGACTCAATACAGGCGCCTTCGGGCCATGCAGAGCCGTGAGCACCTTCCAAGAATTCTCTGGGCAGTCTTGATTGCAGGCGCCATCATTACCGTTGCCGCCTCGTGTTTCTTCGGCGTGAACAATTTCCGCTTTCATCTTCTGCAGGTGCTTGTGCTGACTTTCTTGATCTCGCTTGTGCTGGTTGCGATTGCGGACATCGATCGACCCTACCAAGGATTGGTGAAAGTTGAGCCGGAAGGATTTAACTTTGCCACCCAAATGCTCCACAACAATGCGCAACGTTGATGTTCGCTACACCAGATTGCATGTCATGCTGCACCCTTTTTGACTGGGACCTACATTCGCAGATTGATTGCTGAAAGGCGAGTGAAATAGCGATTCTTCGCCAGCTACGCCGCGCGGGTGCTGGATTCGGAGAACGGAGAGTCTAAGATCTTTCTCGTGATCAGGCAACTGAAGTCCAAAATTTGAAATCCGTATAAGTACGGATGCGCCCATGCATCCTATGAAATCAGCGGCCCGCATCCTTTTTCTTTGGTTGCTCCTCGCGTTTACGTGCCTGGGAGTGGCGGCGCTTCAGATATACAAGAACACCGCGCCCGGTGTTGACCGTTTCTTTGGACGGCATCGTTTGATCGATGGCGTTGGTAACTTTGGCGAGGTCACACCCATGCTTTATCGCGGTGGCCAGCCCACGCGCGAGGGATTTGAAAGACTCTCTGAGATGGGCATCAAGATTGTGATAGACGTCGGCAGGTCGAAGCGAGATGAAAGACAGATAGAGCAACTGCGAATGCGCTACGTTTCCATTCCATGGCATTGTCCTTTTCCCAAAGATGAGATCTTCCAGCGTTTTCTGAAGTTAGTTAGGGAGAATCCGGACAAGAAAATTTTTGTGCACTGTCGACTAGGCGATGACCGGACCGGAATGATGATCGCTGCGTATCGCATGGCCGTCCAAGGTTGGACTGCGGAACAGGCGATGCAGGAGATGCATTTCTTTGGCTACTCAGGCGTGCATCACCTGCTGTGTCCGGGGCTTGGGGGATACGAGAAGAGTTTTCCCTCGCATTTGAAGAAAAACCCGTCACTTCGGGGACTCCGCTGAGCAGTCGAAAGTTAGTTGGCATAACATCGTCATTTCACCAGCTATGGCGCCGCCTTCAACGTTGTGGTGGCCTGCGCACCGTAATGCGATAGTTCTTGACAGCTCGCTCGATTCCCGGCGTCGCCTTCTTCAGGTCTTCAAGATTCATCGCCGGATGCAATTCAATCTGTGCATTGAACGCAAAGAACCACGGTTCCGCCACCGCAGGAATTTGAGCCGGTTCTTTCAGGTCAAAAAAGATAAACCCAGTCCGTTTCCCGTCATCGTCGGTAAAGTAGGTCGCTTCGGGTTTGAGTTCGCTGAGGATTGAGTCAATGGTTTTCGGCAGGCTGCCATCGCTAATGGCGGCATTGCCCGCTTCCACAGGAATAGAGACCTTCAACAAACAACGCATCAGACTTTCCTCCTTGTCGGGCCCCATTGTAGCGCCGTCCAGTTTCGACAGGCTCAAGTTGTCGACAGGTCGCAATTACCAACTCTCCTCGGCTAAGGTTCAAGGGTTTTTACTCGCTGGTTCTGTGCGATCGCGATTTAAAAGGGGCGCCGAACAAAATGACCGGAGTCGGCGGTGCAAACTGCGAACCGCGCAATGACCGCTCCAATCGGACCTCGAAAAATTACATTTCCATGACAATCAGCTGGTGATTGCGAAGTAACATCTTGTCACTCCGCTGACTATGTGAGCAAAACGCGCACAAGTCTGGGATCACACCACTACGTCATTCGCGCGAGGGGAGATCTCACTAACCTCGTCTGCGACGAATGAAGTTAAGGGAGGATCCCATGCGTCTTTCACATCTTCGTTCGTTTCTTTCGGTTTTGTTCGTCGCCATAGTTACAATCCCATTTCACCCCATAGAAGTAACTGCCCAAAATTTCTGCGGGCCGAAAACGCTGGTTAATTTTGACGGCATAAACGGCCAATACCCAGCTTCGGGTGTGACCTTTGACAGCCAGGGCAATATGTACGGTACGACTGCGCAGGGCGGTTCCTCTTTCAACCCGATCGGAAGCAATGGACTCTTGAACTATGGGTTGGGAACCATTTGGAAGTACTCCTCTAACGCTGGCCTGACGTCGCTGTTCAGTTTCAGCGGCTCGATCTCACCCTCCAACGATGGTTACAGGCCATTGACGCCGCTCGTGATGGATGGGCAAGGCAATCTTTACGGAACGACATACTACGGAGGCAATGATTTTTTCCCCGACAATAACCACTTCGGTTGGGGAACTATTTTCGAATATTCAACGGCGGGTCAGTTCACCACTCTTCATAAATTTTCCGGCCCGGATGGTGCGAATCCCGTCGGAATGCTGGTTGACCCCGAGGCAAACCTTTGGGGGACAACTTGGCAGGGCGGCGTTGACTGGAATCCCACCCTCGGCAATTTCGGTCTTGGAACCATCTTCGAATACTCTTCTGTCGGGACACTGATCAATCCCCTACTTTTCTCAGCAGCAAACAAGGGAGGAAACGTCGCGGCCGGTTTGACAGCAGATGGACAAGGCAACTACTACGGTACTACTTACGAGGGAGGAACCAACGGCTTTGGAACATTGTTCCAATACGACTCTGCCGCGAATCAACTGACTACGCTCGTCAATTTCACTCGCACAAACGGCAGCCTCCCGGCCGCAGTCGTAACCCTCGACGGTCAAGGCAACGTGTACGGCACAACTTATCAGGGTGGCTCGCACTCGTCGCCCTCAAACTACTGCTGTGGGACTGTTTGGAAGTATTCGGTCAGTACTGGGGCGCTGACCACGCTAATCAGCTTCGACGGTGATAGCGTGCCTGCGGACGGAATGTTCCCCGAGGGCGGAGTCACTCTCGACGGCAAGGGCAATCTCTATGGCAGCACCGTGGGTGGGGGCACGTTCGGCGACGGAATCGTCTATGAGCTTTCGTCCTCAGGTGTATTGAGTACGCTTGTGACTTTCAGTGGGCCAAATGGTTGGAACCCAGAAGGTAACTTGGTATTTGACAGCGCGGGCAATCTCTACGGAACGACGAACCAAGGCGGATCCTCCGGCTATGGCACCGTCTTCAAGTTGACACCAAACCCAGGCGGGGGCACGTGTAGCGGTCTTACCATCTCTTCGCTGGCATTGGACCCAACCGCGGTCCAGGATGGCCGAACGTCTCAAGGCACGGTGACCCTAAGCGGAGACGCTCCTTCCGGCGGGACCCTCGTCGGGTTGAGCAGCAATAACTCGTTTGCACTTGTGCCAGCCAATGTGACGGTACCTGTCGGCAGTGCTAGCGCCACATTCACAGTCACTACCAAGTCTGGAGTCCTCAGCAATACGCCGGTTGTAATTACAGCATCCCTCGGGAACAGTACCGTTCAGGCTTCGATGACCATCGTGCCACCAGGGACAGCGGCACTCTCCTCGCTAACTCTAAATCCGATCAAGGTCAAAGGTGGAAATCGCTCCACTGGAACTGTCACGCTCACCGCCGCCGCACCCCCGGGCGGAGCGACTGTGACGCTTTCAAGTAAGAACTCGTCTGTAGCGACTGTTCCATCCAGCGTCACAGTGCATGCTGGGACAACCAGTGCCAATTTTGCGGTCAGCACCCACCGGGTGTCCTCAAACTCCAACGTCGTCATCTCCGCCGCCTATGCCGGAAAGACAAAACGAAAAACGTTGACCGTAACTTTCTAGCGGCTTCTAAAGCATTGAGGCATGGCGAACCGATGCAGTTGCCGAAGATCCGGGATTATTCGACTGTGCCCGCCCAAAAGCCAGAAAAAGCGAGACCGGGTCGGGGATGCGGTCCCGCTTTTCTCGTCTTTCAGCATCGCGTTCGCGCGATGAGCTTAAGTTAACCTTTGCCGCGGTGTCCAAACGCCAACTTACGCCACAGTCGGTTATCCCTTCGGCAGACGACTAGTCTCGTCAGCGGTGGCTTTCTCTCGCTTGCTCGTACTCCAACACAAAGTACAGAACGAGCGACTGCCGAGGCTAGGAATGGACCGATGATCGTACAGAGGAAGACGTGATCTTTTTTCGACGCTGAGAACAATGCCCCCGGTGACGAGGAGCGAGAAGCCTGACTGCAGCAAAGTTCGGACGACCCCTGTCGGTGGCGAAGGTTTGAAACTCAGAAGCAGCCGCTGGACCTTGAATAACCGCGCTGCCAGGAGTCTTTCATCTCGGCGGCAAATCTCGAGGTTATCCGTTAGACTTCCAAGCGGAGAACGCAGTTGCCTACCTCTAATCAACAACGAGGGTTCATTCGTTTTGGCCTTTTCGAACTCGATTTACGCAACGGAGAGCTCCGAAAGCAAGGCATCAAGGTTAGACTCCAGCAGCAACCCTTCCAGATTCTAGTTGCGCTTCTTCAACACACTGGCGAAGTGGTTACGCGCGAGGAATTGCGTGAACAGCTCTGGCCGATGGACACGTTCGTGGACTTCGAGCATGGACTTAACGCCGCCGTCAAGCGCCTTCGCGACGCCTTAGGGGACTCGGCGGAGAATCCAGTGTTCATTGAAACGCTTGCGCGCCGCGGCTATCGGTTCATAGCACCGGTTCAGGGAATGCACAACGAATCTGTGGTCGAAACAGTCAGCGCTCCGGGGTTGAGAGAATCATATGCACGGCGCTTATGGATTCCGGTCGCTTTGGTCTGCTTAATTGTCATCGTCGTAGCGGTACGGAAATTCGTCGACCGCCCTCGAGTCCGTAGTTCCGAGTTGACCGAAAGAAAATTGACGACGAATTCACCGGAAATGAGTGTCAGTAGTGCGGTCATCTCTCCTGACGGCAAGCTGCTGGCTTACACGGACAATACAGGTGTGTACCTGAAACATATTCAGACAGGTGAGATGCACCAGCTACAGGTTTCAGCAGATTTCTCCAACCACCTGCACGTAGATGACTGGTACCCTGACGGCTCACACCTGCTCATAACGCACGAACGACCAGGCGAAAGCCCATCGTTGTGGTCTATCTCGGTATTTGGAGGTTCCCCTCGACGGCTGATCGATAATGGTGAAGCCGGGTCGGTCTCTCCAGATGGGACCCGCATCGCGTTTCACCGCATGGACTCCACACAACAAGAGTGGGTGATGCGGTCCGATGGATCAGACGCGGTCAAGGTCGCGGATGATAAAAGTTCGGCCCTGTTGCAGCCAAAGTGGTCACCCGACGGCAATCGAATCGCGTACATCAAGTTTGCTTTCACCTACAACGGTTCTCTGGGCATAGGATCAATCGAGGCCAATGAGTGGAGAAATGCGCGCGTCACAACGTTGCTGTCAGATTCGCAACTGGGTGTTGCACTGGGTTGGCTCTCGGACGGACGCCTTATCTATTCTCGTTGGAATAGCGGTAGGCGCCAAGATGCCGGTCTATGGAGCATACCTCTTGAACAATCTGGCAATCCTGCCTCTGAGCCGAAACAAATCGTTGGAGGACACGGATGGATTTCTCAAATCAGTCAGAGCTACGAGAGCAAGGTCATAACATACCTTAGAGGGAATGTTGTCCCGAATCCTTACATCGCTATCTTGGGCCCCGGCGGAGCGCAGGTAATTTCGAAGCGACGATTGATTTTTGATGAGAATGAAAATGACGTCTTTGCCTGGACCTCAGACAGTACCTCAGTGTTGTTCAGTTCAGATCGGAATGGCACGATGGAAATCTTTAAGCAAGGGGTCGACCAGTCCATTCCTGAGAATTTGGTGACGAGCCCGGAGCAGCTTTTACAACCGAAATTGGCACCTGCAGGTTCTGAGATCTTATACGTCTCGGCACCCAAAATGGCCGCTTCTGATACCCAGTCGTCCCTCTTTGCTATGCCGATCATTGGAGGTGCCCGGCGCCTGATCTTGAAAGATGTGAACATCTGGAACATCCAGTGTGCACGCCTGCCCGCAACCCTGTGTATGTACAGCAACGGAAACGGCGAAACGTTTCGTTTTGACCTTTCCAGCGGGAAGAATTCAGAGCCACCCCAAATTGATCCATTGTCCAATTGGGGCTTGTCGCCCGACGGTTCGATGCGTGCCATAGTCTTGTCAGCTCCCAAAGGAACGATTCGATTTCGATCCACGACAACGAGCGAATCGCATGATGTGCAAACAAAGGGCGGATATGAACTAGGCAGTGTCGACTGGGCGGCCGATGGAAAGAGCCTTTACAGTGCTGGGCGGAGCCCTGAAGGCGAGAGTGTACTGCTACGTATCGCCTTGGATGGCAGAGTCACAGTCCTGCTTCGATCCGCCGATGGCGAAATGTTGGCCGCAATCCCCTCTCCCGATGGCCGGTATCTGGCAATACCCGAAGCCCGTGGAAGCAACAATGCCTATGCAATTGAAAGTTTCTGACAGTAGAGCTTTTCCGAACTGCTCGTCAATCTGCCACAACCAGTGATACATTTCACGAATCTGCTTGGGGGTTCCGATGTCCTTAACGTCGGTTCCTAGAGACTTCTTACATGCTCGCGTGTCCCACGGTAGGTCACTCACACCGCAGGCAAACGTGCGTTTCGTGCCTAAGGCCGTTTCTGCGCGAGCGGCATCGAATCCAATTTGGATTGCAGTCCTGGGCTTTCTGTTTGGTTTTACTCTGTCGCCGAGTTTGGGGAACTGCCAATCAGTGTATGGCAGCATCTTCGGAACGGTTTCTGATCCGTCCGGAGCGGCTGTGGCAGACGCTCAGATAACAATCATCTCGCAGCAGAAAAACACAAAATTTCATACCCGCACCAATTCGTCGGGGAATTACAACATTACGCATCTGATTCCGGACGGATACGATATTCGCTGTCAGGCCCGCGGCTTCAAGGTAGTTGATCTCACTGATATTTCTGTTTATGCCGATCAGACAGCGCGAGTGGATTTGAAGCTTCGGGTGGGGGGATCGGAAGAACAATTGACCGTCACCGCTGGTGACGTGCCTCTTATTAAGAGTGATCGCGCGGATGTCGCCACCAATTTTAACGAGAAGCAAGTCAGTAATCTTCCACTCTTTAACCGTAACTTTACTGCTCTAGAACTACTTGCGCCAGGAACGTCGCAGCCGGGCTGGCAGCACGTCTCTGCAGAAAATCCTCAAGGTGGGATCCAGATCGCGATCAACGGCCAACACTTCAGCGGGACTTCTTACCAGCTCGACGGCACAGATAATCACGATCCCCTGCTTGGCATTCTGGTGATCAATCCGACCCTCGATTCTGTGACTCAGGCAAAAGTCACTAGTCAGAACTATGACGCAGAATTTGGGCAGGCGTTGGCAGGAGTCGTCACAGTGCAAACCAAGTCAGGCACAAACCAGTGGCATGGTACTGCATTTGAATTCCGGCGCACAGATTGGGGTCAGGCTCGGAATCCCTTCACCCAGCCCCCAGATAAGCCGCTGCCTTCAACTAAATGGAATCAGTTTGGCGGCTCCGTGGGTGGTCCGTTTATTGGAGACCGGCTCTTCTTCTTTGGCGACTATCAGGGAACTCGGCGTTCCAACGGAAGCTCGTTACGTCTAACTGTGCCGACTGAACTAGTCCGCTCGTCTTGCCTTGATCCAGCGATTGCGAACTGCGATCTCAGCGAGTATCCGGCCGCGATCTTCGACCCCGCAACCGGCACACAATTCTCCGACAACCACATTCCGCGAGGGCGCCTTTCCTCCCAAGCGCTCAACCTCCTGGCACAGCTGCCGGCACCCAATGTCAATGGAGCAGGAATCCTAGAGAATTTCCTTGAGTCTGGGAGCGAATGGTTCGACGACGATGACTTCGATCTGCGCGTGGACGGTTATGCTTCCGAGCGGTTAAATCTTTTTGGACGCTATAGCTTCGCTGATTTTCGGCAGCATGCACTGAGCGCGTTCGGCGCTGTCGTTGGAGGCCCTGGATTATCTCCTGATGGCTTCGCAGGTTTGTCTCTGGCTCGGAACCAGAGTGTCGCTATCGGCGTAAATCGTATCTTTACCCCAAAACTGCTAGCTGACTTCCGATTCGGCTTCCTGCGCTATCACGTTAACGTGCTGCCTAACGACTTGGGCACAACCCCCGCGAAGGATGCGGGCATTCCGGGAGTCAATATGGGTGATCCGCTAACCTCCGGAATGCCTTTCGTTTTCATAGATGGGCAGGCAGGTGAGCAACTTTCTTTCGGCCACCTTTGTGGTTGCCCTCTCTTCGAAACTGAGCAACAGTTTCAGTGGGTTACTAACTGGACCCGAACTGCTGGGAATCATCTTGTGAAATGGGGAGCCGATGTGCGTTACGCACAGAATCTTCGAGTCGCCAGCACAGATTCCCGCACTGGGAGTCTGATTTTTCTGAATTCCCGGACACAGGGGCCGACTGGTGGAGGACTGGGCTTGGCAACCTTCTTGCTAGGAGATGTGAGTTCGTTCAGTCGCTTCGCAAACAGCATCAACGATGCTGGAGAACGCCAGAAGAGATGGTTCTTCTACGGTCAAGATACCTTCCGGGCCACTCGCAAACTTGTCCTCAACTATGGACTTCGCTGGGAGATCTATTTCCCTCAGTCTGTTACAGGAAAGGGGGCTGGTGGGTGGGTCGACCTCGGTACTGGGCTGGTCAATGTGGCTGGTTTTGGCAACGTGAATCTCCAGGGGAACGTGAGAAACCGTTTCACCAACCTCGCGCCCCGTGTCGGCATTACTTATGAGCTCTCGCCCAAAACTGTTCTTCGCTTGGGATACGGACGCAGCTTTGATCTTGGAGTCTTTGGCTCGAATTTTGGGCACACTGCCACGCAGAATCTGCCCGTTCTGGTTGCGCAACAGGTGAATCCAGCCTCGTCTACCGGCAGCGTGTTCAATCTGTCAAAGGGGCCACCGGCGCCGGAATTCATAAGTGTCCCGGCTTCGGGACAATTTCTGTTGCCGGACCAGGTCTCTGCGTTCGTCCTTCCCCGGCGCATGCGCCTGCCCACGCTAGACGCATGGAATGTTACTGTGCAGCATCAACTAAGATCGGATTTGTCATTGTCTGCTGCATACGTCGCGAATAAAGGCACTCATGTTTTTCCCGGAGATTCGCCGTCCTATGATCCCAACCAAGCGACGATTGTGGGGTTCGGAAACGTCGACACAAACCACCGAAAACCTTACTTCCAAAAGTTCGGCTGGAGCCAGCAACTGTACTATTTCGGCAGCGACGCTTCCAACAACTACCACTCACTGCAGATAACCGCCGAGAAACGGTTTTCGAGGGGATACCAATTCTTGACGCACTACACGTGGTCGAAAGCGCTTGGATATGATGCCGACTACTATGCGATCGATCCGAGGCTAAATTACGGACTTGCCAACTCCGACTTGAAGCATAGATTCGTTTTGGCAGGTCTCGTAGCGCTCCCCTTCGGAAAAGGTAGCGCAAACGTTGGAAGTGCACGCTCAATTGTGAACCGGATTGTCCGCGACTGGTCGCTCAATGGGGTCTTACGATGGCAGGGGGGACTGCCTTTCTCCCCGTCATATTCAAGCTGTTTCATTGATCGCGACACTGGTCCCTGTCGACCAAACCTTGTTGGAAGTGTCCACATTACAGGAAGCCGGAATGGTTACTTCACGACTACCGGTGGTGTACCACTTCAGCCGCATGCCACGCCAGGAGACACTGTTGGCCCGTGGCAGCGGCCTTCCGCTGGAACGTTTGGAAGCGCACGCAGAAATTCACTGCGCGGCCCAAGTTTTTCTCAGGCAGACCTATCAATCGCCAAAGCGTTCTCCTTTGCGGAAAGGGCTTCACTGCAATTCCGCACCGATGTCTTCAACCTGTTCAACAAGGTTAACCTCGATAATCCAATTTCTTGCGTAGACTGTCAGGCGGGCGGGTTAGTCCTTAATACGTCCCCCTCCTCATTGCAGCGCCAGATAGTGTTTTCGTTCCGGCTGGAATTCTGAGCGGATCTAGATCGGCGCAATCTCACGAGCAAACACGACGGCCCCGGCTGTTGGGTCTTGAGTGTAGTATCGAGCTTTCGTCAGCTAAGCACGTACGCGTTCTGAAGGTAAAGCGACTTCCCGCATGATGCTAATGAGCGATCGGACTCCGTCGCTGGGAAATCATCATCACGGAATTTGTAGCGTCATACCTTGCCAGAGGCGCGTTCGCGAGACTCGTTGACGACAAAAGCCACCTGCTTCGAGCTTGAGCAAAAGTAAGCGACTGTCTACTTCGGCGCAGCCACGCTGGCACAATCGCTGCACGCAGTGGAGGGGCGAGTAGACATGCCCCTTCTGCTCTAAGAGGATGTACTCATGAGATTAATGGTTTTCGACAATAAAACAGAGATGGCGTGCATAGCTGCCGAACAGGCATCAAGAGCAATTTGTGCGGCAATTTCCGAGCGCGGGCAGGCTCGAATTGTTGCTGCAACCGCGGCATCTCAGTTCGAGTTCCTGGATGCGCTGACCAAAGCCTCCGGTATTGATTGGACAAAAGTGGAAGCATTTCACCTCGATGAGTACATTGGCTTGCCCGTCACACACGCCGGCAGTTTTCGCAAAATGTTCCTGGAGCAGTTGGTGGCAAAAACCGGAATCGAGAAGTACCACCTGCTCGATGGTGACGCAGTTGATCCGGTTGCCGTAGTTCACGAAATTGGCGGGCAGCTGGCGGCAGCCCCGATCGATATTGCGTTCTTGGGAATCGGAGAAAACGCACACATTGCATTCAATGACCCACCGGCCGACTTCGATACAGCGGAACCGTACATCATCGTTAAGCTCGACGAAGCTTGCCGTCGGCAGCAGGTGGGAGAGGCATGGTTCGATGATATTTCCCAGGTCCCCACGCGTGCCATCTCGATGTCAGTACAACAGATTCTCAAAGCCAAAGAGATTCTGGCTGTTGTTCCCGACACTCGGAAGGCTCAGGCGGTGAGGGCGTGTGTCGAGGAGGAGATTAGCCCAAAGGTCCCGGCTTCGATCCTACGCCGCCATTCGAACACAACAATCTATCTGGACTGGAAATCGGCTTCACTGTTAAATTCTGCGCTACAGCGCACGCTCGCTAAAGATTCTCAAGTATTGCTGAGTTCTTAGCGCTGGTATACCCACTGCATGCCACTGGACCGAAAACCGATTTCGTCGCTCCGCTGGTGGATCGGTGGTCTCCTTTTCGCTTCCACGGTCATCAACTACATCGATCGTCAAACACTCTCCCTTTTGGCCCCCTACCTGAAGCTCGAATATCACTGGACCAATTCTGACTACGCGAATATCGCCATCGCGTTCCGTGTTGCTTATTCGATCGGTCAGACGGTCTTCGGCAGGTTCATGGATCGCATCGGCACCCGTCGAGGCTTGACGCTTACCGTGATCTGGTATTCAGCGATCTCGATACTGACATCTCTGGCGAGGGGATTCTATAGCTTCGCCACGTTTCGCTTTCTGCTTGGCGCCGGTGAGTCGGCAAACTGGCCCGCTGCCACCAAAGCAGTTTCTGAATGGTTTCCCAAACGTGAACGGGCGCTGGCGACGGCGTTATTTGACAGTGGATCGTCGATTGGCGGCGCAATTGCACCATTCATTGTGCTAAGGATTTACGAACGCTGGGGATGGCAGCCAGCGTTCGCGATCCCTGGTACGTTGGGCGTTTTTTGGCTGATCGCCTGGCGCTACTTGTACTATCCCCCGGAACAACACCCACGGATCGAGGAGAACGAGCGCGAGATGATCGTGGCAGACAAGCTCGATTCGGCGCGGCCTCAGGAAAACACAACTCGTACTCGTTGGATCGATCTGCTGAAGTTGCCTCAGGCCTGGGGAACGATTATTGCCAAGACGTTTACCGATCCGGTTTTCTTCTTCATTACCGAATGGTTCCCGATCTATCTAGTTGCCAAAGGCATTGAACTCAAAAGCGGACTGTTCGCGATCTGGATTCCCTTCGTTGCTGCTGACTTGGGAAGCTTCTTCGCGGGCGGACTTTCCGGTTATCTGGTGCGACGGGGATGGCCACTTGGCGCAGCGCGCAAAGTACCGATCATCTATGGCGGAATCGGAATGACGCTGTTGATCTTGACGATCTTCACGACCAAGTTATCTACAATTGCTTTCCTATTTGCCGTCGTGACTTTCACGTACGCCGGTTTCACGACGATGGCCAATGTGCTGCCCTCCGATCTATTCACGAGCGAATCGGTCGCGTCGGTGAGCGGGCTGAGCGGAACCGGTGCAGGAATCGGAACGATCGTAGCATTCAAGCTGGCTGGTTATTTTTCCGACATGCGTCAGGCCAATGCAACGCATTCGTTCGATCCGATTATGATTCTCGCGGGCCTGGTTCCATTTGTGGGGATGATCCTGGTTTTACTCTTGGTGCGTAATACAGAAGCTACCCGGCAAGGGTTGGTTTCGCGAATCTGATGAGTCACGCAACCCAGTGAACAGTCGCCTTCCCCTGCGCACCATGCTGTTCAGCCCAATCGATATGTTCTCTTAGCCTCACAATCGAGCTGTCATACCAAGCCAACTTACTCAATCCCCCTCGATGCGCCACTGTTCAATATCCCACGCCATGATTGTGGAGGGCTATAATTGCGGACCGATGCGGCTAGCCTCCCGAACAGAACTTGGTCCGTATGAAATTCAGTCTCTGCTTGGCGCTGGCGGCATGGGTGAAGTCTATCGTGCTAAAGACACCCGTCTGGGGCGGGATGTCGCCATCAAGGTCCTTCCGGAAAAGCTGGCGAGAGATGCCGAACGCTTGCGGCGATTTGAAATCGAAGCGCGGGCGATCGCGGCGCTGAATCACCCCAACATTCTTTCCATACATGACATCGGCACCCATGAAGGAGTGGCCTACCTGATCTCCGAATGCCTGGAAGGGCAATCTCTGCGTATGGAGCTGAGCGGGGGAGCGTTCCCATGGCGGCGAGTTGTCGACTACGGCATTCAAATTGCGCAGGGCCTCGCCGCGGCCCATGACAAGGGGATCGTACATCGAGACCTGAAGCCGGAAAATGTTTTCGTCACCCGCGATGGGCGCGTGAAGATCCTCGATTTTGGAGTGGCGAAGCTGGTACAACCGGAGTCCTCCGTGGAGGATGGCGCAACGATGGATGCGGGGCCTACCTCCTCCGGTGTCGTGCTGGGAACCGTGGGCTACATGTCCCCAGAGCAGGTGAAGGCCGAGCCTGCCGATGCCCGGTCCGACATCTTTGCCCTGGGAATGATTTTGTACGAAATGCTCTCCGGCCAGCGTGCCTTCAAGCGAGAAACCTCCGCCGAGACGATGACTGCGATTCTCAAAGAAGATGTGCCGGAGCTGAGCCCTACGGGCAAACCCGTCCCGGCTGCGCTGGAGCGCATTATTAGGCGGTGCCTCGAAAAGAAGCCGCTGCAGCGCTTTCAATCGGCGCGGGATCTCGCTTTCAACCTTGAGGGCTTGTCGGGAACCTCCTCCACGAGCACGAGTGGCGCCTATGGCGTTGCGCTCGAATACGCAACGAAGAAAAATTCTCGCAAGCAGGCAATGACGCTTGCCGCTGGCTTGCTCTTGCTGGCTTTTATCGGCGCTGGAAGCTGGTTGCTGGGAGCACGCAGCAGCTCGGTCGCTCCACTTGCTTATCATCAACTGACATTTGATCGCGGACTGGTCTACGCGGCCCGCTTCGCGGGGGAGGGTCCAGCGATCTATTACAGCGCCAGCTGGAACGGGGAGCCCGTCCAACTCTACTCTACCCAGCCCGATACCCCCGAGTCGCGCCCCCTGAATCTCGTCAACTCTACGCTGTTCGCCGTTTCGCCCTCACAGCTGGCGATCTCTATCGGCTGCAAGGATCGCTACATCGGGCTGTGCCAAGGAACATTGGGTCTGGTACCTCTTGCTGGCGGCACACCGCGGGAGGTGGCCAACGATGTGCTCGCTGCGGATTGGAGTCTCTAATGGTAGCGAGATGGCAGTAATTCGCCAGGTCGATGGAAAGTACCGAGTAGAATTCCCGCAAGGAAAGATGCTCTACGAGAGTACCCATCCGTTGGGATATCTGCGAATCGCGCCGCACAGCAACGCACTGGCATTCGAGGAATTCAGTTCCATCGATGGGGATGCGGGCTGGGTTATCGCAATAGATCGCAATGGAAGGCAACTGCTCCGCTCGGTGGCGTTCGTCAGTGTGGAGGGTGTGGCGTGGTCGCCTTCCGGCGAAGAGATTTGGGCGGGAGCCACAAGAACGGAGGGCTGGGCGAACGAGGTGGTTGGTCTCGGGCTCAATGGAAAACAGCGCGTGGTTCTTCGTCTGCCGGGCATTATCCGGCTTCACGATGTGTCGCGAGATGGGCGAGTGCTTCTCTCCAAAGAGTCGTGGAGAAGCGGATTGCTATTTCGTGGAGCGACAGACAGGAAAGAACGCGACCTCAGCTGGCTCGACTACGCAACTTTAAGGGACATTTCGTCGGACGGGAGCCTGCTTTCGTTCGACGATTGGGGCTCGGCAGCGGGCGCTTCCGGCTTGGCTTTCCTGCGAAAAACGGACGGCTCTCCCGCGTTAAAACTCGGACAATACGGCGAGCCAATTCTCTCGCCCGATGCCAAGCAAGTGTTAGCGCTTAATGCGACCACCGTAAACCTGGTGGGTTTTGTTCTGTTGCCCACAGGCGTGGGGGAAATCCAGAAGGTCTCGGTGCCTGGAATCCAGCAAACCGCTTCGCAGGGATTCATGCCTGACGGAAAAGCGATTTACTATGCTGGCGATGACGGCCATGGCTGGAAGATGTATATACAGGACTTGCCCGACGGCAGTCCGCGCGGCGTGACTCGAGCGATTTCCGTGAAGCGGAATCATTTTGAAGGCCACTACCTTTCGCCCGATGGCCGAACGTTTTTCTCCCGCGACTTGAGCGAGCGGGGCGGGCTTTATCCCGTCGCGGGCGGAGAACCACGCCTCATTCCAGGCTGGTTGCCTGAGGACATTTGGGTTGCCTGGGCGACAGATGGACAGGCGGTCTACGTCTATCACGACGACAAGACTTTGGCGCCTCTTTACCGGCTCGAGCTTGCGACTGGAAAACGGGAGCTGCTTGCAACCTTGGCACCGAGCGACACAGCCGGCGTGACAACTATCGTGAACGTGCGCATGACCGCCGACAGCAAGGCTTATGGCTATTCGTTCTCCCGAGAGTTGTCGGACTTATTCCTGGTAGAAGGGTTACGATAGCTGAGTTTTCTCTGTATGTGAGTCAAAGTACGCGTACAGCGGCTACCTTGAGCCTTTCGGCTTCACCCTTTGTCGGAACTCCGCTTCAGCCGCCCTGTTTACGCGGTTTTTTGAAACGCAGAAACGCCCGGACAACTTAGGAAGTTCGCTCTTGCGCTTGGAAATTGTGTTCGCGAGTGGATCGCTAGTAATTTTCCGGGTAGCGCGCTTTCTGCAATCAGCTGTCAATCGTGACAAAGATGGACTATGATGCGCCGGCGACAGAATCTGCTCGTGGACGCTGTATGACACAGTTTTGTATCCGTGCCTAGGTCTCGGGGGCAGACGATCGATGTCGAAAGATCGCACGATAGCGCTTGGAACGGCCGTAACCCTGATTGCTGCCCACTCCGGGATCTTGGCCATTTGGCACGGCAAGCCGGTCACCTCTCTGTTGGGCGATTGGATTGGCTTTTGTGCCGCCGCCATGGCTGCCATTGCCTGTTGGTTTGCTGCAGGGCGGTCGGGGAGTTTCGGAAGGCGTGTATGGCGCCTGAGTTGCTTGTCGCTAGCCTTAGCCGCGCTCGGACAGCTTGGCTATACCTACTTTTTTGACTACCTCAATGCTCCCCAAAATTCGCTCTGGCTGAGCGACATCCTTGTTTTTTTCTGGGCCGTACCAGCCATGATGACGCTGTTCTTGAGTCCCCAAGACCCAAGGAGCGGGTTGCGATGGCTGCGAGCCTACGACTTTGCTCAGGTGTGCTGCCTCATTCTGGCTGTGGAGCTGTCGCTTCTTTATCTTCCCTCACGATGGCAAATGTCGGGGCACGCGATGGAAGTGCGGATTCTTGTGGCGGGGATTATCTTTTTCGGAGCCTTGGCGCTCGCCTTTCTCGTTCGAGGCCTGCTGAGTCAGTTTGCGGTGGCCCGCGCATTTTTCCTTCGCATGGCCATCTTTTTCGTTGCTTTTGGAATTACGACAAATGCTACTTTGTTCGATTTCGCTGGTGGAAAGTACCTCGAAGGAACCTGGTTTGACCTGTCATGGACGCTGGTCTATTGCCTGATAATCGGTATCGCGGTTGCTTGGGACCAAGAAGAGCCGCCAGAACTGGATGCCGCTGAGACTCCAGCTGGACGCTTACAGCTGCTCGCGCAGTTTTCTCCACTCTTAATTCCGCCAGTGGTTTTCGCCTTGGTCTTGCCAATCGCTCAGGAGCGATTGCTCTGGGCGAGTATTCTTGCGATCGTTTCTTTCGCCGCTGCCAGCGGACACCTATTCGTGGTGCAGAATCAGCTGCTCCAAAACTCACGTGAGCTCCAGAAGAACTTTTCTCTCTTACATGGCATCACCGAGGGAACGACGGATGCCGTATTCGTGAAGGACTTGCAGGGACGCTATCTGATGATTAATACCGCGGGAGCTCGGCTGCTAGGACGAAATGTGGACGAGGTACTCGGGAAAGATGATTCATCGCTCTTCTCGGCCGAGAGTGCTTTGCAGATCATGCGCCGTGACCACTCAATTACTCAGTCGGGCGAAAGCCATGTCTATGAGGAGGTTGGGGGAATCGGAAACGTGAGCCGGACCTATCTGACAACCAAGTCTCCTTTTCGTGATGCTGGTGGTGCAATTATTGGGTTGATCGGAATCAGTCGTGACATCACCGAGCGCAAGCAAGCTGATGAAGAGATTCGCAAATCACAGCAGAAACTGCGGCTGCACGTCGATCTCACTCCACTTGCGGCCATTGAGTGGGACACAAACTTCTGCATCACAGCCTGGAATCCTTCCGCTGAGCGGATCTTCGGATACTCCAGAAGAGAAGCTCTCGGCCAGCACGCACGCCTGATAATTGCTCCCGAATTCCGCGAACACGTTGAGCATGTCTGGGCGGCACTACTCGGCGGCAATGGGGGTGCGCGCAGCACGAATGACAATGTGACGAAAGACGGCCGGACTATCTCCTGCGAGTGGTACAACACGCCACTCGTGGATGATGAAGGCAAGGTACTAGGTATAGCCTCGCTGGTTCTTGATGTCACGGAGCGTGTGGCTTTGGAGGATAGGCTCCGGCAGTCACATAAGATGGAAGCGATCGGCCAACTGGCAGGAGGGGTGGCTCACGACTTCAACAACCTGCTCACGATAATTATGTGTTACGCGGACATTTTGAGGGCCGGCCTTCCATCCGAGTCCCGTCTATCCGAAGCCACCGTCCAGATCCGTTCGGCAGCAGATCGTGCTGCCGGGATCACTCGGCAACTGCTGGCCTTTGGGCGGAAACAAGTACTTGCTCCACGGGTGATCAACATCAACGAGATCGTGCTGAATCTGGAAACGATGTTGCGGCCGTTCATTGGAAAAGGCATTGCGGTCTCGACCGTTCTTGCGGCGGATCTGGGATCCATCAAAGCCGACTCTGGGCAGGTAGAGCAGATCATCATGAACCTCGCTCTAAATGGTCGTGATGCCATGCCTCAGGGCGGAAGACTCGTGTTGGAAACCGCTAATGTGGAGTTGGACGAGCTTTACGCTCGGAACCATCGCCCGCTTGAAGCGGGCCGCTACATTATGCTCACTGTCAGTGACACAGGAAACGGCATGGACTCGGCAACACAGGCTCGCATTTTTGAGCCTTTCTTTACCACGAAAGAAGTCGGTAAAGGAACGGGCTTGGGGCTCGCGACTGTATACGGAATAGTAAAGCAGAGTGGTGGCTTCATCTGGGTGGACAGCAAACTTGGCCAAGGTACGACGTTCAAGATCTACTTCCCGCGAGTGGATCGGCCGGCGGAACCGGTTCACAGAGAGAAGCCGTCCGCCACAATTCAGGATGGGCACGAGACGATTCTGGTGGTTGAAGACGATGCGCAAGTGCGCGAGTTGACATCCTCCGTGCTCGAGAAGGCCGGATACGCGGTACTGAGCGCCGCTGATGCTGAGCAGGGGCTTGCGCTGTGCCAGACCAATCATCACGAGATTCATCTACTCATCACGGATGTGGTCATGCCTGGCATGAACGGCCGAAAGCTAGCGCAAGAAGTTAAGAAACTACGTCCCGCGATGAGGGTTTTATACATGTCGGGCTACACGAATAACGCAATTGTGGACTACGGAGTTCTCGAACCGGGGCTCTGGTTTCTGTCCAAGCCGTTTTCGCTGTCCAGTCTCGTGGCGAAGGTGCGGGAAGTATTGGACGCAACCGAAAGTTAATTCGCCCGGGTCTAGTTACGGCTTCCAGCACACCTTCCGATGTTGTTGTTGCCCTTGCGCAACGACCAAACTCGCCGAGTTGCGTTGAAATAGTGACAATGAAGTTGCTTAAAGAACTGCTCGATGTCGAACAATACCGCCTGGTTTCACTCCTCGCAGACGGGTTTAAGAACAATGAGATCGCCGAACTTGTCGGAACAACGGAGTTCACGGTAAAGAACAAGCTCCGAGTGGTGTATGACATTGCCGGATGCTTCAACCGAGTCGAACTTGCCCTTCGCTTTGTCAGTCAGGAGGGGATTGAGAAGTGTCAGTAGTGGTTCGCATCCTTCTATTAGGCGTATTGCTATTGTCCGTATACGGAATCATGCTCAACCAGCGCCGTTCAGGTATCAGGCGCAACAACAGAAGGTAACGCTGCTTTTCCTAAATCTACTTGGCGCAGGGAAAGGCATTGTGTAGCGCCGCAGCAGCCTCGGTCTCCGGCGCGTTGTGTGTTGACTCTGGATGATCAGCGATCCATTTTCTAATCACTCGCAGAACCTGCTGGTTGTTTACACCTTCCGGTATGCAATAGAGACGGTCTGACATTTTGACACTGTGATACATCTCACCAGAGGAAAAACCTCGCGTAAAGCCCACGGCGAAGCCTAAGCAGAAACCGTTTCTAAAAGACTCGTTGGCGTTGAGCTTGCTTCCATTCTTGTCGACGACGTCGCACTTGTCATAGAAACCACGCGCCGTATTAAAGTCCTGCGTCGGTTCTTGTGCATTCGGAGTGAGAACAGCGAACAAAATCAGCAGCAAGGATCCTGCTACGAATCTCATGGAAGTCACCATCCGTCAGGATTGTAAGCCAAGAAGGGCTACGCCCAAGGCGATACTCACACAGATGCTATGTTTTCCCGCAGACGACTCGATGACAATCTGGTGCGACGGGCGTCTGGGAAAAAGGTGCGTCGGCGCTGTTTAATTCGTGAGTGTCGTGTCGATTTTTTATCAACTGTGGCTCATGATCGGCGCACATCAG
>Ga0126383_10000067_pt1 | contig 49264 bp, 67 predicted proteins | sample PanSoiMetPlot_35_FD_96882 | JGI IMG/M metagenome (GOLD analysis project Ga0126383, IMG submission 96882) | Tropical forest soil microbial communities from Panama - MetaG Plot_35 | ecosystem: Environmental > Terrestrial > Soil > Tropical forest > Bulk soil | place: Panama | collected 2016-02-17 | reverse complement strand
TGACGCTGTTGAATTACGTATCTCATGTCTGTTACCTCTTGCCTGTCAGGTTCGTTTACTTTTGCTCCGTCTTGCACGTCATGGCTTCATTCACCCGGTTGATAGCTGCGGTAATGTCTTTCACCCCAGCCCCCCTTTTCATCGCCTGATTCATTTCGTCCCGTGTCGGATAAATTGGCCCAAGATCTTCCAGCCCGGTTTCGTCGTTATAGCGGTATACGTGATGGTCTGTTAATGACTCCCAAGCGTACCCATCGCCGAGGCTCACTCTAACTGCGGCAACTCCGGTCCGTCTTAGTGCTTCCTGCGTTTTGTCTGTGGCCGTGGCGTATGATCCCACCCGCCCGTAGCCTTGAACGCTCAGTTGCATATCTTGATCATAAACCACATGCGGTTTCCATGCAATAGATTCATTTGGGTTTCTTCGGGTTTGTTTGGGTTTTCTTGGGTTTTGCCTTGTATCGTCTGCGCATCTGTGCTGCGATTTTGTCCAACTCTGCCTTTTTGCGGGCTGCAAGGCCGGGACGTCCGGGGCCTGCGTGCGGGGTCTGGAGGCTTCCGCAGTAGCTGCCCCACAGAGAACGGATCTCTTCGGGAGTGAGCGGTTTCTGGCAGTGAGGGCACATCATTTCCCTACCTCCAAATTGGCGATTTCGGGGTAGAGTTGTTGCAGCCGGGACAGGGCATTTTCCAGGTTGTCGTGCACGTCCCCGCCATCGTCGTACCCCATGTACTCCAGCAGTTCGAGCGCCTCGATTAGGGCTTCAGCGATTGTCGTGATTGGCATTTTATTAGCTCCTTCAGATCCTTTTTGATCTCGCTCACGTCCTCCGCCACGGTGAAGACACTGCGGAGAACCAAATACCCGAGATAGGCGTACATGGCATGGACGAAAAACCATCCGGCGAACTCCAGGCTCATTTCAGGTTTCATTTCGCCATCTCCACGTTCTGCGCCACCTGCCTGCAATAGGCGCACATCGGCTGGCCCAGCCGTCTCTGGCAGGAACATTCAGTCGGCAGAGGCCCGCAAACGGCCCCGCATTGGCGGCAGGAGCCCGCAGGAGCGTGCGTCGAGCAGTAAATGGCGGCACAGCATGGGCAGAGCCAGTGGCCCCGGCCACGGCATTTCTCGCCCTGGCGATTGAGGGCGGCGCAGGTTGGCCGGGGAATCGGCAGCGTGCAATCGCAGTTGCAGCACTGCCGCATGTGGCGCGGCACTACGAGCCGTTGCAGCGTATATGTGCGGCAGTACGGGCAGTATCTGTCGGTGTAGCCGGTCATTGCGCTTCCTCCCGGTACGCTTTCAGCCACGCGCCCCGCTGCCACACCTCATATCCCGCCTCGCGCAGTATCCGCGCGGCCTCGCTGGCCGAACGGAAAGCCGCCAGATCGTCATGCATGTAGGCGTACACGCTGATTACGCCCGTCTGATCCCGGCGCACGCGCAGGGATTCGCGCGAGAAACCGTGGCCGCAGTGCAGGCCTGCGGCGCGTAAGATCCTGGTCACCGATTCCGCGTTCTGCTTCATGTCGTTTTCCTCAATTCCCGCAATTCCCTTAACCGGCTCCTCCGGGTCTGAAACGGCAACGGGCGGGTGGTTGTCCACCCGCCACAACAGATGCCAGACCCAGCGGCGTATCGCGTCCACCGCACGGGTATACGTCATTCTTGAGCCTCCTTCTCGGCTAGCTCTTCAGCCACAGACCGCGCCAACTGAAGGTCTTCGTACGTGCCATAGACCTGACCGTCGCGCACTACCGCATGCCACGGCTTCAATCCGGTCGGATGGATCTCAATGTGGTCGGAGATCACGATAATGTCATCTTTTTCTGCCATATTGCGCCTCCAGCGCCTGATCCGCCATGTCTTCCAGCCGCCGCGCCATTGCCGCGCCGTCCTCGAAATCATGGCGCAGTTCCATTGCGATAGTCCCGGCTTCGCTGGGATGGAGGCCATCCCATCCGCGCCGCTCGTTCAGGATCTGCCGTATCTTGTGCGCGTTGACCGCCAGCGCATCAATAGCGCTGAGGATCTCGCTCAGTGCTCCCAGGTTCCTCATGATGCCTTCACCTCCACGATGGTCGCGCGAGCCCATGATTGCGCATCCTGCGATTCGCCCCGCAAAGAGCACTCCGCATAGCCATCGCTCGTGATTGCCGTCCACTCTCCGCGAGGCTCGCAATCCGGATTGCCAGCCGTCAGGAATTCGGTTTCGCGCATTTGCGCCTCAATCATGGTGCAGGCGGCATCAATGTTCTCCGCTTCGATGATGTGGTGGATGCTGATGCCGCCATCCTTGATCGTTACCCTGTATTTCATGCCTCCACCTCCTGCGACTGCTTCTTTTGGCTGCGCCGCACCCGCTTCACCACCTTGTCGAGCGCTTCCAGGCGATCACAGGTTTGAACCCACGGCTCAGACGGGGCGTTCTTTCCCACATAGATCCGGCACAGAGCTTCGGCCTGATCCACCAATTCATCGATTGCGCTTTTCTTCGTCATGGTTGCCTCCTTATTCCACGTCTTCGATGATCACGGCTTCGAATGCCGGATCGACTTTGAGCACTTCATGCAGCAGTTCGGTTTCGAGCCTGCCCAGATTTACGTCATCCTCGCCTAGCAGCGCACTGTAGATGGCCTCCGGCGAGTCGCACACGTGCGCGATGGCCGTGCTCTCCTCGCCCTGCCACTGCGTGTTGTGCTCGATCCAGAGCACGTACTTGCCAGCCTTCGTCCGGTATACTGCCAAGTGGGTCCAGCGGTTCTGCTCCTGCCCGTTGATCCATTTGGAGTCAACGCTGGCGAGCCAGCGCCCGCTGAAGCGCACTGCTTTGCCGTTGGTCGAATCAAGCGTGATGACTTGATTTTTATCGTCGTTCATGGTTACCTCCGACCCGCCGGGTTTCGGGCCGGGGACCACCCGGCCCATCGTCAGGGAGGATTACTTGCGCTTGTGCTTCAGCATGAACCCCGGCAGTTCGCCACGGGCCTTGCGGGCTTCAGCGCTGGCCTTGCCCACCTTGCGGCGCACCTTCGTCGTCAGGGCGTCTCTCTGTCTGCAAATGGCCTCCACCACGGGGGGCGGAATCACGAGGCGCAGCGAGCCTTCGCCGGAGATGGTTTCGAGAAACACCGTGTCGCCGCGTTCGCGCATGCGGTAGGTGGTGACGATGAATGTCTGGCTGGTGCCGATGAAGTCCACGTTCCGGATGGTCGAAGGCTGCGTGCGCGTCACGCCGGGTATGCCGTCGAGCGATGCCAGGATGCGGTCATATTCGGTGCGGATGTAAGCGTCGTTGTTGTTGTTGTCCATTGTCGCCTCCTACAGACTCTTCGCTACAACTTCCGAGCCGTACAGGATGCGCGTACGGCTTAAACCCTGCCTGGAAAGCTCGCTGAATCTCTCTTGAGCCTTCTGCTCCGTGGGGAAGTAAGCCACTGTCCTCCAGGGCGACCAATGCACGGTCCTGCCCCCGAAAGCACGGTTCACGATCCCAAGGTGGTCGCTGCGTTGAATGCGGTACTGCTTCGTCATGGTTAACCTCCATTATCTAGTCTAAACTACATGTGGTTTGCGTCGCAAGCGAAATCAACTCATGTGCCTCAGTGCCTGAAGCACCATCTGCTGCGCCGTGCCGTGGAAATCAACCGGCCTGATATCGGCCCATTCCGGTTTCGCGGTGGACAGTGGCGGCGCATCATAGGGATTGCCGTCAAATGCCGCGTGAGCTTTCTCCGTAGCCGCTACCTCACGCTTCAGTTCAGCGAGTGCCTTTTCCGCCGCTCGCTTGCTGGTGAACCATTCATGGCCGTACCCGTCCGGTTGGCCCTCGCAGGGATACGCCAATTCCCAGATTCTCACTTGCCCACCTCCTGCGCCGCCGCAGCCGCAGCCCACTTGGCCTTGCAGTCCTCGCAGCACGGGACGGCATACGCCCCGCCCCAATCCTCACGGAGAACGATGATTTCGGGCGGGGTGAAATAATGCGTATTCCAGCGGCCGAGCGCTGCGGCGTGCTCGCAGACATGGGTCTTGGCGTAGCGCTTCAGGATCTTGCGGGCTTCCTTGGCATCGGCCTTCGTCTGGGCTTCAGCCGCTTCGTCGTAAGTCGCCACGCGGGACAGCATGGTCTGCTTGCGGTCTTTGTAGGTCTCGTGCGCCTTGATGGTGGCTTTGACGATCAGCGTGCGATCCAGCCCGAACTCGGAGGGGGAGCCGCTGGCGAACCACTTCGCGTCACGGCCCGCTTCGTCGCGGAACATCACCAGCGTGGTGAGGCCGTATGCGCCTTCGATCTCGCGCAGGCCGGTGACGCGCAGCGTGTAGATGCCCCGCTCGCCCACGGTCCCAAACCACTCGTTCAGCCGCGACTCGTTCTCGTACTTCCTCTTCAGTTCCCGCTCCAGATGCCTTGCGTGGGCCATCAGGATCGAAGCCGCGAGGCCAGCAGAGCGCCCGTCCACCGATTCCTTGTGACCCACCACGCGCACGTTCCAGAGGTAGTCGTTCGAGGCATCCGTCTCGATGGCCTGCGCCCATTCGATAGCGGCTGCGGCGCGGGCGTGATCCTCGTCGCTGGGCGTGTAGCGCTCGATCTTGTCCTTGCGCTGCTTGCTCACCCACTTGTGGTCGAACCAATCCAGAGCCTGATCGGCGCTGGCCTGCCTGCCGCCCTGGAAGTCGTTGCGGGCCTCCGTGCGCGAGCACCAGCCGTCATTGCGGATGCACGCCGCAGCCTGCGACAGCAACCTGATCATCGGGTAGTAGCGCTTGCCGGAGCCGCCCCCGAAGCCCTGGTCCTCGTAGACCCCTACCTCCTCATCGAGCGATGCCAGGAGTTCGGCCCATTCCGCGAGCCCAGCCGGATTCGACGTGCGCAGGAAGTCAGCGAGGCAGTTGCGCCCGACCTGCTTCCATTCGCCGGAATCGCTGCGGAGCACGTAAGTGTCCTTGCGCCGCCGGTCATGGCCGCAATGGTCGCAGAGCGTCTCAGCCGTGCGGTAACGCTTGGGGAGGTTCTCTTCGAAGCCGGGGACGGTGCGCAGGATGTTGCCGCCTTCGCCGTGCTCGATGGTGGCGCAGAAGGTCCAACCGTTGATGCGGGGCCGTTCGCCGGTCAGGGTGATGAGGATGAACCGGACCTGATACTCGACGTAGCGGGCGGGGCAAGTCCCCATGAGGTGTGCAATGGTTCTTTCCAACTCCTCGTCGTCCGGGTCCACGCGCTTGCGGCGCGTCTCGAACTCTTCGCCGGTTTCGGTCAGCGCCAGCGGAGCCATGCCGAGACGCTTGGCGCGGCGGTTAAGTTTCTCGACACGGGCTTTCAGCCCGTCGAGATTGCCTTCCGGAATACGGTAGATCGGGTTGCCCTGATCGTCCACGTTCCGTTCCGGCTGGGTGGATTGCGGGGTAGGTGTAGTTTCCATGCTACCAGCATAAACCACATGCGGTTTTGGTGCAAGGGGTTATTTTGCCGGGGGTTTGCGCCGCTTGCGGGTGGCCTTTTTGCGGGCGCTGGGCTTCACTGCCGGGTTAAGCCCCCGCCCGCATTCGCCGCCCCACTCGGCAATGGGCCAGATGCGGGTGCCGGGATCGATGTGCTTGTCCGGACGGCGGGGATCAGGCTCCACAGCCAACCTCGACTTCCTCAGGGGGCGGCTCGACATCGGGAGGCGGAATCGCGTAGAGGCGTGCGCGAGCGCCGCTGGAGGTCTGCGTATAGCCGCAGATTTCGACCATTTGCGCTTGCCGCAGTTCCGCGATTCTGGCCGATGTGGTCTGGTGCTTCATGCCCAGCGCACGCTCGATGGCCTCGCAGTGGATACCCTCCGGATGCTGCGAAATCACCCGCAGGATCTCGCACCGCTGCACGCTTTTGTGCGGCGCAACCAGCCCGTTGGCGTCTTCCGATTCGGGGTCGCCACGATGGTAGTTCCGGCAGATGTCGTCGCCGTCTTCGATCATCGCGTTCCCTGCCGTTTTGGTATCCGAATCGGGTCCCTTTTCGGGTCGCTTTTGGGGTCCGAAACGGACCCGTTTTGGTATCCCGTCCGGTATACCGTTCGGGATACCAATTCGGCTGCGCCGGATGGCTTGTCGGGCCAGCGTTTTGCGACCGCTGCTTCATCGAGCAGCACCCAGCAGCCGAGATCGTGATCCCAGATTTGCGCCCGCCCTTCCAGCGATTCGGTGGCGTCAGGTAACTGCTGTGCTTTCGCCAACTTAGACAGTTTGCTCATGTCAATCCTTGCCCCATGACTGTATGATCCTGGGCACGGTCAGCAGGAGCAGGCCAGCCCCGCGCACATCGTCCGTGCGCAGCGAAGTCTTGACTGCTTCCGCGAGAACGTGATCGGTAACTAGCCTGGGATCAATGCCTTTCGAGAGTGCGCCTTGTATTGCGTCCTGCGCGATGCGGAAAATAAAACCGCCGTCCGCAGACGGAAAACGGCTTTGCACGGCCTGCGTCAGTTCGGGAAATTCCGAATCAGAAATCGCAAAATTTCCGGAAGCAGGTGGTGGTGTTGGTGGTGGTGGTTTAGTAATAACACCACCACCTACACCTATAGGGACGTCCTTTAAGGTATCCTTTATGGACGTCCTTGAAGGATATCCTTCAAGGGTATCCTTAAGGATATCCTTCCGGCGAGGTACTTTGGCGTTTTCGAGGCTCCTGTTTCCCCCGCTCGCCCGCTTCCGCCGGATGTTCTCATCGCGCACCATGCGGCGTGAATAAATGATGCCGGTCGCAGTGCGGCTGAACACGCCGTGCGTGGCAAGCTCTTTGAGGGATGCGAGCAGTGCTCCCGTCTTGAGGCCGCACCACGCCGCCACGAAGCCCATCGGCAAAGCGCCGTTTCCGTCAGCCAGATGCCCGTAGGGCGTTCCCTGCGCCATCAGGCATAATATGTCCATCCATGTGCCTCTGGTGGCGCGGCAGCATTTCCGCAGGGCTGCATCGCCCATCCATGCATCGCAAAAAAATTTGAGATATGGTTTCGCTGGCATGCTGCGCCTCCCGGTTTTTAGGCAACCATCCGGCTGAATGTGATGCGCTCGATTTCTTGGAGCACTGCCCCCAGTTCCACCGTGTTGTCGTAGCGCCGCATGCCGCACTGCACGATTTCCGCATAGCGCCAGAATGCATTGGGATTATCCCGCCACAACGCCCGCAGGAAATCGATTTCGTTTTCAGTTCGGAATTTCCGATTCCAATACCCTAAGTGAATCATCATAGATTCGCTTCGCCTCCTCAATTACAATCACAACCCCAGGCCGGTCCAGAGCGGCAGGACACTGGGCCACGTAATACTTGGCAGACAGGCACATCACGATGCGGGCGTCGTCCTCCCACACCCCGGCATCGGTGAGCGCATCCTCGACCGCCCTGATCAACTTGGAGAGATCGGGCTTGCGGTCGGGCCATATCCGCTTTTTGCTGGCGCTTCGGGGGCGGGGTAGGGTAAAGGTCAGAAAGAAGAACACCGGCCCCGCGACGCGCCCGCCCGATTCAATAGCGGCACATTTAATCGATTCCCGCCACGGCCTCACCGCTGGGCAGGACTCGATCATGATTCCGCGCCCACCCTTGACGCCCACGAACTTTTTCGAGCCCTGCGGTGCCGGAAGGCCGTATACGGTGATCTGCATTTTGTCCTTAGAGAGCCGCAGAAACCAGCCCGCCAGCCGCTTCTCACGGTGGACCGGACGAGCCAAATTCCTGCGGCTCTCTAAGGCCCCCAACGCATTCCCATAGCTTGCTCGTTGGGGGCTGATGCCTGAGAGTCGCCATTCTCATTTTTTCACCGGCATCACCTCCTTCAGGGATTCCAGGTTGGCGAGATTCAACTGCATTTCTTTCCAGCAATTTCTCGCCTGCTCGATTTCGCTGTCTTTGAACTCGTCGCTATGCGCCTTGCCGTACCGCTCCAGCACGCCGTAGTAGGTAGATTCGTACCCTAATCTCTGATAATGCTTTTTCATGTCGCGGAAATGGTCGAGCATGGAAAAGTTGGCGGTCTGCCGTTTATGCGTGCCCTTGCTCCGCTTTTCTGGCGGGGGCGGGAAGGCCACGATGTCGTCGTGCAAGGCCTGCTCCTCGCTCACCGGCTGCGGCTCCGGCTCCGCGTCCACAACCTCAATCTTGATCGCGTCGTATTTCTGACCCGACTGCATAGCGGCAATCTTCTGCTGCGCCACGGCCTGCGCGGCTTCTTTCGTGCCCCGCTGTTCGCTTTCCGCCTGCGCCATTTCCTCCCCGGTATATAGTCCTGAAAGCTCTTGCGGGAATGCCTTGCGAAGCGCCAGCGCCTCCGCGCATTTCGCCAGCATCACATCCGGCATCCGCTCCCACATGCTGTTAGGCCCGCCCCCTTTGGCATCGCTCTTTAGCTGCACATAAGCGCCGTACCGCGCCACACCCCAATAAGGAGCACGCGACCCGGCTTTGAGCGCTCCGATTTTGGCTGCGGCGGGTGGCTCTTCCGAGAGCCAGACATCCCTCCACACGCCATCCGGCCCGCACCAGAACGGCCCTTCCTGGCCTTCGTATCTGCCGCTGCGTTCCGCCATCAAACGAAAACCATCAATGCTGGTTTGCGTCTGCATGACCTCGCGCCGCTCGCGCGAGTCCCACCGTTTCACGGCAAAGATCTGCCGCGCGAAAGGATCGAGGCCGGTGCGATTGCACATGTCGATGAACAGTTTCAGTTCATCGTCCGTGGCTCCCTTTGCAATCGTGCGCTTGATCAAATCGACCTGTTCCCGATTGAGTCCTTGCTGTAGCATGCAGCCTGCTGGAGTCAATGCGCCCATCTATGCTGCCTCCTGATCTTCCGGAAAGAGAATCTTGCCGTCCCGCGAATGGAACACCAGGAAATCCGCCGGGTCGGTGATGCGCACTTCGCGCTTCTGGGCGACGGCGTTGTGGATTATCCATCGCATACCCACTCCGTTAAGCTGGCTTTCGGTTCTGATCTCGATGCCGCTATCGTGATGGCCTGCGGCGTCATAGATGTAGAGCCGCAGCGGAAACAAGGCTTCCGTCATGCGGCCTCCTGCTCCCATTGCTCCTCCACGATGCGCACTTCATCGATTTGCAGATTGGGCATGTTGCGCCGATGGAAAAACCAGCGAGCCCAAGTGAGGATCACGTCGCGCGGTGATAGCTCGTAGCCGGTCACGCGGTCAGCCGTGATGTCCAGATGCACGCCGATATTCGGTGTCTTCATTAGTCCTCCAAGCGTTGTTACGCACGTAACAGAATGGCCTCTTCGTGGGCTTCGGGGAACTCAGCGCACTAGTAGAATAAACAACGCGATGCAACTTATTGATGATAAATCTACCCCGACGTAGTGTCTTCCGGTATGCTAAACTACACAAAACAAGCAACTTGAAGATTTTTACAAATTCGTGTAACAGGTCCACGTAACAAAAGCGTATAATTTTTACATGCTTACTGCCCATAGACGCCACAAAAAAGCTTGCCCTCACGCCGCCAAGGGACGGAACTTTAGCTTGTGCGATTGCACGGTCTGGTGCGATGGAATGCTGAACGGCCAGCGCATCATGCGTTCGCTCTACACCAGTAATTGGGATCAAGCCCTGCGGCGCATGCGGGCGCTCGAAAGGGGAGATCAGGTTGCAGACGACGTGATCACACACGAAGTGTCGTCGCCCGCCCTGGAAGCGGCCATCGACCGCTTTGTGGCCGATGCCAAAGCCCGCGACCTGAAACCCGCTACGCTCGCGAACTACCACTACACGCTGAACCCGTTCATCCAGCATTTCGGAGCCGGTACTCGGATATCGGCGTTCAATATCGCCAAGGTCATGCGATACCGCGAATCGCGCAGCGGCTCCCCCGCCACGCGCCGAAAAGAACTGATCAATATCAAAATGTTTTTCCGGTTTTGCGTCGCACAAAAATGGATCACGGAAAATCCCGCAGCCGAAGTGAAGCTTCCCGAAGCGGATTACGCGGTGACGATGCCTTACACTCCGGACGAGGTCACGCGGCTGATTCGCGCCGCCGATACCATCGGCACCCGTGACGCCGAACAAACCCGGTACATCCGGCAGCGGGCGCGGGCTCTGGTCTACACGCTGCTCTACAGCGGTCTGCGGGTCAGCGATGTGGCGAAGCTGAAGCGATCCGCTCTTGACCCCACTACGCGGCACCTCACGCTGCGCCAGATGAAAACGCGCGTGCCGCTCAAAGTGGAACTGCATCCCGATGCGGTTCAGGCGTTGCTTGGACTGCCTGCCCAGAGTCCCGAGTATTTTTTCTGGACCGGCAAGGGCGGGCTTCGCCGCTGCGCTCAGAATATGTGGCGCAGCATTCAGCGTCTGGGCGCGATTGCCAAAGTGGAGGATGCCCATCCGCACCGTTTCCGCGATACGTTCGCCGTCGAGTTGCTGTCGAGGGGTGTCGATATCCGCACCGTGCAGTTGCTCTTGGGACATCGAAGCGTTAAGACAACCGAACAACATTATGCCCACTTCGTCGCAGCCCACCAGCGGCTGCTCGACAACGCAGTCAGAGTCCTAGACTTTGGCAAGGAAACCGCGCGACCAATCCTCATGCACACGAATCACGAGCGATTCGGGAATGCGTAGGATGGTGCGGGGCGCACGTTTGGCGTGCGCCCCGTTCAGCCTTGGCTGCGAGATCTTCAGCACTCCCTGCAAATCCTCGAACATCCGCCGCACGGTGTTTTCTCCCAAGCCCCACATCTTTGCCACTTGCTGCACCGAAAGGTGCTTCTCCATTGCGTGTACCGCCGTCTGATTCGGCGGGGCTACCGGCATCTCGTCAGGCTGCTTCTTCATGCTCACCACTCGGCACCACCGGACATTCCCACGAAGATAGTTCCCGCGTCCTGAAGCGAAGGAAAAAGTGTGGACCGGCATGGTCGCGCCGTAGAGCGCAGCGCATATATCGGGGTGGGACCACGTCCTCCGGCACGCCCTGCCATCCGCACTCGCTACAGCGGGCCATCTCGCCTTGATCGTGATAGCCGGTGTCGGAATCGATGCCGTAGTCGTACGGTGTCGCGTAGACTTTTTCTGAAGAGCATTCGGGACACATAAATCACCTCAAAAGTTCCAGAGCTTTCTCGCAGTCCATCACCACGCATGCCAGGAAGTGGCGACAAGCATGCCGCATCCAGGGATCGTCAACCAGTTCATCCGCTACCGCCAGATCGGCTTTGGCCTCGCCCACCCATTTGCGGGCGTCCATCCGCTCATCCGCCGCGCGGGATTCCAACGGCCCCGCTTCGGTTGAGTTACTGGGCATATCACGCATATTGGAGTCTCCTTGGCTTTCAGGGCGTACCACATGTGGTTCTTGTGATATGATCCTGCTTATCATGCGGCCTTTGTTGCCAGGGGTGGCGCACACGCAAGGATTATTGTCTCGTTCGAGACACGATGTCAATGGGGAGTTGGAAGAGTTGGAATGCCGAAGTGGGCTTTAGGGACAAAACAGGGAAACGCAATTGAGCAGGGAGGCGTATGGCTTTTTTCCGATGTAGCAATGAGGTTCGTAAACTGGCGAAGCTGGCAGCGGTCAGACGGCAGATCTCGATGCAAGCGCTGGTCGAAGAAGCAATAAGGAGCCACCTCGATGAGAAGCGGGTACCCCCCCAAACTATATCGATTAGGGGGGAATGTACCGGAATTCATAGTCCTGAAATAAATGCGCTGGATTCTCCGGAGATAAGTGCTAGGATTTTGTCCAAGCACCAAAGAGCTTGGCTGAGCAAGCTCGCAGATGTCCTAGTCTGCGGGGATGCGGATGCTATCCGCATAGCGACATCTGCTGTGGCGATGACCCATAAATTTATCAAAGGGGAACCGAAGAATGAACGCAAGGCTCCTAGAATTTCCAATTCCCTATGAGCCTCAACACAAGACTAGGAATCTTGAAGAAGTTCTTCAAGAGTTACGCGCTCATATAGCTGACTGCGAGCGCTGGTATTCCAAGCTAATGAAGCTCAAACAGGAAAATCCAGATGTAAGGAGGGCCAGATAGGAGGAAGCCCTGAAGGGGTCGGGCTCCTCCGTCCCGGCCCCTTCAGGATAGTATTGGTATGAGGCAAGACCATGACCAAACTTGACTTCAATCTCACCAAACTGTTCGGCATTTTCAGCGGGATGCCCTTGACGAACCGGGAAACCGCAGCCGAGAAAGCCGCCGCGCACAAGTGGCTGGAGAAGGAACGGGCGCGGCGCAAAGCAAAAAATCTGCGCATCCTTGAGAAGTTGCGCAAGGCCCGCGAGTCTTAGATCGGGGCTGTCATGCGGCCACCGCTGATACGCGGCGGTAGCGCCGGAGCCTGTCTTGTCTTCAACTGCGCGAAGTGTTGCTCACCCTGCTTCAGCGCATCCGAGAACAACTGGCGCACAACCGGGTTGCGGGCAAGGTACTCGTTGACGATGACCTCCGGCGGCGCAGCCGTGTCTCTCGATTGACTCAACTTTTTAATCCCCGTCCACACGGCAGCTTGCATTTCGGCGGGCTTCAGCCCCACCTTCATTGCTGCCTGACTCGTCATATAATCCACCAGTTTGGATTGTAAATCGGTTACCTTTTCCCTTCCAAGAAGGGCGCGAGCCATCCACAAATCGACGGTAACCGGAGTCAAATCTCCTAAAAGGTTCGGGCCGAACGCGCCTACCTTGGGACCGGACATCTGCACACCGGCAACGGCCCGGTTGAGATTATCCAAATGGGCCTTCATGAAGCCGTTGAACGGTTCCCCGGAAAGGAACTGGCGGTACGCCTTGATGGCATTCCCGACATTCTGCGTGACGTTGGTGTTCGGGCTGGTGGCTGCGAACATCTTCAGGAAGAGATCGGTATTATCGCCAAAGATGGGCTGCAAGGCAGGCCTGACGAAGGTATACCAGTCCTTGCCTTCTTTCCCGGCCCGGTAATATTTCATGATCGTGGGAAGATCCGCCAGCGACGGCCCGATGGTTTCTGCGTGGTGCTGATATTCTTTGGACGCCGCCGTCCACAACTCCGGCAGCATCTTGGACACTTTCAGTACGGCCTGAGGCCCGATTGTCTTGGCATCGGCCAACATGGATTTCGAGAATTTGCCGAAGTCAATCGCGCCGTTCGCAATCCGCGCCGCACCCCACGTGATCATGTCCCGCGTGACTTCGGCGGGGAACAGCGAAGACATCGTCGTCCCCGTCATCGCGCCGCTCTTTTTGAGCCGGTCCAGCGCCTCGTCGCCCACGGTCTGCAACTGCTCTTGCAGCGACCCGATGCCCTTTGCCGGGGCTGGGATCTCGCCGGTGAGTGCGGCCTTGCTCTCCGCAGCCGCAGCCTTATTTTTCTCTACCGCAGCCTGGAGAGGATTCGGTATAGTGCCGCTCGACTGCATCTCGTTGCGCAGCCGCTCCGCGATTCCAAGAGCCTCCGGATTCGCTGCTACTGCCGGTGGCGCGGGCGGGGGTTCAGCGGCTTGGGCTGCGGCGGTGTGCAGATCGCGCAGTTTGGTGATGGTCTGATCGATGGATGTGGGGCTGGGCGGATTGACGCCCGTCGATTTGGAAATCGCAGCCCATTGCTCCGGAGTGATGTTCGCGGCGTCCTCCGGCGAAATGCCGTGCACGAATAGCGTTCGCGAGAGCACGTCCGTCTTCGTATTTCGCGCCGCTTGCTCCATCGTCTGCTGGATTGCGGCAGTGTCGGGCGCAGGCACCGTGGTCACGGTGGCCGGAGCAGCCGCAGCCGCTGCCGGTGGTGGCGGCAGTTGCCGCTCTCCGGCGCGTGTCTGGAACTCTGCCGGTAGAATGTCCACCTTCTGCTCTGCATAGGGCTTTTGCGTTGCAGACAGGTTCAGCGGATTCCCTTGGGCATCGTAGTTGTGCTTGCCGAAATTGACCCAGGAATTCTGGCCGCGCGTCTCCGTCGTCATCGCGAGACGCGCCAGAGGCGAGTACGACTGGGAGTGCATGTCATGCGCCATCTCCTCGCCCCGTGGCCCGAACCCGAATCCTCCCGTGGCATGCGCCCATGCGTCATGGACGGCCCGGAAAATATCGTTCATGGTGAGGCCGGTCGCCGGATCGATGGCAGAGAGAAACGGATGTGCTTCGCCTCCCGTAAAGAAGTAGAGATGTTTATTGTTTTTTAAATCCGCGACCATCTCGTGGGAGCTAGCGTAGGGCTGGCCCGGTTTCGTCCACGGCTCCAGGTTGTAGCCGTTCGCCACCAAATGTTCGTACTGCGCCTTCGTTTCTTCTATCAGTGCCTCATAGGCGGCACGCACTCTGGGGTCAGCGCTATTGTCTGCCTTCAAGGCATCATAGGCATCGGCCACACGTCGCCCGAAGTCTTGGTCAAGCGGATGGTATTGGCTATGATCTACGGGCGGTAGGCCCCGTTGGGCGTTATAGTCGTTGACGACTTGTTGGAGTTCGGTATTCGCTTGAGGCCGGTATTGGGCGGCTTGGGCGGCTTGACTGCCGCCGGGTGTCCCTTGGGTGGACGGCGGTAGTTGCTCTCCAACTCCTCCAGGTACTGCGGATCGTGGTCCTTGTACTGCATTACCTTCTATTGTAGCAGCCGGGGCTGCTGCTGCCGGTGGTGGGGGCGGGGGTGCTGCTGGTGGTGCCGCTGCCGCCGCTGCTGCTGGTGGCCCTCCTCCTCGCGCCAGTGCCTCCAGACGGCCTTGCAGTGCCGCTGATTCCGGGGGAAGTATCGGGGACGGGAAACCGGGGAAGGCGGGGCTGGGCATCGGTTCGAAAACGGCCTTATTGACCGGCGCAGGGGGCGGGGGCGTTGCCACTGCTGCCGGTCGAGCCGCCGCTGCGGTAGCTTCGGCCTCTGCCGCCGCAGCCCTCTTGGCTAGCGTGGCCTTGCCTCCCTTGATCGCTGCACCCACCACACGAGGGGTCGCTGCAATAGCAGCCCCCGTGCCGGTAGGAGCACCCATATGAGTTGTCATCCATTCGAGTGGAGCCGCAGCCAGAACCGTTTTTGGGCTGAGAGCCGCTTTCGTGCCTTCAAAAAGCGCATTCCCGGTAACCGCCAGCGGCGTCTGCGCGGCGCGAGCCGCATTCATGGTCTGCTCCGCAGCCATCGAGGCACCGGCCCTGATGGCAGGCATGACTGCGTCCACTGTCTCCGCGACGGCAGGCCCGCCGAATTCAAGCAGGCGTGCCAGCCCTTCGCCGGGATGTGCACTCATGATCTGCGCCGGTATCTCCTTAAATCCGTAGTTGGGTTTCGTCTCGAAAGAGCGCGCGATACCCTCCGGAATGTTCTGGAATGCCTCCAGCGCACGCGACGACGTCTCATAGGGATGACGAAGGAAAGCCATGACCCCGGCAGGCAGGTTGGCTAGGGTGGAATATATGTCGCCAGCTATAGTGCCGCCTAACTCTCCAATGCCGCCAACAATGGCACCGGGAAGAGTCTGAGGCATCTGCGGCTTGCCCTTGGCCTTCGCGCCGCGCAGGAGGGGATTGTAAGCAGGCGCTTTTTGCGGCGGGGCAGTTCCTGCGCCGCCCGCCGGATACTTCATATCCCACAGCGCTGCTTTAGTCTCATTGGGCAGGCCTATGGCGTCGAAACGCGTCTTGAAATCAGCGGCGCTGGTGGCGGCATGGAATGCATCCCAGGCATCGGCCTTAATGTTATCGGGGACGTTGGCTGAACCGATAATGGATTGAACGTCTGCCATAGCCAGTTACTTTGGAGGGTTTCGCCAGGGATTTGCCGGTGGCTGATTAGCGTATGGATTTGCCGGGGCGCTAGCCGGGGCGCTAGCCGCTGGCATCCAATTAGCGAGCGTGGCCCGCGCCTCTGGCGTGAAGAACTCATCGAAGAAATCACTACCCATTTCGTTCCTGTTCCATCGCTGTGCCAAGTATTGGATTTTTGAGTCCAGCAATTTTACGGTTGTTCGCAGATTGCTACGCAACTGCGTATCGCCCAATGCGGGATTGAAGTCGCTCTCCTGTTTCTTGATTTCCTCTACCGCTCCACTTCCGCCGTAGGCCTTATTTAACTCTGGGGCGACTTTATGCACGATGGTGTTAAATACAGTAACCGGGTCCTTACCAATCTGCAATCCAACAGCTTGGGCTATTCTATTCATAAGTGGAAGGTTGCTATTATTTAGAGCATCAATGGCGTCTCCAAGTGCGCCAACATGGCCCAGGCCGGTAACAATGCCGCCAATCTCCTTGCCCTGCGGGCCATTTGCCTCATAATCCTTCCGCATTGCATTCTTAGTTTCGAACTTGGTTTCGTCATACTTTGGATAAGTTTTGCCGAGCCAGAACTGAATCCGTTGATTAGTGACATTATTCCTGCCAAGCGGCGGCATCTTTCCGCGATATGTTCCTATACGCTGAACCGTTGGTCTGATGTCCTCAGGCACCTGATCGATGGTCACCGGTCCTGCGGGGGCATTGGACGGCGCTACGAACGTGGTTACCGGTCTTCGCGCTATTAAATCCTTTTGCATGTTAGCCAGCGCTGCTTTGGCGAGCGGGTCGCCTTGTGCCGCCTTCACGTACAAGCTGGGGGTGGTGGGCTGCGGCGGTTCCCCTGCGGGGCCTCGCGCGAACACGGTTGGTGCGCCGCCGGTAGGCGATGGTGTCCACACGATCTGATCTTTACCCGTAGTAATTAATGCCGCCTTCCCGGCCTGCGCTCTCTTTTCGGCAATCTCTGCCGCTTTCTGTGCTAAAGCCGGTATCTGTTCGAGCGGCACCTTCGTGCCAGGAGCCATCGAGAGCGCTTCGGTGATGCTGCTCGCGAGCGGTGCCCCATATGTCTCATTGATGTAGTTCTGCACCCGCTGCGCCGCATCAGCCTTGGCAAGCGCCTCCGCATACGACTGTTGCGAAAGCAATTCTCTTTGCCGCTGCATCTGCTCCTCAGGCGTATAGAGTTCGTACTGCAACGGCCCGGTTTGGCTTTTGTAAGTAACAAGACGCGATGGTTCCGGCTTACGGAGGTAACTGGCTACATGCTCCGGGTTAATATCGGCGGCGAAATTACCGGCGGCGTCCGGAATGCGGCCTTCGATGATGTCCTGCACCGTGCCACCTACTACCGGCCTGCCTGCCTGCTGGAGCATCAACCGCGTCTGGATATCCTGCATCGAGGCTTGCTGCTCACGCGTGGCCTGCTCCTGCTGCTGCATGGCTTGCTGCATTTCAAACTGCTGCTGCGCCCGCGCTTCCTGGTGGATGCGCTCCGCGATGCCGTGCGCGGTGATGACGCCGGAGAGATAGTTCCCGAGAGGATTGGTTACATGAGCGCCCATTAGTATCCCCCTGATGAGGGAATGCCTCTTATGTAGCTGCCGTAGTTAATCGATGGTGCAGGTGCTGCGAGCCCGCCCAAACTTGGCAGCGGAAGCATCGAGGCTACCGAAGGCTGTTGATAGCCGCTTGGCATCATGCCGGTTGGTCCCGGCGTCAGGAGCTTATTCAGCGTCATGATGGTGGCGAGGTTTTCTAAGCCGGAGCCCGCACTCTGGAACAGGGAGCCAGCCACATCACCCGGCACATTGCTCGTGCTGGTGCTGCCTCTGAGCATGCTCACGAGGTTCTGCCCGAGCCCTGCGCCGAAGTTCCTCTGATTGATGGCCGCTTGCGCTAGCTGGCCTTCCAAATCGGACAGTTGCCCGCCACGGCCCAATGCTACCTTGTACAGCGAGTTGCCCATTGCACCGCTGCTACCGTATCCCCGCGCCGCCATCTGAGCCGATACTTGCGCGGGAATGTCCATGTAGTTGCGGTTGATTGCATCCATTGCCGATGAGCGGATCGGGGCGAATCCGGCTTGCGGGTTCATCATGCTGTCCTGGCTGTACTGCTGGAGGCGGCTCGCGAGCGCCTGTATCTCCGGCGACAGCGTGGGCGTCACCGTCTGCGTGTACGTCTTGGGACGGCTGGACAGCGCTCCTCCCAGAATCGAACTGATTCCGCCTATCCCGGCTGCTATCACTGATTGTGGCATTTAGTTTGTCCTCAAACTGATCTTTGAATAACGCGAACGCTATCATGTCGCAAGGCTTTCCATTGCGCATGGTGTGCGCCTTGTATGTGCCCTCGATGACTGCTCCGAGATCGGTCAACAATGACCGGATCGGACGGTTATCGTGGAAGACGCACATGGCAATCTTCGTGGTTTTGGTGTCCGTGAAAATCTCCTGGGCAATCTGCTGGAGCGCTGGCAACGTCACCGCACGCCCCCAGAGCGCCTTTTTGAACAGACAGTGGCAGGTGCCCAGCATCGGGTTCCATTGTTCGAAGGTCACCATCCCGCCCAGTTCCCCGTCGCGGTAAACGGCCCATGTCTTCAGCCTGTCGGAATCCGCCAGACACCTCTCCAGGTATTCGGGGAGGCTTTGCGGGCTGAAATCATCGAGCACGCGCGAGCGGAAGGTTTCGATCCACCCCCACACCCGTGGGTAGGCGTGCGCCGGAAAGGGGCTCTCGATGCGCAGATCCATCCGGTTCCTTATCGCCAGTTCAGCCCTGGAGGCTTAATTCTTCGGGATCTTCGGGGGCTCCGGCGGCTTCTCCGGCACATTCTCGCGGATCTGTCCTTTCGCCGTGTCTATAATGCACCGGTCAACTGGAATTCCGGCCTCCTTGCACGTCTGCTCGATGAGCACATTCTGTTCGCTCTGTGCAATCTGGATACGCAACCGAATGTTTTCAAATTTCAGCGCCGTGACTTCGGGAAGAGGCCGGATGATGGGGGCATCGGCGGCACGCGCCAAAAGCACCGCCAGGAAAGTAATTGCGGCCAAGCGCATCATTTGCCCCCCGGCAGAGCCGGAGGACCGGCCTGGATCTGCTGCGGCGTGCATTGCACGCACTTCCACATCGGCGCACCGCTGTCCAAAAATTTCTGGCAGAGGTCGGGAGCAAAGACGAGCAGTAAATAGAGAAACGTATTGAGTAACCACATAGCGTTATTGCAGCTTTTCTAAGATGAGATGAAAGTCGTAGTTCGCATTCGACAGGCCGGATAATACGGACACACCAAAGCCAGCCCTGCCGCTTCCGGAGAAGGATTCCGCAGATCCGTCCGTGTAGAAAGTGACGTTGGTCTGGATGGCGCTTTTGTTTGACGCAGCTTCTCCGCTCGCGCAGTTGAAGTTAGCGTTCGAATTCTGAAGCGCAAAATATGACGAATTGAATGCATTATGGATGGTCACGCCGATGACACCAGACGGGGAGGCTCCGAGAGTTCTGCAATTCAGATCGTAAGCCACGCGATACAATCCCGCCGAAAGAGGCGCACCATTATACTGGAATGCCGTATCGCTTATACCGGTGGTCAGGTTGGTAAAAGCGTACGAGCCGTAAATCGCAGCCATCCCCCGGCCCGCTGTAACCGAGCCGTTGTAGCTGGATAGATTACTGCCCACGGAAAGCTGGCCGGAGAAATTGCCATTATTGGCAAAGACAGTGGCCCATCTGTTTCCGCCGTCCCCGATATTATATGTGTTCGCAGTTACCGGATAATGGTGCCAGGACACTATCGAGTTCATCGCGTTCAGCCCAGGATCGTTGTTCCGGATAACTTTAAAGACGGCTATATTCGATGGGTCGCGAATCTCGAAAATGCTTCCCGCGCCCGTGCCGGAGATGTTATTCACGATGAGCGCTGGATTAGTGGGAATCCTCTGATTGACGACAACCGAAGAGTTGGGAGCAACGTTGCCTGGATTTAACGTGATGTTTCCGTTCACCGAATTGCTTCCATTGATCTGAAAAGCGGCACCCAGACTGCCTCCGTCCAGTTGCGGCTGTACTCCCTGAATGATCAGATAATTGGTAGCGCTGCCGAATGTGCCGTTGAAGGCCAATACGCCACCGTTAGGAATGTTCAGAGTGTTCGACGCGCTATTCCCGCTGTAGAAACCGGTGCCTGCCGTTACCGTCTGGGACGTATCCGTATTGACGGCATAGATTGTAGCCCAGCGGTTGGCCGGAGCCCCGATGATATAGGTATTATTCGCTGCGGGGTAATGATGCCAGGACACTACCGAGTTGGGCGCATTGGCTCCTGGATCAGCCGTGCGAATCACTTTGAAGACGGCGGTATTGCTGGGATCTCTGATTTCGAAGATATTGCCTGCACTACTACCAGCGATGTTATTAATGATAAGAGCGGGCTCGCTGATCACTCTTTCGTTGATGACAACGGAAGCATTGGTCGATACATTGCCTGGGTTCAAGACGATATCTCCGTTGACCGTGTTCGACCCATTGATTTGAAAAGCCGCGCCAAGCGAGCCTCCGTCCAGTTGCGGCTGCGTGCCTTGAATGATGAGATAATTACTGGCAGTTCCGAATGTTCCATTGACGGCCAGCACCCCACCATTCGGAATGTTGAGCGTATTGCTGGCCGTATTGGGCGAGTAGAAACCCGTAGTGGCATCAACTTCCGCAGCCCATACCTTGCGCCAGAGATTGGTATTCGAGCCCAGATCATACGTGTTACTGGTCCGCGAATATATGCCGCTGGCGACCACGCAACTGGGGCATCCGGCGTCTGTATCACCGATGATCTTGAATACGACATGCGGGGTTGTGTTGAGCCCGGTGTTATCGCGGATCTGAAACACATCGAAGGTTGTAGTGGCCGGTCCATTTTGGATGACTAATCCAGGCTCATCGGAACGCGGCGTGTTGATATAGACGCTGCCGTTACCCGGAACATTTCCCGGCTTCATCACCAGATTGCCGTTGCCTGCGGCTGACCCGACAATCTCCAGAGGCTTGCCGTTCTCAGGCCGTAAGGTCGGGTTAGTCATACTGCCGTGTGTAATCGTGGTGGGACCGATGAGGTTCTGAGCGCTCACCACGCAACTTACTACCGGGATGAGTAACAATGTTTTCATATCAGTAAGACACGGGGTATGAAGTCATCCTCCATTTTCCGGTCACCCCGACAAAGTTGAAGACGGTGCGGAGGAACGGCCTGTCATCCACCCCGGTGGGCGTAGCGAGATCGAACATCGTATCCCAGGTGATATGCCTGCCGCCGGTTGCATCCTGCGTCAACATTACAAAAAGCATCTCCCCGTCGCCCGCCGGAGCGGCTGCGGTGATCATGGTTGAGCTTGCCGTCAGCGTCATGGCTATTACTCCCGAAGTGCCCGTGCCGCCCCCGGTCGGAGGCGGCGTGACGACGGGGGCTTTCGCAACCGTAGTGACCATGCCGCTCTCGATTACGATGGACCTGAAACGATCATTGAGCACGCGCAACAATTCATCGGATACACCATCAATCGGAAAGATGGGCTGGAAGTTCACTGGTCTACCTGCAACTCCACCCATTGCGGGAATTCGGGCGTAGGCTGAATCGGCAGCTTACTGGCTCCCCAGTCGCCCATATCCGGTATCGGCAGCTTGACGGGCGCGAATTCGCCCATCTGCGGTATCGGGAGCACATGCGCTCCCCACTCGCTCAATCCAGGGATGGGGAGAGCTTTTGCCACCCATTCATCGGGCGTGGAAATGACCGGCACCACATACCACGCCCAGACGGTGCCGGGTAGCGAACGCGCCCAGATCCGAGCCCGGTACAGCCGCAGAGTGGAGGCCGCATCGGGCTGCACTCTCAACTTGTACAAATGGCCCTTGGTTGTTCCCAGCAAGCGGAATCGCCGTATGGATCGTGAGAAGGCGGCTCCAATCTGGTGTGTCTCGCGCACCGCGAGGGCATTGCCGGGAAGATCCGTCCACAATGTAATCGTCACGGACCCCGTGCACTCCATGTCGAGGTCGAGCAAGCCGAATAATGCGACCTTTTCAAAACCCATTACACACCGATACTGATAGGAGCCGTTTCGAAAAATTCCCCTGCGGGACCGGAGAGATAAACGCCAATCGTCCTGTACCAGACGACACCTGACCGCAGTTGCAGCGCTCCAGCGGTTGGCGGCTCCACGCGCGGATAATACAGGGTGCCTTCCAGCGGCGCACCAAACGCATCATTGAGCGGAATCGTGATTGTGGCGGGCGCTTTGTTTGTGTTCGTTTGCGCCATCGGCTTGCCGCCGGTACGCTCCGTCAATATCCCGCCCGGTAAGTCAGTAAAGAACCTCGCTGTCCCCGGCCCATCGGGGCTGACATACTCTAAACTCATTTCCTTGAACTGCGCTACTTTGCGGAATGCCATGTCATACTCCAATCGAGATAGGCGTAGGTTGCCAGAAATCACTGAGCGAGCTATCCAGATAAACACCAATCGGCAGCACTCTGGCACGCGCCGCATACAACTGAAAATCGGTGGCCGTGGTTATCTGGTAACGCAGCAGTTTGCCATCGACTACCGCCGAGAGATTCATGCGCCGCGATTGCCGCCCCGTGGTCGCGGCTATTGCCTGCCCCCCGGCTAATCGCGCAGTCATGATGCCACCCGGCGTATCGCTGTAGACTTGCAGCGTAGCAGCCCCATCGGTGGCGTCGATGTCGAACTCCACTTGGTCAATCTCTTTCATCCCCACAATGGCCTGCTCCGTTTCATCGGTATCCCAGGACTTGCCGCGCCGCGCCTCCAGGTAGTAATGCAGCAGAATAGGGCTGTCGATATACGAAGGACCGGCGGGTGGTCCCGCAGGCGCACCCCCGGTGATCCGAATCGATATGTTATAGGCGCGGATGGGAAGCCCCCGCAGCGCAGTTGTGACGTATGTGGCCGGATAGACCAGCGGAATTATCTGCTTGGTTCGAGCACTGGAGTTGATCGTCGCCAGGGTAAAAGTGTCGGTCGAGTTATTAGTAAGCTTATTAGTGCGGATGATGATATCCAGATTATTGCCGCCGGTCTTATAACTCAGCACTAAGTCAGCGAATGTCTTTTCATGATCGGGATAACCGCAATCCTCATAGGCCGTCTGGAATCCGATAGGATTAGAACCTGTACCGGACTCGAGTCTGTAAACTCCGTTGCCCGCAGCCAGCAGGCCGTTGCTGGAGATAGCGAACGCGAAGTATCCGGATAACCCCGCGCCGCCGAACCAGCGGTCGGACTCCAGGTGATAGTTGATCGGCGTCATGCCGCCGCTGGTGTGGTAAGAAACCCAGAGCCTGCCGTTGTTGACTCCGAGAGCGCACCACTGCTTATCCTGTTCGGCAATATAATTCTCGGAACTGATCCCGCGAAATACGGTATCGATCTTGGCGGATATTTTTTTCGCCCAGTCGAAGTTGAACTGGTAGATTCCCTCCGGCCCACGGAAGTAATCGGCGGTAGAGGTGCATGCCACTGCACGAGGCCCCACGATTCCCATCTCCGGCACTACTACTTCGATGCGTGCCGTGTCGCTGCCGAAGTCGCCGTAGTGCCTCCAGATGGATTTGGCGCGGTAGACGATGACGAAGTTGGGACGGCAGGAAAGCGCCAGGATCTCATCGCCCGAATCGGTCCCGATGTCCACCCAGTCGCCGTCGTTCTCGTTGGCCGCGCCCCGGAAAAATGCCGGTTGCAGCGGCTGCGTATACCAGATGCGATTGGGATGCTGGAGGCTATTGGCAACTATGATGCGCCCGTTGTAGATCTGATTGCCTATGATGCGAGCCGCTGGTGCCGGATCGTGGTCTGCCTCCATGATGATGCCGAGTTGCAATAATTGGTCGTCATCGTGGGCATGCACGCTGTTGCCGTAGTCGTCCACATACGGGCGCGTGATCTCGATTACGTTTTCGTTCAGCCTGTAGGGCGCACTGAAAGTGGGACTGCGGCGGTAGATATTCCATCCCTTTACCCACGGTCCCGGCGCTAGGCTGGGCAGCGCTACCCGCACGATGCTGCCGTTGACGGCAGGCGTAATAGTTCCCGCTGGCGAAGGATTTGTCTCTCCAGTAGGCCCGACCCACGTGATGTAATACAGATAGGCCTGCGCCTGGAGCCCGCCTACTTCCGGAGGATTGTTGACGGGAGGCAATAACCCGGCTCCATTGGTGCCGCCATCGGTCAGGAGCGGCGCAGCCGGTACAGGCTGCGTCCAATTACTCATCGATGTCCCATCGTCCTTACGCTGCTGGCTTCTGTTGATGATCCAGACGTATCCCTGATAGCTGATGAGGCCCAGAGGATAGCCGTCGTATCCGCTGTCGATAGGCGCTTCACCGGCCCGTCCTACCTGCCGGAGATTTCCTATGTCCGCGTAATAAATGCGCCCGCCAGCGTCGTAGACGGTATGACAGTCAGCCGGGGATGCCGCCGATACCTGGACCGCCGGAGGCGCAACCTCGACACGCCCCGCGCTACCCGGCCACAATCCGAATAAGTCAAGGCAATCTCCCGGCGCGATCTGATCGACGGGGGCAAGCAGGTTGAGCCCGGTGGGCACGATCTTAAGTTCATTTAGGCGGTACGCCACTTTCCATGCCTCCGTAGTAATTACTCAGAATCTGCTCGTACATCTGCCGCCGCGCCATGCAATGCGCCGCGACATCGGCCTCCTCCATCTCACCCTCGCGCTTGTAAGCCTGCTCCAGAACGCTCATCGCCAGATAACCTTTGAGCGGGACCGGCGCGGATAGCTGCTGGTTGCCGATATTGATCTCCGGAGGATAGGCCGCGAAGATGATGGGAATGCTCGAAATCACATTGGGCACGGGCGAAAGCCCGATTTGCGCCCCCGCTTGCAAATCCTCGAACCAATGATCGGGCGTGCCCTGCGTCATGCCGAAGACCGAATCGCGCATCTCCAGTTCGAGAATTCCCGATGGCCGTATCGGCGTCATCCCATAACTGACATGCAGAGTAGTTACATGCCGGGCGGGCAGCGGATATCTAGTCTGGCCCAGCACGGTGGTGGTGGCTGTATCCCGCTCGATGAAGCAGTAAGCTACGCGCGAGAGCCGCTTGGCTGCTTCGTCCACCCATTGCAGTAAGTCAGTCTCGGTCCAGAAGACTAACTCGGCGCGGGTGGCCGCATGCAGCGAAGGCAGCAGTTCATCGACAACTTGAGTAACATTGATCATGGAATCGACGCCCGCTGGATTACTTTATTGATCAGGCGGGATCTGTCATACAGCGCCAGTTCGAACGGCAGGGTGTCCAGCCGCGCCGCGAGCGACCGCTGGCGAACATAGTTGCCGAAACGCGTAGCCTCATCCATGAAGGCGTTCAGATACTTCATGCCGCGCTGTAATTGTTGTCCTCCTTCTTTCAGCTTGACGCGATAGACTCCGTAATCCGCCAGACATTGGTGGAATTCCAGAGGAATCTCCGGCACGTCCGTATCGTTGACGAGGCGCAGCGGAGAACGCGCGTAGCGGAACGTGGACGACGTGTCAGCCGTAGGCTGGGGAGTGACTATCAGCAGATTGAATCCCAGCGTTGCATACCGCAGCGGAGTTCCGCTGGTGGCCTGCCAGGAAGTGTTCTCCGCGTCCAGATCCGCCAGCGTGGCGGGCCTGACGCGCCCCGCGCCAGTGGACAAACGCAGCGGCACCAGATAATCCGGCAATGTCGTAGAGATGTTCACAAACGTGGAGTAAGCCGTGAGCGTGAGCGTGAGCGTAGTTTCGAGGCACAGCGTCATGAGGGCAAAAAGCTCCTGCGCTTCGTTGATCGCCATCAAGACTTCGGGCGGGGGATGGGTGGTCGCGATGACGGAGCCGGGAGCCGAGACGCTGTCATCGAGACGCGCTACGATGCGGTCGCTGATTTCCCCAGCCGTCACCGCGACCACCGTTCGGAGCGATAGCTCGTGTAGTAGTCTCCTACCCGCATCTGGGTAGGCTGCATGCCCTGCGATTCCCACACACGCATGTTCCGCATGGCGTTGTTGTGCGCGGCGACATGAGACTCGGCCAACGGCAAGAGGGAGAGATTTGCTTTCGCCATGTGCCGCACGATTTTGGCTGAAGCCAATTCGATCAGAGCGGATGGCAGAATCCAAGGCAGGAGGGTGAGGCTGGTGGCGGCACCCACTAGTGTGGGTTTTTCCGCGAAGTACACAAAAGGAATAGCCATCACCGAATCGGGAGGGGGGTAGAGTTCCACCTGCATGCGGGGCGGATCGCTGCTGTCGTCCATGTAATCGCTCCAATACATGGGGATACCGGTTGCGGAACGGGAGGGGTCGGAAATATTCAGTTGTCCGTGAGAGATGCGCCGCAGTTCTCCCAGGGTGAAGTTGGCGAACGCGTCGTCTTCCAGCATCCGGCAATCGGGAGGCAGGGGGTAGATCTGCTGCGTGATGGAATAGCTTTGCCCCGGCCCCGTAGTGCCCTCATAAGGCCGGTCCAGCAAACCGCTGGTGGACGTGGCATAGGCGAACTCGTAGAACTCCGGACGGCCCGCGACGCGGAACGTGAGGCCCGACTGGAGGGAATTAAAGAAGGTTCCGGAACCGGTGACGCCCGTCGATCCGCTGGTCATTGTCACCGTGCCGGTCTGGTACGGAGCCGTGGTTTGCAGCACGGCGCTCATCTGGAGCCTGCGCCACGGTAGCTCGCTCAGGATCTCGGAATAGGAATCCGCAACCGCGCCTTCGATGAGGTCGGAATCGATGCCTGGAAACGCCTTCGTGAGGCGGAATTTGACTTGTCCATACGTCATGGCACACCACTGCTCGCCTCCTTATCGCCAGCAAGGTGCACGAGGCTTAATTCCGGTGTAGAATTGCCACCATGTTGAAACCACTGCTTCTCCTGCTCTTCCCAGCCGTTCTGGCCGCAAACAGCTTCACCGTAAGCACCCGCTCCGAATTGGACGGGACCTGTAGCGATTCGAGCACAACCCCGACAATCACCTGCATGACCGCCTCCAGCACCCCCAATGGCCTTGGTGGCGGGGCGGCGCGAGCTATCGCGGGGACCTCAGCTATGTTTGATTTGATTCGCGCGGAAGCCGATGTCTTTGGCGAGTGCACTGCCATCAGTTTTTGCTTGCAGCAAACCGCCACGGCTGACGTTTCCGTGAAATTAGCCGTCCCCGGCCCAACGGGTACAGACGGGCTGCTCGAATTCTTCCGGTTTGACTCCGGTTTTAATGGGGTCGGACAGGCATCCTTCAGGAGTACCGGACTGATAGGGCAGTTTCTGGGTCCTCATCAAGGAAGCCTCTACCGTTTCACCTACGATGAGCCTTTCACCATCACGCTATCGGCATTCGCCGGTTGCTCAGAATGCGGTCTACCGTTTCCCCCACTGGGAGATCTGCCGTACTTGTCAACATCCTCGTCTGTACGCGCACCAATCTGGGTCTATGACATGAATCTCAACCTGATTACAACTTACACCTCTATCGACCAGTTGAATCCGGCTCCGGAGCCGAGTCTGCTGTGCTTCGTGGGCTTAATGGTAATCGGCATAATAAAGCTACATCGCGGCTAGCCCGATGGCACGGTGGCTGTCACCTCGTTAGAAGGATCGCTCAGGTTAGCCGGATCTGTCGGATCTACGGCTCTGACAACATAGTAGTAGGTCTGACCGGGTGTAACCGTATGATCCCCATAGATTGTATCCGACACCGTCGCCAAGGCAGTACCATATCCGCCTGACATGCTCGCGCGGTAAACATTATAAGTGGTGATGCCGGGTGTAGTGCTCGCGACCCATGCCAGGACCACAGCGTGTGTGCTGTCATCGGCTACATATACTTTAAGCGGTCCCGTACTCACCGTGGCGTTTGATGCGTCTCTAGCGACATACTGGTAATAGAGGATGCGCCCCGGAATGACCGGCACGGCCACCGTGCAGCCGGAAGCGCACGAGACGCCGGTTATGCCCGTCTCTACGTGCCCAGTGCCCTCAGTCGGGTAGAGATATGGAAACGATTGATTGATTGTGGTGGTATTCGCGACACAGACTTCGTTGCGCGTGTTGCAGCGGAGAGTGGGTCCGTATCCAAATCGCACGATAGCGTTTGTAACTCCGGCAATAACCGGGACGCTTATCGGAGCCGTCCAGAAATTAGCCCGGTCAACGCCATCGAACAATGTTGTAGGCGCTGGCGGTATTTTGTTCGAACTTTTCGAATCTCCGGACCACCAGTATTTACCATCGGGAGACGGCTTCGCATTAGCCGTGGAAGATCCGAAAAAGCCGCTGGGCCAGCGATATAACGTACGGCCCGCCGAACCGTTCAAATACGTGGTTCCAGCCGTCGCCGGAAAGAACCATTGATCCACGGAAGCACCGATACCGATGGAATTCGAAATGCAGGTGTAACGCGCATTAAACGACACTGCGCCCAAACAGGTATTCCATCTCATATCATTCGCGGCGTTGAAGTAGATATCCCCGGCCACGGATGCCGCCGTGCATTCTCCGGCAATCAGCGCGATACACATCGTGCCGTCCCATGTTTCCGAGCCGTCAATGACTACTCCAGGCCCGCTTACATCGCGATAGTAGCGGGCAGCACCGGTGGCACCCATCAGAGGAGTGATATGAGGATGCAAATACGGCAAGCGGCTGGGGTTTGACGGATCGCTATTTCCATACTTCCATAGATTGCCGGATATCTGAGTGAAGGGAAAGCTGCCAGTGATTCCAGGCTGTGTATCCTGGATGGGGTGCATGTCCAAAAAAAATCTCTGATCGGCACCGCTGGCCGCATCCGTCTGGTTATATGACGGATGCTTTTCGCAGGCGTTTCCGCCGCATGCTACATGCGCCCCCGCGAACTGGTTGCTGATCTCGGTTACAGTGTCATAGGAGGTATCCGCCAGATGTGCCGGGGTATCGAACGGGGCAAGGCTGGGCCGGTATCCTGGGTCTGAGCGTCTTCCGTTGCGTGCAAAAGCATGATCCAGTCTGTTCGACTGGTCTAAGGGCTGAGAAGGTCCGAAACTTGAGCCGTTCGGATCGGCTTGCCAGAACCATGTAATGCCGGTCCAGACGTCATATATTTCAGGGCCGTTCTGCGCTTGAATCGCCTCTGAGCAATAAGCCTGCGACTGCCACGGTGATGCCGGTGAGGCGGTAATGGCCGGAACGGTGCCGCCCCCGCCCCCGGCACCGAATGACGGATCGTATCCCCGGTGAATCATGTAGTGCTGACCATCGATAACCTTAACGACTTTGGCATACTCATAGCTGTCGCTAAGACCGAGAATAAGCCGGTCTGAAACCTTTAACGCCCCACTGCCGTCATACCCCTTCAGCCAATGTCCGACAATGCCGCTCGCTACCGGGTTACCATCCACCCAGCCCGATGGCAGGGCTCCCCAGCTTCCGACATCCCAGAGTGAGGTAGACTCGATAGTTATCGTTCCGCACCAGTTCTTTCCTGTATAAATCAGCCCATCAACCGAAGTTACTCCGGTGCAGGGATCGCAGGAGCCGGTGCCTCCGCTTGAACATGATGCCAGATTACTGACCAGATTAAATCTATAAGTAGCCGGTTCGGGGGCGTGCAGTTCCATTGCCGATACGTTGGCGTCATGGTAAGACATAAATGCATGTGATCCGCACCAGCGTGAGCCTTTTCTGGTTGCTACTTCATATCCGCCCACGATCTGTTGCGTATTACCATAGGTGCCAACATAGCCGCTGCCAAGAGGCTGCTGATTGCCCACATCGAATTTCGCCCAATAAGCGATGGAATTCTGCTGCACTTTGCAGACGATATCGATCATATTGGCTGAGGTGTTCTCAACCGAGCAGGCGTTATACAAAGGAGGATTAAAGTGGGAGTCGAACGCCGCTACCTGCTTGAGCGGATCTTGACGGTTCGCATCGGCGCAAGTCCCGCTTCCGTCGATGACCTTGCACGGCGTCAGCGATGAAATCGACAGGGCTACATTTTTGATTTGTTCCCCGTTTTGTGACCAGTCGGGAAGAACGGAATTGTTACTGGTCAGCACGCCACGGCATATCTCCGGATAATTGCCCTGCGTCACCAGACAGTTGAAATACATCACATGACGGGCCGTCGCAGTTGAAGTGTCCAGGATGTCGCTCCAGGACCACTCGGCGTTTCCTTGCCCTATCGGGGTAGTGGATGAGCAACTGCCTGTGCCCTGGCATGCCTGATATTGCGCAACGCCGAGAAATCTGAACTCCGGAGCCCCGGCAGTCTCCCGGTATGCAAAGACTCCCACGGGCCAGTCCTTTGGCATGTCGCTGACGCAGTGATACCAGCCTTCTCCGTCAGGCTGCTTAGTGCACATCTTTGAATATCCGGCGGATGTATTGCCGATGTCGAACGGATAATATAGGCCCCAGCGTGCGCGGGCGTTCTGGAAGCTTATAGTATTGCTCGAATCGCTGGTTAACTTCTGGATCAGGATACCCGGACGCCCGCCAACCGAATAATAAAATGGATACCCGTATGTGCCCTGGCCCGACCAGTCCGTGGTTGCTGTAAAGTGGCCGGTAAGCGTTGCGCAATTGACGTCAGCCACCGTGTTATACAGATAGGAACCTCGGTCAATCGGATTGAAGAAGGTAGTACCCGGATAGACAAATGAACAATCGGTAGCCGATGTAAGATTAAAGAGAGTAGCGGGATAGGCAGCAGTATACACACGGCCTTTAGAAAAGCCATTGGCATAATTGCCCCCGCCAAATTCACCATAAGATCCGGTATCGCCGGGTGAATTCGCTGTAAGCTTCGTCTTCAAAACTCTATCGGTCAGCGTTCCAGTCAGCCCTGTTTCGGTATACCAGGGACCTTCGCAAGCTGCCGGGATAGCTCCCTGGGGCGGAAGGCTTGATACGCGGCACCAACGGAAACCGTCAGAAGCGCACGTGGGGCCGGTGCAGGATACCGCAATGATGTCGTTCCAGAATGAAACGGTATAGGCTTGGCCGGTGGAAACGGCATTGGAGCAGCAACCCGCCGGATTATGAACCCATATCGTGTTTTGATTAGTTGTGGTGGCTGGACTGGTATTAGCTATGATGCCGCCTGGATTAGTCCAGCCGGTGCCGCCCCCGACTTGCCCGTAGGCCTGAGGATTATCCCTGGTTGACCCGACGTTATACCAATTCGTCTCATCGATCAGAAATAGCTTGTTACCGGATGTCGGATCATTGGCTGAGAGGATTCCGGCGGATGCGGATAATGTTGGCCGGAGTCCCATCCCATTTTGATCTGCTATGACCGGGTCATTGTACGTTCTGCCAAGCGGGATATTCGCCGTAGTGAAAGAGCCGGTATTTATGGTAGCTCCGCAGGTCACGCGATAGTAATGCGTGGTGTTATTCGCCAGCGAGCGGGAATACCAGCGGTTGTCGCTTGCCTGTTGTATGGTTCGTTTGCCGAGCACGAATTGACGGGCTAGTCCACTCGATGCCGTTTCCGCGCGGCTGTCCAGATTGGAGCCGGGGAACAAGGCAGCGTCCACGTCGCGCACCAGCGGAGCATACGTGTTGCTTTCGCTGACTTCGACCGTACAGGCCGATGCATCCGGTGCCGTATATGCAAGCACGGCCTGCGTATCGACTGCGGTCACGGTAACCGGCCCGCCTGGGCCTGTTACTGTTACCGTACCGGGAAAGGAAGTCCAGCCGGTAGGGCTGCTGATGCCCATCCTGCGGCTCATCTGGCCGGAGATAGCCGCTGCAAACAATGCGCTGAGAATTACGAGCCTGAGTTGCATACGAAGTTATCTACCGCGTTGGAATTTCCATCCGCCACTATACCGGCATGCGTCCCGCCCGTCAGGCGTGTTGCATCGGTATCACTGACTACTCCCGAAGTACCTATGCTGGTGTCGAGCGACCCGTTGCGGTAACAGCTAATAGTGACCGTGGCACCCGTCCCGCTAACTACCAGCTTGAGCACGTCCCCGTTGGTATTGGCTCCGCTGGTCGATGAGGAGAGTAGGGTGAAGGTCCCGCTCACGATGCGGTAAAGATCACGGCTGGTGGCACCCATGCCGTTGGCATACCAGCAGTAGCCGCTCATCGTGGAAGTATCGACCCGGACGCATGGCCCTAGCCCTTCGGCACCGCTGGATCGGTCAATGCTGACCTGCGCGTAATGATCGGTGCCCAGAGCATTCGCGCTCCAATATGCCCCGGAACTGTCCCCAATCACCGTACCGGAAGCCGCAAGAGTATCGATCTGCATGGCGTTGAGGCCGGTAATGGTTGTCCAGTTACCTCCCAGCCCGCCGTTAGACCGCGTAAAGTCATCGGTGAACGGCCCGCCCCCGCCACCCCCGCCAACGCCATGAGTTCCTGGGCCGGGGAAAGGATGCATCTGCGCCGCTGCCAGCGCCACGGTCAGCAGACAGGCAACCAGCTTCACCGGGCAACTCTCCAGTTGAGGGTGATGGTGCTGGGACTGAGGGTGGAGGCTGTCGGATTGCACACCTTGAAATTTACTGCGTTCGCTGTCGGGTATGGATAGATGGATGCTCCTCCGGTAGTCAGCGGGGCATATCCGCCAGTACCCGAGATATCCCCATTCGGAGTCCAGACAATGGCATCGGTCGTCAGTACGCCTGTAGCCGTAACAGTGAATGCCGCACTACATGCCTGCGTTGCTAAAGGACCGGGGGAGGTTAACGTCGCCGTGCCGCTGGCGATGGTGATAACCGCAGTTCCGGCGGTTCCTCCGGCGGCTCCGGATATTACACCGCTGGGTGAAACCGATGCCACCACCGTGCCGCTGCCGTGCGTGGCGTTGTAACCGCGCCACTCCGTCAGGTTGGTTGTGCTCTGGCCCTGTCCGGACTCAATGATTACCCTGGTGACGCCGGTAGTGGGCGTCATGTCCTGTATGCCGAGCGTGGTCACCGGATAAGGCGCGGATTGCCCGATGCCGAAAAAGTTGTTGTAGTCCACGATCATGTAACTGCCGCCGGTAGCTCCCACCCCGTAGAAAGCGCTGTTATTATTCGACAGATACCATGCGTATTTGGTAGATCCGGCAATCTTGAAGTTCAGGCTGGAAGTAAACGAACCGGTGATTCCGTCGAGGTTGATTACGCCGTCTACCGCACTGCTGTCCCCTACAGTAAGCTGGCCGTTGGCCGCTGACGTAATCGCGGATCGGGTGGAGGGAGCCACGCCAGCACCGCCCCCGAACATGGCGGCATTCGCGCCCATTACCGCCGTGGTCGCCATTGAAGTAGTGCTGGCGAAGTAAGGAATGCCGCCCGAAGTCACCGTGCCCGACACCGTCTGAGGAAACGGCCCGCCTCCGGTGCCGCCACCACCTCCGCAGAGGCCTCCCGAATCCACGATATTGCCCGAAGCATCGGACCTCAGGCAGTTACCGGAAGTCAGCGTGCCTGAAACCGTGCCGAAGGCCGTAGTGTTGCCGGAGCGTGTGAAGGTGGTCAGACCAGTGCCGCCCTGCGTGGTCGCGAGCGGCAGGGCGACCATCTTGTACTTGGTCGCGGAATTGTTCGCCATGCATTCAAGGCCGGTGTGATCCGTGCTGTCGGCCCAGCATGTGGCGGTTCCGGTTGCCGGAGTAGGAGGAGCCGTGCCTTCGGGGCCGAAAAATTTCAGGAGTGCCGAGTTAGTCACACAGCCGGTAACCTGCACGTTGGTGCCGTCCCACGTGCCGGTGACGATAGTCTGGGCGCTAGGTGCCGGATCGGGAGCACACGCACCTTGCACGTTGGTAGGCCAGACGAAGGTGCGCCCGCCCGTGCTGTCCTGCAAGAGAATCCACTCGATGGTCTGGCCTGCGGTAGCGGCAGCGGCGGTCAGCGTCGAGGATGTGACATTGCCGGTCAATGCCCCCATGTTGAACACCTGGATAGTACTGGTGCTCACGGTGAAGGTGGGAGTAGCGCTGAAGGTGACGGGCGTCAGCACGGCACTGGTGCCGCCCCCTCCCCCGGTGGCCGGGGTGGCCCACTTCAAGCCCAAAGCCGTGGTTGTATCGACGGTCAGAACCTGACCGTTTCCGCCGAGCGGCAAGCGGTCGGGGGCAGTCCCGAAGACCATTACGTCTCCCTTGGTGGTGATGGGCACGCCCGTCAGTTTCGAGAACCCGTATGAAGTGATCCATGCCGGATCGGGGTAAGAACCATCGCTATAGACCGTATTGGCGTACTGGCGGGCTTTGGTCAGCGTGCCTGTCCAGCCCATCGCAAAGGTATGCGTGACGCCGGATGAGGTGATGTTCAAGGTGACGTTGGCGTCGTTGGCGGGGACGAAGGTCTGCGCCGCGCCGTTCAACCCGTTCAGTGAAGTAATTCCGCCACCCCCGCCCCCGCTGACGGGAGTCGCCCATTTGACGCCCAGCGTCAGCGTGCTGTCGAGCGTCAGCACCTGTCCATCGGTGCCGATAGGCAGGCGCTGGAGCATGCTGGCATCACGCACCAGCAACTGGCCCTTGCCGTTGGTGGGATCGATAATGAAGTTGGGCACGCCCGTGATTTTGGAAAACGGGAAGGACGTGATCCACGCAGGCGCGGCATAGCTTCCGTTAATCGAGACTTTGGTCTGATCCAGATAAGCGAAATTACTGTTGATTTTGGTCCTGGCAGAGGGCATGGGCTCGTTTTCGATGATCTGGATCTGAGCCGCGCAGGGCATCGTAACTGCGATAAATGCGACGAGTAATCTGGTCATCATGGCAGTCTACCTGTCTGGTCCCAATTCCCCTGGATATCGTCCCAGTTGCCCTGTATCTGGTCCCATGTAAGCTCGCCCTGACCGGTTCCGGCGAATAGATTAGGCTTGCCGGGACCGGCTGGCGGGGTGGTGGGCTGCGGTGGCGGTGTGAAGATGCTGGGCATCGATTTAAGACGATGTCGCCGTGACCACGATAGAGTATTGAATGCCGGTTGCGATGGTGCCTGCCGCCACCAGTTCGTAGCGCAAAGTGCCGCCAAAAGGCCCATGCCTGACCGAGCCCGCCGTCAGAGACTTGGGAGCATTGAGAGCGCCCGAATTAGTCTGAATGATGGACGGATCGTTGGCCGCGACACCGGGCGCGGCGGAAGTCACGTTTTGCGGCAGGCTATTGGCAATTACCTTCGCGGTGAAGGACTTCGCACCGGTAGTGATGACCTGCGGAAAATGCACGATATCCCATTCGCTGAAGCCGTCTCCGTTGATGATGTAAAAGTCGTATGTTTCGTTGGCGCTGTCGCGTTCTGCGGCCACGATATTGAGCGTAATCGTCAACTGAGAAAAACGGTGCAGCTTGAAATCGACCGCAGCCGGGGCGTAGCTGGCCGCTTTGGTGACATTGTTGTCGAGCGTGAAGTGAAGCGTTGCCGAAGGGGTCATACGATAGTCACCGCTCCGATGATCGGGAAGACCGAGTAAGTGACCGTGTAGAGGGTTTCGGTCAGGGAGCCGGTCGGCTGCAATTTGACCGTGCCCTTATTGGTGCCCGCGACGAATGTCCAGGCGAGCGTGATGGTACCGGCGCTGACAGCCTTGGCGTCATTAGCGGCGACGTTGGTAATCGCCAGAGTCAACGTTGCGGCCTTATTCACGGCGCTATAGGTAACTAAGCCGCTCATCGACTGCCAGTCGGTGCCGTCGCTGGCCGTGATGGTATAGAAGAGAGCGCCGCCGCAGACCGCGCCCGAAGCGCACGCCACGTCGAACAGCGAAGTCGCGGAAGCATCCGTGATGGTTTTGGGCGTGCCGTTCAAGACGATTCTGTTGGTCCCGCCGGTATCGGTCAATGCTCCGCTTGGGCCGATGGCGAACAGGCCGTTCTTGGCGGAATCGTAGGCTTCCAGAAGATTCGCCGTCTGGCCCGGTGCGCCTTGCAGCACCAGCAGCACCTTATTCGCAGCATTGCTGTCGCCCACTGCGGGGCGGTAGCGGTAGCGCAGGAACAGAGAACCCAGCTTAGTGAAATAAGAAGGAAGGCCTCGTGCGCCCGCAGGATCGGCGGGAAAATTAAGTGCCATCTAATTCTCTCCCATCTATTCTAAAAATCGGGGAGAGCCGGAACTAACTCTCCCCATGCACCCTTGCGTTTGAGTTGACCCGTCAGGCTCCCGGCGTGCCGTAAGTGCCGCGCCAGTCATAGAACCCGAAATCCGCTCTGTATCTCATGAATACATAGCCCGTCTCGTTCTTTTCGATATAGTCGTCTTTGGTGTAAGGCTGTTTCCGCCACAACCATAACAGGCAGGTTTCATCCGGGGGAGCCACCAGAAACCAAGCGTCCGGATCGGTAAGGAATTTCCAGATAAGAATATCCGCAACTGCGTTTCCGTGCTCGCCTCCGCCGGAAAACGCGTTGGCGGTGTGGTTGGCGGTGTCGGAGCGCATGGTGGAGCGCAGGATTTCGTAAGCGTTCCATCGGTTGGCCGGTGCCACCAAAAGGCGAGGAGTAGACAGCATCTGCAAAAAGCCTTCCGCCGTCTTGGTGGTTTCCCAGTCCGTCAATGCCAGCTCCAGCGAAGTAACATCGAGATCCGCCGCTGCCGCGAGAACATTACTCTGCGTGCCGCCGGATTTGACTAGAGGATGATCGACAGCGAATAATGCTTTTCCATCGGGGCCGGTGGTGGTGAACCCGTTATTCAGGACGCTGGCCGCTTGAATCTCGATGGACTGAATGATGGAGTTCGATAAAGCGACCGAGCGCCGCGAGATGATACCGAACTGGTCATCCTCGACTAACTCCTGGCTGCAAGCGATGCCCAGGCCGTACTTAGCAGGCCTGAACGTTTTGTTAAATCCTTGCACGAAGTTATCGACTGGGGTATCGCCCGTTTCCGGAATCAGCGCGGGAAGCCCGGTACCGGCCATCTGGCTGTACTGCTCGATGGAACGGCCCGTGGTTTCCGTGCCCAGCACCTTGTTGTACATCCTGGGAGCATTGTCGAAGTTCAGCCATATTTTGGCGTTGAGCGCCGGTAGCGCCGTTTCGAAGAAGAAATCCGAGAATTGACCTCTAACTTGCATCGAATTGCTCCTTAGATTCCCGCTACCTGATCGGTAAGCTGATTGCGATTGAAGATGACTTCCAGCTTCGCGTACTGGCCGAAGTCGTTATCCGGAGCGTTCCAAATTCCGACGATATGCAGATCGAGCGTGTTGGTGGTCTGCACCGAAGCATGGTCTTCCACGTGTCCGGAAATCTTGAGCGTAGCCGAGCCAGCGCCCAGAGCGATGTTGGCGTTTTTGTTCAGGTCAGCCGCGACTGGAGTCCCGTTCGATTGAGTCTCGAAAACCTGGAAGTTACCGGGAATTACTAAGTGGTCTGTCGCGGTGCTGGCCGCGCCCCAGACCAAGTTAACCCCGAACATGGGAGTCGTGCCGGGGGTGATTGCCGCTGAGATGGCCGGGGTTTTCTTGGTGCCGCTCGCCACGCGAGTTACTGCGTCACCTATAAACAGTGCCGTTCCGTAGCCCACCAGCTTGTGGGCACCGAACGCCGCCGCACCCGGTCCACCCGTAATCGACCTCATGAGAGGCCGAAAGCCGTGGGGAGCATTGGTCATTCTGTCTTCACTCCGTATGAGATTTTTTGCCTTGCCTCATTCGAATCGAAGACGTTACCGGGCGAGGTAGACCGGCGAGCCGCCCGCCGGGAATCGCGATGATTCACATTAACCGGGCTGCTGGCTTCGCTAAACGACAACCTAAAACTTCTGATCCGTAATCGAAACTCTGCCGCCTTCCCTCACATAGGACTCGGTAATCTGATTGAGAGCGGCGTTACTTTTATCGCGGTAGTGCTTGCTGCGGGCCTGCGCTTTTTCCTCAGGAATCTGGCCCAGCAGCATGTTCTGCATTCTCACGGGCGTGCCCTTGTCGGGATCGATAACGATCTGATATCCCCGGTCGCCTTCGCGGTTGACGCGGTTGGGCGAAAGAAACCGCGCCCGCATGCCCGGTTCGATCCACTTATCGATCAGGCTCTGCATGGGGTTCTCGGCTTCCCAGGGTGCCGCCCCCGCGATGATCTGATCCTTGCGCCGGTCCAGGCCCTTGCCGAACTCGTCGCGCACCGTCGAGATGCGGTGTTCCGACTTGCCCTGGTTGAATTCCGCGATTCCCTCATCGGTCTGCTGATACAAGAGTTTGTCCTGCGCCTCCTGCGCAAGCTCCCTCACCAGGACGCCGCCCACGTGGCAATCGAGTATGCGATTGCGCTCCGCTTCGGGATCGCCCCCGAACACCTTGCTGTCGGGGATTCCGGCGGCTTCCTGGCGCAGCCGCGTCTCTTCGGCCTTCTTGGCCCGCATTTCATGGGTATATGGCATTTAGCGTCTGCTCCTGATCCCCATGCGTTTCTTGGCCTCCAGGAAGGCCTGCTCGCTCACCTTGGGGCCTCCTCCTCCTGCGGCATTCATCTGCCGCAGGAGTTGGCGGGCTTCGGGACCAACCGTGGAGTCTTCCTCGTCTCCCACGCTGCCGCGTTTGGTGATGCCGTCCTGGGAGGCCGCGCGAAGCTTGCGGCTGGATTCGTCCTCGTACATATCTTCATCCTGAGGTTTGCGCTTCCGCGCCGCTGTCTCTGCGGCCAGCGTGGCCCTGGCTATCTGGGCTGCGGCATGGATGGCGATGTTGGTCTTTTTGCCGTAGACGGGATCGAGCGCCGTCAACTCGTTATAGTGCTTGGCGGTTTCCCTGACGAATTCGCTGTCCTTCTCTTTCAACTCAGGGAAGTCGTTGAACAGCTTGGCATCGGAGGTAAGGCGGCTGACATGCTTCTGCACCACCTGTTCGGCCAGCTTGACCATAGCAGGCACATAGCGCTTGTCGAATATCTCCGTGGCGGCTTTTTCCGTCAGCACACCGCGCTTGACCAGAGCCTTGACGCCCGTCGAACTCAGGTCGTCAATGAAGACTTCGGGCTTCTCGCTGTCGAAATTGGGCGCATCCGGCTGGGGGGGCTCGAACTGATAAGAGACTTCGGGCTCCGGTTCGGGGGCAGGTTCGGCAGGAGCAGGCGCACCGCGCCGCGCCATCTCCGACCATGCGCGTTCCGACTGCCGCAGTTCCTGGTTTTCCCGCTGCATGGCCTCGTACTGGGATTTGGACAGAGTTACGGTTTCGGGCTCTTTCGGCTTTCCCTGGTCGGGGGACGCATCGGGACTGAGGGCAGGTTCGGGGCTCACTCCAGGCCTTTCAAGCGGGCATACTCGGTGCCTTTAAAGAGTTCCTTCCGCTTCGGCACGTATTCGGCGGCGCAGTCGCGGCACAGAAAACGGTAGCGTCCGGACTCAAACAGCACTGTCATGCTCAGGCCCTTATCGCCAGATGTGTCTCTAAGGCTTAATTCGGCTATCGACAATCCGCATTCGGAGCACTCCGGGGGAGGGGGCGCGATGGTCGAAAACGTTCCGTCCGCGTGCTGTTTCAGCCCCGAAAGCACCCAGAGCGCCGCTTCGTGCTGCCGGTAGCAGGAGACGCACATCCGGACGTTGCCCGCGAAACGGCGGATTTCGAGCGGCGGGCGGTGTTTCTGGCAATACGGACAGGATTCGAGAATCACGATTCCGGCCATTTGTCTCAATCTCCGTGAGATATACTTGTCTCGCCCGTGCTCGAACGGGTAAGGAGGCGCAAAATGAACGGTCCATACGGAAAAACACCGTCCGACCAAATCGAGGCTCTAGCCAGCGAAGATCCTGATCCCTGGCACATCTGGACACTCATTCTTGGCTGGTGGATATGAGCGGATACTGCGATCCGAGCGGCTGCATACAGTTCTGGGGGCTCATCGGGTGGTGGCTCCTATGACTGAAACCAAGACGGAGGCGTTCCGCTCCGCAAGCGTGGATTCGCTCGTCCGGGTGCTGAATTCGATGTTCGCGGCGCACCGGATAGAGGCCAAAGTCGCGGCTGACGTGCTGCGCGAATACTCGATGTTCGTGGGCGAGGAGCCCAGGCCGAAATACCAATTGGATGCCCGCATCCAAAAGTACCTGTATCTTTAAGAAAGGAGGCGTAAAAATGTACGGACCCCCCTGGACCGATATATTCGTATGGCTTGCCGGATGTTTCACCGGAGGCGATGTGATCATCTGGGGCTATTAGCCGGGGGCTGACTCCCCTCCGGCCAGAGGGTGGCTCGCCCCATGAGCCACCCTCTTTTTTATTTTTTCTTGCCTGCGGCTTCCCGCCGGATGACGCCGCTGGCGATTTTGATGGCTTTCCCTTCGCTTGCACCCGATGCGAGCAGTTTGTTGGCGATAGCCGCCCATTGATCCTGCTGCGCAGGCGTTTTGGCCTTTTTCGTCTTGGCCGTTGCGTCCTTATCGGTCCAGGGCATTCTGTGCCTCCAATCTCAGGTGATGTTTGATTTCTTCGCGCAGGATGCCGGGGATCTGAAGAACGCAGCGCAGGCCACGGATGAAGCCCTGCCGCTCGCGCATCTCCGAGAACTCCTTGATCCCCTCCAGCCTGCCGGTAATGGTGATGGTGCCTGTTTCAAGCTCCAGCACGGCTGCAATGCGCTTCGCGACGAGCCTGTATCCTTCGGAACGCATGAGGTCATCGAGCGCATCGAGTTCGTGGCTGTCGTACTCTTCCGTCATGCGGCAGGCTGTTCCGGCTTGGGCGGTTCCGGCGGCGACGCCGGTTGAGCGGGGGCGGGTTGACTCACCGGTTCGGGCTCCGGCGGCTCTTTCGGCTTGTGCGGTTCACGGTCCTTTTTAAAGCTCATGAGATGTATGAATCCTTTCTACATGAGGCCACCGCTGGGCTGCGGGGCCAGATTCTGGGCTCCTACCTGTTCTGGTGGTGGCGGAATTTCGCCCGCCTGCGCCGGGGCCAGCGGAGGCGCGGGCTGTCCGACCGGGGGTGGCATTCCACCACCATAAGCTTGCGCCAACTGCTGAATCAGGGGATGCGGAGGCATCTGATTCTGCGGGCCTATCGACTGCACCACCTGATTGCTCAACACGCTCATCAGCATCTTGGTGCGCTGCTGCTGGCGGGTTTCGGTGATGTGGTGGATGAGGAGATAGATGGCCTGCACGTCGCGTTCCGGATCTTTCCGCGCCTGCTCCAACTGTTTCTGGTGGGCCACCAGATGGCCCTGATCGTCGTCATGCGGGTTGGGGTGGATGCTGTCGTCGCCTTCGAGCATCGCGCTCCATTCCTCGTCCGGTGTTTTGAGACGGTCCATATCCGGCGGCTCCGGAATCACTGCCGTGAAATCCTCCATCCCCATCGCTTTGGACACGCGGTTGAGCAGGCTCCAGAGGGCCTTCGGGTTGGTCATGACTAACGGGTTTTGCACGGCTAAGGTATAAAAGGCCAGCATTTTCTGGCTCTGCGCCTCCTTCGACCAGTGGGAAGCGGCAAATTTGAGCCGAAAATCGTAGCGCCCCGCGAATTCCTTGGGAGTCATGTACGCGCCGCCCTGCGCGACGTCGAACAGGCCCTGAGCCTGTTCTTCGGTCACGCGGAAAAAGAGTCCCGGCTCCTTTTTAGGCACCAGACTGCAATCCAGTTCCCAGAAATCGGTGATGATTCTTTCCATGTCCTCTCTGAGGATGGTGGCGTCCAAATACGCTCTGATATTGCCTTCTTCAATCAAGGCAAGCTGGCCCGTGGCCGTTCGCGGCGCATTAGGACGTTCGATGGAACGGCCCAGCGACTGATCGGTGATGGAAGTTACGCGCTCTGCGAGCGACAGGGTATCCTGCTGTTTCATCAACGCGTATTCGAGATTAGGGCGCAGCGAGACGACGTTAATCTCACCGGGGGCTTCGGAGGCGTAAGCCACGCCGGGTTCCAAGCGGAAGTTGCCGGGGTTGAGATTCGCGGCACCCGGCTTATAAAAGATGATAGGCCAGATACTCAGTTCACCCGCAGCGGTGAGCATGCGGCTGTTGGCCGTGGCTTCGTTTTCCAAGTCCTCAAGCATGGCTCCGAAGCCCATCGACCAATAAGTGCCGTCTTTCACCAGAGAAGACTCGACGAACGGCCTTCTGCGGTGCATGTGGGGATAGAGCACGAGCAGGTCCTGGCAACCCACGATCTCGCGCATGCCGGGGATGAAGCGCACCACCAGATCCGCTTCGTAGCGCTCGCGTTTGGAGAGATCGTCCTGTTCGCCGTCCACGTTCTGGTTTTTCAACGGACGCCACTTGCCGTACCATTCGTGCACCCAGAGGGATCGCCTGCCGCCGAACCACGTGTCGTAATTCACGCCTTCGGCGGCTTCGGTTTCCTGGCGCACGGGGTCCTGCGTCACCAGCGTGTAATCGTTGGCCGAACCCGACTGCTGCGCATACTTGATGGCGCGGGTGACGAAATCCTGATCGGAGGTGCCCTGGAAAAGCTTGCCGTCCTGCTGTTGCAGATAATCGACGGTATAGCGCACGCGCCGGATGACGAAGGAGAAATCCTGAATCGAGCGTACGCCGCGCTCCGGCGGCACTACGATATCGTCCAACTCGCAGGGCTGAAAGCCGGGTCCTTCATAGTCCATGACGCGCATGCGCTGGCCGTCCTGGATAATCTCGAATTCGCTTTCGTGCCACGGACGGTAGGCGATGCTGCGCCCGTTCAGGATGCGCCGGAACTGGAACTCGATGAAGCTGTTGAGAATCTCCATCTGGTCGAACAGGCGGCTCGTCATATACCTTCCGACCTTGGCGACCTTGGAAGCATCGGACGGGCCGGTCGGCCTTGCGGTAATTTCGGCATCGTCCCCGAAGAGCGCCTGCACATCCCTGGCTAACTTATTGAAGACCTGCCAGCGGATGAGGGGGACGGTGTTATTGGGCTTCGCTTCGTCTCCCGGCTTGGGGGGCGGCACGCGGTCCTGCCACTTCTGCATCCACATGCGGGCGCGTTCGCAGCGGCGCTGGTGTGCGGATTTGCTTTGGTTAAAGTCGTTCTCGATGCGGGTGATGAGCCGTTGCTTTTCCCGGTCGCTCAACGGGATCTGGAGGGTTTTCCGGTCATCCGGCACGTCCCCTTATCGCCAGGAACGGGGAAAGGGATTAGCGGGGCAGGACGCGAAAGAGGGGTTACAGACGTCCCGCCCCGTGTGGACGCGCAGGACAAAGCGTATCAGATCGTGCGGGGCAGGACACGGGGAACGTCCGGACCCCGCATTTCCGACAGACAAACTACGAATCGTCTTCCAGAGTAACAGAATTTTTACCTAGCCGAAAGTGTTCGGCAGCAATAGGGCGCAAGCCAGAACGGCGAGCCCGAGCCAGCCGAGACTGATCGGCACTCTTTGCGATTTCACGTCGAGGGCCTGGAGAAACAGCAGAATGATACTGAGCAGGATCAGAACCGTTTTGATCGTCATATGCACTTTCGGCTCCTTTAATCGTCGTCCACGGGCCGGGGCCTCTGGCCGTATTTGATGGGCTTCCACACTGCCGCCTGGAGAGTTTTTTCACGCTGTTCGCGGTGCGTGAACGCCTTGCGGGCTCGTCCCAGCCCTACCACCGCAAGAGCCAGCGCAAATACGTAGTCGTCATGGCGGATTCCTTCCTCTCTGCCATTCGCCTTGCGTACGAACGCGCGGAGTTCCGAGAGCGTTGGGCCGTCATGGACCGATACGGCCATTTCGCGGAGGGCGGTGTCGAGTGCCGATATGAGGATCGGCCTGAAAACGGTGTTGGTGTCATAGCCCAATTCTTGCAGCAGAGCGGTCCTGCGGTCGGAGGGGTCGCGTTCCGCCGAATAGATTAAGTCGATTGGATACGTAAGTTCGAGTAAGTGGCCGATTACGGCTTTTCCCAGGGCTTTTTGCTCAGGTACGCAAAATGCGTGGTTAAAGTACACTCCGAGATAGTAAACGGCCTGCGCCCACGGTCGCGGCTCGAGCCGGTCATGCCAGACGGCGCACTGTTCGCCGGAATCGGCGTCCAAGACCTGGGCGCAGCAGTAATCGGGGTCGGAATGGCCGTCGCGGGCTGAGGGATCGATGCCTTCGGCATGATCGACGCCGATTACGTAGCGCCCGCCCTTGGCCGGTTGGCGGTAAATCGCGAGTTCGCCGCCGGGAGAGAGCAAAAACTGGACCTTTTTCTCCATTCCCACGGGAAAAAGCTCCAGACGGCCTCTGGCGGGCTCCTCGATGAGCGGCATGCGCGATAAAGCCTGAACATCGAAGATTTTTCTTCCGCTTCCCTGAAAAGCCTCCTGCGGATTCGCCGGATGTTCCTGGCGGAAGGACTCGATGTGACCTCTACAGTCGGTTTCTATCTTGCGCCTGCGCCATGCTAACTGATCAAGCGATAGATGGTATTGGTCGCGTTCGCTTTGTTCGTCTCTGGTTAGCGTGCGCTCGAATGCGCCGGAGTCCCTGTAGCCCAGATCTTCCGGCTTACAGCTATTTTCCGGGTGTTCGTGCCAAGCGAAGAAGCAGAAGCCCCAACCCGACTTACCGGACATGGCTAACTGGCATAAGTCGTAGAAATCGCCGCCTTCGCCGTTGGCGGTTGACTCCACAATTACTCCGCTTTCGGCGCTTTCGGGGACTCTCTGCATTAAGCCAGTCATCAGGGCACTAAGTGACCTATAAAACGCCGCTTCACTTAGCTGCGCCCAGTTATACGGCGCGGAGCGCCCGATATCGATGTTATTGGCTGTTCCAATCAAGATACTGCTGCCGTTCGACCACCTTATATTCTGTTCGGTATCCTTCTCCACGCGGGGTAGCTGCAACAGACCGGCGGCTGCGCCGGTTCCAATGGGATTCAGGGAATAACTTTTGATGTACTGATCATAGTAACTGAAGACTAAATCGGCATGCGCCTGGGTATCCGCGATGACTAAGGCACGCCTGCCGCCCCAGAACGGTATCCTTTTAAATATCTCGGTCGCGCAACTGCTGGACATCCAGACCTGGGAGGCCTTCAAGACCACCAATCTTACGGGTTTACCGGCCTCTTCCTGCCGTCTGATAGCCGCAGAGAGCTTGCGGCCCCCCGGAGAAGGCCGGTAAACCACCGAAACACCCTCTTTATTGCGGATCGTAAGGCGCGAGCAAAACGCCGCATGATCCTTATATATAGCGATGAGGGCGTTGAGGGCGTTGCGCGAGATAGGTTCGGCGGTCACGCCGCAGGAACAGGAGCCGGTGCGCCCCCGACAGGAATTGCCGCTTCCGGCAGGAACGTGATCTCACCGCCCACGGCCTCGCCCGTAATCACCGTCACATCGAGAGTCGCGGTAATCGTTTTGATGCCTTCGCCCATATCGGCGTCAGCGGTGGCATGCACCTGCGTCGATCCGACCGGTCCTGGCGCATACAAAGTCGCCGCCGTCGAATCCGCCTGATTCACCGTCACTTCCAGCATCAACGGATCAACGCTTTCCCAGCTTGTCTGTCCATCTACTTTCGCCGCCTGCCCGTTCTTGTCCACCCACTTGACCTGCAAGCTGGCGTGAGTCCCCGTCTGCATCGTTGCCGCCATGTTCTCTCCCGAAACTTTCCAGTTCTCAACCTGCCATGTAAAGCGCCCAACCGCATCGTCCCATGCCAGCGAATGCACGATCTCCAGCGGTCCCGCAAAACTGACTAAAATCGGCCCCAGCTACTTGCCCTTCCCCAGCACCTTGTTCGCTTTCGCGCGGATCTGCGCCGCTTCCGCCGGAGAGAGATTGCCCTTCTCCAACTGCTGCGTAGCACGTGCCTTCGCATTCGCAGCATGTGCTTTATCTTCAACGGGATAGGCCCTCTCGCCCGGCAACCCGAACTTCCCCGAAGGGATCTTGTTCCTTGCCGCACTCGTCAACTTCGCCATAAACACCTCCTTGCAAAATAATGGGGCGGCTCAAGTCGCACAACCAGCCGCCCCCAGCGTTCTCACCTTTCCCAGCGAACAGAGAACTACCGTGTGTGCCTCCTTATCGCCACCAGATGCAAAAAGGCTTAATCTGGAAGAGAAGATGCCCCAACCGATGCGCTATGCCAACCTCAACGCCGCCGTAGATCAGCTACAGCGCGATCTGGGATTCCTGCGCACCACCAAAAAGCTCTTGGAACGTGAAGGCCTCGACAGGCTGAAGCCGGAGATGTATCAACCCCTCAAACAGGCCATCGAACTGCTGGGCAACCGCGAAGAACTGAAACGCAGACTCAAAAAATTTCAGAGCCCTGACGGTTCGCTTACGATCACCTTCAGCCCCGAAGCACTGGCCTTGCTTCAAGAGAAAGAACGCACCGGCTAGGTTCCGTTAAACGCATGCTGCGAGGCGTTGATGATCGCATCCCCCTGCGGGTTCTGCGAACGCACATTGAGATAGATTTCCGGATCGCCGGGAACACGGAAAGCCATCCCCTTGAGCAAATCCAGAATCCTCTCCAGAGGAAAAAGACCGTCCAATGCCTGATCGATACATGCCAGACGCTGCGCGATCACCTCCAGCGCCTTCACCTGCCGCTCCAGCAACGCCGGATTCTGCAACTTCATCTCGTCCTTGAACTCATCCAATTCCACCGCATGATCGTCCAACCGGTTGGAGTCCTGCACATGCAACTGCCTCAGATACTCAATGCAATCCTTCACATCCCGGTGCGAATCCCCCAGCTTCGGCTTCGGCCTGCCCATCCTTAACATCGGGCCTCCGCAACTCGCACAATACAACCTCTCCATCACGCCTCCCACGTGCGAGCCGTCCGGAGGCAGGAGCTAGCTCCCGGCTCAGGCCATGACACCTGAACCCTGAACGGCCCGCACCCCTAAACATTACTACAAAGTGGCCCGCATACAGTCAGGCAGGGAATACCGCTGCCGCCCAGGTCATGACCCCAAGCGTTTAGCAGGCCACCACCCCTATCCTACAAAATCCTTCCTGAATATTCCCTGAAGCGTATCCTTATATAAACCCGTACTCCAGCAGCAGTAGACATGTACTTTCACACACAAATTACTTTTTCAGTTTTTTTTCTATATTTTTCTATGGGTTAGCGGAAAAGAGGCCGCGCGGCCCGATTCCCCCGAAAGGTGGTCATCTCACGCCTACCCGGCACCGGGTGGCGGTCTGGCGGTGGGGTGGCGGGGGGGCTTAACCACATGCGGATTAGCCACTTTTGAAAAGTGTAGGCGAAGAGCTTAGGAAGAGAAGGGGATGAGATAGGGAAATGACTGTAGAATCAACAAGATAAAAGTGGACATACTGCATGTTATGGGAAGTTGACGATGGTTATACGAGATCACGCAGCATCGCCAGCGCTTCGCCGTGCAACTGCGAAATCCGGCTCCCACACAAGCCCCAATCTCTCCCCAGCGCTTTCAGGCTCTTACCCTCTATGTAATGGCTAACAATGACCTTAGCGTGCCGTACAGGAAGCCGCTGGACAATCGCCCATATCTCGGAGTCCTTCGCTGCATCGACCGCTTCTTCCGGCTCTGGGACGCAAACAGCGTGGTTTTCCAACAACTTGGCGTGCTGCCGCTCCGCATATTTGCTGCGGCGCACGCTGTCTATGCAAGCTCCTCGAACGTAAGGATACGCAAAGGTACGGAACTTTCCACGGAGAGGGCTGTAAAGGGCTGCGCTGCGCACCAGAGCCAACTCTGCCGGACCTATCAGATCGTCCTGCGTCCACCACGAAGGCAATCCTTGGGCCACTTTCCCAGCGATGGCATGAGCCCAGCTTAAATGCTCTGAAATCAATGCGTTACGAGTCGTCAGAGTTTGGCCCTTCAATTGCCTTAACTTCAATGGTGCGACCGTCTTCGGTCGCATTGGCCGGTAAGCTGCGATAGAAGTCGAGGAGTTCATCCATCCCATTGAAGGTTCTGACGGTTGTAAGTGCATTGATTTCAACCTTATCCGCGTAAACCTTGGGTGCCTCGTGAGCAGCCTGCCATTTCAGCGCATCGATGAGCACACGAGCCGCATTTGCATCCAGTTTACCATCGCGTAAGTCCTTTGCTATCACATCTATCTGGTCATTTCGCCAGTCACCACGATCCTGTCTCGCACGCGCGTATTGGTCAGCGAAGGTCGGGCTGTTTCTGAGCCAGGAATAGACAGCTTCGCGGGAGGGCATGTTGGGGTTTTCGTCGCAGATTCTAGACAAGTTAGAGCCTAGGGCGACGAGGTGACAGATAGTGTTGGCGAGTTCGGGGGAGAAGTCATGGGAGGTTGAGCGTCTGGTGTAATTGCGGAGGCCATCAGTGCGTTTATTGGTTCCCATGAAGAAGAAAAGCTAAAGCTTTTCCCGCCCACCCGACCCGCATTTTAGATCAAAAACAAAAAAGCTTCAAGATGTTTGCGTCAATTGAGACAGTGGGATCTGAAATTGGGGATGGGAATAAAAAAGGCCCGCGTTTGAGGGCGGGCCTGGGAAGAGGTGGTGGTGGTGGGGAGATCAGAGGGGGAGGAGCGGCTGGAGTTTCCAGTCGGCTAGGCGGCGTTGCTGCCAGCGGATGTAGTCTTCGACCTGGGAGATTTCTTTGGCGACGGTGGCGGCGTATTTGGCGTTGAGGTTTTGGATGTAGTCGAGCAGGTTGGTGGAGGCGGTGTAATCGGCGTTGCGGCACTGGCTGTAGAAGTCGATGCGGTGAGTGCGGCCTGCGCGTTGGGGGTCCTGGTCGGGGTACTCGATATTGACGGTGTAGCCGTCGCCGCCGAGCCACTGGTGGATGGTGAGAGTGAGCGGGACCTTGCGCCACGTATACCCGTTCTTGTTGTGGAAGGTGGGGGGGAGGTAGACGTTGACCCAGGCTTCGGTAGTGCCTTCGGCGGGGCGTTCGAGGAGAGTGGCGCGGAAGGATTCGAGATCGGCCCGCTTCTCTTCGGCCCACTCGATAAAGCGCTCGATCAGATCCGTGTGAGTCTCGTAAGGGCGGTGTTCGCTTCCCTGGCAGACGCCGGAGAAAAAGCCCCATTTGGTGGTGTAGCCGTGCTTCGCAAGCACACCTCTGGGCAGCATTTGCACTCTGCCGCAGCATTGGCAGGAACCGCGATTGGTCGCGGCGCGTGTCATGGTTTTTGTCATACTCTCAGCGTAAACCACATGTGGATTAGATGCAACAGAGAAATTGCGGGAATTGCGGGAATTGCAGCCCTTGGGAAGTCCTTTCCCGCCACCAGCGCCTGCTTGGCGTTATCGCAAAACATTGAATATTTAACGATAACGCCTGCATGCGCCAGAAAACAAAGGGGTACTATCGGTACCAGAAAACTCGCGATAGACCACATGTGGTATCTTGATATCCCCTGAAAAACGCTGCGTCCTGCGGGCTCTGTGCGCCAATGGCGCGGTTTCGCGAGTTCCGGCGAAGGCAGCAAAAAAAAGGCCAGCCCGAAGGCTGGCCGGAGGGCTCACCGCAGCTTGTGACGCTGTTGAATTACGTATCTCATGTCTGTTACCTCTTGCCTGTCAGGTTCGTTTACTTTTGCTCCGTCTTGCACGTCATGGCTTCATTCACCCGGTTGATAGCTGCGGTAATGTCTTTCA
>Ga0126383_10000066_pt1 | contig 49379 bp, 43 predicted proteins | sample PanSoiMetPlot_35_FD_96882 | JGI IMG/M metagenome (GOLD analysis project Ga0126383, IMG submission 96882) | Tropical forest soil microbial communities from Panama - MetaG Plot_35 | ecosystem: Environmental > Terrestrial > Soil > Tropical forest > Bulk soil | place: Panama | collected 2016-02-17 | reverse complement strand
TTTTGCCCGATGCTGAAGCTAACGAAGAAAGCCGACTACGGACTCATGGCCATGAAGCATCTGGCGGAGCGTTGCGACAAGAGTTCATGCAGCGCTAAAGATGTGGCGGAAGCATATCGCATTCCGCAGGAAGCGCTGGCGAAGATTCTGCAACGATTGGTGAAGGCTGGACTGTTGCAGTCGCACCATGGCATCAACGGCGGGTATACGTTGGCGCGCGATCCCGGCACGATCTCGGCATTTGAAGTAATCCAGGCGATCGATGGTCCTCTCTTTATTACTTCGTGCGTTACGGTGCGGGGAGAGTGCGGCCAGAGCGATCGTTGCACGGTGCGGGAACCGCTCCGCAAGGTCAATGAGAGCATCGAACAGGTTCTGAAGAACATCAAGATCTCACAGATGAGAGAAGAGCCCGAGATCATTGAAGTAAAGACAGCAGAATTGGTGAAACTATCGTAGAACCGGCGACCGCTGGTTCCATGCAGGAGAAAAGGCAATTATGAGCACGGACGTAAAAACGGCGACCCCGAATACCTTGGAATCCACGCAGCGGCACGCTCCTGACGGTATCAAGCTGCCCATCTACATGGACAACCATGCGACAACGCCTATGGATCCGCGCGTGCTGGAAGAGATGTTGCCCTACTTCATGGAGAAGTTCGGCAACGCGGCCAGCCGCAACCATCCGTTTGGATGGGTGGCGGAAGAGGCGGTCGAATTGTCGCGAGAGCGCATCGCCAAGTTGATTGGGGCGACCGCGAAGGAAATCATCTTTACTTCTGGCGCAACCGAAAGCGACAACCTTGCGATCAAGGGGGTTGCCGAGATGTACCGCGAGAAGGGAAACCACATCATCACGGCCGTCACCGAGCACAAGGCGGTACTCGATACGTGCAAGCATCTTGAAAAGCTCGGATTCCGCGTGACCTATCTGCCGGTGCAGAAGGATGGGTTGGTCGATCTTGATGACCTGAAGCGCGCGATCGACGATAAGACGATCCTAGTCACGATTATGGCCGCCAACAATGAAATCGGCGTGCTCCAACCGTTGGCGGAGATCGGGAAGATCTGTCGGGAGCGCGGAGTGATTTTCCACTCGGATGCGGTGCAGGCCATTGGCAAAGTTCCAGTCGACGTGAACAAGATGAACGTTGATCTCGCGTCCATCACTGGCCACAAGCTCTATGGACCGAAAGGTGTGGGCGCGTTGTACGTACGCCGTAAAAACCCGCGCGTGCAACTGGTACCAATCATCGACGGCGGCGGTCACGAGCGCGGCATGCGGAGTGGAACGTTGAATGTTCCCGGCATCGTCGGGCTCGGGAAGGCATGTGCAATCGCAACGGAAGAAATGGCGACAGAATCCTGCAAGCTCGCAGGGTTACGCAATCGTCTGCGCGACAGCATCATGAGCCGATTGGACGAGGTTTATATCAACGGTTCGATGGAACACCGTCTTCCCGGCAACCTGAATATCAGCTTCGCGTACGTGGAAGGCGAGTCGCTGCTGATGGGAATCAACGACATCGCAGTTTCCAGCGGATCGGCGTGCACCTCTGCGACCTTAGAACCATCTTATGTATTGAAAGCGCTCGGCACGGGAGACGATCTGGCGCACAGCTCGATTCGCTTCGGCATCGGCCGATTTAACACGCAGGCTGAAGTGGACTATGTTGCGGATCGCGTGGTCGACACCGTGCAGCGGCTGCGCGAACTGTCGCCGCTCTACGAAATGGCGAAGGAAGGCATCGATTTGAAGACCGTCAAATGGGCAGGAGAAGCGCACTAAAAGTTTTTGGAGTTTGAGTCCAGCAAGGAGATTGAGGATGGCATACAGCGATAAGGTAATTGATCACTACAACAATCCGCGCAACGTGGGTTCGCTCGACAAGGCTAGCGCAGATGTGGGGACTGGCCTGGTAGGAGCTCCCGAGTGCGGCGACGTGATGAAGTTGCAAATCAAGGTGAACCCGGATACCAACGTCATTGAAGACGCGAAATTCAAGACGTTTGGTTGCGGTTCGGCCATTGCTTCTTCCTCACTGGCGACCGAGTGGGTGAAGGGCAAGACAGTCGATGAGGCCCTGGCGATCAAGAACACAGAGATCGTGAAGGAACTCGCGCTGCCGCCCGTGAAGATTCACTGCTCGGTGCTCGCGGAAGATGCAATCCGCGCAGCCATCGGTGACTGGAAGAAGAAGCAGGCAGCAGCGAAGCCGGTAGCAGCCGAAGCGAAGTAAATTTGCTGCCGCGAGCTTGGCTTGAGCTTGCTGGTTTGCGGCTCGGATAGAGGTTCGCAGCCAGAACCCCGCTGACTCTATGGAAGACACGCTAAAAGTCGTGACGCCCCCTGCTGCGGCAAAGGGCGTCCAGGTCACCGAAAAGGCGATCGCGAAAATCCGTTCTGCGCTGGAGAAGGAAGGCATTTCTCCCGAACAAGGCGGACTTCGTATCGGTGTACAGGGTGGTGGCTGCTCGGGCCTCAGCTACAACATCCGATTCGATACGCAGCCTCGCGAGCGCGACCGTGTGTTTCAGTTTGGGGATGTGCGCGTGTTTGTGGATCCCAAGTCTTTTATCTATTTGCACGGGATGATCCTTGATTACCAGGAAACCCTGATGCAACAGGGCTTCGTGTTCGTGAATCCGAACTCGACGAAGTCCTGCGGTTGCGGCAGTTCATTCTCGGCCTGATCGTGAGCGCGGCGACGGGTCCGCGCATCAAGCTGGAGGTTTCAGGGGCGGGCCGTGCGCCCGCCCCGAATTTTGTATGGCAGCTTCTGAATCCAAATCGTCATTGATCGTGCCCGGCGATGCGACCGCAAGTTGCTGGTCGTGCGGCACTATGCGCGAGATGCACTTCTGCAGCGCCTGCGGCAAGGTGCAACCCCCGGTTCCGGTCGACTACTTCACTTTCTTCGGATTTCCGCGCAAGCTGCATCTCGACACAACACAGTTGGAAAAAGAGTTCTATGCATTGAGCCGGAGACTGCATCCCGACGTGTTTGCGCAGGCCGGGCAGCAAGAACGAGAGTGGAGCCTGGAACAGAGCTCGCTTCTGAACGATGCCTATCGCACGTTAAAAGACTCGATCAAACGCACCCAATACCTGCTGAAACTCGAGGGCGTGGAACTCGAAGAACAATCGAAGAAAGCGACTGAACAAGCACGCCAAACCGGAGAGCTTAAGAAACAGGTAGTCCCGCCCGATCTGCTGGAAGAAGTCTTCGAGCTGAACATGCACCTGGAAGAATTGAAGGCGCAAAAAAAACTTGGCGAGGACGATCCCGCACTGTTGGAAGAGATCGGCAAAGCCAAGCTGTCGCTCGAAGAAAAGGACAGCGCGCTGTTCCGCGAACTTGAAGCGGACTGGAAGAAGTGGGATACGGCGGTCGACAGCGGAACGGACGAAGATCGGCGCAAGATTCGGGACAAGATGGTGGATGTCCTGAATCGCAAGAACTACATCCGGAATTTGCTACGCGAAGTGAACGAGGCAGTAGAAAGTATCTAGCACTTAGTAATTCGCAGTTGGCTTTGACAGAGCCGGATTGACGAAGTGCTAATTGCAGAGTGCTAAAGGCCGTATGCCATCCGATCACATTGTCGGCATCGATTTAGGCACCACGAACTCGCTTGTGGCGTTCATGCGGGGAGATGCGCCTGCGGTGGTCCCGGGCGAGGATGGGGTAAATCTCGTCCCTTCGGTGGTAGCGCTCGACGAGAGGAATCAGATCGTCATCGGAAATCCAGCTCGCAAGTACCTGATTGAAACTCCCGAGCGGGCCGTGTACTCAGTCAAGAGGTTGATGGGGCGGGGGATCGAAGACATCCAGGAAGAGTTGAAGCTGTTTCCGTTCCGACTCGCCGACGATCTGCAGGCGGGCGAGGTGTTGCGCATCAAGATCGGCGAGCGCACGTATACACCGCCGGAAATTTCGGCACACATCCTGCGCCAGCTCAGACGTAACGCCGAACGCTTCTTCGGCGGCCCCTTGACCAAGGCTGTCATCACGGTTCCTGCTTATTTCAACGATGCACAACGGCAGGCCACGAAGGATGCGGGCCGGATCGCCGGGCTCGACGTCCTCCGCCTGGTGAATGAGCCGACTGCCGCGTCGCTCGCATATGGGCTCGACAAGAAGAAGAACGGGATTATTGCTGTCTATGACCTGGGGGGCGGAACCTTCGATATCTCCATCCTCAAGCTTCACGATGGGATTTTCGAAGTAGTCGCTACCAACGGTGACACACACCTCGGCGGAGACGACATCGACAACCTGCTGATCGCAATAGCACTCGACGACATTCGTGGCGATCTCGGATTAGACGTTCGGCGCAACGGCGAAGCTGTAGCGCGTATTCGAAAGGCGGTCATCGAGGCAAAAATTGCGCTATCGTCGCAGGATTCGACCAGGCTCGATGTCGAACTTCCAGACGGCAAGCGTTATCGTCGCGAAATCACACGCCAGGCATTTGAACAGCTCATCCAGCCGGTAATCGATCGAACGGTTGGTCCTTGCAAGCAGGCTCTGAAAGACGCGAACCTCAACGCATCGCAGATCGATGAAGTGGTGCTTGTCGGCGGCTCAACGCGTATCCCGAAGGTGCGTCAGTTGGTGCTGGAGTTGTTTGGCCGCGTTCCACACACGGACTTGAATCCAGACGAAGTGGTGGCGTTGGGCGCGGCGGTGCAGGCCAATATTCTGGGTGGGGGATCGGCGGTCACGAAAGAGATGCTACTGCTTGACGTGACACCGCTCTCGCTCGGAATCGAAGTTGCGGGTGGCGTTACCGACAAAATTATCCTGCGCAATTCTACGATTCCCGCTTCGGCCATGCAGTACTACACAACACAAGTAGACGGACAGAAGAATGTCGCGATTCACGTACTACAGGGCGAGCGCGAACTGGCTCGCGACTGCCGTTCATTGGCCCGCTTCGACCTGAAAGGTATCCCGCCCATGACGGCCGGTATGCCGCGCATCGAAGTGAAGTTTCTTATCGACGCAAATGGAATTATGCAAGTGTCGGCGCGCGAGCAGCGTAGCGGACAGGAAGCACAAATCGAAGTGCAGCCGAGCTACGGACTCACCGATGAGCAGGTCGAAAACATGCTGCTCGAATCGTTCGACTATGCCGAGGAAGATTTCCGGCAGCGCCAGGTGATCGAAGCGAAGCGAGAGGCCGAGACGATTCTGGCCGCACTTTCGAAAGCGAAGAAGAATGATGCTTGGGCGCAATTGAGCGCGGAAGAACAGCGCAAGATCGATTCGCTCGAAAACGATCTGCGGCGAGTGCAGGAAGGCGACGATTATCAGGCGATCAGGAGCGCCATCGATGCGCTCAATCAGGGCACGATGCAACTCGCTGAACTCATGATGGACAGCGCTGTGGCTACCGCTCTCAAAGGCAAGACGATGGACGAAAGCGATCTGGGTGAAGGGCCGCAAGCTGGACATCCGGTGGCAAAAGCGGAATTCAAATAGCAGGTTTCGACGTTTCAAGGATGCAAGATGTGAGAGCAGTTACCGGCAAGTCGGATGAGCTCTCCTTGAAACTTTGAAACATTTTGAACCTTGAAATTAGGTTTGGAGAAATAATGTCTGACGAGAAAACACAAGGCGCAGGAGCCGCGATAGTGGAATCCCCCGGCGAGAACACGGTGGAAGTCACCTTTCTTCCCGAGGGCAAGACGGTCACGTTCGAGCACGGCAAGCTGCCATATAAAGATCACGGCAAGGAAGAATCCATTCTCGATGTGGCGCTCAATTTTGGAGTACACCTAGATCACGCATGCGGTGGAAACTGCGCCTGTACGACCTGCCATGTCTGGGTGAAGGAAGGCACAGAACTGATTTCAGAAATGGATGACGATGAAGCAGACCGTCTCGACATGGCCGCAGATCTACAGTTAAACTCTCGCCTCGGATGCCAGGCCGTGATTCAGAAGCCAGGGAAAGTGGTTGTCGAAATTCCTGCTTGGAATCGCAACTACGTTTCCGAAGGGCACTGAAAAAGCATCTGTTAGCAATTAGCCGTTCGCAATTGGCCGGCTTGATATGCCGCAAGTGGGAAGTCACTGCAAATGCTAAGTGCTAAATACAAATTGCCATTTTTTCGGAGATCTCATGCAAAAACAACTCAGCTGGGACGACTCGGAAGACATCGGAATCCTCTTGTCGGAAATTCATCCGGATGTTGACCCACTTGCAGTGCGGTTCACCGACCTTCACAAATATGTGATCGAGCTGCCCGATTTTAATGACGATCCGAAAAAATCGAACGAATCGAAGCTTGAAGCCATTCAGATGGCGTGGCACGCCGAGTTTCTCGATCGCACGCAGGGCTGAAGACGACTTGCGGTCACCCCTTCAATTGTTTTGTTGATTCACTGTCCTCTAACAAACAATTTACGGCCCGATGACATTCCGTAAGTGGCTGTCATTTAGCGTAATTGCAATGGCGGTGCAGAAAGCAATCCGTCTTTGGTAGATTTCGCCAACCGAAAGAGGCAGGGGGAAGAACCGAAAAACAATTCGGTTTCGCTTCTGCGGAGGGTGAGAAAACCAGGTTCTGCACAGCCGCTACAGTACGTGTCTCTCCTGGAAGGCACGGCGCGACACCGTGCCTTTTTTATTCTTACTGTGCGCCCGCCGCTCTTTCCTTGTAATACTTCTGCAAAACGTAAAACGCTTGCTTGCGTTGTCCATGGTTGGAGATAAGTCCCTTGCGGTTGTAGTAGTCCTGTATCCCGGGAATCGGACGCCGGGGCGAATGAAAATCCACCAGCACCCACGGCGATAGTCCGACAAAGTTTGGGATCTTCTGCACCATTTCCAATTGGCGCGTGAATAAATTCGCTTGGTACTCTTCGCTCCAGCGCGTCTGTGCGTCGCCATGGCGGCCCGCTGGAGCATCGGCACCAAACTCCGAAATGATCACTGGTTTGTCGTATGAAATCTTCCACCGCATTACGTCTGCATCTTCCGGACGCCTCACGTACCAGCCGATATATTCGTTCAAGCCCAGAACATCGAGCGATGCACCCAGCGGATCGTTCAGCGTCTCTTCATCCGGTCCAGTCTTTTCGGTGCGGTTCAAGGCCGACGTAATCAGCCGCGTGGGGTCCATCTTGCGGGCATCATCGGCGAGCTGTTTGATAAAGGCCGTTCTGTCCTGATCGATCGGCGTCTCGTTGGACATTGACCAGAGGATCACCGATGCGCGATTGCGATCCCGAGTGATCATGTCGCGGAGCTGAGCCTTGGCGTTCGCGAGAGTCGTGGCATTTTTCCAGTCGATATCCCAATAGACGGGAATTTCCGACCACACCAGCAATCCCATCCGATCTGCTAGCCGGATTTCATATTCGTTGTGTGGATAGTGCGCGAGCCGGATGAAGTTGCACCCCAACTCTTTCGCGTAGTCGAGTAAAACCTGGGCGTCGTCGGCATTGGTAGCGCGGCCCCCGCGTTTGGGCGATTCCTCGTGCAGCGAAATACCGCGCAGGAAAATCGGCTTGCCGTTCAGAAGAATCTTCTCGCCCCGCACCTGGATGGAGCGAAATCCGATCGAATCCTGCACGGTGTCGTCGCCCGTGCGGATAGTGACGTCGTACAGCTTTGGGTTTTCAGGCGACCACAACTCGAGTTTTGCGGGAAAATGAAATTCTGCACGACCGCGCGCATCAGTAGTCAGCTGCTTGTTTATATCCGCGCCGCGAATTTCAATAGAAACCATCTGCCCCTTAACGCTACCGCTAACTTGTACCCAGCCCGCAATCTCGTTTAGTGACTCCGGCGCAAGCTGGATGAAATAGTCCTGCACGAAAGCCTGTGGAACTTCGACCAGCATCACGTCCCGAGTGAGCCCGCCATAGTTCCACCAATCTGTCCGCATCGCGGGAACGGCATCTGGGCGGCGCATGTTGTTGACTTCGACGACCACGAAATTCTCGCCGGCGCGCAGATCGTTCGTGACTTCGAAGTCAAATGGCGTGAATCCGCCCTCGTGCTCGCCGAGTTTCTTTCCGTTCAGATAGACGCGCGTGAAATAGTTGGCTGCGCCGAAATAGAGATACTCCCGAGCATGGTCGGGTTTCTGATAGGAGAACGATCGCTCGTACCACAGCGGCCCTTCGTAGAAGAACAAGCTGTCGCGCTGGGTGTTCCAGTCTCCGGGGACCTTCAGGGTCGCAGAGCGCCCGAAGTCGTATTCGATCCGGTCGCTTTTGCCTTTGGGCTTGGCGTTCTCATAGTACCGCTCGCCGAGACCTGTCTCATACGGATCCACAATCGCGTGCCATGGCCCGTTGAGACTGGTGGTCTTGCGTCCAGGAATGTTGGTAATCAGGATGGCCGGCTGCGACAGGGCCGCGCACGCAACCGTGATCAGGAAGGCGAGAAGTACCGCAACTTTCTGAGTTCGCATGGATGTGGTGAGACGTGCGATCTGTGACGGCAATCGCTGAAACTTGTCCCGCGCTGCTAGCCGACCTGGGCGGGTTGCTGATCTTCGACGCTCGCCTCGCGCAGGAACTTCGCCGCCTCCTCAGGCGGAGTCGGGTTGATGTAGAAACCTGTGCCCCACTCGAATCCGGCGGTCTTGGTCAGCTTCGGCATGAACTCGATGTGCCAGTGGTAGTGCTCGTTGGTCGGATCCTGCACTGGCGAACTGTGAATGACCAGGTTGTAAGGTGGATTGTCGAGCACGCGGTCTGCTTTCATCAGCAGCAACTTCAGTGCTCGCGCCAGATTTTCGAACATCTGCGACGATGAATTCTCAAACGCCGACTCATGCCGCTTGGGAAGAATCCAGGTCTCAAATGGAAATCGCGGAGCGTATGGCGCGAGGGTCAGAAAATCCTCATTCTCGGCCACGACTCGAATACCACTATCAATTTCCTGGCGGATAATGTCACAGAAAACGCAGCGCTCTTTGTAGATGTAATACTGCTTTGCGCCCTGAAGCTCCTCCACCACATAGATTGGCAGAATCGGCAACGCGATCAGTTGTGAGTGCGCGTGCTCAAGGGAAGCCCCGGCGGCTTCGCCGTGATTCTTAAAAATCAGAATGTATTTGAAGCGCTTGTCCTTCTTCAGGTCGAGGATGCGGTCGCGGAAGGCCCACAGGACGTCCTCAATGCGCTTGGGGGGCAACGTCGCGAGACTGGCGTTGTGGTCCGGTGTCTCGACGATCACCTCATGTGCGCCGATGCCGTTCATCTTGTCGAACATGCCCTCAGCTTGGCGATTCAGGTTTCCTTCAATGCCGAGCGCGGGAAACTTGTTCGGAACGACCCGGATGGACCAGCCGGGAGAATCTTTGGGTGGAGTACTGCCGTTGCTGCTCGGACGATACGCCAGGATTTCCGGCGGCGTCTTGCTCTCATTACCGTAGCAGAAGGGACAGAATCCCCCCTTGATTTTCACCCCTTCGCGGACAAAATCGGTGGGCCGCTTCGCGCGGTCCGTCGAAATGATGACCCACCGCCCCACGATGGGGTCTTTTCTTAATTCAGGCACGAACTAAATCCTTTCAATACTGGATCGCAGAAAAACGATTTTACGACACGGAAAAGGCATTTTGAAACAGCTCGAACGAGGACCGGGCGGTTTGCGGCTCATAGTATACGGCCAACACGTCGAAACGCCACTGGCACAATTGTGGTAAATGACGAAGGAAATCATGAGCGATGCGGTTCAGATCCCGCTGCTTATCGAGATCGACGGCGGCTTCCGCTGGCATCACCGCTCGCGTGGTACGGCTCTTCACCTCGATAAAACATAGGACATCTTTGTCCCATCCAACAAGATCTATTTCGCTCCGATAGTGTGGCGAACGATAATTGCGGGCGATGATGACGTAGCCCCTCTACCGCAAGTAGAAGTACGCGTCCTCTTCGCCTTGGCGGCCTGTGCGGTGGTGTTCCGGAAGATTCGAAGGAAGCAGAGTGCGGTCGGCCACCCAATCGAGAGCGCGAAGCGTCGCCTGGACAAGAGATCCCGGCAGCATAGAGGGACTCACTCAGAACGACTCTAGCCGTCACGAGTGTTAGGCTGATGTGATTCTCGTCACGCCGATTTTGGTACGTTTCGCGGTTGCTCCGTCACGGCGTTTTCAAGTGTTAAATCGATCTTCGGCGCCGCCTTGAGCTTACCCTTCGTGTTCACCAGTACAACCCCCGCGAGCGCGATCGCACCGCCCGCAAGTGAAATGACCTTTGGGACCTCTCCTAGCCAGAGCCATGCAATTCCAATGGCAAGCACGGGAATTACGTACAGGAGAGTCGCCGTTCGCCCCGCGGCACCGTGCGACATGACGTAGGCCCAGGCTACGTAGGCGAGAGCTCCTGGAAAAATCCCCAGATAAATGACCGAGAGAGTTGCTGCAATAGGCGCGGTTCTCAGTGAATGAAAGAAACCGCCCCCGAAGGGGAACATGAATACTGTGCCAGACCAGATCGAGTAGGCAGTGAACTCAAGCGCGCTATAGCGACCGAGATAGTACTTCTGCAGGATCATGTAGACGGCAGAAGTGATGGCCGCCGCGAGTATCACCAGCGCTTCCGGCGACAGATGAATGCCTTCTCCCTCGCCACTGGCGATTAGAGCGACTCCAGCGAAACTCATCAGAACACCCATCCACCCGGCCGCGGTCAGTCGTTCGTGAAGCCAGAGCCGTGCCGCCAGAGCGGTCCAGATGGGGACGGATGCAATCAGCAGACTCGCCGAGCCCGCAGGCACCCGCGTTTCGCCATAATTCAGCGCAATGTTGTAGAACGTGATCCCAATAATTCCGGTCGCGACCAATCCAGGCAAATCACGCATCCGTGGACGACGAAAGTGCGCAATGCCCGCGTAGATCCCTAGCACGAGCGAGGCAACGAGAAATCGCAGGATAGCAAGGTGGGCAGGTGGGTATCCTCGCAAGCCGGCGCGAATTCCCGCAAAGGCCGAGGCCCACAGCAGCAGGGCCACGCCCAGCGCGAGTAGAGTACGGGATGTGAAGCGCGGCATTGAGTATCCCCACGGGGTGATCAGTTGTGATTGATGGATGAAATCGCGACCCGCGAAGTCGCAAATATCGCGATGTCGTTTCGACTTTTACGCAGACACAGAAATTTGCGTCTCTGTTTTAAAGCCGGACAACGGCGTCGCCTACGCGAATCGTGCCCTGCGTTAGAATTTGAGCCCGCAGCCCTCCACGATGGCGCAACCCCTTGATCACTTGTTTGCCGGTCACCTTCTGCAGATGCTCGCAAGGCTCACACAGTCGGATACCGCGTACGCGCACATCGCCGATCCGAAAATCGCGGCCGACCAAGTGATTCAGCGGGACATCGCGTGTGACGACATTGCGCCGCGCTTCGCCGGGCGCGAGTTCGACTCGATACTCGCGTTGCAACGCCTCGATCGCCTCCGCCTCAATCAGCGTGAGCTCGAAATCCGGCTCGGGCTTATAGAAGGTGCCCTGCTTCAGGGCATAACGATCGCCTTCCAGTCCGACTCCAGGGATTGCGGCCACCTGATCCAGGGCCCGCGTAGGCCCCACAGGACCGGAGGCGATGTGGATCGATTCGACTTTTCCGTTCCACATCGCGGCCTCCGAATTACACGCTCTTGGCGACGATAGAGATCGACTCTTCTAATGCGTCGATCGCCACATCAGCTTCGTCTTTGGCAACAATCAGCGGCGGCGCGATACGCAACGTGCTCGGTCCGCAGCCCAGGAACAGGACGCCACGTTCGAACGCCATCTCCACGATGCGGTCGCGTTCGGCGGCGCCGTACTCGCGCGTCTGCTGATCTTTCACGATCTCCACGCCAATCATCAGACCACGTCCGCGGACGTCGCCGACGATCTTGTGCTTGCGCGGCCAATCGGCCATCCGCTTCAACATGTGATTGCCGACCTCGGTCGCGTTCTGGAGCAGCCCTTCTTTCTCGATCACGTCGAGCGTGGCAAGCGCGGCCGCGATGCAGACCGGATTGCCGCCAAAGGTTGATGCGTGCGAACCCGGTACCCAGTCCATGATTTCAGCTTTACTGATCACGACGCCTAGGGGCATACCCGAAGCGATTCCCTTTGCACTGCACACGATGTCGGGCTGCACATTGCTGTGTTCGACTGCCCACCACTTGCCGGTACGGCCGACGCCGGACTGCACTTCGTCCACCACCAGCAGGATGCCATGCTTGTCGCAGATGCGGCGCAGTTCCTGCATGAAGACCGCGGCCGCGACCACATAACCGCCCTCGCCCTGGATTGGCTCGACGAAGATAGCGGCCACTTCTTCTGGGGCGAGCGTCGTCTTGAACAGCTTGTCTTCGATGAAACGTGCGCAGCCAAGCGCAAACTTCTCGGCATCCTGCGGACCGCCCTCACATCCGCGATACACATCGGGATAGCGAACGTGTGTCACACCCGGCAGGAGCGGCGCGAAACGGCGCTTCTGTTGCGGCTTGGAGGCGGTCAACGAGAGAGCACCCATGGTGCGACCATGGAACGCGCCGAAGAATGCAATTACGTTCTGACGCTTGGTGTGGTAGCGGGCCAGTTTCAGCGCGCACTCGATCGCTTCCGTGCCGGAGTTGCCGTAGTAAATGCGGTGGGGTCCATGCATGGGCGCGATCTTGGAGAGGCGCTCGGCAAGAGTCACCATATTTTCGTAATAAAAGTCGGTGCCCGACATGTGGATGAGTTCGCCCGCCTGCTTCTGAATGGCGGCAACCACGTCAGGATGGCAATGGCCGGTTGAGGTCACGGCGATGCCGGCAGAAAAATCGAAAAACTCGTTTCCGTCGATGTCTTCCACGACAATTCCGCGGCCGCGCTTGGCAACCATCGGATAGGAACGGGTATAAGAAGGCGAAATGTATTTCTCGTCGCCCGCGAGCACTCGCTTGGCGTTCGTGCCCGGCACAGCTGCCTTCAGCTTGGGACCTGCAATCAGAGTCTTGGTGGTCATGGAGATCTCCTGGATCGGTTCTCAAAAATCAGTTCTCGGTTCTTTGTGTTTAGCTCGAGGCTTGCAGCTCGGAGCACTCGGACCACGCGCAGCCTGCTCGGCTCAGGCATAATGGTGGTCGATTGAAGCAGGAATGAGGAGAAACGAGAAACTAGTCGCTTCCGAAAAGATTGGCGCGCACGTGCGAAGGGAGCACAGACAAGTAGCGGCGCGGGCAAGCGCGGCCCGAAATCCAGCACATCCGCAGACGCGAATTGGAAGCATTCAAACGCATGATTGCTGGTTAGATTATATATGGGTTTTCTGCGCGGCGGAACCCCCTAAAGTGACCGTTCTGTGATGGTTGCGCGCTTACTGAGGTACCCGGATCCGGCATTACCACCACGCTGGACTGGTCCTTCGAAAACAAAACGGTCGCTCAACAAAAAGTTCACGATCGAACAGGTAGCGATTGCCGCGAGGTTGCCAATCAGGTAGTGGAGGCCAAGTGCGCCCACCAGCAGCCTCATTAACACGAGGTTGACAACTAACGAGGCGACGCCATTGCTGATGTTGAACCTAGCGAATCGCGCCAGTGACTGCATGATTCCAGCACGGCCTCGGTCGGCCCAGGTGTATCGCTCGTGCCAGACATAATTGTGTAGGACGGCGGTCTCGACTGCGAGTGCGGTGGCAACGATGTAGCTCACATGCAGTCCGGATCGGAGGGCCGCCAGAACGGCCAACTGAACACCAATCCCGATACCGCCTACGAGGTTGAACTTGAGCCAGCGATAGAAAGTTCGCGTTTCCATCCCTTCAGCGCTCCTCCAACCTTTAACCGAGGACTCGAACCGGCAATTACTGAGAAACGGGACTGGAGACTGTCTATTCAATCCTCTCCTCGCGATAGAGGCGAGCGGTGTTCTTGGCAGTGAAGAAAACCAGCATTGCGATCATCCCGGCCAATCCGATTGCACCGCCGAGGTCGAACAGGCGGAATCTTCCCCCCATCACCCACTCCCAGCGGAAAAGCGCCAGGTTTCCCATCACCAGCAGAATGCGTAACTCGGTCGGGCCGAAGTGCCAAAACGACAAATGAAATTCGCCGAGCGTATGGGTCGCTAGATACGATTGGATGGAGAGCAGCAGGAAGGCAACCAGTAGGCCGATCGCGATCACCGGATGCATATAGCCCGAAAGAGCTAGGCCGCCCATCAGAGCCGTCGCTCCAATCGAATCAAGGATGTGGTCGACGTAGAAGCCGTAGCGCGGCCGTTGCCGCTGGCGTACCCGTGCCAGCGTGCCGTCGAGCGAGTCGCCGTACCAGTTGATGGCGAGGCAGGCAATCGCGGCCAACAGCCAGCGGCGGTCAAAGGCCGCGACAGCGTAGCATGCGCCGGTGGCGATCTGCCCGACGAATCCGAGGATCGTCAAATGATCAGAGTTGACCCAGGAAGGCATGCGCTCGGCCATCCAAACCAGAGCGCGCCTCTCGATTCGCGAGAGTAGGCTGCCTTGAATCCGTATTGCCTGCCGAAAACTGGCTCGCCGAAGTTCAGCCAGCGTCTTTGGGTTTGCCTGTTCCGCAAAGTCTGCCAGGAAAGTCGCCATGAGTGCCTCCGTACAGGGAGCACTTTCGGCCGACAAGACTGGTATGACAATGCAGTGCGGGTAAAGCGGGGCTCAATCACCATCACCTTTGTTATCAGTCAGATTGCGATGACAATCTAGCGCCAAACCCTTCGCCGAGCGAGGTTAGATCCTCAGTTGAGGGTGACTTTGCCGCTGGCGAGGTTATAGACCCCGGACTCTACCCTCACCTTTCCGTTCTTAACGGCGTCACGGATTACTGTCGAGGACGTGCGTAGCAACTCGCCCTGAACAGCGGCGTTCGCCGCGATTGCTTTGTCCACATCGCCCCCGGACTGTTCGACGCCACGCCGCAGATGCGGATATAACGCGCTGACCTGCCCCGGGACGGCATCCGCTTTCATCGCAGCTTTGACCGCCCCACAATTGCTATGACCCAGAACAAGGAGAACTTCGACTCCAAGCACGGCCACTGCGTACTCGAGGCTCGCAATAATTTCTGGAGTCACCAGGTTGCCAGCCACGCGGGTAACAAAGATCTGGCCGATTGTCTGGTCGAAAATCAATTCCACGGGCACGCGAGAATCGGCACACGCAAGCACCGCCGCAAAAGGCTCTTGTTTCTCTGCGGTGCGTTCCTTGAGAACGACCAGATCGTGCTCGATCGATGTCAACTGGTTAGCGGCGAAATTCTGATTGCCGGTGATCAGTTTCTGAAGAGCCGCATCAGGAGTCAGAGCGCTCTGGGCACTCATCTGCGGCGAAGCCATCAATCCAATTCCAGTTTGTGCAATGGCTCCAACAGCCACGCTCGATAAGGCGGTCTGAAGAAATCGTCTTCGGCGCGAGTCTGTTTGTCCGCCTGCAGTATTTGCCACGTTGACACCCACCTTTCTAGTCTCAAAAGAAATCGCGGAGTTTAGATCCGAGGTACTGTACTACACGAATTCCTCAATTGCGGCGGTCAACTGCTGTAATGCCCATCCAATCTGCTCAGTTGTGATCACTGCCGGCGGCGCGATCAGCATGTGGTCGCCGATAATTCCGTCAACACATCCCTGCATCGGATACACCAGCAATCCTCGGCGCAGGCATGCCTGGCCCACCTTCACGGCGAAATTGTTCTCCGGCGGAAACGGTGCCTTGGTCGTCTTGTCGGCCACGAACTCAATGGCCCACAGCAGACCTAGTCCCCGCACATCGCCAACCGAGTCGAGACCTCGCAACGTCTCAAGTTCAGACCTCAACGACGATGCGATGCTTCCCGTCTTGTTCGAATCTGCCGCCTGCACCAGCTTGTGTGACTGAATTCGCTGCAGGACAGCGCGCCCGGCAGCCACCGAGATCGGATGTGCATTATAGGTGAAACCGTGTGTGAAGGCACCCGATCCGTCGGCGATCGCATCGACCACCTTCTTTGTCGTGATCACAGCGCCAAGTGGTGCGTATCCGGACGAAAGCCCCTTGGCGGCGACAAGAATGTCGGGCTCTACCTGCCAGTGCTCGACGGCGAAGTTCCGCCCGGTCCTTCCCATGCCGGTCATGACTTCGTCGGCGATTAAAAGCACTCTGTGGCGGCGGCAAATCTCAGCAATGGAATTTAAATATCCCGGCGGAGGCGTGACAGCACCAAGCGTCGCCCCGCTCATGGGCTCAAACATGAATCCAGCAACCGCACCCTTTGCATCTTCAATGGCTTTTTCCAGTTCGGCTGCGTATTGCAGTCCGCAATCGGCGCAGCCGTCGGTGCAATCGAAATCGCAGCGATAACAATACGGCATCCCGATGTGCGCAAACTCGCGCACCATGGGCAGATACATCTCGCGTCGTTTCTTGTTGCCGGAAACAGCGAGCGCGCCGAGCGTCGATCCGTGATAGCTCTGGCTCCGGCTCAGCACCTGGTAACGGCTCGTCTGACCAATCTCGAGCTGGTATTGGCGCGCCAGCTTCAGAGCTGTCTCGATCGACTCCGATCCTCCGCACGTGAAAAAGACCGCGCCGCCCTCGTAGTTTTCGCCTGCAAATTCGATCATCTCCCGCGCAAACTCCTCAGCGATCGGTGTCATGAACTGGCTGGAGTGCACGAACTCAAGTTGGCGCGCCTGTTCCGTCATAGCGTCGGATATTTCGTGCACGCCATGGCCAATGAAATTCACTACGGCCGATCCCGAGAAATCGAGATAACGATTGCCATCGGCGTCCCACAAATAGACACCATCGCCGCGCACTGCCGACGGATAGTCTTTTCGGAAGGAGCGCCTCAGAATCGACGATTGAAGAGCCTGCCGCGTCAAAATTGATTCAGTCACACAGGGATTATCGATGGGGTGTAGGCAGGTGTCAAAGCTCCGACCCGCACTGCGCAGGGCTATCTCTGCTCGAGTGCTGCCCGATGACGCATGCTCCTGCGAGCGGCTCGTTCGCGCCAGTGTCGGAGCAGGTAGTACTCATTCACTGGACGATCATCGCGCAGCGCCGGGGCGGCTGAATCCTTTTGGATCAGTTCCGCGGGCGACATCTCGCGATTGAGTACGATGGCGAATTGTTCCTGCGGCGTGGCGGCAGGCCCCCACTCCATCAGATCAGCGGCGGCAGTGGCGGGAAGTCTCTCGGCCAGTTCTGCTGCGGACCGCTGCGGAATCGGAGACTCGCTGGCAAGAAAATGAATTCCCCACCCCTCGATTGAGCCGAACGCGCGAATATAGGGAAACGATTCGCTGAGGGCTCGAGTTACCGACGCCATTACAGCAGAATCTCCGTACGGCAACCATTGCTGCAAAATGCCGCCGGGCCGAAGATGACGCTTTGCCGTGGCGTAGAACTCTTTCGAGTAAAGCAGACTCGAGCCTGCCGCCTCGACCGGCGGAGGCGGATCGATTGTGATTACGTCGTACTGCTGCGTCGAGCGCTCCAAGTAGAAGCGTCCGTCATCGATTACTACGTGTGACAGCGGAGATGCCATAGCTGGCCCAGCCGTAGGATGAAAGAAGGTCACAACTTTGGGTACGCTGGGTACCAGTTCCACTGCGGTCGCATGAACTCCCCAGGAAATCATGGAGAGATGACTTGTTCCCATCCCAAAACAAATCACCAGACCGCTTTGCGGAGGCTGCTGAAGAAAAGCCATGGGCAGATGCACCATCATCTTTGTGATCGGGGTGAGACTGGTAATCCCCACTCCGTTTACGAGCAGCCGTTTGTTCGTGCGAGCTGAACCCGTGGCAACGATCGTCGCGGTGTTGTCGCGTTTTACCTCGCGCGGATGAAATTGGTCTTCAAAACCGTTGGCCGAAAAGGCAAGCGCAACCGATCCGATTGCGAATATCCAAGAGGCCAGAGCAAGGCGCGACCCAAGCGCGTGACGAACGGAACTCGCGGAGGGCCGGAACCTAAGCGCAACCGCAAACCACGGAACTGCGAAGCTGAACAGTGCCAATCGCTCTCCCGCGACCGGTAGCAGTACGAACCCTGAGAGCAATGGACCGAGGACGCAGCCGACGATATTGACGGCATAACCCTTGCCAGCGCGATCGGGATCTCCTTTGGAATAACGGTCGAGAATCGCGGGCGTGATGAATCCCACCAGCGCCGAAAAAGGCATGATCCCTAAAACCACCCGCAGCATCGATGCCAGCCTCACTCGCGGATCGGTATAGAAGAACCCGAGCAGGACTGACACGCCGAGAAGCACCCAGAGTGCCTGGCCCTCGAGCCCGCCGCGATTTCGTGCCCGTCGATACATCCATGAACCCAGATCCATCGCGACCAGATATGAGCCGAGAATAATCGCGAATGCGTAAACGACCGTGCTCAAAAATGGCGTATAGAGACGAACCCACACCACCTCCACGCCCATGCTGGTCAGGCCCGTACCGAACAGAAGCAAAAGCAGGGTTCGATCAGAGATACCGCTATCGTTGGAATTCGCCGCCACCATCTCCTTTTGAGTTGCCGCCACAGTCCTTTTTTCAAGGACAGTGCTGAGGGCGAACGCACAGACGGCGAGCAGCAGATTGAATGCGGCGGCAACGTACAAAGTTCGGTGGAATCCAAGGAGTTCAATCAAGAGCAACGGAAGGGTTGCACCCGCAGTGGCGCCAATAATGTTCGCGAGGTAGAGATAGCTGAACGTCCGCGATTCCTGTGCGTCGTGATATTGACGGATCGCCGCCATGGCGAACGGGAATGTCGCACCCATACAAACGCACCAGGGCACAAGCGTTAAGAGAATCCAGAAACCGGATGGCAAGTAATACAGTGAAGATAGCGACAAACCGTTGGTTCGCAGAAGCAATTCCCTGCCCCATGTCATCTGCAACGGCACGGCGACCGCTGATATCCCGATGAGCAGTTCCATCAGAGCGTAGCACCTGAGCGCTGAGAAGCCGCCCCGCTCGCCATACTTGCGAACGACCATGCCAGAGGCCCATGATCCCAACCCCAATCCAATCATGAATGCCGAAAGCACGACCGAAACCATCGGAGTGGTGACACCGAACTGCGCCATTGCAATTCGAAGCCAGACGATCTCGTAGAGGAGGCTGCAAAAGCCCGAAACTACAAAAAAAAAGAAGTACCACTGCATGAGCGTGGACTCTCCAACAATTATTGTCAGAAGTTCGGTGGGCACATTCGAACAGGAATTGCGAAAGAGTTCAACCCCTCGGGGCTCGGCTGCGTCTTCCTTCGTGTTTCTCTATATTCTCTGCGGTGAGGTCTTCCGATTGCCTTCCGCGATTCTGCTTCCGCGATAACTTCCCAGCCCACCGCACGGATGCGTTAATCTGCCAACGATGCGCTTGTTGCGCTTTTTCCGGCCCTCGCACCAGCACTCGGCTCTTTCGGCCACGATCCTGCTGATGTCGACGATCACGCTCTCGCGCGTGATCGGATATGTTCGCGAAGCGTACATCGCCTATGCATTCGGCGCCGGACAGCAGACCGACGCATACGTCGCCGCCTTCACGCTTCCCGACTGGCTGAACTACATCGTGGCAGGCGGTACCGCATCGATCACTTTCATTTCGATCTACACCAGGTTTCTCGCGGAGAAGCGCGAGCAGGACGCACAGAAGACTTTTTCCATCATCATCACGGTAATGACTACAGTTTTGGTCATCGGCACCATCATTGCGGAGATCCTGACCCCGCAGTTTGCCGGCTGGATGTTCCACGGCTTCAATCCCCAGCAGCTTGAGCTTTGCATCCATCTCACGCGCATCCTGCTGCCAGCCCAAATCTTCTTTTATGTCGGAGGAATCGTCTCAGCGGTCTTGCTTTCGCATCGGCTCTTTCTTTTTCCGGCGCTCGGACCGCTCCTGTACAACGTGTTCATCATCGGAGGCGGCCTACTCGCCGGCCGCCAAATGGGTATCGCCTCGCTGGCCTTCGGCGCGCTGCTCGGAAGCGTCGTGGGACCGTTCCTGATCAACGCGATCGGCGCGGCAAAAATCGGCACAAACTATCGCTTCTCGTTCGAAGTGCGGAACCCTGCTTTCCGAGAGTGGGTGCGCCTCTCGATTCCTCTGATGCTTGGAGTCTCGCTGGTCACCGCGGATGACTGGATTCTCCGCTATTTCGCGTCCAATGGAATTGGCGACATCGCACGTTTGAACTATGCCAAGCGGCTCTTCGCCGTGCCGATCGCAATTCTTGGGCAGGCGACCGGTCAGGCGTCCTTGCCTTTTTTTTCGCGGTTATGGGGAGAAAAGAAGTTTGACGAGTTTGCGGAAACGGTAAACGCCTCGGTTTACCGCATTACAGCCGCGTCGCTGCTGATCACGGGTTGGATGATGGCAATCGCGCTGCCTCTGATCGACCTAGTCTACCGGCGCGGGCATTTTACGTTTGCGGATTCGCGCTCGACCTCGGTCTACTTCTTCTGGTTCTCCCTGTCACTGGCGATGTGGTCCGCGCAGTCACTCTACGCGCGGGCCTTTTACGCTTCTGGCAATACGCTTACGCCTATGATCGCCACCACCATCATCACGGTAGCATCCATCCCGGTTTACAGGCTCATGTTTCACACGCTCTCGGTGACTGGTCTCGCCATTGCCTCCGACATCGGCATTACTGCCAATGCGATCGCCATCGCCGCACTTCTTCATCTACGTGGCATGGTTTCGTTCAGCGGAATGAATTGGAAGGAATTGGGGAAAGCAGCAGTAGTGGGCGCGGTGTCTGGCGCATTGAGCTACGAAGTAACACGCAACGTCGCACTCGATGGCAGCCGTCGCGGAGATCTGCTTTCCTTGGCACTCGGATCGCTGACCTGGGCCGCGGCCGTCGCAGCGGGGTTGTGGTTACTGCGTTCTGAGTTGCCGGGAGATCTGCGAAGAAGGAAGTCGTCCTCTGCGTCACCTCCACTAGCTGACAGCCACCAAAGCGCGGCGACGTAGATGAAAACAGAAAAGGCATCCTCAACAAATGAAGATGCCCTCTCTCACTTATTCGAGATCGACGCGCCGAACGTCAACGTCAGCCGCGAGAGCTCAGATGTCGCGCTTCTAAGCTCTGGCGGCGATCGCTGGTTCTGGAGCGCTCGCAGCTGCCTTGCTATCTTCGGGCTTCGACCCGGCCTTGCGGATGTCGATACCGCCCTTGAAGAAGGCGCCGTCTTCAATCGAGATGCGCGCCGCCACGACATCGCCGGTCAGCGACCCGTCACTGCGAATGTCCACACGATCGCTAGCAGTGAGATTGCCGCGTACTTTTCCGAGCACCACGATTTCGCGCGCATTGATATTGGCTGAGACAACGCCATTGCGGCCGACGGTGACTCGATTGCCGGAAAGATTGATAGAGCCTTCCACTCGGCCATCGATGTACAGGGATTCTGAGCCTGTTACTTCTCCCTTGATCACCAGCGATTTTCCGATCGTAGCCTGGTCCGAAGTGGTTGTTGCAACCGGACGCGGTGCAGCGGGTTCGCTCACGGCGGGCGCGGTCGGAGTAGACATGGTCGGACGCTCCGGCTCAGCAGGCCGGCCAGGAGTCGCAGGTTGATTGGTGGGCTTCCACATTGTGCTCGAAATCCTTTCCTATTTAGGAATTCAGGACCAAGGCCGCATTTCGGTGGCCAAACCGAATTGTACGCCCGTCTTAGAGTGATGTCGCTGTGGAAATCCGCATTTTAATAGGGTTTTTGTTGATTCCTGATGTATCTCCCCGGATTTTTTTGCACGCGACTCAGACGACTAAGCGCAAGACCGTCGTGTAACCGATTCCCAGCCCTGCGGTAATTCTTCTATCAGGATAGGATGTTTTCATAAGCATTCCTACACACGTAAGTGCATACCTGAGGGGGAGACTATGAGTACCATGCTGACCACTTTCGGCCGGCCTCAAAGCGGAGAATACGATCCTTATTATGGCCGCTACATCACGCTGGTGAATTCCGACGATATCGTTACACTCCTCGACAGTCAGGCATCCGATACCATCGCGCTGTTGAACTCACATCCGGCTAAAGCGGAGTATCACTATGCACCCGGCAAGTGGACCGTGAAAGAGATGCTTGGCCATCTCAACGACACCGAACGCATCATGACCTACCGGGCGCTGCGAATTTCTCGCGGCGACAAGACGCCACTCGCCGGCTTCGAGCAGGATGACTACGTTCGCGGAGGAAATTTCTCCCAGCGCGCGCTCGACGATCTGGTCGCCGAATTCGGCAACGTACGCAAGGCAACTGTTTCCTTCTTCCGCCACCTTGACGCGGAAGCTGCGACACGCCGCGGCACTGCGAACAACGTGGAGATCACGCCGCGCGCGCTTGCCTTCATCATCGCCGGACACGAACTGCATCACCGCAAGATTTTGCAGGAAAAGTATTTCAAGTAGTTTCTTCGTTTCTGGTTTCTTGCCTTCAGTTTCTGCATGGGAGTTCAATATCCGCGCGACAAGCAACAAGAAACGAGCAACCAGTAACTGAATCCATGCTGCCCGATTCCGCCATCCTTAAGCATATTGCGCGCCAACCGAAGAAGACGGCTGGGTACAAGCAACTACTACGCGAGCTTGGTATCAAGGGCGAAGGGCGCCGCGAACTCGCCGAACGGTTGCTGGCTCTCGTCAAGAAAGGCGAACTCTATCAGGTTGACTCCGACCGATTCGCAATTCCAAAAACTCCTTCCAATCGAAACCTGCTCATCGGTCGACTCAGTATGCATCGCGACGGTTTCGGATTTGTCATTCCTGAGATGCGGTCTCTCGATGCGGCAGTCAAGGCAAAACTGGCGGGAGACGTTTTCATCCCGCCTCCAGCTGTTGGTTCGGCGATGCACGGTGATCGCGTGATGGTCGAGGTCACGGCTTTCCGGCTTGACGGCCGCGCCGAGGGCCGCATTATTCGTTCAATCTCGCGCGCCCATCCCACGGTCGTTGGGATTTTTCAGTACGGACATCGGCACAATACCGTGCGCCCAATTGACCAGAAGGTCGCGCAGGAGGTCGTCATCCCTCCAGGGATGGAGTACCCGGAGAAGGAAGCATCGCCTGCTAACCAAAAATCCCGTGATCGCGTAATCGGCGATCAGGCAGCCCGTCACACCGACTGGCAAGACCTCGATGGAGTGGTGGTCGACGTCGAGATCACCGATTGGCCTTCATCCACGCAGAATCCGCGCGGTCGCGTGATCGAAATTCTCGGCGAAGAAGATGATTTCGGCGTCGATGTCGAGATCATGATCCGGAAGTTCCACCTGCCCCACCGATTTCCACCTGCCGTAATCGAAGAGGCGCAGGCGATCTCGACATCAATTCCCTCCCGCGAACTGCGTCATCGCCGCGACTATCGCCAACTGCCGATCGTCACCATCGACGGCGAAACGGCGCGGGACTTCGACGACGCTGTGCACGCACGCCTGCTTGAAAATGGAAACTACGAATTGCAGGTCCATATTGCCGACGTTGCGCAATACGTGACTGCCAATTCTCCGCTCGATCAGGAAGCGCGGTTGCGCGGAACGAGTGTGTATTTTCCCGACCGTGCCGTGCCAATGCTACCGCTCGAGCTTTCGACTGACATTTGCAGCCTCCGCCCACAAGTGGATCGCTTGGTCCTCTCCTGCACGATGGAAATCGACCATCAGGGCGAGGTACTGAGGTACGAGATCAACGAAGGCGTGATTCGCTCCGCCGAGCGCATGACCTATACAGCAGTGAACGCAGTGCTCGAAGGCGATCCCGCCACACGCAAGCGATATGCACCGCTTGTCGAAAGCTTCGAGCGCATGCGGGATCTGGCGATGATCCTCAACCGCAAACGGGAGCGACGCGGCTCGATCGATTTCGATCTTCCGGAGCCGGTGATCGAGTTCGACGAATTCGGACTGATGAAGAGCATTGCGCGATCCGAACGCAATATCGCTCATCGTCTGATCGAGGAGTTCATGCTCTCGGCCAATGAGAGCGTCGCGCACTACCTGGAAAACAAGCGCATCGGTTCTCTATACCGAATTCACGAGAAGCCGGACGCCAAGCGCGTCTATGACTTTGAGGTGCTTGCGTCGACCTTCGGATATTCATTGGGCGTCGGAGCGCTACCGATTCATCGCGTGCAACTAAAGGGCGACAGGCGCGCCGCTCACGGCACAGGGAAGCGCGTGCACGAGATTGAGGTGCCAAAAGAAGTTCACATTACTCCCCGCATGTATCAGAAACTGACGGCGAAGATCGCCGGCAAGCCCGAGGAAAGAATTTTGAGCTACCTGATGCTGCGTTCGCTAAAACAGGCCCGCTATTCCGAAGAAAATCTAGGCCACTTTGCACTGGCAGCTCCCGCCTACGCGCACTTTACATCTCCGATCCGGCGATATCCGGACCTGATCGTGCATCGCATTCTTAAGGACGTGCTGCAAGGGTCAGCAGAAACGATGGACGGCGAGGTTCCGGTCGGAGTGTCGACGACAGAAACAGCAGTTCGGGGAGGGGAAGACCTCACTCGCTCCGATCGCCGCTCTAAGAAGAGCGTGGCTTCCGCCGCCGTATCGCCATGGTCGAAACGCCGCGAGCGAAGTGATTTTCACGATGACCTCACTCCCCTTGGCGGTCCAATCTCGATCGAGGAGCTTCACGAAATTGCTGATGAATCGAGCCAGTCTGAGCGCCGTGCCGACGAGGCCGAGCGCGAACTGATGGAATGGAAAAAAGCGAAATTCATGGAGGGCCGCATCGGAGAAGATTTTGACGGCCTGATCATCAGCGTGACCAAGTTTGGTTTCTTCGTCGAGTTAACGGATCTCTTTGTGGAGGGCCTTGTTCCGTTGAATACGCTCGACAACGATCATTACGTCTACCACGAAAATACGCGCCAGATCATCGGTCAGCGGTGGCGCAAGACCTACAGCCTAGGCAATCGAGTGCGTGTTCTGGTGGATCGCGTTGATCCGGTGGAAAAGAAGATTCAGTTCGCGCTGTGCGAGGAGCCGGCTCGATCGACTACGCTCCGACGACGATAGAAGAAAACTGTTCGCTCGCAAGCGGCTGCGATTACCTGTGCGGATCAAACTCGAGCTGCACGAGGACTTTTTCCCGGTTCGGCGAGGGTGCGTACTTCCACTGCTTGATGGCCTTCATCGCGGACTGGCCAAGGATCGGACTTCCTCCGATCAACTGCGTGCTCTCGACCGCACCCTTCGCGGAAACCACAGCTTCCACCCGCACGATCCCACCAATGTAAAGTCGCTTGAGAGTCTCTGGATACTCGGGCTCTACGCGGCTGACAATCTTGCGCTCGACAGCGCTTGCACCCTGATCGTTGGTTTGCGCAGCGAGATGTCTTGTGGCGATGAAAGGACACAGAACCGAGAGAACGGCCAACAGAAAGAGGCCTCGTCCTGCGCGCAAACGGCTGCTAGTGATTCGACGATTCGACATGACTCGCATGACCTCTTCGTCAGTTTTCATGGCAGATCTACCGCCAACTGGTAGACCTCTTGCGTACTACGGTCGCGAACAAAGATCCACGATCCATCGGGCGTGCTACCGGTCCATAGACCGAACGCTCCCGGGTATCGATCAATTCCTTCCAGCTTTAAAACGCGTTCCGCGCGATTTTCACCGATCTTCACACGGCGAATTGACTCTTCATCCGTTACGAGATCGTCGAAGTAGAGCGACTTGCTGTCAGCTGCCCATGAGGGATAGCTGACTGCCCCGGCGGGCTCTTCCAGCCAAGTGACCCATTTCTTGGTTTGATAGTCGAACAGCATCACCTTTGTGTAGTCGGTGGAAAGCGCTGCGATATATCTGCCGTTTGGTGACCACCGCGGGCTGAACAATCCCTGTGACCCAGGAACCGTCTCGACTTGGTGGGTTTTAAGATTCACGGCCTTGATATCGATTCCCTCCGCGTCATGCAAGTAGCCGAACATAATACGCGTGCCGTCGGAGGACCAATTCGCGTCAATCTGGCTGCGGCTCTCTTTCAGAACGTCATCAGGAGCACCGCCGATTCTCGCGATAACGGAAATCTTCGAGGGCTTGCCGGGAAACATACTGACGTATGCGATGTGCATCCCGTCATTTGACCAATGAGGCAGCGCTGCACGTTCGGGAGCGGAGGTGAGTTGCATGCGGTCGCTGCCATCAGCACGGCAGCGCCACAGCATCGCATCCGGAACCGATACATAGGTGACCCAGTTTCCGTCAGGCGAATAGTCCAGATCGGTGGCGGAGACCGACGATAGAAGCGGAACGAAGCTCTTGGCGGCGGCGTCGTATTTTACGGCTTCGCCGGCCGGCTTCACTCCAATCGCCCAAATGGTCTTGTTGTCCCGCGCCGGAGACGCATTCCCGAATGACATAGGACCATTCGTCAACTGCATGGGCTTGCCGATCAGACCGGAATCGAGGAGGGCCCACAATGTGGTGACAGTAGCGGGCGCGGTCTGCGTGACCTGAAAAATGTAGTAGCGGCCATCGGCTGTCCAGCTACCGCAACAGGCGCTCGAACCGCCCTTCCACTCGTCAAGCAGCGCATGCGCATGGGAACCGTCAACGTCGACCTCCCAGATCGAAGTCACATTTTGCTCGACGCTCCCAACCGTGAAGCGAATCCGTTTTCCATCGGGAGAAAAACGCGGCGCAAAGACCGATCCGTTCGCCGCGAAAATCTCGCGTGCAGAGGAACCATTGCCATTCGCGATGTACAGCTTCGATCCCTTGCCGAAGACCAACAGCTTGCCATCCGCGGACCAACTGGCATCACGCCCGGTGATATCGCCAAGACGTTGCGGAGAACCCGCATTGACAGGCAAGGTCCAAAATTCGTTGTCGGCTCCCTTCAGCGGCGTAACCAGCAGCTTCGAACGGTCTGGAGAGATGTCGACCGCCTGCACGTTGGAAAAGGCGTTCGAAATCACCGAGCGGCTGGCACCAGGCAACGAGACTTTCGCGACCACGTGCCGCGATGGCCATTCCGTTACGTAGAGGTTCGAGCCATCCGACAGGATGTTGGTCTTGCTCACGCCATCCCGGGTAACTTGTGTGACCGACGTGACTGACGGTCGACTCGCGGCCGCTTCTTTGGGATGATCCGCGCAAAAGGCCGCAACGGTCGCGATAAGGGAGAGGGTGCCGAGTTTAAGAATGCATGGGGCAGCAGCCCCTTTGCCCACACTGAACATGCGCGGATGCTAACGCAGTACGACGGTCGGTAATCGAGAAATCACACACATTTCGTTACGGCCGTAATGGCAGTGATGAAGGATTCATCAAGCAAAAGTCCTGCCTGTGCTATCGCCGATCGGAATTTCCCACCCAATAGCTTGTTCGGAATAGCAGTGTTTGATTCCCAGGCGGATGCTTGAGGCGGACTTGAATCCGGTGGAGGCCTGGATGGGGATCTTTTGGTTCGAAGCTTAAGAGGTACCGGCGGCGGAGGTGATTGGCGAAGCTCGCGATATTGCTTTCAAATCCAGATCGAGCGACAAACAGCTCATATTCTCCGCCGGTCATTGCAGCGAGTGTCTTCGCAGCATTGGTGCGCATACCTTGCCGGATAGCCGCCAGCTTTTCGAGGATGTCGACGCCCGTTCCCCACTCATCTTTGTTGCTGCCGCGTGCCGTATCGAGCTGCTGAGAGATGTAGGGCGAGAATGGCAAAGCATAGACCAGCGTGTTGGTGAGTCCGATCCAGCGCACAGCATCGTCGATTTTGTAAAAGTGACTGCCATGATCGCGCGTTTCGCTGACCAGTAGCAGCACGCGCGGACGCCCTTCCGGGCGTTTGGCCAAGAGTTTGGCCGAGTACGTCACCGCGTCAATGATCGCGGCGCCATGATCGCCGGATTGCAGGTTTTTCAGATCCGATTCGATGAGCTGCGAGTCGTTGGTGAAATCGCGCACAAGGTTGAGCTTGCTATCGAACAGCAATAAGGCAGCTTCGTTGTTTTCTCCAGTCAGAACCGGATCGAGCATCGATGCCAGGCCCGCCATCCTCCCAAACTCGCGGTTGGCGCGACGTCCGGATTGAACAGCGATCATCAGCGAAATCGGTTGGGGTTCGTCCTGTTCGTCCAGATGAACAGGCTGCTCTACGCCATCATCTTGAATGATGAAATCTTGCGCATGCAGTCCATACACCGCGTTACCATCGGCATCTCTCACCAGGGTCGGCACAGGCACGAGATTGTCATGCGAACTGAATACCGGCTCCTGTTGTGCCGCGGCAATGGTCGCGAACAGCAATAAAAATAGTAGGCAAGCAATCCTCATCGCCATGTTAATGAGATGCACGAGCATCTCCCGAAGGAGAGTTGTTCACTCGACCTGCTAAAATCCCATTTTCCTATTCTTGGCGCCTGCCTGGGAACCAACAACCATGTCCAGCAATTCCATGCCTACGCCGCGCACTCGCGTCGTGCGCGAACCGCATCGTGGTGTCTATGACCGCGAGACAGTAAATAAGATTCTCGACGAAGCGTTTCTATGTCACATCGGGTTCGTGGTTGACGGCCAGCCTTTTGTCATCCCAACCTCTTACGGACGCGACGGAGATGTTCTGTACATTCATGGCTCAGCGGCGAGCCGTATGCTACGCAATCTCGACAAGGGCATTCCCGCGTGCATCACAGTCACGCTGCTCGACGGTTTAGTGCTAGCGCGTTCTGTCTTCAATCACTCGATGAATTACCGGTCGGTGGTGGTTCTCGGCACGTTGAGTTTGGTCAGCGATCCCGCTGAAAAAATAGCAGCGCTACGTGCGTTGAGCGAGCACATCCTTCCTCATCGCTGGGACGATGTCCGCCAGCCAAACGAGAAAGAACTGAAGGCAACTTCTGTGCTTCGCATGCCGATCGACGAATTTTCGGCCAAGATGCGTACCGGGCCGCCGATTGACGATGAAGAAGACTATGACTTCCCAACCTGGGCAGGTGTCATTCCGCTCGAAATCAAGCTCGGAGCGCCGCTGGCGGACGAGCGATGCGATCGAGAGTTTCCGGAGTACCTGAAGAACTATTCGCGCAAGAAGTGAGAATGCGTTGCATGCGGTGATAGGGACGCAACTTGCGGCATCTCCACACCGGAAATGCTCAATTCGGAATCAGCAGCAGCTTTCCCGTCGTTTTCCGCCCTTGCAGGTCGCGGTGTGCCTGCTGCGCCTGCGCCAATGGATAGATGTGCTCGATCCGTAGTTTGAGCTTGCCCGCACGAATCATTGCGAAGACCGCGCCGGCACGCTGCTGCAACTCGTCGGGAGTGAGAATGTAGTGGTTGAGCGATGGCCGAGTTAGAAACAACGATCCCTTTTGCGTCAGGACAGTCGGATCAATCGCGGGCGCTGGACCACTTGATCCGCCGAACAAAACCATCATGCCGCGAGGACGCAGCAGGTTGAGCCCCTTCTCAAATGTATCCTTGCCCACCGAGTCATAGATCACATCCACGCCCTTCCCGTCGGTCAGGCGTTTGGTCTCACCTTCGAAATCCGTCGTCGTATAAAAGATGATTTCATCTGCACCGGCCTCACGCGCCAGTTTGGCCTTTTCTTCGGTCGAAACCGTACCGATAACCCGGGCGCCGAGGTTGTGGGCCATCTGGACCAGAAGCAAGCCGACTCCACCTGCAGCCGCATGAATCAGCGTGGTGTCGCCCTTTTTCAGCGGATAGGTGTCATGGGAGAGATATTGAGCCGTAAGTCCTTGCAGCATGATTGCCGCCGCTTCGCGGTCGGTGACACCGTCCGGAATCTTCACCAGGCGATCGGCCGGCACCGCCGCATACTCTGCATAACTGCCAAGGACCGACGTGTAGGCGACGCGGTCTCCGACTTTCAGGCCGCGCACCTCGCCACTCACGGCTGAAACTGTTCCTGCGCCCTCCTGGCCCAGCACGAATGGCAATGGCACTTTGTAGCGGCCTTCGCGGTTGTAGACATCGATGAAATTAACTCCTGCAGCCGCGATCTTGACTACTGCCTCATTGGCTTTTGGCTGTGGCACAGGCAGATCGACCAGTTCGATTGCCTCGAAAGAGCCGGGCCGTTTGACGTGAATGGCTTTCATAGTGTCCTTTGATGAACCTCGATGTATCAAGATTCGCCATTCTAAAACCGAACTGCCGGGTGAATCTCGTCTTGGAAGATGTTAAGGATAAAGTAAAATGAAGGTATCTCTGAAACATGGCCGCTGGCGCGCCAGAAGCTGCTTGCGGCTCCATTTGCCGCTGGAGTAATATCCGCGACTGGTTCCGGAAGTAATCCTTTTTTGGGTCCGGACGTGGAATTGACCCAACGAATTTTGCGATAGTACCATCTCAGCACTCAGAACAAAATCCTCCAGGCCCGGAGCTGTTGTCGCCAAGTTTTTGAAAACTATGGGGCTTCCTAAGTACCAATCTCTGGTAATGGCAGTTTGTGCAGTATTGGCCGGGGTTTCATGCCAGAGCGTGCAGAAGCAGTCGTTTATGCCAGCTGCTCGAGCACAGGCACCAGCCATCACGGCAGTCAGCAATCCGCCCGAAACCGCCTCCCAGAAGAATGTCGCCGCGGCTGAGCCGCAAACAGCGGCTCCGGTTCCACAAGCGTTGCAGGCCGATCCTGTGGGCGAGTTAATCGCCAAGGTTGAAAAGCAATACCAAGCGGGGCAAGACAATTATCGGGCGGGCCATCTGGAAGCTGCGAAGCAGGATTTCGACTCCGCCTTCAACCTGCTGTTCGGTGGTGGATTTGATATCCATTCTGACAGTCGCCTGGAAAAAGAACTCGACCGCATTTTGGACGGCATTAACAGCCTGGAACTGCTCGCACTTCAACAGGGCGACGGTTTTACTGAACAAAAGTCAGAGCCGGCTCCGATCGATGAAGCGAACGAAGTCACGCCAGCCGTCGATCCGAACGTAAAAGCCAAGGCAGAAGCGGAGATCAAGTCGACACACTCCGACCTTCCGCTCATGATGACCGACCAGGTTGCCGGCTATATCAATTTCTTCTCAAATCGCGGACGCGGCACCCTTGAACGCGCCCTGGTGCGTTCAGGCCGCTACGAAACGATGATCCATCGCATCCTGCGGGAAGAGGGCGTTCCTCAGGATCTTATTTATCTGGCGCAGGCAGAGTCCGGGTTCCATCCACTGGCCGTTTCGCGCGCTGGTGCTCGCGGCATGTGGCAGTTCATGGGAAGCCGCGCAAAAGGATACGGACTCGAGCGCAGCTGGTGGGTCGATGACCGCCAGGATCCGGAAAAAGCTACCCGAGCCGCTGCCCGCCATCTGAAAGATCTCTATGCGCAGTTCGGCGACTGGTACCTGGCCATGGCCGCTTACAACTCCGGCCCGGGGACTGTACAGAGTGCCGTCAAGCGCACCGGATATGCCGACTTCTGGGAACTGTACCGCCGCAATGTGCTGCCCAAAGAGACGCGCAATTACGTGCCGATCATCGTGGCCGTCACCATCATGGCCAAGAATCCTGGGCAGTACGGCCTGGAAGACGTAGAGCGTGAGAAGCCAATCGCGTTTGATACGGTGAGGATTACCTACCCGATCGATCTGCGCCTGGTCTCCGAATGCGTCGACGCCTCAGTGGCCGACCTTCAGGATCTGAACCCGAGCCTGCTGCGCATGACGACGCCCAAGGATCGCGAGTTCGATCTCCACATTCCAGCCGGGAGCCGCGAGAGGTTCGAGACGGCTGTCGCCTCCATTCCGCCTGACATGCGCGTCTGGTGGCGCTATCACAAAGTGCAACCCGGCGAATCGTTGGCGGCCGTTGCGAAAACCTATCACACGACACCGAAGGCCATTGCCGAAGCCAACAATCTCGAAGATGGGCCTCTCCAGGAAGATTCAAAGCTAATCATTCCGATCGCCCCCGGCAAGTACAGCGAGTCCTCGACTTATACGCGACGCATTACGCGCTACCGGGTCCGCAAGGGAGATACGGTTCAGACCGTGGCTGAGAATTTTGGCGTTCCACCCAACATGGTGCGCAGCTGGAATCACCTGAAAGGCGATAGCGTCGCCGGTCGCAAAGTTCTCTACTTGCATCTGCCCGTGAGCCCAGGAACACCGGGCGCACAGACGGTGACTTCGCGAAGCTCCAAGTCACACAAGGGTAAGGGGACACAGGTGGCCGCGAAAGGAGCCGTGGTTCACCACAAGGTGAAGAGCGGCGAAACGTTGTACTCAATTGCCAGCTCCTACAACACGACCGTTTCAGCACTGCAGCGCGATAACCGCAACATCGCGACACTGCGCCCCGGAATGATTCTGATTGTGCGCGGCGCGCACTGATTTCTTCCAGCCATCGGTTCTCATCCCATCAACATGCCGCCATTCACATTCAACACGTGGCCGGTGATGTAGGCCGCCTCATCCGAAGCGAAGAACGAAACGGCATTGGCGACGTCCTCGGGTGAACCCACCTTTCCGAGCGGAATCATCTTCAGCGCTGTCTGCTTCAGTTCTTCATTGAGCCCGGCTGTCATGCCCGTCTCGATAAAACCCGGCGCGACCGCGTTCACAGTGATGTTCCGCGACGCCACTTCGCGAGCCATTGCCATCGTCAGCCCGATCAGTCCAGCTTTCGAAGCCGCATAGTTGGCCTGTCCGATCTGTCCCATCTGTCCGAAGATGCTGGTGATGTTGATGATCCGCCCCCAGCGCTGTTTCAGCATCGACCCAATCACCTGCTGGATTACTAGGTAGGCCGATGTCAGGTTGGTCTGGATCACAGCATCCCAGTCAGCGCGTTTCATGCGCATGACCAATTGATCGCGCGTGATGCCGGCATTGTTCACGAGGATGTCGATTTTGCCGAAGTGCGCGATCGCTGCTTTGGCGCCAGACTTTATCTGTTCCTCGTCGCCGACATCGATGACAAATGCAGCCGCTTTTCCTCCGCTCGACGTGATTTGTTGCGCTAACTCGTCAAGTTTCTGCTGATTGCGCGCTGCCAGCGCTACTGCCGCTCCGTGCCGGGACAGATTCAGCGCGCAGGCATGTCCAATGCCCTGCGAAGCCCCGGTCACCAGCGCGACCCGCCCTTCCAGTTTCATGAGTGCTCCTTGTAGAAAAGGCGAATTATAAATGCGCAGTGGCGTAAATTTCTGCGACAAGACCGTGCGTCATTGCACCGACGCGGCCGCCTCACGCTCCTGGCGCAACAGATACCGAAGAATGGGCGGCGCGAGAATGGTGGTCACAGCAGTCATAAACACGACGATTGCGAAGTTGGATTCCGACACGATCTGCGCGTTCAGGCCCGCCAGGGCTACGATCAGCGCGACTTCCCCCCTAGGCATCATGCCGCCGCCAACACCGAGAATGCTGTGCCATCCTTTTTTCGCCACTGGCAATCCGCATCCCAGCACCTTGGAGATCACAGCCAGGGCAGTGATCACAAGCGCCGTCTTCAGGACACTTCCGGTGAACAGCCGGACGTCCAGGTGCGCGCCGATCGAAAAGAAAAAATAGGGAGCGAGGAATTCGTTAATTGCATGTGCCTTGATTAGAAGGTTCCATCGCGGCGCCAGGTCTGCGAACATCAATCCGGCAAAAAACCCTCCGATGATACCGGCCATTCCGATTCTGGCGGCTACCCACGAAAGCAGCAGGCAGATGGCCAGCGCAACCAGCAAAGGCGCATTCCTGGTCGACAGCCGTTCGACACCGACATGCATTTTGCGCACGATGTGAGGCGCCACCAGGATCATGAATAGAGCGAATGCAGCCGCTTCCAGTACAAGGACACCGAGATGCACCCACTGCACTCCGCCGGTGCTGGCCAGTCCCGCGACGACAGCCAGCATCAACATCCCAAGGATGTCGTCGAACACCGCGGCGCCCATGATGATTTTTGCCAGCTCAGAGGAAAGAACGCCCAAGTCGGCGAGGACGCGGGCGGTGATCCCCACGCTCGTCGCGACCATGGCGGCACCCACGAAGACCGCTTCGGTCGTATGGTCTCCGATCAGTTTCATGTAGCCAAAGCCGAGAACAAAAGGAAAGAAAACGCCCGCCAAGGCGACCAGCAGGGCTGTCTTTCCCACTCGGATCAGGTCGCCGGAGCTAGTCTCAAGGCCTGCATTGAAGAGGACAAAGATTGCGCCGATCTCAGCCAGCGAATTGATTGTGTCGGAGGGATGAATCCATCCGAGAGCATAGGGGCCGAGGGCAACTCCCGCAAGGATTTCTCCCAAGACTGCAGGAATACGAACCTGCTCGAACAGTTCGCCCATCAGTTTGGCGGCTAGAAAGATCGCGAAAAGTTCCAGGAGCAGTGTCTCGGGGCCGTGGCTCACCGTCAGAGGATATGAGGGCCGATACGTAGACTGCAAGGCTTTGCATGGCAGGAACAGGCCAAGGACCAACCGCGCTCGTTCGCCGATTCATCGGGGTCTGGCGCAACCCCGCCAGGCGCAGCACGCCCCTACCCCGTCTGCTTCACAGCTCGCCGTAGCGGCTGGCCCATCATCTCCACGATTTTCGCGACCAAGTTCGCTTTCGAGTACGGGCTTCGAGAGATAGCCTGTCGCGTTATCGAGCAATTGCACACTCGCCTCCGCTTGACCGTATCCCGAGGTGAGCAGTATTGGAATTTCCGGTGAGATCACTCGCAGATCCTGCGCGAGTTGCCGGCCGTTTCGATCGGGAAGCAACAGGTCACTGATCACAAGATCGATTTCTGAGCGATGTTGCTGGTATATATGCTTTGCCTCTCCGGCGTCGCACGCAGCCAAAACCTCAAAGTCCGCACGGCGAAGAATTCTGCTGGTCGCGTCAAGAACGAACGGTTCGTCTTCTACCAACAGAATCGTTGTGTGGTGTGGTTCTCTTTTCCCGATGCATGAAGTTGTATGAGCCATATGAATTCACCTGACAAACAACGAACGCACAACAAGGAGCAATTGCAGCTCCGGTTACCTCGGTTATCGGGATCGAGTTGCTTACGAATGGACGTAGCAGCTGGAAACTATTTCAGCATCCTCAGGATGGTTTGCTCGGGATCGAGCAGAATCTTGCGCGTACCGGCTGGAGCGCTGAATCGAAACGGAGTTTCGGAGCCGTCGGCAAGTACGATTCCCAGCAACACCTGCGAATTTGCGCCCAGGCTGGCGTGAACCGGTACCGCCGTGACGAGATCGTCAGGCGCATCCTTCTGGACAAGAACGCCGCTCACGGTGGTGCCGTTCTGTTTTGGCACGATCTTAACTTCCCGCGCTTCGAGATGCGGTATCGCAGTACCGTTGATCCATCCGTCCAAAAACCAGTCGAGGGTCGGGCTGCGCTCATACCATAGTGACCGAGAGAGCTCCTGCTGAAAGACTTGCAGAAGCTCGCGGGTGCTCACCCGCTGTCCGGCATATTTTTCGCGCAGGCGGCGGAGAGCGCGAAAGAAGGGTTCTTCCGGATCGGTTCGCCCATTCCTTGAATGGGACGCGGCTTGGGCATCTCGCAGCATGCAACGCAACATGTGGAACAGCCATGTGCCGCGCTCGTAGCTGATCGCTTCATAGCCGCCGGGGAAGTGCGACGAGACCAGTCTCTGTCCGAATGTCACCGGACCCGCCGAACTAATCGGCTCGCCATCTTTGTTCTTGCTGATCAGGTCGCTGCGATATCGATCAAGAACCTGGCGGAAGGCTGACGGGTTCTCCTGTTCCAATTCGAGCATCGCCGAATAGTTCGCCAAACCCTCGATAATCCATTGATCGCGATAGCTCTTCCACAGGACCAGGTCGCCCCACCACTGGTGCGCGGTTTCGTGGACCAACACTTGGCTGTTAAGGATCGACGTGACTGGATCGAGATGCAGGTCCGCCTGTTCGCGAGGGCTGAGAAATGCAAAGCTCGAAAGAAAAATCAGGCCGGGCCAGCCCTGGCTGAGATCTCCCGGCATCTGGGTCAACGACAGGGATCCATACGGATAAGGCCCGAACCATTTTGAAAAGCTGTCAATAGCTGTGGCCGCCCGGTCCGCTACAGTTTGCACGTTGTGAGCCGGCGAAGGTCGCGGAGGCCGCATTGTGAGGATTCCTGGACTGGCGGGCCTGGGGAAAGGACTTACCACCTCCGGCGGCGGAGTGGGAAAGGACCGCTCCACACCACTTGTCCCAAAGGCCTGCACGAGCACATCATTCGCTTTCGCCTCGGCACTCGAGTACTTACCGAGATTGAATCCAGCTACCGCGATCGGGCGTTCGGAAATCCAATGAGCGATCTGCTGGCCTGGCCCAGCCTCCTGCGGAGCGGGAGAGGTCGGCGGAACAGACTTCCCTGTCGCGACTAATGTCCAGTCGTCGGGATATTCAAATTCGAGATCGAATTGTGCGGGACTCAAACCAAGGTTCGGATACCACGTTCCCCGTTCGCCCACATACAGAAGACCTTTTCCGGCTTCAGAGAGCACCTCACCCTCATAGGTGAAGCGGAGGCTGATCTCTTCGCCAGCTCGCAATGGCGCGGGAAAAACCAGCGCGACAAGGTCATTCCCTTTCCGCTGAAGCTGGGTGCCTTCGATCGCCTGGTTCTGAAGGAAGTCGACCGGCTTGCCCGAACTCAGAACGCTGTTGATCTTCAGATCTCGTGAGAGTTCGAAAATCAGCGTCCGTTGGCCGCCGGTTCGTACACGAAGTTTGAGGTCGGTGGTCGCACTCAGGCGTGTGGGAGGCTGAACCTTCGCGCGGATTTTGAAGTCGGTGATGGCGGCCTGGGCTTCGGAAGTATCGGTCGCGGCAGTTGCATTCTCGGCCTTTGCAGCCGGCGCGGATGCTAATGCAAACGAAGTCCAAATATCGAAGTAGCGGATGTTGTCATTGGCTCGCGGCTGCCCTGCCCAGATGGATTCCGTAGCGGCCATGTCGAAGTAGAGTTCGAAACCGCCGAGCACTCGGCCGAGTAAGTGCGCGTGTAGAAAGCGCGGAAATTCTCTCGCCGGTTCGCTTCCGCCTGGGACCGGAAGAAAGTGGCTGAAATCGAGAAGCAGGCGCAGCGCATCGCCCTCGGCGAGACTGCCACCGACTGCGTTCCATGCCTTCACAAACTCGTCGCTCTCAGTTGCTGGGGACAGGTAGGGCTGCAGGTCAGCGGCCGTCTGATCGTTGAATCGGAGATAGGCGGAGCTGAACTGCTCCTCGAGGATGGCCATTCCGGTGAACAGTGCCAGCGACTCGCGCTCAACGCGGTTCGGAGGGCGCAGCAGCACTTCACCCTCTCCGCTGAAAAATGCTCCGGTGATACGGCCGCAAATGTCCTCGGTAAATCCGAGCGTGCCATTGTCGAAAACAAGATGTAAGTTGGGCCGATCGATACTGCCGCCGCGAATACGGTAGACGCGCTGTGCGTTCAGTCCGACCGAACTGAGACGGGCGTAAAGAGCCTGGGCTGTGTTCGGGCAGTCGGCGGGCGGAGTGTTTTGTGCGCGGGAGCAGATGGGAAGCGCGGATAGTGCCAGAAGCAGGAACGGCCTCATCCGAGACAGCACCTTGGTCACCTACGAAGCCCTCCGACCCGGCGATAGAATCAGCCGAGTGCGCAAACCCGTCCTCACAATTCTAGTTCTTTTCGCCGTCGCCGGATGCGTGCGTTCTGAAACGATCCGTCTCAAGAATGGACGCACCATTTGGGCCGACCACGTGCGCGAGAACAAGGATCGCATCGAGTATGACGTGGGCGAGGACAGTTATGCCATCCCGAAAGCGATGGTCGACCGGGTCGACACGGGCGGAATTCCTCCGCAGTATGTGCGCGCGGGATCGCAAGGTTCGCATGATGTCCCTGATTTCACACCATCGGCGCCCACTTTTACGCATGAAGCCGATCTGACGGGAAAGGTGATCCGTGATGGCAAGGTGGATACCGACGCTCTTGCAGCGCTCGATAGTGAGAAGCCTGAGGTCGCGGCTACTGGATACTTCTTGGCTGGCAAGCACGAATCGGAACACTCCAACTTGGCCGCAGCGAAGAAGTACTTTGAGACGGCGCTTCGATTTCAGCCGGAAAACTCGACTTTATTGATCTATTACGCCGCCTGCCTCGTCCATATGGGACGCGCGACCGACGCTTTGCCTTTCGCGGAACACGCTTCACGCATCGCTCCCGACTCGGCCGATGCACAGGCCATGCTCGGATTCGTGCAGTTTGCGACCGATCACACCGCGGATGCGATTCGCTCGTGGAAGAAATCTTTGAAGCTGCGGCCAGACGCCGCAGTCAGCCAGTACTTGGCGCGTGCGGAGCGGGAATCGACCGCAGAGGCCGACTTCTCGCAGCGCGAGAGCAGCCATTTCAATCTGCATTTCGAAGGCAAGCAGACTTCGGAAGGATTTCGCCACGACCTGCTGGCAACACTCGATGCGGAATACGACGATCTCGTCCGTGACCTCGGGTTCGCACCACGAAACACGATCGCAGTAACCCTCTACACCGAACAGGCCTTCTTCGATGTGACGCAGGCGCCTTCCTGGACCGGCGCCCTCAACGACGGCAAGCTACGGATCCCCATCAGCGGAATCACAAGCATGACACCGGAACTGGCGCGCATTTTGAAACACGAGCTGGCGCATTCGTTCGTCAGCCAGATGTCGGGGAATCGATGCCCGACCTGGTTACATGAGGGCATTGCGCAAGTCGAAGAAGGCAAATCGAGCGCGACGTACGGCCGCCAACTTGCGCAACTATACGCTGCCGAACAAGAAATTCCCTATAACGCGCTCGAAGGCAGCTTCATGCGTTTCTCGACCTCTGATGCAGTTGTGGCCTACGCCGAGTCGCTGGTCGCGGTCGAGTACATACGCGACAACTATGGCCTCAGTGAGATTCCGCGGATTCTCGAACGACTGGCGCAGGGAAGCTCCACGGAAGTCGCGTTGCGATCAACCATTCACTCCGACTACAGCCAACTACACGATGACCTGGCGCGGTTCCTGAAAGAAAAGTACGGGAACTAATTTGCACAATGTGGTGAGCTTGGCATAGGAATGCCGCCACAAGCTTCGGCACTGCACTGGCGACCTACCCGGGAGTAGGATTGCCGACCCATCAATATTGTGGTACTTTGCCACGCACTATGGGCTTACTCTCAAGGCTCGGGTTCGCGGCGGCTGTTGATGAAACGCCTCAGATCGTGCACAACACAAACGGGGATGTCTCGGGCGCTGAATTGGCGGTTGCTTACTTTTCCGGACGCGCCGGAGGGGACTTCTACGAATTTGTGCGGGTGAGCCCGACGCGGGTTCTGTTCGGTTTGCTGGACGTGGCCGGAAAGCGCGATAACAGCCGGGCCGTGCTGACCGCGGCCCAGTCAAGTTTCCGTGCCGGAGGCGCGGAACTGCTGTCGCAGAACGAGTTCAACGAACCCGAAGCGATGATCGAACTGGCGCGGCGGCTGAATCATGAGATCATGCGCGCGGCCGGAGGAGTGAGGAGTTGTTCGGCATTTGCGGGATGCTACAACGAAGAACTGGGGACGGTCTGCTACGTTAATGCGGGTCACACTCCGGGTCTGATCTGTGATAGCACCAGCATTGAAGAACTTCCCGCCACCGGACTACCTCTCGGGCTCTTTTCCTTGTCGCCTACTGATGCCCGCATCGTCGGGCTGGGACCTGATTCGTCGCTCGCGATCGTGTCGCGCGGAGTGGTGGAAGCGGTCTGCCACAAGGAAGAGTTCGGACTGGATGGAGTCAAACACGTGATGCGACGCCGCCCGGCGTCAGCGAGCGATCTTTCACGTGGCATCCTGGAGCAGGTACAAGATTTCGTCTGCGGTGTTCCGAAACACAATGACGTCACCGCGTTGAGCCTACGACGAGCGACGTAGGCGTCAGCGCCACCATCCTCCGTCCACATTGGCTGCGCAGGCATCCCCGGCGTAGAATAAGGCCATCAATTCACACATCACGATGTACCCAGGGTTCAAGTGAGTCTCTAATGAAGCGATCCAGAATTGCCTTAATTGCTGCGGGGATATTGGTATTGCCTGCTGTTCTTTCCGCGGACACCGTGGTCGAAGAGATTATCGCTCGTATTAATAACGAGATCATTACCCGTTCCGAATATGTACGCAGCCGGGACCAGATGAAGCAGGAAGCACAGCAACAGGATCCCGCGAATGCAGACAAAATCTTCGCCGAGAAACAGCGGGATATTTTGCGCGACCTGATCGATCAGCAGTTGCTGCTTCAAAAAGCAAAGGATCTTGGAATTACAGGCGACACGGAACTGATCAAGCGCCTCGACGAAATGCGCAAGCAGATGAACCTTGGGACCATGGAAGAGTTGGAGAAGGCAGCAGAAGCCCAGGGCGTCTCTTACGAGGATTTCAAGCAGAACATGCGCAATCAGATCGTGACCCAGAGGGTGATCGGGCAGGAGGTAGGCTCACACCTCTCAATGAACAAGGAAGAAGAGCAGCGGTTCTACGACGAGCACAAGGCTGACTTAAAACAACCGGAGCAGGTGCGGCTGAGTGAAATTCTGATCGCTCCCAAGGCAGACAACACGAACTCGCAACCTCCTTTGCCGGCTGATACGGACGCCGGGCTGGCAGCGGCGCAGGCCAAGGCAGACGATGTGCTCGCTCAGATTCACAAGGGCGCAGCCTTCGAAGATCTGGCAAAGAAGTATTCCGACGGTCCATCAGCGAAGGATGGAGGAGACCTAAGCTATTTCAAGCGCGGCACGCTCGCCAAAGAACTGGAGGACCGCGTATTTGCCATGAAAGCTGGCGACGTAAGCGATGTGATCCGGACCAAGCAAGGCTTTGTGATTTTGAAAGTCACTGAACACCAGAAGGAAGGCACTCCGACCATGAAGGAGGTCGAGCCTCGTATCCAGGATGCGCTTTACATGCAAAAGCTCCAGCCCGCCTTGCGCGCATACCTGACCAAGCTTCGGGAAGAGGCCTTCATCGACATCAAGCAGGGCTATCTAGACAGCGGCGCGAGCGCGAAGCAGACCAAGCCGGTTGAGACGAACGCGAAAGACGTCACCGCCAAGAATCTGAAAAAGAAGAAGAAGCTGGGAGTTTTTTAGTTTAATCTTGCTGCGTTCGAACGCGAACGCGCGTTCTTCCCTTCCCCCGGAGAAATCCGCGGAGGCTCATGAAAGATTTCTTTATATCGGATTGCTGCCAACAGGAAAACAAGGTCATCACATCCAGCTTCGTAGTGGTCTCGAAGCAGGTGAAACCCAAGAAAACCGGAGAACCTTACCTCGCCCTGACCCTGGGAGATCGAACCGGCCTGCTCGAAGCAAAGATGTGGGACAACGTCGAAGAATTCATCGACATCTTCGATCAGGATGACTTCCTCAAGGTCAAGGGACTAATCAACAAATACAAGAATCGCTTCCAGCTGACCATCCACAAGCTGCGGCGTATGCAGGATACCGAGATTGATTACTCCGATTACCTGCCGAAGACGAAAAAGAACATCGATGAGCTGTGGGCGACCCTGAGCGAGTTTGTGGCGTCCTTCAAGGATCCGCATCTGAAAGCGGTGGTCGAATTATTCATGTCCGATTCGGAGATCGCGGAAAAATATCGCAATGCTCCAGCCGCAAAGACACTCCATCACGCATACATCGGAGGATTGCTGGATCACGTGGTCTCGCTGTTTCGGGCGTGCGACCTAGTGGCAAGAAATTATCCCCAGATCAATCGTGATCTTCTGCTGACGGGAGCGTTCCTCCACGATATCGGGAAAATCCACGAGCTGACCTATAACCGATCCTTTTCCTATACGACCCGCGGACAGCTTCTGGGCCACATGATCATCGAACTCGAGATGCTGCAGGAAAAACTGGAGCGCTTGCCCGACTTCCCGCCGAACCTGAAAACTCTGCTCGAGCACATGATCATCAGCCATCATGGCGAGTATGAATTCGGCTCGCCCAAACTACCCATGTTCCCAGAAGCGCTCATGCTGCACTATCTGGACGATCTCGATTCCAAGATGGAAGCAATTCGGGCACATTTCGAACGTGAGGCGGAGATGGAAGGGCCTTGGACCACTTACAACTCTTCGCTCGGACGAACCCTGTTGAACTCGGAGAAATTTTTGCATGCTGAGGTTGCGCATGAAGAGCCTTCCGCACCGGCAGAGGCGGCAAAGTCCACGGAAGAACCGGTTGTGCAAGCCGCATCCGTGGCAGTCACTCTGTTTTCCAGCGGGAAGGCCTAATCTCGCCGCGTCTCCTCATCTTTAGGGCTTTTCTGCAATTGATCAACTATCAGGGGAACCATGGATTTTTCACGTTTCACGACAATCAGCTTCGATTGCTATGGCACCTTGATCGAGTGGGAAGCCGGTATTCTTCCAACGCTTCAAAGCGTACTCGCGGCGCATGGCAACAAACTCGCGAACAGCACGCTGCTGGAGCTATACGGAGAATTCGAAGCGAACGCCGAAACACCGCCCTACCGAAGCTATCGAGCTGTTCTGGACAGCGTGGTTCAACAATTCGGAGAGCGATTGGGATTCCAGCCAAGTGAAAGCGAGGTTCGCAGCCTCCAGGAGTCAGTCCCGAAATGGCCGCCATTTCCAGATACAGTCGAGGGGCTGTGTCGGTTGAAGACGCGATACAAGCTCGCAGTAATTTCGAATATTGACGACGATCTGTTCGCCGAAACTCGCAAACTTTTGGGGATCGAATTCGATTGGGTGATTACCGCGCAGCAGGCCCAGAGCTACAAACCGTCCGAAAACAACTTTCGTCTGGCCCTACGAACGATGGGTATCAGCCCCGAGAATCTGTTGCACGCCGCGCAAAGCGTGTATCACGACGTGGTGCCGGCGCAAGCGCTCGGGATCGCATCAGTGTGGGTAAACCGCAGGTCGGCAAGGCCCGGAGTAGGAGCGGTACGGGCGGCATCAGCAAAAGCAAATCTGGAAGTGCCGGACCTCGAGACACTGGCGAAGATGGCAGTGAAGTAATGATCTGACTCTAGATCGGCACAGGAGCAGTCACAATCTTCTTCTGTATCGCAGCAGTGACCAACTGTGCCTTGTTGTGAATGTCGAGCTTGCGCATGAGGTTGAACTTGTGCGCTTCGACGGTCTTGATGCTGATTTCCAGCTGACCTGCAATCTGCCTTGCCGTGTGTCCCTCCGCCAGCAGCTTCATCACCTCACGCTCGCGTGGGGTCAGGGTGGTGCTGTTGGGACGCAGGCGTTTCGGATCATTCAAGCGAACGTCCGCGAGCTTCCCCAATACCTCAGGGCTCAAAGTGCGCTCTCCGCGATGGACCTCACGCAGAGCCTGAAGGAGCTGCTCGGCTGGAGTGTCTTTCAGGAGGTACCCACGGGCACCCGAGCGAAGAGCTTGCAGTATGTACTCTTCGTCTTCATGCATTGTCAGGTACACCACGCTTGTTTGGGGAAAACGCTCTCCGATGACTCGGCCCGCTTCAAACGAAGACATGCCGGGCATAGTAATGTCGAGGAGAACCAGGTCGGGCCGATGATCTTCCACGAGCTTTAGTGCATCGGCTGCGTTTGCCGCTTCTCCAACAACGAAGAAGCCTGGATCGTCCTCAAGCAGGCGGCGGACGCCCTGGCGAAGCAGAGCGTGATCGTCGGCGACCACGCAGCGAATACGCTGGCTTTCATCCATTCGTGTTGAGTCAGGTCTGGTTGAAAACACAATTCTCTCCTCATGGCCAGAACGCGACGAAGGGACTCAGCAGACATGGGGCGACGCGCGTGTAACCATCCAAAAATTCAGTGGACTGCTTATTCTACCTGCTGAGCAAGGCTTTTCGACAGAAAAACCGGACTAAACCTGTAATTTTTAGCTTTCATTTACAATCTCTCTTCCGATGCTGCGCTATTTCACATCCGGGGAATCTCACGGCGAAGCCCTGGTTGCATTTCTCTCCGGACTTCCGGCCGGACTTAACGTTGACCAGGAATTTGTTGATCGCGAACTGTGGAGGAGGCAGCAAGGTTATGGGCGCGGCGGCCGCATGAAGATCGAGCGCGACACCGCACACATCCTTTCGGGCGTGCGTCACGGAAAAACCATCGGTTCGCCAATCGCCATGCTGTTGCAGAACCGCGACTGGCAGAACTGGAAAGAGTCGCTGCCAGTGGAGACTGGCGATCCCGCGAAACATAAGCGAGTAGCGTCTCCGCGCCCGGGGCACGCTGATCTCGCCGGAGCATTGAAATACGATTTTGCCGAGGCGCGATACGTATTGGAGCGAGCCTCGGCACGCGAGTCTGCGGCGCGGGTGGCGATCGGCGCACTGGCGAAGTTACTCCTTCGTGAACTGGGGATCGAAGTGCTGAGCCATGTGGTTGGTGTGGGCAGTATCTCGATCTCTGGCGCGCATGTGACGTGGGAAAGCGTCCAGGAGTTGTCCAAGAAAGATGAGGTACTGCTGAATTGTGCCGATCCGGCGGCAGAAGAACGGATGAAAGCCGAGGTCGACCAAGTATTGCGCACTGGGGATTCCGTTGGCGGAGTGTTCGAGGTGGTTGCGCATGATGTTCCACCTGGACTAGGCAGCTACGCGCAATGGGACGAACGGCTCGATGCCATGCTGGCCGCGGCCGTGATGTCGCTGCAGGCGGTAAAGGGTGTCGAGATCGGGAGCGGCATTCAGGCGGCAGCTTCGCCTGGATCGGCGGTGCATGACGAAATGGGCTATGCGCGCGAAGGGAGCTTCGGCGGCTTCACGCGCACGCGCAACAACGCCGGGGGAATCGAGGGCGGAGTATCGAACGGGCAGGAGATTCGAGTGCGCGGGTACCTGAAGCCGATTTCTACACTGCGTCGCCCTCTGCAGTCGGTGGATTTCGCGAGCCGCGAACCGGTGAAGGCGGCCTACGAGCGTTCGGACGTTTGCGTGGTGCCGGCCGCTGGCGTTGCCGGAGAAGCGATGGTCGCACTCACGCTGGCGCGATGCGCGCTCGAGAAATTTGGCGGCGATTCCATAAAGGAAACGAAGCGCAATTTTCAAGGCTACCTCGAACAACTGCGCAATTACTAACGATGATTTATCCAATCGTGAAGTACGGCGATCCGGTGCTTGAGAAACCGGCAGAACCCATCACAAAATTCGATCAGGACTTGAAAAAGCTGGTCGACGATATGTTTGAGTCGATGTATGCGGCTCACGGTGTTGGGCTGGCTGCGCCGCAGATCGGAATCTCGAAGCGGCTTGCAGTCATCGATGTCACGTTCAAGGAAGATCCTGGCGCGAAATTAGTCCTGTGCAATCCGGAGATCATCGCGAAAGAAGGCCGCCAACGAGGCACGGAAGGCTGCTTAAGTATTCCCGATTTTCGCGAAGAGGTCACGCGTGCGCAGACTGTGACGGTACGGGCACAAGATGCGACCGGAAAGTTCTTCGAGCACACCGGCGAGGACCTGCTCGCTCGCGCTTTCCTGCATGAGACCGATCACCTGAATGGAAAGCTCTATATATCTCACATCAGTGCCTTGAAACGCGATCTGATCAAGCGCCGCATCAAGAAACTGGTCAAGGCGGGAGAGTGGTAGAAATAGGTGTCCCGTGCCGGGAGAGATCATTCATGCTGTATCTTCTGGCGCACGCAATTTTGCTCAGCTCCGCACTACATATCAGATCGTCGGCTCCTGCTCCTAAGCTGGCACCTGACACCCGCTGCCAGTAACCTGATCTCGATGATTCTCGTTTTCTGCGGCACGCCACGATTCGCTGTCCCGACGCTGGAAAAGCTGGTAAAAGCCGGCCACACGGTGCCCTTGGTTGTGACGCAGCCCGATCGCCCGCGCGGACGTGGGATGGAAATCGCGCTGTCTCCGGTGAAGCAATCGGCGATGCAACTGGGATTGCCCATCACCCAACCCGAACGCATCAAGAACAATGAAGAATTTCAGGGGCAGCTTCGATCGCTGGAGCCAGATGCGATCATCGTGGTCGGCTACGGCCGCATCATCCCGGGGTGGATGCTGGAACTACCGCGTCTAGGCAATCTCAACCTGCATGCATCGCTGCTGCCGAAGTATCGGGGCGCTGCGCCGATCCAGTGGGCGATTGCGAACGGGGAATCAGTTACAGGCGTGACGACGATGCGAATCGATGAAGGCCTCGACACCGGGGACATTCTTCTGCAACGCGAGTTTACGATTGAGTCCGAAGAGACCGCCGAGTCGATTGCATTGCCACTTGCCGAGATCGGAGCCGAGCTGATGGTCGAGACATTGCACGGATTAGAAATCGGAGAAATTCGGCCAATGCCTCAGGATGATAAACGCGCGTCACTGGCGCCGATTTTGAAAAAAGAAGATGGGCGAATCGATTTCGCCCGCACGGCTTCGGAGGTATTCAATCGGCTGCGAGGATTTCAACCCTGGCCCGGAGCTTACACTGCTTTTCGAGGACGTACGCTGCAGGTCCATCGGGCGCGTCCCGCGCAGAGCGAACATCTGGCTGCACCGGGGGAACTGTCTGCCGAAGCAGGCCGGCTGTTGGTCGGGTGCGCCGCTAACACTACGTTGGAATTGCTCGAACTGCAGATTGAGGGTAAGCGCCGTATGCCGTCGCAAGACTTCATCAATGGCTATCGCCCAGCCGGCGGTGAGAAGTTGGGACAATAGCGTCGATGGCGATCTCTCGTGCTCGCGCGGCGGCGTTTGAAGTCTTGACGCGGGTGGAGCGAGAACAATCCTACGCCACAGAGCTACTGCATTCGGGCGTCACCGCAAAACTCTCACCCGCAGATCACGGGCTGACCACAGAAATCGTCATGGGAGTATTGCGCTGGCGATCGCTTCTTGATGCACACATAGCGGTTGCATCATCGCAGAGGCTTGAAAAACTGGACCTGGAAGTCCTGACCGCATTGCGGATGGGAGCTTACCAACTGCTGTTCCTTTCAAAGATTCCGGCGCGAGCCGCGATCTTCGAGAGCGTGGAGCTCGCTAAAGCTGCCCGCAAACGATCCGCCGTTCCTTTTGTGAATGCGGTGCTGCGCAAAATCAGCAAGGTTCAGGGTTCTGATCCGTACACAGAAATTCAGCGTGCTATTGAGGCGGAGGCGCTCGCAGCTTCGTCGTCACATCCGTTGTGGCTAGGGAACCGATGGATCGAGCACTATGGACTAGCCTCCGCACGCACCATTTGCGGATATGACCAGAGCGTACCAGCGACGTCGATTCGCATTCGCGATGCGAAGACGGAAGAAGAACTGAAAAATGCCGGAATCGAGCTTTCGGGAGGACAACTTCTCAACAGCGCGTGGCGTATCGATTCTGGCGATGTAACTAAGACCGCTGCTTACCAGGATGGTCGCGTTTCTATCCAGGACGAAGGCTCGCAACTGATCGCTCTGCTAGTCGGAACGGGAGAGAAAATTCTGGATTGCTGTGCAGCGCCAGGAGGCAAGACATCGGTGATTGCTGACCGAAATGCTAACTCGCTGCTGATTGCGACCGAACTGCATCCGCATCGCACCCGACTGATGCAGCGGCTGGTACGGCGACCGAATGTTCATGCGGTAGCCGCCGATGCTCGACATTTGCCGGTTCTTGCAGGCTTCAATCGAATTCTTGCCGATGTACCATGCTCCGGCACCGGGACACTCGCTCGCAATCCTGAGATCAAGTGGAGGCTTGAATCAAGTGATCTGGTCGATCTCCGATCCCGACAGTCCGCCATTCTTCGGTCGGCACTCTCGGTCCTTCAGCCCGGCGGGCGACTCGTTTATTCGACGTGCTCGCTTGAGCCTGAAGAAAACCAAGAGGTCGTAGAAGAGGTCGTTCGCAACACAGCACAGTTCGAGACTATTGATTGCCGGCAAGAATTGAAGGAAATGCAGCGAGCCGGGGAACTCGCAATCGCACCTGATTCCCTGCTCAGCGGGCGTTATCTTCAAACACTTCCTGGGGTGCATCCGTGCGACGGTTTCTTTGCCGCGATGATCGAGCGGGTAATGTAGTGAGCTTCCCGCAAACAACGAACGACGACTGTACCTGAGTAGTCCCGATCAGTGAACTTCGAAGCTGACCATCGCTCCGGCGACAATCTTCTGCCCGCGAGCTGGGGTCTGCGAGACAATCATGCTGGCGGCATTGATCTGCGATTGAGAGGGTTCATTGTCGCTGGATTCAGCACCCGGCACGATCGTGACTTTACCCACCTTGATGCCGGCGTCCTGAAGTGCGAGTGTCACGCTGCCCAACGGCTGACCAACGAAATTCGGCATCACGTATTCCGCCGGCATCGGTCCGTTGCTCACCAACAGATTGATCTTGGGTACCGAAACGCCACTCGCATTCGCGGGAGGGTTCTGGGAGACGACCTGATCGGCAGCCGAGTCGGGAAGTTGCACTTGCGCAATCGATCCGAGATCAAGCCCGCGCCGGCGAATATTCAGCTCTGCGACTCGTTCACTGTCGCCAGCGACCTCGGGAATCGTCACTCTTTGTGGTCCCAAGCTTTGAGCCACACGGACTGACCATCCGCGACGGACTTTGACGCCTGGGGAAGGTACCTGGGACAAGATCCTGCCCTCGGAAATTTCGGCAGAATAGAACTGGCGCTCTACGATGACCTGCAGGCCAGAGGGCACGGCTGCGCGCTCCGCTTCCAATGGGGTCATGCCAACAAGTTTCGGGACTGTCACCTCGCGACCGTGGATCGCGAAGCGCATCGCTGTCAGCGCCGACACGAGGGCTACGCTCAGCAGGATGAGCGCCAGCAGTAGTGTCTGAAAGAAACGCCGCATTCCAGCCGATTATAGCCGCCGGAGGATCAGCTCTGGGAGTCGGACTTCCCGTCCGATGTCGCGCTTTCGGTTTCTTATCTTGCGTGGATCTAACGTCCGTGACTCCCTCCAGCAGCCGATGCCATGGCTTTCTGTTGCGCGGTCCAGGCGTGAATGCGAACGGCAAGCACGTCCATCGGTAATGCGCCGCCTCCGAGCACTTCGTCGTGAAAAGCGCGTAGGTCGAACTTATTGCCAAGCTGATCCTTCGCGTACTGCCTTAGTTTCAGAATCTCGAGCTGGCCGATCTTGTACCCGAGGGCTTGCGCCGGCCACGCCATGTAACGGTCGGTTTCGCTCTGCACCGTCGGTTCATCAAGCGCCGAGTGCTCGTGGAAGAAATCGACCACTTGCTGGCGAGTCCAGTGCTTGTAGTGAAACCCCGTATCCACAACCAAACGGATCGCCCGCAGCATGTCATCCTGCAGGTGTCCGTAGTAGCTATAAGGATCCTGGAAAAAGCCAGCCTCCTTGCCGAGGCGCTCGGAATAGAGTGCCCATCCTTCGGTGAACGCGGTGTAGTACTCGTGCTGCCGGAAGGGCGGAAGTTCGGGTAGTTCCTGAGCAATTGCAATCTGCATGTGGTGGCCAGGGACGCCCTCGTGATACGCGGTGGTCTCGACATCGAGAAGGCT
>Ga0126383_10000063_pt1 | contig 50785 bp, 36 predicted proteins | sample PanSoiMetPlot_35_FD_96882 | JGI IMG/M metagenome (GOLD analysis project Ga0126383, IMG submission 96882) | Tropical forest soil microbial communities from Panama - MetaG Plot_35 | ecosystem: Environmental > Terrestrial > Soil > Tropical forest > Bulk soil | place: Panama | collected 2016-02-17 | reverse complement strand
TGGTCCAAACCGCGGCTTGCTTTGCAGCAGCAAAATCGTATTCATCACCACGCCGGACGATACGATTCCGTCGGTCGCCAGCCAACTCAGCGAACTGCTGGAAAGCCTCACCACGACGACTCCACAGGCCGTCTTTCATACGAGCGGCGCGCTCACGGCCCAGGCTCTTCAGCCGCTTAAAAAAAGAGGAATCGCTACCGCATCCATTCATCCTTTGATTTCGATCAGCCGCCAAAGCCTCCGCCCGCCGTCATTTTCGGGGACGCACTTCTCGCTCGAGGGCGATCGCGCCGCCATCCAACTTGGCCGAGTACTGGTGCGAGACCTTGGCGGTAAAAGCTTTGTAATAGAAGCCAGGCACAAACCTCTGTACCATGCCGCGGCCCTGATGGCCTCGCCGAACCTCACCGCCTTGATCGATCTCGCCATCGAGATGCTGACCCGTTGCGGTCTTCCATCATCGCGAGCACGTAAGATCCTGCTACCGCTGATTCAGAGCACAACCGACAACCTGGCGAGTCAGGATCCGCGGCGCGCCCTGACCGGAACCTTCAAACGCGGCGACGTGGCAACGGCGCAGATGCATATCTCCGCCATTGCGTCAGAACGACTCACTGATGTCATGCGAGCATATGTGACTCTCGGCGAGCACTCGCTGGCCCTCTCGGAGATCTCCGAATCAAAGAAGCGAGCCATTCGATCAATCCTCAAAAAAGCCGCGGCCGGCCAGTAAACCCCTTAAAGCCCCAACCGATCAGCAGACTTTCGCATCAAATGTCGTCTCGCAACGAGGAACGCGAGACAGTAGCCGGCGGTGAGGGACGTCTTCTATATACGTAACCAGCGGGGCATGGCCCGAGAGGGAGCAACACTAATAGGACAAGCCCGCTAATTAACAACTCTTGACAAAATACTTGAAACCGCAAGCCCCCTCCCTGCGTCTGTTGTATTACCCAGACCCCGTTATGCTGGCTCACGATTTTATTAATACATATAAAGGGAATCATCATGAGTACCACTCAAGCAGCTCTTGTGGATCAAATCTCGAAACCGCAACTGCGCGGTTTGCCGTCGCGAAAGATAATCGCGGCCGAACGCCTTAACAAGATTAGGGAAATGGCTTCAGCCCTGGTTGAGGAAGCCGAATTGCTCGAACACGAAAATGGCCTGGCCGAAGCGACGGCCACCGTCGAAAACCTGAACCTGAAATCGCGGGTCGATTTTTTTGATGAGGTGAAGCGTTTTGAGGTGCGGCTCATCAGCCGCGCCCTGGAAGTCACCGGCGGCAATCAAGCACGCGCCGCCAAACTGCTGGGCCTGGGAACTACGACTCTCAACTACAAGATCAAGGCTTACGAGATCAAAGCGGCCTGACCCGATCACATCGCCGGCTAGTTGACCGCTTCCGATTCGTCGGGAGCGATCAACTGCTGGTCAGAAACTACCAGGACCCGTTCGTCGAAGAGATTGGAATCGACGAGCGTCTGCACCAGATACTCTCCCGCCACCGGGAACGTCACATTCACAAAAAAGCTGATGTTGTCGGCTGAGCCGTGATTGATCTCAAATCGCGCCGGCTGTGAAACCACCAACGCCTGTTGCCGGTCGGGCATCAGAATCCGCACTTCGGAAAGATGCGCTCCGTCGCCCCGCCAATGATTCACCACGGCCAACTTGGGTAACCACACCGGCAACTGCGGCACTACAATCGTCTGGAACACGCCCATGTATGAAAGCTTGTTGCCAACCTCGAGGCGGACGTCATCACAAAAAAGCGTATAAGCAAGTTCGAGCTTCTGATCTTCTTTTGATTCCATTTTTGTATCTTGTCCCTCTCGCTTAATTTACCCGAGGTCGCTGCGCCGCCGCGTTACTTGAGTCCGTACCGTTCGCGTGAGCGAATGGAGCGACGCAACTTTGAACGAGAGCGCCTGTCTGATCCATCCGCTTATGCGGATGGCGCCGGCCTCATCACCCCGGAGATGCGAAAGGGATCGTGCGCGCCGCTATCCTAACATTCTTTTGAACTCAGCCTCATCGATGACGGCAACTGCCAGCTGGTTCGCTTTATCCAACTTCGATCCGGGATCGGCGCCGGCCAGCACGTAATCAGTCTTCTTGCTGACTGACCCCGTTACGCGGCCGCCGCTTGACTCGATCAACTCGCGAGCTTCGTCGCGCGTCAGTCCAGGCAAAGTACCGGTCAGGACAAACACCTTGCCGGCGAAGCGCCGATCAGTTTTCGGCGCCGCCGCCTCCTGCTCCAACTCGGTCCGCACCCCGGCGCGGGTTAACCGGTCGCAGAGCTCCCGATTGCCGGGATCGGCAAACCAATCGTGGATGCTCTGGGCCATCGTCAGACCGATTTCGTGAATATCGTCGAGCTCTTCGACGCTGGCCGCGGCCAGCCGCTCGAGAGAGCCGAAGTGGCGCGCCAGAATCCCGGCGGTGCGCTCGCCGACATGTCGAATTCCGAGTCCATAAACGAGGCGCCAAAAATCGCGCGTCTTTGATTCTTCGATCTGGGCCAACACGTTCGACGCCGATTTCCTGGCCATTCGCTCGAGCGCCGCCAAATCGTCAAGGGTCAGGGCATAAAGATCCGCGACGTCCTTAACCAGCTTGCGATCGAGCAGTTGCTCGGCCAGGGCGACGCCGAGTCCTTCAATTCTCATGGCCCGCCGCGAAGCAAAATGAAGCAGCCGGCCGATCAATTGCGCGCCGCAATCGGCGGCGATGCAGCGGGAAACAGCTTCGCCTTCGGGCCGCGAAATTAGGCCGCCGCAAACCGGGCAATTAGCCGGCATGCGAAACTTCTTTTCTTTACCCGAGCGTTTCGATTCGATGACCTTGACGACTTTGGGAATGACATCACCGCCACGCTCAACCAGAACATGGTCGCCAATTTTCAAACCGAGACGTTCAATTTCGTCCTCGTTGTGAAGCGTCGAGCGCGAGACAGTTACGCCGCCAAGTTGCACCGGCTCAAGCATCGCCACCGGCGTCAACGCGCCCGTGCGGCCTACCTGCACCACGATGTCATTTACTTTTGTGGTCGCCTGGCGCGCGGCGTATTTGTAGGCCACGGCCCAGCGCGGCGCTTTACCGGTGGCGCCAAACTGTTCCTGCAGGGCAGTCGAATTAACTTTCACCACCACGCCATCGATCTCGTAATCCAGATCGTCGCGCCTGGCTTCCATGCGATTACAAAAATCGATCACTTCGTCGATCGTCCGGCAAAGCGACCGGTTCTCGTTAACCAGGAAGCCGGCCCGGCCGGCCCAGTTCAAGGCGTCCCAATGCGTGGCGAAGGCTTTCTTTTGTCCGGCGATCACGTCATAGGCAAACATCTGCAATCGCCGTCTGGCGGTAATCGAGGGATCGAGTTGGCGAATCGTTCCTGAGGCAGCGTTGCGCGGATTGGCAAACCGCGCTTCGCCTTCTTCCTCGCGTTCGTGATTGATTCGCTCAAAAATGCGCCGGCCAAGATACGCCTCGCCGCGCACCTCAATCTCATGCGCCACCTGTTCAGTCCCCTTACGCAGCCGCAAAGGAATACTGCGAATGGTCCGCACATTTGACGAGACATCTTCACCCCGCAAGCCGTCGCCCCGCGTGACGCCGCGGACAAACACGCCATCCTCGTAATGCACGGATAGCGACAACCCGTCGATCTTCAACTCAGCCACATACTCGGGCGATTCGCCTCCGGCAAGTTTGCGGCAACGGTCATCGAACGCCCGCAACTCGTCGATGTTGTAGCTGTTATCAAGCGACAACATCGGCACGCGATGAATAGATTCGGGAAAACCTTCGGCGGGCCGGCCGGCCACGCGCTGCGTCGGACTATCGGGCGTAATCAACTCCGGATGCTGCGCCTCCAGTTCCCGAAGCTGCTGCATCAGCGCGTCATATTCGCGATCAGAAATCTCCGGACTTTCCTGTTGATAATAGAGTTCGTCGTGATGATGTATTTCATCACGTAACTTTGCTATCGCCTGGTTGATTGATTTACGTGCCGACAACGGGTTGCTCCTCCAGTACGGGCTGCTGCTCTTTGGCTACCGGAGGTTCCGGCGAGTCACTGGCCTCGAGCGATTTCACATCAAGGCAGCGCCCCCATACGTCATAAATGAACAAGACAACCGGATCGTAATACATGTTGAAGATGAATGCCTTTAGCTCGTCTGGCGATTGTCCCAGGGCCGTGGCTATGTCGGCAATCAGCTGCGTCGCATTCACCGCTGCAAAAAAATTGCTGAATCCGACCTCCGCGCCCGGCGCGCGCCCGCCGGCATAGGCTGGAGTCTTCTCAATGAGTTTCGCCAGCGCCACTAACTCGATCACACCGTTGACCCCAAGCGTTCGTAACTGCTTCACCTTGTCCCCGAGGTAGAGATATAGAATCGCCTTATCGATCATATCCACCACCGTGCGAATAGGTAACGTAGTCTGGAAGAATACGTACAGCGGATCTGCCGTGGCCAGCGCCTGGACCGAGGTAATGCCGATATCCACCAGCTTGCGCCGGTTGCGGCTGTCCTCAAGACCCTGAACAGCCGCCAGGTCAGCGCCCAGTTCCCCTTCGGCCTGGGTCAAGCCTAAGAGCTGGGACGTCTTCTCAGTAATGAAGGTCCAGGTTTTCTCTATCGGGAACAGGCCGACGCCGAAGGCCGCCACTGGCAGAACAGCGTCCTTCAAAAGTCCGCCCACGAGATAAGCTGCGGTGCTGGAGAACAAGAGCCGGAACGCCAGTGAATAATAGGAGCTGGGAGTCAGGCTGTACTTGCGAAAGTCATCGATAATCGAAAGCAGGCTGGCCAGGTAAGCGCCCACAAAGCCCCACACAAAATTTGTTCGAAGTAGAGTCTTGAAGTCGGCATTTCCAGCTTCCGGATAGAGGCTGACAAGCGCGAAGTACCATCCCAGGCTGCTCAAAATAGTCATCAACAAAACCGGCCAGAAGTAGTCGGCGTGACTGGCCTCGGCCTTGAAATCCAGATTGAAGTATTTCTTCTCGAGTTCCTTAACCCGATGATCAGCATCGAGCTTGCACCAGGCGGGATAATTCTCGCCGTGGCGAATTTGCATGTACGCGTCATCCAAACGCAGAGTCAACAACGTCTGTAGCAGGAGTTGCCGCCGGCTGTTTAAGCGCCGCAGCGAATAGACCACGTACATGATCAGAGGAATCAATGCGAGCAACGCAGTCGTGCCCCATAGAATTATCTTCATACTCACCTCCTGAGAAGCAGGCGCTCAAGGATCGAGCGATCGATTTTGTTTACCCCTCCGTATTTCTCAAAGTAGATAGCTTTGACCAGGGCCTCTTCCGACTCGGTTGAGAGAGTCTCCGTGTCTGCCGGACGAAACATTAAGCTCATGGGAACGGCATTGATGCCGTCGACGGGTGGTTGCAGGTACGGCCGGATCAGGACGCGTCCCCCTTGACGTTCAAAAAACGCAATGCGGCGCTGACGCACCTCAGCATCGGGAACTGCTGATCCGGTTGGGTCCACTTCCCAGATCAAACCCAACGGCTGAAGGCTTTGAGCGCTGAGACGCTCCGCTCCCATCTCCCATGCGACCTGGAGTAGCTGGCCGCCCACACCACGACTTCGTTCATCTGAAGCCACGGCCAAATAGACGAGAAAGACCGCCGCCGGATGGTGCAGCAGATGGGTCGTCGCCAAACCAAATGTCGTGTCGTCCCGGCGGACTCGAAATGCCATTCCCATCCCGCGGCGGACGCTGTCCAGAATTACTTCGGACGGTTCCCGTTCGTCGGCCGGGAAAGCGTCTTCATAAATTCGCCACCAGGCGGTGTCGAGCTCAAGTTCTTCTGCGCTGATAGATTCAATGACGCTCATGGCTTTGCCTCAAGACCCGCGCCGTCCCGTTAGAAAGTTAAGCGGACCGCTGCGCAGATCGGCGCGGAAAGACGGAAATCCGCGGAGCAACCGCAGCCGCGCCGTATCTGCCGAAAGGCGGAAAGCCTACTGCAAATCAGACGGCATAGCCAGATGTTTTGGGATCAATCCAATGAATCAGTGCGGGATTTAATCTTCCTGGGGATAGAACAAATATTTTGGGCGTCGGTCATCGCGTTCAAAGGCGCGACAGACCAATCCGTCGTTCAGGGCCTGAAGAAACTCGTTGCGGACGCGCACGACTTCACTTTTTGCCGCCTCGGGATCGCGCTTCAACAATTGCGCAAAGTCAGCGGGTATCTCGACTGCGCGGGCGGCACGGCTGGCGGGAAATTCCTGACCGCGCGAAAAAGCTTCGACGCGCGGGGCATTCAAATCCCAGCCGGCAAACAATCGATCGCTGTCCAGGCCGCGGACGCCCTTCTCGGACGGATCAGTCGAATAGTCAGTGCCGTAGAAGTTCACCGCGTATTCGCGCACCACGACGCCCAACCGATTCAGATTAAAGTGCGCGTTGCGCGCGCGCATCGGTTCGAAAGTCCATTTAATGTAGTCCCGCCCCTCACTCAAGGCGCGCGTGCGCTGCGCCCATTTCAGTTGCGCGCCGACACCCTGATTCTGAAACTCAGCGTCGACGGCCATCATATGCGAATAACCGAAGATATAGTTTTCTTTGACCGCGGCGAGATGATGGACGAACCCGATCAATTTGCCATCAGCAAAAGCGCCGAGGGTCCAACCACCGGCGCGATGGGAAACGATCAAGTGGCGCCGCGGCGAGATCTCCAGATCCGGCAGACCAAAGACTTCGCGTTGCAGCTTGATGCAGGCGTCATATTCTTCGATAGTCGAAACTTCGCGTATGTCGACCGGCTTGCGGGTTGGATTCGTGGACATAATTTCCGTCGGAAGTGCGAATGATAACACGAGGTGAGCGGGCGTTCTCTGCTCATTCCCGGGCTTAATGTTCCTAGGCGTGACGTGATGGCGGGGCAGTAGCCCGACCGTCAGGGAGGGCTCATACGCGGACGAGCCTTCCCTGCCAACCGGACTATTGCCTCACTTTGAATGCGGTCTTTTCTCGATGCGGGCCAGTTCAGACAGATCGTTGAGCGTGCGCTGTAACTGGTGCGCGGAGTTCTGAATCCGCTCGCAGAAGTTCCGTTGCGAGTCGGTCAATTCTTCCTGACTCAGGAGAATTTCAGCGAAACCTAAAATCGAGGTAAGCGGCGTGCGCAGTTCGTGCGCCAGGTGGGCGATTGATGCTGAGCGCCACTCGGTAAGATCCAGCAATTCACGGTTTTGGGCTTTCAACCGCGCAGTCTCATCATTAACTGAATGACTGCCTGATTGAGAAATGCCGGCCTTCACCGGCGCAGTCTTGGAATTGCCACGTCCCATATTACAAGGTCAGTACCGTCCGCGTGAGCCGATAGGATCAGGCGAACACCTGCCGGGTCGAGGTCTCCTGCTGCTAACGCAAACAAGTGCTGACCCGAGTCGGACAAGAGCCGGCCCCGCAGCCTGCCGGCTCTCGCTGGTCTTCCATTTGTTATCCGCCTATGGCTCCGATCACCGCACGCGCCTCTTCCTGGACCGCCGCGCGTACGCTGGCATCAGTAGTATCTTCTTTGCCTGACGCCGAAGACTGAAGCTTGGGTGAACCGCCGGCGGCCGGCACGAGTCGAAAGTCGAACTTCGCTTCCGACTTGCCCGCATCGCCGCTGGTCGCGCCGGTGGCGCGTCCGAGCAACCCGCCAATCTTCTTTCCGGTAGACGGAGCTTTAAAGGTGGAGATGTCCGTATAGAGAATGTAGGTGCATCCCTTCGCCTTCGCTTCCATCGCGGCTTCACTCGCGGAAGAGGCATTCAGCGCCACCGCCTCGATGCCGTCTCCGGTCAGGGTGGCAATCAATTGCTGCCGCAGTTCATCAGTTGAAACCGTAGCCTTCGCCTTGTTATTGAATTCGACGACGCCGATCTTGGGGCGCACGGCCATACTCGAAGAACTTGACGCCAAACCGGTGTTCGAAGGCATGTGCGATGCTGCATCGCCGCCCTGCTTTTCCTGGGCCATGGCCATCGCGTCGGACATCGACATTGAATACATTTCCTGTTGGCTGTTGGCTTGCGTGTAACCCGCGGGAACGTCGAACAACGCGGCGTCAAGCGGCTGCCGGGACAGCTCGATGACTTCCTTGGTCATCGTAAAGGTGACAGTCTGACCGTCAGGACCGAACATCTTTGTCGTTTCGATAAGCGGATAACCGAGATTGGTCACGCCGGTGTGCTTGAAGCGATACGTGTCGCGGCACCCTCCGGTCGGCATCCGGTTCGGCGCTTGCGGCGGCCGCTCCGATCCACAATTCAAACCGTACTCGAGATTGATGTACCAGCCGTCTCTCTCGATCTTCATGTTGTTCTGCTGGCAGGCATCAGGCGAAGTCTCAGACATCATGGTCTGTTTGAGATGCCGTGCGGTAAAACCAAACATGTCTTTGCGTTCACCGGTGTCCACGGTGTTAATAGCGAAGGTAACCACTCCGCCGCGGCGCGACGGCCCAGCACTCGGTCGCGGCCCGGTTGGGGTCGCCGGCGCTTCGGCATCGTCCGAATCCATGGGTGTGATCATGTACTTGCGCGCGCGATCATTTATTTGAATCGTGCGCCGCAAATCGCATTCAGTGATGGTGGTCATGCCCATGCCGGCAGGCATTCCCGGCATGCTCATCTCACTGCGCTCGCGGCGGCCCTTGATCATCGTGGTGCTGGTCATTTCCTGACCCTGACCAAGACTCTGCTTGAAGGTGATCTTGAAATCGCCGGCGATGGGCTTGTCGGCCTGTGGTCTCTGCGCCAGAGAGATCGCAGTGATCGAACCGATGGCCAAGAGAATCAATGTAAAGAAAGCAAGTCGAAGCTTCATGAAGAACTCTCCAAATGATTAGTTGAGAATGCCGGGTGACGAGAGGAAGCTATCAAAAAGTCAGGACTTACTCAAGATGAGTCTTCCGCCGCGCTAATAATTGACCGCGCCTCGCGCCCCGAAGGGGGCAGTCGTGCCTTTGGTCGCCCTCGGGGCAGTAGCCCGACCGTTAGAGAGGGCTCATATTTCGAAGCAGCCCAAGCCTCCCCAAACGGTCGGGCTACCGACCCGCGTTCGGCGCAAAAAAAGGCACCGTTGGGACCATCGTGAATCGGTAGATTGGCGTTACCGGTCACGGTCACCAGCGGTGAAAATCTCAGAAAAGCTGCGCCTGAAAGTCGTTGAAAATTTCTGTACGACAACGCACGTTAAGCGTATAATGCGCGCGTTCTGGTAATGCACGCGCTTTGTCGCCTCCAAAGCGCCGCCCCCGGCAAGCGGAACTCAGTCGCCAGAGTCCACTCCAAGCGTCCCGGGGTCTCCAGAAGTTCGGACATTGGTGGAGTTATGCGTCTCCCCATCGACACCCCTGGCGATTTTTTCCCGACACAGTCGCTTTTAAAATCGGTACTACGACCGGGCCTCGTAGCACGCGGTAGGCTACCGCTCACTTCAATTCTGCTCGTCTTGATTGTCTGTACTGCCGTTCGGGGGCAGTCTACCGCTTCAATAATTGGTGAAGTCACTGACCGCGATGGCGCCGCCGTGCCGGCCGTCATCATCTCGGCCACCAATGCCGACACGTCGGGGCTGCGGAAAACTGTCACGGACGATACCGGCGCATATCAACTGGCCGCCCTCCCTCTCGGCACCTATCGAATCGAAGTAGTCGCGCGCGGATTTCGCAAGCAGGTGATCGAAAGATTAACGCTGGCGGTCGGGCAAACCACCACTCAGGACTTTCAACTTCAAGTGGGCGATATGTCCCAGGTGGTCACGGTGATCGCCCAGCCCAACACCGTGGAGCAATCGACTGCGGCCGTCGGTCATGTCGTCGATCAGCGCATGGTGCAGCAACTACCGCTCAACGGACGTTACTTTCTTGATCTGGGACTGCTGGTGCCGGGATCGGTAACCTCGCCTCAGGGAGCTTTCTCATCGGCGCCGATTCGCGGACTGGGATCGTTCGCATTTACCACCGCCGGAAACCGCGAGGAAACGATCAACTATCTGGTCAACGGGATTACCCTGAACAATCTCACGAACAGTTCGATCACGTTTCAGCCGTCGATTGGTACGGTGCGCGAATTCAAAGTCGATAACTCAACCATCAATGCCCAGTACGGGCAAAGCTCAGGGTCGGTGGTGACGATCGCGACGCGTTCGGGAGGAAATCAGTTTCACGGCGAAGCGTTTGAGTTCCTCCGCAATGATGCCCTCGACGCGCGAAACTTCTTCACCTTCAACGCGAGCCAACCGCCGCCTTTCAAGCGCAACCAGTTCGGCGGTCAATTCAGCGGGCCAATTATCAGGGACCGGCTGTTCTTTTTCTTTTCTTATGAAGGGCTGCGGCAAAGACAACAATTGGATCTCAACAGCCTGGTGCTGAGCGATGCGCAGCGAGCCGCAGTCACCGATTCAGTAGTTCGCAGACTTTTACCACTAATTCCTATAGCGAATTTTGTCGACTCTTCGGGGACGCCGCGCTTCGTCGGATCGGCCCGCGCCACGGTCGATACCGATCAGTGGAGCGGCGACGTGAGTTATCTGGTAGGCCGAAACGATCAGTTGCACGGCTATTACAACGCCTATCGCACGCTGAATAACGAGCCCAGCCGAAACGGAAATACCATTCCCGGATTTGGCAATTTCACCAGGCAATTGCGTCAGGTATTCACCCTCAATGAAACCCATGTGTTTGGCCCGACGCTCGTCAACGAGGCGCGCGCCGGCTTCAACCGGTTCAGTTCCGCCACCAGGCCTGGCGCGCAACTGAATCCGGCAGACTTTGGCATCAACAACGGCATCAATCAGCCGATCGGATTACCTCAGATCAGCGTGGCCGGCAGCCTGAACTTTGGCGGCCCTTCGATCAATCCATCGGGCCGCGGCGACACGACATTTGTGATCTCTGACGTGGTCAGTTATCTGCTGGGACGCCACTCTCTTAGGTTCGGCGGAGAGTTCCGGCAATTCCTGAATAACAATTTCCGGCAGGCCACCGGCACCTTTAATTTTCCCACTGTCGCTTCCTTTATCGCCGATAACGCCAACGCGTTTACCTCCACGCTGGGAAGTCAGTCCAGCAGTATCGAGGAGCCGGCCTTCGGTTTATTCGTGCAGGACAACTTCCGCGTGCGGCCTAACCTCACGCTGGAAGGCGGGTTGCGTTACGACTGGAACATCACCCCGACGGAGCGCTTTGATCGCTTCATCATTTTCGATCCCGCTACCGCTTCTCTGGTGCGCGTCGGCGCCAATATTGATGGTGTCTACCGGCAGAACGCTCAGAACCTGCAACCGCGGGTAGGGTTTGCCTGGGATCCATTCAAGGACGGAAGAACTGCTTTACGCGCGGGCTATGGCGTGCAAACCGATCAGCCGATGACGAGCATCGTCCTGGGTACCGCCACCAACCCGCCGCTGGCCATGCCGCTTACTTTCAGCGGCAACATCAGGATGGATAATGCGCTGCAGTTGGCCGGCGCGGCCGGTTTGGCGCCCCAATCGATCGATCATGGTTTCCGGAACGCCTATCTTCAGTCATGGAATCTAACCTTCCAGCGCGAAGTCCGCAGCGGCTTGGTTTTCATGGCCGGCTACATCGGCTCAAAGGGATCCCATCTGATCGTCCGCCGCAATATCAATCAACCGATAAACGGGGTCCGGCCATTCCCCAAACTGTCGCCTGAGAGTCCGATTTTGCCCGGGACCAATTTGGGCAACGTCACGCAGGTAGAGAGCGCTGGCAATTCGAGTTACAACGCGCTCTGGGTAACCGCCACGCAACGGCTGCGCAAACATTTGCAGTTCAATGCCTCATACACCTGGTCGAAGTCGCTTGATTACAATTCGTTCAGCACCGGAGGAATTATCGGGCAGAATGCCTACGACCTGCGCGGTGATCGCGGGCTTTCCGATTTCGACGCGCGTAACCGGTTTGTAATCAGCGCCCTGTATGATTTGCCATTTCACCAAAATCTGATCGTCAGCGGCTGGCAACTGGCCATGATCGTGCAATCGCAGAGCGGTAATCCCATGAATATTGTTACCAGTAACAGCACCGTCAACGGGGTGGCCAACACGCTGCGACCGGATGTAAATGGACCCGTGGCGATGGTCGGCAGTGTGGACCGCTGGTTCGACACAACAGCATTTACCGCGGTGCCGCGGTTTGGTAATCTGGGTCGCAACGTCGTCATCGGCCCGGGTTTCAATAACACTGATCTTTCAATCATAAAGAACACAAAACTAGCTGAGAACTTTAGAGTTCAGTTTCGCGCCGAATTTTTCGACCTGTTCAATCACGCCAACTTCGGCCAGCCCGGAAATGTCGTTGGCAGTCCCTCGTTCGGGCGAATTACCAGCACGAGATTTCCAACAGGTGAAACGGGTTCATCGCGCCAGATTCAATTTGCGGTCAAACTAATAATCTAAGGCTTCGGCGCACGAACGCGAGAGCTACGACTATCGTGCGCAGAACAACATGGCCATTCCCGAGCGGCAACAAAATTATCTGCGAACCAGTGTCTTTACATTGGCCCTCCTTTTCCTGCTTTTCCCGGCCGGCGGCCTAATCACCCGCGCGCAACCCGCCGCCGCGGCCAAACGAGTCCTGGTGCTTTACTGGGACAACAAGGACTTTCCCGGCAATATCAAGTTCGACGAAAGCTTTAAAACCGAACTCGGCTTTGTCGCTCCCGGCGCCGAGTATTATCCCGAATACATGGAGACAACCCGGTTTCCGGGAGCGAACCAGGTCTTCTTTCACGATTACCTGCGCCAGAAATATGCCGGGCGCAAAATCGATGTGGTGGTGGCGACTGCCGACATCCCGCTGAAGTTCCTCATTCAATATCGCGCAGACCTTTTTACCGACGCGCCCATTGTTTTTGTCGCCAACGCTCCGCCGCCGGCGGAACAGATCGTCAGCGGCGCCGGGATGACCGGTATCGTTCACCAGAGCACTTATCGCGAGACGATGGAGCTCGCTTTAAAACTGCATCCGGACGCGGATCAGCTCTTCGTGATCAGCGGCTCGCCCGAACACGACAAACGATTTGAGTCCGTGGCGCGCACCGAATTGGCCCCGTTCGAAAAGCAGATCAAGATCACTTACCTGACCGATCTCGAGCTGCCGGATTTGATTGCCAGGACTTCCAGCTTGCCGGCCCACTCGTTCGCGCTTTACGTCTGGCAACAAGCCACCGACGAACAGGGAAAGCTGCTCGAGACCTACGAGGTGCTCGCGCGGATTTCACCGAAAGCTTCGGTCCCAATCTATGGCATGGGCTCTCCCAATCTTGGTCAGGGAATTGTCGGCGGTTATTTGCAGGGCCCGGATAATAACGGCGCGAAGACCGCCGAACTGGACGGCCGCATTTTAAACGGTAAGCGCGCCCAGGACATTCCGGTGGGCACCGCGCCCACGGTCCCGGAGTTCGATTGGCGCCAATTGAGACGCTGGGGCATTAACGAAAGTAGTTTGCCGGCCGGCAGCGTGATTCAATTCCGGCAGCTGACCTTCTGGCAAGAAGACAAGTGGGCCATTATCGGCTTTTCCACGGCAATACTTGTCGAAGCGGGACTAATCGGGTTTCTGTTAATTGCCCTTTCCCGCGTCAGGTCGTCAGAACGCGAACGAGCCCGGCTTGCCGAAGTAGCTGAGACCACCCACCGGCGGCTTGATGAGACCGTCTCGAATGTGCCCGGGATCGTTTGGGAAACTCTGATCGACCCGGTCACTGGTCAGCGAAAGACCACCTTCATCAGTGATCACGTTTACAAACTACTGGGCTATACACCCGAAGAATGGTTGAGCCGCCCGCCCGGGTTCGGCGTGACGATCGTTCACGAGGACGATCGCGAACGAGTTGTGCGCGAGAGTGAAGAAGTAATGGCCAGCGGGCACGACGGCGTCTCGCAGTTTCGCTGGCTGGCCAAGGACGGGCGCATCATCTGGACCGAAAATTATCTCAGTCCGATTCTCGACGCCAACGGTAAAACGATTGGACTGCGCGGCGTGGCCATCGACATCAGCGACCGGAAACAAGCCGAGGAGGCGGTTAAATCCACTACGGAAAAAGATCGCGCCATCCTCGAGGCGGTCCCGGACCTCATGTTCCTGCATACGCGCGACGGCGTCTACCTCGATTACCACTGTAAGGACATCCACGAGCTCTCAGCGCCGCCGGAGAAATTCCTCGGCAAGAACGTGCGCGAAGTCCTGCCCTCGCATTTAGTGCAAAAACTGATGACGGGCTTTGAGCGGGCCGGAAAGAACGGCGGGCCTCACATGTTTGAATACGAGTTGGCCGTCAACGGCCGGCACCGGTGGTACGAAGCGCGCATGGTGCCCTCGGGAGAAAATGTCCTCACCCTGGTGCGTGACGTTACCGAACGTAAGACTGCCGAAGAGGCCCTCCGCCAAAGCGAGACTACCATCGCCGCTGAACTGGCAGATACCCAGCAGCTGCAGCGGATCAGCAGTAAGTTGCTGCAGGAGAACAAGGCCGACGAGCTTTACGGTCAGATTCTTGACGCGGCCGTCGCGCTGATGAAATCCGACGCCGGCAGCATGCAGATTGTTACTGCGCAAAATGAGTTGCACCTGCTGGCTTACAAAGGTTTCGATCCTGAATCCACGAAATTCTGGGAGTATGTCGGCGCCGCTTCGCACAGCAGTTGCGCCGAAGCTCTGCGCACCCGTAAGCGGGTCGTCGTGCCTGACGTTGAAGCTTGTGATTTTATGGCGGGCACAGAGGACCTCGACGGCTACCGGCGATCAAATGTGTGCGCGGTGCAATCCACGCCATTGATTTCGCGCAACGGCCGGGTGGTGGGAATGATTTCCACACACTGGCTCGAGCCGCACCAACCTTCAGATCATCAGCTGCGCTTACTCGATGTGCTGGCCCGGCAGGCAGCCGATCTGCTCGAGCGCAAGCAGGCCATCGACGCCCTCCGCGAGAGCGAAGAGCGCTTCCGTCTGGCCGAACAGGCGGCGCACGTGGGCACCTGGGAATGGGATGTCCGCACCGGCGAGTCGGTGTGGTCGGACATGCTCTGGGAGTTGCTCGGCCGCCAACCCGATCAGGTTCCCATCACCGTCGAGCGGTTCGTCTCAATCATCCATCCCGATGACCGCGAACGCGTCTGGGATAAGGTGAGCGACATTCTGGCCAACGGCAAGGGCGACTACTACGACGAGTTTCGAATTGTCCATCCGGATGGACAGGTGTTCTGGCTGTCTTCGAAGGGCCGCGTGTTCCGCGCCGCCGACGGCGCCCCGGAGCGCATGATTGGCGTTAATACCGACATCAATACGCGCAAGCTGGCCGAGGAAGCCGCCCGGCTGGCACAGCAAAAGGACGCGGCCATACTCGGGGCCATCCCCGACCTCATGTTCCTGCAAACTCGCGACGGGGTCTATCTCGATTTCCATTGCAGCGATCCCGACGACCTGTTGGTCCCCCCGGAAGCCTTTATCGGCAAGAACATGCGCGACGTATTGCCGCCTGAACTCGCCGCCGAGTTCCTGCGGGCATTTCAGCGGGCCATCGATACCGGAGAGTTGCAACTATTTGAATACGAACTGCCGCTGAATGGTGAGCAGCGCTGGTTCGAGGGCCGGATTATCGGCAGCGGTGAAAATATTCTGAGCGTGGTTCGGGACATCACCGAACGCTGGCGCGCAGTGGAAGCGCTGCAGCGGTCCCACGAAGAACTGGCGGCGACTAATGAAGAGCTGCGCATCACCTCAGACGAACTGGAACACAACCAGGAGGAATTGGAAGCAGTCAACGAGCGCCTGGCGGGCATTATCGGCCTGGCCATGGACGCGATCATTACCGTCGATCAAAACCAAAGCATCGTACTGTTCAATACCGCCGCGGAAAGGATCTTTGGCCGGCCGGCCGATGAAGCGATCGGCTTGCCCCTTAATGTGCTGATACCGGCACGATATGCCGAGGTCCATCGCGATCATCTGAATAACTTCGGGGCGCAGAAAGTAATTCGGCGAATCATGGGTGAAAGGGGCGCTCAGCTGTATGGAGTCAGGCGTTCCGGTGAAGAGTTCCCCATGGAGGCCTCGATCTCGCAGCTGGAACTAAAGGGCCAGAAGTTTTTCACGGTCATCCTGCGCGACATCACCGACCGCCGGCTCGCCGAAGCGGCCCTGAAGGAATCAGAATTTAATTATCGCTCCGTCTTCAATGCCGCCAACGATGCCATCTTCATACACGACCTGGAGACGGGCGCCATCGTCGACGCCAACGAGCGAACGTGCGAGATGTACGGCTACGCAATCGAGGACGTCACCGGCCTGACGGTAGGCGACCTGAGTTCCAACCAACCGCCATACACACAAGCCGGCGCGATGGCCCTGATGCAGAAAGCCGGGGCCGGCGAGCCCCAGGTCTTTGAGTGGTGGGCCCGCAAACAATCCGGTGAACTTTTCTGGGTCGAGGTCAGTCTCAGACATACTCTGTTCCGCGGGAAGGATTCCCTGCTCGCTATCGTCCGCGATGTGACGGAACGCAAGCTGGCGGAAGCGGCGCTCAAAGAATCAGAAGTCAATTATCGTACGATCTTCAACACGGCGAACGATGCCATCTTTGTCATCGACTTCAACTCCAAAACCATCCTTGATGTCAACGAACGGATGTGTGAGATGTATGGGTGCACGCCCGAGCAGGCCAGGACATTCTGGGTACAGGAGTTGAGCCCTAACCAGGCCCCTTACAGCGAGAAGGAAGCGGCGGCTTTCATCGATGCGGCAGCGGCCGGAATCCCTCAGGTTTTCGAGTGGCGGTCCCGGAAACTCAACGGCGAAGATTTCTGGGTTGAAGTCAACCTGCGCCACATATCGTTGCGCAGCAAGGAATGTCTGCTCGCGGTAGTGCGGGACATCACGGAACGCAAGCTGGCGGAAGACACCTTGGCGGCCTCGCACCGCCAGATGACCGATATTCTCGAGAGTATCGGCGACGCCTTTTATTCCCTCGACAACGATCTTCGCTTCACTTATGTGAACCGGAAGACTGAAGAACTCTGGCGAATGAAGCGCGAAGATCTGCTCGGCCGGAACTTCCTGGATGTATTCCCGCAATCCGTCGGCACGCCTTCCTATTACGAGTGCATGCGCGCTGTGGAAGAGCGGCAGGCGGTTAGCTTTGAGGCCGTATCGCCGATTCTGAACCGTTGGGTTGACGTCAGCGTATACCCGACCCCCAGCGGGCTTTCGGTTTACTTTCGGGACATCACCGAACGAAAGCAGGCGCTCGACGAACTGCGCGAAAGTGAAGAGCGGTTCGGCAAGTCTTTCCGCGCCAATCCGCAACCGATGTCGATTACCACGCTCGCCGAGGGAATTTATATCGACGTAAACGAAAGCTTCATCGCGATGAGCGCCTATGCGCGCGAAGAACTGATCGGACATACCTCGTTGGAACTTAACATCTGGGGTGACCAGCAGCAGCGGGACGATTTCATGAAGCAACTGGTCGACGACGGGTCGCTTGCAAACCGGGAGACACAATTCCGCACCCGCGACGGCTCGCACCGCGTGCTGCTTTCATCGGCGGAGCGGATCGAACTCGGCGGCCGGGATTGCGTGCTCATGGCTTCAAGCGACATCACCGAACGCATGCTGGTCCAACAGGCTCTGCGTGAAAGCGAGGAGCGTTTCCGCAACATGGCTGATACGGCGCCGGTAATGATCTGGATTGCCGGCACCGATAAGAATTCCACCTACTTCAACCAGCAATGGCTCGACTTCACCGGCCGGCCGGTGGAACAGGAAATGGGAGTTGGCTGGATGAACGGCATTCACCCGTCTGACTTCGATGGTTGCTCACAGATGTTTGCCGCAGCTTTCGACAGCCGTGAGCCGTTCCGGATGGAGTATCGACTGCGGCGGGCGGACGGCGCTTATCGCTGGGTGTTCGACAGCGGCACCCCGCGGTTTTCCGCCAGCGGCAAGTTTCTGGGATACATCGGCTCGTGTGTGGACATCACCGACCGCAAGGAATCGGAAGCCGCCCTGGTTTTTGCGCACGAGGCGCTCGAGAATGCTTACGCCGAAGTAAACCGGCTCAAGACACAACTTCAGGAAGAAAACATTTACCTGCAGGAAGAGATCAAGCTGCAGCAGAATTTCGGCGAAATCATCGGCGGCAGCGATGCCCTGAAGTACGTGCTCTTCAAGATCGAACAAGTGGCGCCCACCGATTCAACTGTGCTGATCACCGGCGAAACCGGCACCGGAAAGGAACTGGTCGCGCGCGCCATCCATACCGCCAGCACTCGCAGAGATCGGCCGATGGTCAAAGTGAATTGCGCGGCGCTTTCGGCCTCGCTCATTGAAAGCGAATTGTTCGGCCACGAAAAGGGCGCGTTTACCGGGGCCTTATCGCGCAAGATCGGCCGTTTCGAACTGGCGGAAAAGGGCACCATCTTCCTCGACGAGATCGGCGAGCTGCCCCTGGAGTTGCAGGTCAAACTGCTGCGCGTAATCCAGGAAGGCGAGTTCGAACGTCTGGGCAGCTCCAGGACAGTCAAAGTCGATGTGCGCATCATCGCCGCCACGAATCGGAATTTGAGAGACCAGGTCAATAAGGGTCTGTTCCGTGAGGATCTCTGGTATCGCTTGAATGTCTTCCCCATAACGGTCCCGCCTTTGCGCGCGCGACGCGACGACATCCCGATGTTGATCGAACACTTTGCCGAGACGTTTGCGCGCAAGCTGGGCAAGGAGATCAAATCGATCGCGCCCGCTACCATCAATGCCCTGCGCAACTACTCATGGCCCGGCAACGTGCGGGAACTGGCCAACGTCATCGAACGCGCGGTGATCAACGCCCACGGACCCATTCTGCGCGTCCATGAGCAACTCCGGGCCGTGAACGGCGAAACGGCCCAGTCGATTAACCGCACGCTTGAAGAAGTTGAGCGCGACTACATTACCCGCGTGCTCGAGGACCGTGGCTGGCGCATTGAGGGTCCTCATGGAGCGGCGTATGTTCTCGGTATGAATCCCAGCACTCTGCGCACCCGCATGGCCAAACTCGGAATCAGCAAAGGCAATCAAGCTGCCTCCGGGAACGGCAATAATTAGCCCCATTTTTTTCATCGACCCGGCCCACAATTGCCCACGGTATTTCGCGGGTTCCGTGGAATCCAGCGGCTAAATCTCAGCCACAATCAAGCCGGGCAGTTTCCCGCCGCCCAACCTAACTACAGTTATAGTTCGATTTACGGCATGTGTCGGCTCGCGCTCATGCTTTGTGCACACCAGTTGCCAATGGATTGAATCGTCCGCCGTCTATTGAACCCAGCATAGTGAGATTGCTTTTGAACCGAGGTCTAGCGAGCCCCAAGGAAATCGGTTTGTGGCATGGAGGTGCTGCCAATGTTTGCTCCCGGCGAAAAGGACGCGGTAGTTACCGCGGCAACAATTATCGTTCGGCCTGAGAACCGAAAGGAGCTATGTCTCACCGTGGCTTCTCTCCTGAATCCGATCCGGCAGGAACCAGGCTGCGTGGGATATCGGTTTTATGGCGAGGCAGGCGACGAGAACTCTTTTCTGTTGATAGGCGAATGGGAAACGCGCGACGCGCTTAACCGGCATCTGGAGTCGAATAATTTCGCGGTGCTGATGGGCTCCATGATGTTGCTAGGCAAAGTCTCGACCGTAGATTTCAAGCTGCTCAGGGAGTGTAGCGGAAGACATCTTCCGCGCAGTATTAGATCGGAGATGAAAGAAGCTTTGTGCGCCTGAGGACATCCAGGCACTGGCGTTCGCGCCATTTATCGGACTGACTAGAAAGTAGCCCCCGATGGAAACCGTTCCCCGTCATAACAACAGGCGCAGCAGTCTCGTGCTGCAACCTGAACAACCGGCGAGCGAAGTAATTTCGCACAACGGTGACGGCCGCGCCGAACATCGCTTCCAGCTTCTGCTCGAATCCGCGCACATCATCCCCTGGGAAGCAGACGCCCGCAGTTCTCAATTCACATTTGTCGGCATGCCGGCCGAGGAGGTCCTGGGTTACCCGGTTTCAGACTGGTACACCCCGGGCTTCTGGTCTGCGCACCTGCACCCTGAGGACCGCCAGCGAGCGATCGCGGAATCAGCCAGGCTGTCCCAATCTGAAGATACCTTTGAGATTGAGTACCGGATGATCGCGCAGGACGGACACCCGGTCTGGCTGCACAGCCTGGTGCTGGTCGAACGGGAAGACGGCGCGCCCTTGACGATGTTCGGATTCTCGATCGACGTGAGCCGTTCACGCCAGGCGGAGGTGGCGTTGCGCGACGTCAGTGCGCGACTGATCAATGCCCAGGAGGAAGAACGAAGCCGCGTTGCTCGCGAGTTGCACGACGATCTGAGTCAGAGAATGGCGCTGTTGTCGATTGAACTGGAGCAACTCGCCCAAAGCATCAGCGTCTCCGGCAAGCTGCGCCGCAAATTCGAAGGCCTGCAAAACCAGGCGCAGGAAATCTCGTCAGACATACATCGGCTGTCGCACCGGTTACATCCTTCGAAACTCGATCATCTTGGACTGGCAGCAGCCATCCGAAGCTTGTGCGAGCAGATAAATGCGGGCGGCAAGCTGCGGGTATACCTGCATCAACAAGGGCTCGCCGGGCCATTACCGAAGGATGTCACGCTCTGTTTATTCCGCATCACCCAGGAAGCGTTGCGCAATGCCGTCAAGCACAGCGCCGCCAACCATGCTCGCGTCATGGTCCAGGTTTCCAGTGAGGCGGTGCGGCTTTCGGTGATTGACGACGGGATTGGCTTCGACATCCGTTCGTCTTCATTCGCCGAAGGATTGGGATTCATCAGCATGCGGGAACGCCTGCGCATCGTCGGCGGCACCCTGAAGATTCATTCGCAACCAACGCAAGGCACACGTATTGAGGTAACCGCTCCCCTAAGCACCGAAGTTACGGATTAAGTAAGGATACCCCTGAGGAGGTTCTATGCAACGAACACGCGTAATTCTGGCAGACGATCACAAATTGATCCTGGACGCGCTGAAGAATTTGATCGAACCCGAGTTTGAGGTGGTGGGCACTTTCGGCGACGGTCATGCGCTGGTAGAAGGCGCGGCCGAACTTAAGCCGCAAGTCATCGTCCTGGACGTGGGCATGCCTACCATGAACGGGCTGAGCGCCGGCCAGCGGCTGAAGCAATCAATGCCCAACGTGAAACTCGTATATCTGACGATGAATCAGGACCCGGACCTGGCGGCCGAGGCATTTCGCCTGGGCGCCAAAGGTTACCTCCTGAAGAGCTCTGCCGGTTCCGAACTGGTCGACGCCCTGCGCGCCGTCGTCCGTGGCGGCTCGTACGTGACGCCATTGATGACCGAGGACGTGCTCGGCTCATTCGTAAACCATTTCAAGAACCTGAAGAGCACCAGCCATCTGACCCTGCGACAGAAAGAGGTGCTGCAACTCCTGGCTGAAGGACGGTCGATGAAGGAGGCTGCCTACATTCTCAATGTGTCGCCGCGCACGGTGGCGTTCCATAAGTACACGATGATGGAGCACCTGCACATTAAGACCAGCGCAGAGTTGGTGCAGTATGCAATGAGCACCCAACTGCTGGCTGCGTAATCGAGCGTTTGGAATTGTCGCGCGTAGCAACCGCGACCTGTAACTTTTGCCAGTATCGTAGTATCGATATTTCCTTAGGATGAGCCGTGTAATCCACTTGGTCGCCCAGGTTTTGGTTATCCAGAGCGCCGTCATGCGCGGACTACAAAACCACCCCAGGCAAAGAGGCGAATCGTGCACAGCGCTCGTATCTTATTGGCAGACGATCACAAGGAGATACGCGACAAGGTCAAGCGTTACCTTGAAGCTGACTTCAATGTGCTTGGCGCTGTAGAAGACGGCCGCGCGCTGCTCGATGCCGCGGCTGAACTGGACCCGGATGTTTGCCTGCTGGATATCTCAATGCCGGTGCTGAACGGCATTGAAGCGGCGTCGCGGCTCAGAGAAAGCGGCTCCAAAGCCAAGATCATTTTTTTGACAGTCCATGAGGATACAGACTTTTTGCAGGCTGCCTTGAAGACGGGAGCCTCAGGTTACGTTATCAAGCGACTCATGGCCTCAGACCTGCATCGGGCCATCACCGAAGCGCTCGCCGGCAGAATCTTTGTTTCATCATCCAGCGCGTCAAGTCCCGGTTTGAATCGGCACAAAGATTCAAACAGCTAATCCCGCCCAGCTCAATTCAATCAAAACTCTTTCAGCCGGACTTAGCCCGGGCTGTCCCGTCCGGGAAAACCCGCAAGGATGCGTTCGCCACTTTCAAGCTCCCGGAGTGGCCAATAAAAACAAATCGCGGCAGCCACAGCTTTTTCAGCCGTATGCTACCGCGAATTTGGCCTTGACCATGGCGGGCTCTCGCCGGACCACAGCCGGAATTGTTTCAACTACTTGCTAAAGACAGCCTGGACCGAGGTGTTCTTGTCAATCGTGAGGGTGCAGGTCGGTGAAGTTCCCGAGCAGGCGCCACTCCAGTTCACAAAAAGCTTGCCGGCAGCAGGCGTGGCCGTCAGCGTCACGGTTGTGCCCTGACTGAATTTCGCAGAGCAGTTGCCGCCGCAGTCGAGCGCTCGATCATTACCCGCGGGCGAGCCGGTGATGCTTCCAGAGTTGCTCTTTCCCACCGACAAAGTGAATTGCGACAGGAAGGTCGCCGTCACATTCATCGCGTCATTGACCAGCACCGAGCAGGTCGACTGATTTCCCGAACAGGCGCCGCCCCAACCGCCGAAGGCGCTGCCGGATCCAGGCGAGGCGACCAGCGTCACGATGGTGCCAAGCGAGTAAGTCGCCGCGCACTTGTTGCCGCAGCTGATCACCTTGTCGCTTGAAGAGACGCCGCCATTGCCCGTCGTGCTAACCACGACTGACGGAACGTTCACGTTGGCCGCTGCGTTTTGGGCTCCAATCGCGTCACCCAGTTCACCGGGCTGAGGGGTGCTGCACGTTCCATCGCCGCCGCAGACCGCCTCATGAGTGAGCGGATCGTAAAGACCCGTATAGGTGTAAAACTCATAGCGGCGAAGTACTGCGTGCGAACTGCCGCCCAGTGAACCGGAATTGGTCACCTTCCCTTTTTGTTTTCTCGAAGTCGGCGGGCTTGATTGAATAAGCTTCCAGGCGGTCTCGACCTGGGCCGCATCCTGGGGCACTACCGGATTATCACTCATGAGTTCGTCCAGGCCGACTTCGCGCGGCAACTCGGTTTTGAATACTTTCACCCACTGAGCGTCGCCGAATTGTGCCGGGTTCGCGGCTTCGGGCGCGTTGATTTCCGCGACCACAACCGGCGCCGCTGCGGGTTGGGCCGGAGGTATGATCACCCAGGTTGGCTGCGGAATCTCCACCGGTGTTCCAAAGGTGGTGAGGGTGCCGGGCGCGGCCGGATCGCCGACGAGCCAATGATAAGTAACGGCGGCCGGATTGGCAGTCAGGCTGACGCCGAAATGCTCGCAGCCGGCGGTGTCATAGGTCGCCGTATTCCACATGTAACAGGTCCCGCCGAAAGGCGTGCCGGGCGCGTGCGGAATGGTGGTCGCCGTAAAAAATCCGTTGCTGGCGATAACCGGACTCTCCCAGCGCACATAAACACCGGTGCTGTACGATATGACTTTTGGCTGGCCATAACGATTCGAGCTGAATGAGTAATAGACGTCCTTTGCCTGGAGACCCTCAAGCTGGATCTCCAGACCGTGTACGTCCTGTTCGGTGTTGTTGACGGCATCAAAGTTCGAAAGGTAGCCGACGATCGACTGCGCATACGAACTGACAGGCGCGGCGAGCACGACCAACAGCAGCAGGACCAACGATGTGGCCCAAGCGTAAAGTTGCCGGTGGCTCTTTTGTTGCAGACTGGTAACGTAATTCATCTCATCTCCTCCAAGGTCAAATGGTTTTTAATTTTGCGTATTGGCCCGAGGGTGTGAATCAGTTAGCTCTGAACTCACCGTGACTCTCGTTGCCGGGTGCGCCGTAGTGCAACGGTCATTCCACAGTATTTTCCGGCAGGAAAAAATCAGGCTTCGTAAACCAATCAACAGAAGCTGACGGAGTTCGTGAATTTCGCCTTTTCGAATTTCAGATGCTCTAATCGCCACTCTTATTTTTTCTGTGTGATCTCTCGTAGTTAACTGGTTTTTCTCGCATGGAAAGTTGAGGCGGCGCACAAGGGAGCAAACCAGGAAGCACACCAGGGTTGGTGGATTTCTGAAGGGGAATTTTTCTGGCGCGTTAGGCTGATCCGGATGAGACAAGCATGCGATCGGAAAGGCTGATCAGCAGAGCTCACAAGTGCGAATCGCTTTCGCACTTTGGCCCACGCCGCAGGAGCGGAAACTGAATTCTGTTGAAATGAATTGCGGGTCAGCCAGACTGCGAAGCGAATTCTCAGTGCGAACGCTGTATCCGGAAAAAGTGATCGCTGGTTGGCCGGACACAGATCCCGAGTTTTGATGGCACATGAAAGTCCGCGCAAGCGGACGGCAGCATAAGGCCTGGGGCGTAAGCCCCAGGATCGGTGGCAGCAGGAAGCGGAGCTTGTGGAGCGGACAGCAGCAAATCCTAATGCCCGTCCAGCCGAGGGCCATCGGCCGCTCCGCGGGCTCCAATTCTTGTTGGACTCTTGATCCTGGGGCCCACGACCCAGGCTTTATGCTGCCGTCCGCTTCGCGGACTGGTGGAAAGCCTGGCCCTGGACCTTTCCTCGCTGGCTTATTGCTTCTCAAGCCAGCATAGGAGGGTGCGAAGTCGCTTCGCAGTGCGAACCAGGTATCACCTCGACGCCCACCAGGCGAGTGCCTCTGAGCCACCTTCGCCGGATAATGCTCGTTTCCTCTAACATGCTCTTATTCAAGAACTTGCTCGTCCACGCGGAGCTCGCAGCTCCGGTTCGATCGCAACGCAAACGGCTCCTCACTTACGAAGTTCCCAACTGGCATATTGATTGCCCTCTGTAGGGCTGTCGCTGGCGAAATGCGTACCTGCTTCGCACCGGTTGGCAAGAATGAGGAACGCGAGAGTTCAGTCACGACATGATTGCGGAACATTCAGAGAAACAGATGCATAGACCGTCGTATTCAAAAATTAGACACGTCCCCGTCTTCCCATTGATCGCTATTCTCGTCCCCAGCGTGCTGCTGAGTGGACTATTCCCGATTGGCATGAGCCCGCAAAAAGTTCGGGCGGCGGCCCCCCCGGTCGCGAAAGGTCAGCGAGAGAAGATTTCAAAGGATTTGGTGGAACGGGCAGATAGCCCCTCCGCGGCCCAGGATCAGGTAAGCGTAATTCTGCAATTTCGCGATAAGCCGAGTGGGGTCGTCGAGACAGAGTTAAACCACTGCGGCGCAAAGACCAAAGGCGAATTTAAGAATTTCAACGCCCGCGCCGTGCAGATGCCGGCCGGGGCGCTGCGCGACCTGGCGGCGCTGGATGAAGTCGTCTTTATCTCACCCGATCGCGAAGTGCGTTCACTGGGCCATCTGTCTGCGACCACCGGCGCTGACCTGGTACGCAGCCTTTCCAGCGGCAGTGGCTCTGAACTGGATGGGACCGGCGTCGGCATCGCCATACTGGATTCGGGGATTTATATGACTCACACCTCGTTTCTCGATCGATCGGGCAAGCGACGCGTGGTTTTCAACCAGAGTTTTGCCGATAGCGGCAGCACCGGCGACTCGTATGGTCACGGCACGCACGTAGCCTCAATCGCCGGAGGTGGCGGACGTGTGGCGATGGGCAGCTACCTTGGCGTGGCTCCAAACGCAAACATCCTTAATCTGCGCGTCCTCAATTCGCGGGGAGCAGGCAACGCCTCCAGCGTCTTGAACGCCTTCGATTGGTTGATGAATAACCGTACGAACTTCAATATCCGGGTAGTCAATCTCAGTTTCGGCATGCCCGCCGTGGACTCGTATCTTAACGATCCAGTCTGCCGCGGTGTCAGACGACTGGTGGATGCAGGGATCGTGGTCGTCGTGGCTGCCGGCAATGGCGGTAAGGATGCGGACGGCAACAAGGTCTACGGAACGATTCAATCACCGGCCAACGAACCTTCGGCCATCACCGTCGGCGCAGCCAACACGTATGGCACCGACACGCGCAGCGATGACACGGTGGCAACTTACAGCTCGCGCGGACCGACGCGCAGCTACTGGACCGACAGCGACGGCGTGCGGCATCACGACAACCTCGTCAAACCGGATTTGGTCGCGCCGGGAAACAAGATCATCGGAGCCGAAGCCGAACTCAATTATCTCGTCACCCAAAATCCGCAGCTCGATGCGCACGTCAGCATCGACGACTCGCGCATGATGATGTCTTTGAACGGCACTTCGATGGCGGCTCCGGCGGTCGCGGGCGCCGCCGCCCTCATGTTGCAGGCCAATCCGAAACTTACTCCGAATTTGGTAAAGGCCCTGCTGACTTACAGCGCGCAACCGCTGGCCGGATTCAATATGTTCGAGCAGGGCGCCGGCGAGCTTAACGTTGAAGGCGCCGTACGTTTGGCCCGACTGGTGAGACCCGATCTCGCCTCGAGCGCCACCGTCGGTTCGCCGCTGTTGAAGGACATCGCTCCCAGCCCCTGGACGACTATCGGAGACTTTTCGTTTCAGTGGGCCCAGGGTGTGCCGATGGGCATGACCTTCGCCACCGGGTCTGATCTGATTACCAAATATCAACGAGTCTACAATCTTGGCATTCTCATCAGCGACGGCATTCTGATCAGCGATGGCATTCTCATCAGCGATACCACGATGCTGTCGAGCGGCATCCTGATTAGCGACAACATCCTCACCAGTGATGGGCTGCCAATTGGCGGCGGGTATGTCTATCTGCCCACGGGGATTCTTATTAGCGACGGCATTCTGATCAGCGACGGGATTTTGATCAGCGATGGAATTCTGATCAGCGATGCAACGCTCCAATCGCAGGCAGCGCTAATCAACGGCGATGACACGCCTTCGATGGCCGTGACCGCCGATTCCGGCAAAGACTTTATCGCGTATTAATCATATGAGCACTCAGTTTCCTCAATTTTCTGAAGCGCCCATGGGGCTGGCTGAAGGCACCGCCCGGGTACCCTTCCGGCGCCATTCCCGGCCGACTCACGACGCTGCCTACGAATCGGCGGCGATCGCTGAGATCGGATCGACGGAGGAACTCACGGCCGACTCGCAAGGTGAAGTACTTTCTTTTCTCAATGAGCGGCCGATGCACACCGTAATAATGTCGGGCTTGATTCGCGATAACGGTTTCGACGGCGCTCTAAGCCGCGGCAGGTTCTACGCGTATCGGGGACCAGAGGCGGCGCTCGAAGGAGTGGCGCTCATAGGTCATGCCACTCTGCTGGAGGCGCGCACCGACCGCGCGCTCGTCTCGTTTGCGCGACGCGCGCGCACGGTTGCCGGCGTTAATCTCATCCTGGGTGAACAGGAGACGGTCGAGCGTTTCTGGACCTGCTATTCCCATCACGCGATCACACCGCACTTCCGGCGTAAGGAACTACTTTTTGAGCAACGCTGGCCCTCGGCAGAAACGCAAGCGGTGCCCGGCCTCCGTCGCGCCACAACTGCTGATCTGGACCAGGTGGTCAGCGCCCATGCTCACATGGCGCAGGAAGAGCTCGGCTTCAATCCGTTGGTGTCGGACCGGGACGGATTTCGCCAGAGATGCGAGCGCCGCATCCGCCAGGAACGGGTCTGGGTGCTCATGAAAAACCGAAAGCTGATTTTCAAAGCCGACGTAGTGACGGAAAACGATATCGCGCATTACCTCGAGGGCATCTATGTCACGCCGGCCGAGCGCAGCAAAGGCTACGGCACTCGCTGCCTGATAGAAGTGAGCCGCAGACTGCTGGCGCGCACACAGGTATTGTGCCTTTTGATTAACGAACAGAACCGCGTCGCTCAGGGACTGGCGCGGAAAGCAGGCTATACCGTCACAAGTTGCTACGAATCCATTTTTCTCCGCCCGTCGACTGCCATGTCCGCGTCACCTGAGCAAACTCCTTCGCCTCATTTCCTTACCGGACCTTGAGTGATCATTCATGGATTGAGCGCCGGTAGAGTGGTGGAAATAACCATTCGATGGGTAAAGGTGCGCAAGCCGGGTGCCGGGGAAATCGACCAAAGGTTAGTCAGTTCCTTGAAAAATCGCACGATCCCTTCTGACCTGAGTTTGGTACACGCTTTGTGTGATTGCGATTTTTTCCGCAGCGGGTTAGGCTGGTAGGTTTGACTTAAGACGCTTTTTTCACAATGACTACTCAAACTAAGAAGCCGAATGTATTTGCCGTAGCCGGCGCCAGTATTGCTTTACCCCGCGTTACTGACCGGCGGCCGCCGGATGCTGAACTCGAAGAAATTAACGACCTGCTGGATCAGGGGCTTTCGACCAAGGTTGAAGCCAAATCCCGGGCGATCATAAAGTCCGCCCGCGGAAACGAATCGCTCGTCGCCAAAGCTCGCTGCGCTCTTGCAAAATCGCTGGAAATGCAAGGGAGATATCGCGAATCGCTCGAAGCCGTCGCGATGTATGAAGACGCCGAGGCCCGCGCGAATCTCGATGACGAGGCGCGGGCGTGCATCCGGGTCCAGATCGGACTCGCCTACAATTATTCCGGCGATCACCCGAAGGCCATTGCCCTGCTCAATTCGGCGCTGCGCGGGGCCGTGGAACATGGCGCTAACCAGGAGATCGGCTGGGCCTATGCGGCGCTGGCCCGTGTCTATCGAAATCTTAACGAATACACCATCGCGCGTGATCACGCGCAAAACGCGCTGGAGCACTTTCGCCATACCGGCGATTGGCGCGGCCTGGCGGAAAGTTATTTCGGAATCGGCCTGGCCGAACTGTTCGAAGGCAACTACGAACCCTCGCTCGACCACCTGCAACAAGCGCTCAGCCTGATCGGCGATCGCACTGCTCCTTATTTACAAGGCAAGATCTATACGAACATGGCCGGCGCCTGCTGGTTTCTCAAGCGACCACAGGAAGGCGTCGGATATCTGGAAAAAGCGATTGGCTATTATGAATGCACCGAACACAAGGCCAACGCCACCGACGGATACAACAACCTCGGATCGACACTCATTCTGATTGGAGACTGGGATCGAGCTCAAAAAGCGCTCGAACGCGCTCTCGCCCTGGCGTCGCAAACCGACGAGCTGGGATCCAAGACTCCGATGATCCTCGATTCGCTCGCTGAGCTGCTGATGCTGCGTGGCGATCGAGAGAGCGCCCTCAATCACCTGGAGCGCGCCGTCCAGCTATCAAAAGAGCACGGCAACAAATGGTACGCCTGGCAACCCGTGCGCACCCTGGCCCGCTACCATGTGATGATGAACGAAGCGGGGCCCGCACTGGAGCACGCGCGGCACGCACTCGAACTGGGCGAAGCCATCGGCGATAAGCAGGCGATTTGCGAGTCGCGTCTGCTACTCGCCGAAGCGCATCTGGTCGATCAGGATTCAGAGAAATGCCGTCAACAGCTGGAGTTGCTGACGGAAACGTTGGCAGATCCAAACGGCAATCTGGCCCTGGCCGGCGAGTGTCAGCGGCTGCACGGATTGCTGGCGCTGGCTAACGGCGACCGCCTGCGGGCCGCACATCATTTCGGCCGGAGCATTTCGATCTTTGAGATGCTGGGCGACCGTTATCGTGGCGCGTTGTCTCATTATTGGCAGGGGCGCGCCTATGAAATCGGTCAACCGGAACGGGCGGCCGAGCATTTCCAGTTCGCCCTACATACCTTCCGCCGGCTGGGCGCGCAGTTTGATATCGAACATTCCGAGGCCGCGCTGGCCGAACTGGAACGTGTGACTCCGGAGCGGCAGCGCATTGTGGGCGGCGCTCTCCAATTGCTCACCTTGCGTCTGACTGAGGCAGTTGCTTCGCGCGAATTGTTACTGCGCGAACTGGCTGCGGTCATTCGCGAGGACACCAACGCCGCGAAAATCCTGGTGCTTGATCCGCAGGCGCACAATGAACATGCAGTACTGGTCGGACACGGTTGGACTGAATCGGAATGTGCCGAAATTGCCGCCACGCTCACGCGCGCCCGGACCGACACCGAGCAGGAAGCTGCCGTGGCCGGATGGAATGCAGCGATCACCCGGCTCGTACCGCCGAACGCTCCGCCGGTGACTCTTATCATTGCCCCGCGCGAAGAGATCAAACTGCCCTGCGGACTTTCCCTGGACTCACTGTTTCGGGTCGCCGAAATTGGGTTGGACAGCTGTGCGCTGCACGAAAGAGAGCGCCAGCGCGAAGTCATCGACCGGACCGTCCAGTCGGGCCAGAGCGTTCTGCCGGGCTTCATCCATACCAGCTCAGCAATGACCCACGTCGTCCAGGAGATTCTGAAGATTCGCTCGTCGGACGTGACTGTGCTGGTAACGGGCGAATCGGGAACCGGCAAAGAACTGGTGGCGCGCGCGATTCACGCCAACTCTTCGCGGCGCTCAAAAGTATTCGTTCCTTTTAATTGCACTGCCGTACCCAAAGAACTTTCCGATGCCTATCTATTTGGCTACAAGCGCGGGGCATTTACCGGTGCGGTGACCGATTCACCCGGCGTGATTCGCGCGGCCTCGGGCGGCACATTGTTTCTTGATGAAATAGGTGACCTGCCGCTTGAGATACAACCAAAGCTGCTCCGGTTTTTGCAGGAGGGTGAGATTCAACCGCTTGGCGATCAGCGGCCGATCAAAGTTGACGTGCGCATTATTGCCGCCACCAATGCCGACCCTGAAGAATTCGTGGCCGCCGGAAAATTTCGCGAGGATCTCTTCTACCGCCTCAATGTGATTCGGCTGCGAGTGCCGGCCCTAAGGGAACGTCGCTCGGAAATCCCGGCGATTGTCGACTATTACATTGGCTATTACTCACAAAAGTTCGGACGCCGCAACATTCAGGTAAGCCCTCAGACAATGGATCTTTTGATGGTCTGCGATTGGCCGGGCAATGTCCGGCAACTGACAAACGAGATTCAGCGGATTCTGGCAAGAGCTGAAGACGACAGCCTGATCACTCCGGACGATCTGTCACCTGACCTGAAACGCAACGCCGCCTCACTCACGCCGGCATCTGAGCAGAGAGTTCTCAGCAACGACGCTTTCGCCTTTTGGGAAGACTCAACGCTACCGGAAGCCGTGGATTTTCTTGAGCGGCTGATGATTACCCAGGCCTTGCGCAAACACAATGGCAACGTCTCTCGCGCCGCGCGCGAACTGAACCTGACCCGTCGTGGACTACAACTAAAGCTCGGCCGGTACCGCGCGTCCTAAATAACGCACACATCTTCAGCGCATTGCGGGCTGCAGACACTTGTCGGCAGCTAACCTATACCTGTCGAGTTAACCCGCTATCCAAACACTTGCCAATAAGTTTTACCTGCAAGCCCAAATGACTTCAGTGACTCCCGCGCGTAGTTAAAGATCGAAGGCGGCGGCAAAACCACGTTGCATCGTGATAGTAGTAACTGGCGAAGCAAGACTTTGGACGAACTCAGATTTTTTTCTTGCAAAAAACCTTGCAACTTCCGGCGGATGTGATAGACTCCCGCGCCTCAAAAGGTTCATGACGTTTCCTAACTGTGTCGCCTCATTGAAAACTCCGGAGGACGTCCAATGTCCATCTTCAAAATAGAAATCAAGGCAGGAACGCCGGCCACATTTAGTCCAGCCGAACAGACGGTGCTGGTCAACGATAGCGTCTTCTGGGTCAATAACGACCCCAAGAATGCGCATTGGCCGGCGCCAAGCGCTGCGACTCCGAAAGCTTGGCTTGATTACCAGATTCCTCCCAACAGCGAGTCCAGTCAAATTTCGTTTAACCCGGGCGCTCCTTACACCTTGAATTACATATGCGTCCTTCACCCCAATGAAACGGGGCAAATCCACGTGCTGCCAGGAAAGAAGAAAAAAGGCGCGTTCGGGGGCAAGACGAAGAAGGGCGCGTTCGGGGCCAAGACGAAGGGCGCGTTCGGTAGCACCACCAAGTAAACCCGGTTCGCTCATGAAAGCCTGACCGCACACATCACCGTACCCTGATGCGGTTGGCTGCACCTTTTGCGAGGAGGTCACTATGTTTAAAGAGGCTATCGTCAAGGATCAAGCGGGCAACCAGGATGACCACGAGTCATCTACCATGACTCGAGTACCAGCAGTGAAGCGGCGCTCATTTCTGCACCTGACCATGTTCGCAGCGTCGGGTTTGGCGCTGAGCTCGGCGTTGCCGGCCCCGGTCAGAAAGATTTTGGCCACAGCCCTCCAAGGGAATTGTCCCACGCCGCCGGCTCTTCAGGATGTATTCGAGATTAAGAGTTCAGGTAAGACGCTGAAGGCTGTGCTGAAAATCCTCGATGAGAAAAAGACCTACCTGGCAGCGGGTTGTGTGCCAAACACAGGACAGATGCGTTATTTCGAAGGCTATGATGTAAACAATCCCGGTAAAGTCTGGCCTACCACGCACGGCGTCCCAACTCCCGGCCCCACGCTTAGGGCGCGGGTAGGGGATCAAATTCAAATCACGCTGCTGAACCAGGTCAACGTGAAGAATTTCCCCGGCACCCTCGACGTTGCGGAGACGGGACTGGCTTGCGATCAAAACAAGTCCGTCGGACCTAATGGCAGCAGCGTGAACACTTATCCGGGTGACCCGAGTTTTGAACATCCGCCGAACTGTTATCACGGGTCGAGTTCCACCAATTTGCACTTTCACGGAAGTCACGTCAGTCCGAGTGGTATCTCCGATAATATTCTGCTGAATATTCGACCAACTCCATTCGGGGCTGACGGAAAACCCATCGTGAACGAAAAGAGTGTCGCCGCGATCTTCAGCAAGATATTTGCGGCTTGTACGCATGGCCATCAGCCGATGCTTTGGTCAGACTGGCCTCCGGAATGGCAGGCATGGCAGAAAAAGCTGCTGATCGAATATGACCAGACGGCGGTGTGGAAGGGACAACGAGGGGCGCTGCCACCGGACGAACGGTTGTGGACGCAAAATCAAAAATCGATCGCTAACCACCTGTTGCCGCAGTACTACGTCGGCGCGTATCCCACTTGTTTTAAGATTCCCGAATGGAATGGGCAGCAAAACAGCATGGGACAGGCGCCCGGCACTCACTGGTATCACGCTCATAAGCATGGCTCGACAACTCTGAATCTCTCTAACGGGATGGCCGGAGCCCTGATTATTGAGGGCGATTACGACGACAAGCTGAAGCCATTCTTTACCAGGCAACACGTGCTGGTGCTCCAGCAATATGCCGCTGTGCTCGCCGAGTTGCGCAGCGGGTTCGCACCGCAGTCCGACGATCTGGTTCTCGTCAACGGGCAATACACGCCGGTGCTGCACATGAATCCAAACGAGATGCAGCTCTGGCGGCTCATCAATGCGTGCCACCAGGCGGGTGTACCCCTCGACTCACCGACTGACCTCAAGTGGGTGCAAACCGCACAGGACGGAGTGCAGTTCAATCCGGCAAATTACGATCCGTCGGTTACCAATGCGTCGTTTCCGATCCCGGCAAGATCGACAGCGCCTTTCGGCAGTCTGGCCGCCGGCAACCGAGTTGATTTACTCGTTCAGGCGCCAAGCAATCCGGGCCAGTACAAGGTGACTTTTGGGGGCACGCTGCTATTGACGGTTAATGTGTCACAGGACCCGGCGGTTCCGGCTATCGCTAATCCGATGCCTTTCCCGACCAGGGCGCAGTTTCCGCCCATGCCGGGATTCCTGGCGGACATCAATCCATCTACAGTCAAGAAGCAGCGGGATCTGCATTTCCAACAGAACCCAACGCCGCCAACCAATCCGAACTTTCCGAATCCACCTTCGACGCTGACGATCGACGATAAGCAGTTCCAAATGGGCGTGGTCAATCAGACTATGCAACTTGGCGACACTGAGGAGTGGACCCTCTATAACGAAAAAGATGGCGCTGCTCATCCATTCCACATCCATGTCAATCCGTTTCAGGTAGTGGAGATCCAGGATCCAAATCAAAACAATGGGGTGGCCGTCAAACTGCCGAGGCCATGGGTATGGTGGGATAATTTCGCTATCCCACCCGGAGGCTATGTGAAAATACTGACCCGCTTCGTGGATTTCACCGGCATGTTCGTACTGCATTGCCACATTCTGGATCACGAGGATCGCGGCATGATGCAACTGGTGCAGGTGTGTACCGATGCCAACAAGTGTCCCAAGACCACTACCATGACCCACAAGTAAAAAGATGGTTTAGGAATCCAGGGTCCGGGTTGTCTTGCATCTGGCAACCCCTATCCTGACCGTGTTTGCCGCTGATTGGCCAAGCTGGAATTGTGATACCTGTTACAGAAAACGCTGAGATCGCTTGGGCAGAGGAACCAACCGGTCCGCTCATCGCCCAACACCTGCGTCCGGGGCTCGCGGTGCTTTGGCGGGCCTATCTTTGTGCCCAGGACACCGGGGTGGCTCTCTGGAATCTCTCGCTGCCGACCAAACGACTCCATGAGGCGGGAATGACCAGGACAGATTTTCAATGGTTGGTGGACAGAGGTTTTGCCGAGTATGGCGAGGAAACCACTACCGGCCTGCGGCGAGCGGCTCAGAGTAATGGCGCTCGCCTGAGCAATCACATTCGTCTGGTACTTACGGCTGGAGGCGCCGCCCTGGCAGAGCAGGTTTTCTCGAAGACCAATGACGCGTCGCCAGCCGCTCTGGATCTTACAACTGAGGCGTCAGTGTTCCCCGAAAAACAGAGCGTAGCTGCGGACACGAAACTGCCGGACCTGAAACCGCGCTGGGACGTGATTCGGCGTGAGCTGTCCTTCGCCGGATCGATCATCAAACGATTCCGCGTACCGGCCCGGAATCAGGAAACAATTCTGAGCGTGTTCGAAGAAGAAGGATGGGTCGAGCATATTCACGATCCGCTACCCGTCACGATAAATATAGATGCGCCGACCAGGCTGCACGACGCGATTAATCGGCTTAACAGATGTCAGATTAATCCGTTGGTGCGCTTTCACGGAGACGGAAAAGGAACCGGCGTGTTCTGGGAGCTTTGCGCTAACCAGGACATGGCGAGCTGAGGCGATGCGCAGATTATGCGCGAGCCAGGCGACAGTTGTGCGGGCCAAAGCCGCACCAGATCGACACTTGCATCTTTGGGCACCATCGCAGATAGTGCGAATTCTTGCTTAGGCGTTCTGTACGAGTGTGGATTCAAACAATCACCGTTCGTTAAAGGAGAAAAAGACATGACCAAAAACACCGTTTCGATTGAATTGGATCGGGATTCCCTGACGCGATTCAACCACCTGCTGGGCAATCATCCGGTAGCCATCGGAGTGCATTGTGGTGACGACGAGGGCGACGTCGATGGTTTCTGCGGCGCCATCGCGCTGGGTGCTCACTGCGGCGATGACATCGACGGCTAGCGAGCAGAGACTGTAGTTCCGGACAATTCCTTTGGGAAACCCCAACGCCAACGCGCCGGCGCGAGGCGGCGCGTTGGCGCGAGGGTGTATCGAACGCTCGGACGCCAGTCGTTTCTCGGGTCGCGCGCATCAGGTGAAGCGTCACGGTCATTGGGACTGTTGACGAAATCGATTGCGCCTCGGCCGCGGGGTTAGACGCACATGGTTTCGAATCGAAGCATGCGCGGTTTGGCACCTGAGACGACTTTGCTCTATGCCAAACAGTGGTCCGGCAGAGCTGGGATCAGTGAGGTAACGGATATCACTGACCTCGATGTTCTGGAGGTGCCGGTCTTTGTCAGCGTTCGTCCCGAAGCTCGCGGAGAAGCTTTTACTTTTGGCAAGGGTTTGCGTTCCGTTGACGCCGAAGTCGGCGCCTACATGGAAGCGCTGGAATTCTTCTTCGCCGAACCAGGGGTTGGTCGCGTTTCCACGCGCTGGGGATCTGCCCGGGCGGTTGCCGGCAGTGGGTCTGCAAACGACGACGGGATTCTTGACTTCCCTCCCCTACTTCAGCGGCAAGTCGATCTCGATGGTCCGTTGTTACTGGCCTCGGCTCACGATATCGAGAGCGGCAACGAGTGTCTGATTCCGGCCGAGCTGGTCCATTATCCGCCGCCGGAAGTGGGCCAGTCGCTCTTCGGATCGTCGACAAATGGGCTGGCATCGGGCAACTCGGTCCTGGAAGCGACCATTCAGGCCCTGCTGGAATTAATCGAGCGCGATATTTGGTCGTTTGAATTTGTGCGCGCTTCGTCGGTGCTGGTCGACCCGGCAAGTCTTCCGGATGAGATAAGAGCAATCATCGAGCGGGCAGAGCGGAACGGGCTGGAGCTAAAGATTCGCACCGTTGCCAACGAGTATGGGCTGCCGTTCTTCGCCGTGTTCTTATTCGATCCGAATAATCCCACCCGCAAGACTTTCAACGGCGGTTGGGCATGCGATCTGGATCGCACCCGGGCGCTGGTGAGAGCAGTGACTGAAGCAGCGCAGAGCCGCGTGGCTTTCATTCATGGTGGCCGGAGGATACCATCATCCCCACTGGCTAAGTCATCGCCGGATGCTCCTGATGGGGAGATGAAACTGTTGCAGCGTCACATTCAGGGCGTCAGCGATGCGCGACAGACTACGTCTATGAGTGACATTCCCAACGCGGCAATTGAGGGCCCGTTACAGATGTTGCTGGATCTGGTTATTGCTCAATTACGACGCGTCGTGCACGCGCCGATTTATCGGGTGGTCCTGACGCCCGAGGAATCACCGTTTCAAGTCGTGCGGGTGGTGGTGCCGCTCATGGAAAACCTTAAACCGAGCCGAGTGAGATTGGGCCGCCGGCTTAAGGCCGGTATTGACGCCCTCGCAATCCGCGCCGCGTGAAGGTAGATCGTGATAGCGAATACTTCACCAGAAGTTTCAGTGCCGGGATTTGGCGCGATGGACAACCGCCAAACCGTGGAGATTCGTGTTCGCGGAACAGTTCAGGGCGTCGGCTTTCGGCCTACCGTTTGGCGCCTGGCCTGTGACGAGGGGTTGGTTGGCGAAGTCCTCAACGATGGCTTCGGCGTTCTGATTCGAACCACCGGGACCCCGGGCGTGATCTCTCACTTCTTAAACCGCCTGCACCAGGAAGCGCCTCCGCTATCGCAGATCGAATCCATTGAAACTCAGGTTTTGAGCCTGCTGGATTACGAAGACTTTCGCATAGCCGAAAGTGTCAGCGGCGAAAACTGTACGCGCGTGACGGCCGATGCTGCGATTTGCGCCGCCTGCCGGGCGGAAGTGCTCGACAGAGCCGAACGACGATTTGCTTACCCCTTTGCGAACTGTACGCATTGTGGGCCGCGGTTTTCGATCGTCAAGGAAGTTCCCTACGATCGCTGCAACACCACGATGTCAGACTTTCCCATGTGCGCCCTCTGCACTGCGGAATACGAACAGCCGGCCGATCGTCGCTTTCACGCACAGCCGATCGCCTGTCCAACTTGTGGGCCCACAGTTTGGTTGGAACAGCCGGACAACCGAGAGCCGTCAGCGCAGCTCAGAGCGGCCGACGCCCTGCAATCCGCCATTGAACTGCTCAAGACGGGCGCGGTGATAGCCATTCGCGGACTGGGCGGTTTTCATCTCGCCTGCGACGCCACCAATCAGGCATCTGTGCAGCGGCTGCGCGAACGGAAACACCGATACGGCAAACCGTTTGCGCTCATGGCAAAGGACCTCGATACGATTCGCCGCTATTGCAAGTTGACTTCGGCCGAAGCTGAACTGCTGCAGAGTCCGGAAGCGCCAATCGTGTTGCTCGCCGCGGGCGGACCTGACACCTTACCGGCGGGCATTGCGCCCGGGCTAAACACGATCGGATTTATGTTGCCCTACACACCGCTGCACCTTTTGATCATGCAGCAAATGAACGGGCCGCTGGTCATGACGAGCGGGAATATCTCGGACGAGCCGCAGGTGACGACCCTCGATCGGGCCCGGTCGGGGCTGCCTAAGATCGCTGATGCCCTACTGATGCACGATCGCGAAATCGCCAACCGGATCGACGATTCAGTGGTGCGGATCGTCGCCGGCCGGCCGACTCTGATGCGCCGCGCGCGTGGCTATGCGCCGGCCGCCGTTCAGCTACCGCCAGGATTTGAAAACGCGCCCGATCTGCTGGCTTTTGGCGGCGAGTTAAAAGCCACCTTCTGCTTCATTAAGAACGGGGCTGCCATTCTCTCTCAACATCAGGGTGATTTGGAGGACGTTTCGACCTTCGAAGACTACCAGAAAAACCTGCAGCTCTATTCACGCATTTACGATCATGAACCGCGTCTGCTGGTCGCGGACATGCATCCCGAATACCTGTCAGCCAAACTCGCCAAACAAAGAGCGGCGGATGAAGGCCGGCCACTCATCGAAGTGCAGCATCATCATGCGCACATCGCCAGCTGTATGGCGGAAAACGGACTGGCGCTTGATGCGCCGCCCGTCCTCGGGGTCGCAATTGACGGACTCGGCTTTGGCGAAGATGGCACGATCTGGGGCGGTGAGTTCCTGCTGGCAGACTATCGTCATTACCGGCGGCTCGCCGCCTTCAAACCGGTGGCCATGGCCGGCGGCGTGCAGGCCATCCGCGAGCCATGGCGCAACACCTATGCTCACCTGGTTGCAGGCCCGGGCTGGGACAATTTCGTTGAAAACTTCTCGTCGCTGGAACTTCATCGTTACTTAAAGACGAAACCGCTCGCGACTATCGATCGCATGCTGGAGACCGGATTGAACGTGCCGCTGGCCAGTTCGTGTGGCCGCTTGTTCGACGCGGTAGCGGCGGCGTTGGGACTCTGCGCCGATCACGCGCTGTTCGAAGGCCAGGGCGCCATGCAGCTGGAAGCGTTGGCCGAGTCGTGCCCGCGATCCGCGGCCGGGTCTCCCTATCCCTTCAACATCACCGAGCAACCCGGCGGCTTGCTGCTGCTGGAATCAACCGCGATGTGGACGTCGCTGTTGCAGGATCTCTGTGCACAGGTTTCGTTGGCGCCGATCGCCGCCCGCTTTCACTATGGACTTGCCGGCGCTATTCGCGACCTGATCGTCCGTATTCTGACCACGGATCCAACCACCCTCGACGTGAGCACGATAGCCCTCAGCGGTGGTTGCTTTCAGAACAAGTTGTTAATAGAAGAAGTGGTGCGATTGCTCGAGGCAGCCGGCCTCAGGTGTATTTTGCAAACCAAAGTCCCAACCAACGACGGTGGTCTGGCGCTGGGACAGGCTGCCATTGCGGCAGCGCGTTATTTAAACCATTAAGGTGGCGCGCGCGCATCTTGCGCGTGATTTATGGGCTGCGATGCCCGGGCCACTTTCGAACTCAATTGAAATAAGGAGTGCAGCAATGTGTCTAGGCATCCCTGGCCAAATCGTAAAAATTACCGACGCCGCACGGCAGATGGCGCTCGTCGATGTTAGCGGCGTCCAACGAGAAGTAAGTTTGGAGTGCGTCGTGGACGACTACTTCCCGTTGGAAAAGTGTGTCGGGCACTGGACGCTGGTCCATGTCGGATTCGCTATGAGCCTGATCAACGAGGCAGAAGCGGAAGCGACCCTGAAGGTGCTGAGAGAACTAGGCGAAGTGCAGGCGGAACTGCTGGCGATGCAGGAGTCCGCCCCGGCGCCGCAACTCGTGGAAGTCTGAGGTTTTGGGGTGCGCCGGCTTGCCGGCGCTTTTCGTCGTCAATAGATCAAAGCGGCGACCAGTCGCCGCACTCCAAATTTTGAATGCGATGAGTCTCGCTGAGAACCCAAAACTGAAGGACCTCTATCCGTTCCTGCATGGGAGAAAGCAGGATCCTTCAGCGATGAACTCGGCCCTGCTCGAGTCAGTGGCCCAGAAGGCCGCGCATCATCACGACGTGATTGACGCGTTCTTTGCCAGGAATGGTCAGCAGGTCGTCGACGCTGCGGGCGCCATCGCGGATGTTTACCGGCGCAACGGACGTCTCTTTTCGATGGGGAATGGCGGATCGAGTTGCGATGCCGCGCACGTGGCCGTCGAATTTCTACATCCCGTCACGGCGGGACGGGTGGCCCTGACGGCGATTGATTTGACTGCCGATCGCACGATGATGTCGGCCGTCGGCAACGACGTCGGCTTTCAACATGTTTTTGTGCGCCAGTTGATTGCCCAGGCGCGCGCCGGTGACGGTTTGATCGGTTTATCAACCAGCGGGAACTCGGACAATCTGGTTAAGGCCTTTCTAAAGGCCAAGGAAATGGGTGTGACCACGATCGGACTGGCCGGCATGAGTGGCGGCGAAATGTTGAAAGCAGGTCTGGATCACTGTCTGGTGGTTGAAACCGACAGCATCCATCGGGTGCAGGAATGTCATGTGATCATCTACCACATTCTGTGGGACCTGGTGCACACCTTATTGGCTGATGATCGCGGATCATTGGCTGTTATGGACTGAGGTGATTTTTGATCAGGGGGGTTCGCCCCGGCGCCTTTGCCTGACTCGCGCCCGCGGCCGAGAAGCGCAAAGGATCGCAAACAAGGGAAAGAGGACAAAATGAAATACGTCGATGAATTTCGAGATCCGGAGAAGGCGCGGTTTTTGCTCGAGGAGATCCGCGTACTCGTGCCTCGTATCCAGTCCGAGCGCGCCAGCACAGACCCGATTTACATTATGGAAGTTTGCGGCGGCCACACGCACGCGATCTTCCGCTACGGCGTGGAGACCATGCTGCCGAAAGGGATCGAATTGATCCACGGTCCGGGGTGTCCGGTCTGTGTCTTACCAATGGGCCGCGTCGATGACTGCGTAGCCCTGGCCCACATGCCCGGCATGATCTTCACCACTTTCGGCGATGCGATGCGGGTTCCGGGATCGAAGGAAAGCCTGTTGCAGGCCAAAGCCAACGGCGCGGATGTGCGCATGGTCTATTCGCCGCTCGACTCGCTGCGCATTGCCAAAGAGAACCCCGACCGGCAGGTTTGCTTTTTCGCGCTCGGCTTTGAGACGACCATGCCCAGCACCGCGCTGACGGTGCTGCGCGCGAAAAAAGAAGAGATCAAAAACTTCACGCTCTTTTGTAATCACATCACGATCATTCCGACGATTAAAGCGATTCTCGATTCTCCGGACCTGCAACTGGACGGATTTCTCGGACCCGGCCACGTGAGCATGGTGATCGGCAATTCGTCTTATCGCTTCATCGCCGAACATTACCGCAAGCCTCTGGTAATTGCGGGCTTCGAACCGCTCGACATCCTGCACGGCATCTGGATGGTGCTCAAGCAGATCGCCGAAGAGCGCTGTGAAATCGAGAACCAATACAAACGCGTAGTGCCTGACGGCGGCAACACGGTCGCGCTCGATGCGATTGGCGAGGTCTTTGAATTGCGCGAGTTCTTTGAGTGGCGCGGTCTGGGTTCGATAGATCACTCCGGAGTTCGCATCCGCGAAGCTTACGGGGAATTCGACGCCGAACGCAGGTTCTCGGTGCCGGCCCTAAAAATCGCCGATCCGAAATCGTGCCAGTGCGGCGAAGTCCTCAAGGGCGTCATCAAGCCCTGGGATTGCAAAGTATTCGGCCGGGACTGCACGCCTGAGACGCCACTGGGCGCGCTAATGGTCTCTTCGGAAGGCGCCTGCGCCGCCTATTATCAGTACGGCGACATCGAAAAAATTCATGACACCAGAACTCTGGTCAAGGAGGTGGCATGAGCGCGAGCGTGGTAGAGTTGGCCGCCAAAAACGGCAAGGTAAGACATCGCGGTAAAGTCAAAGTGCCGACCATCACGCTGGCCCACGGCGGTGGCGGCAAAGCCATGCACGATCTGATCGACGATATCTTTCTCGAAGTTTTCGACAACGAGAATCAATCGCCGCTGGAAGATCAGGCGCGGCTCAATCTCACCGATTTTGCGGCGCTGGGTGATCGATTGGCATTCACCACCGATTCCTACGTGGTGAAGCCGCTCGATTTTCCCGGTGGCAACATCGGCAAATTGGCCATCTGCGGCACGGTGAACGATCTGGCCGTGGGCGGCGCGGTCCCGCTTTTCTTGTCGTGTTCCGTGATCATCGAAGAAGGCTTGCCGGTTGAAACCATGCGCATGGTCGCGCGGACCATGGCCGAAACCGCTCTGGACGCAGGCGTCAGAATCGTTACCGGAGACACCAAAGTTGTCGAGCGCGGCGCCTGCGACAAACTGTTCATCAATACCGCCGGCGTGGGGGTCATTCGCAAGGGCGTCGATCTGGGCGTAGATACGGCCCGTCCCGGCGACGTGATTCTCGTCAACGGCCTGCTGGGCGATCATGGCGCGGCCATCCTTAATGCCCGGGGAGACATGGCCCTAAGCACGCCGATCGAAAGCGACTGTGCACACCTGTATGAGCTGATCGATGCGTTGCTGACTGCCGTTCCGGCGACGCGGTTCCTGCGCGACGCCACGCGCGGCGGACTGGCCACGGTGCTCAACGAAATCGCCGAGGCATCGCAGGTGGGTATTGAAATTTATGAAGACCGCACGCCGATCCGCAGCGAGGTAAAAGGCTTCTGCGAGATTCTCGGTTTGGACCCACTCTATCTCGCCAACGAGGGGAAGATCGTCTGCGTGGTGCCGGGTGAGGACGCGGAAACAGCGCTGGCTGCGCTCAAATCGCATCCGCTGGGCGAAGGGTCTGCGGCGATCGGCGAAGTGACTGAGGGCCGCGCCGGTCGCGTCGTCATGCAAACCTGCTTCGGCGGCCGCCGCATCGTCGACATGCTGGTAGGCGAACAATTGCCGCGAATCTGTTAAGGGCGCGTCATCGCGGGCGTTAGAGTACTAACTTTTAGTTGGGTGTTTAGGTATCCGGCGTGAACTCCCGCTAAAGGCGCCACTCTAACTCCTCAGGCTAACGTTCCAGATATAAAGAGCACCGAGCAACGGGAGGAAAGATCAATGTCCGAAGAACCAATCAAGGCCGTCGAGGGCGTCACTATCCGCATCAAGGACAAAGGTGAAGTGCTGCAACTGGATTACGACGGCGCTGTCTGTCAGCATCCGGGATCGCTCTGGTGGGGCACCGCCGTGGGCTTCAGGGCAATGCAGGCCGCGGCGCAAGCGCTCTCGAAAGACGATCTGTGGGCCCGCGATAACCTTTATATAGTGAGCGGCCATCCCGGCCCGGGAGTGAAGGACACGATCGATTACATCACCGGCGCCGCCAGTCGCAATCATTACAACGTCGTGGTCGCCGAAGGCTGCGAGATGAAGTGCAATAGCAAGATGAAATATGAATGGTGGGTCAGCGATGGCGAGCGCACCGCAAACATCAACCTGCGGCCGGATTTTGTGCCGCGAGAGTTTTACGATCTTTCCGACCGCCTCGAAACGGACCAGACCACCAAGGAAGACATCAAGGCCTTCCGCATCTTCAAAGTTAATCTGTCGACCCGCATCTGGAATGCGCCGCTGGAAGAAAGCTTCCGCGTCGAAATTGTCGACCAGCCGCTGCAGCCCGGAGAATTGCCGGAAGCCGCCAAGGCCACCGACTATTTCGATCTGAAATGACGGCCGCGACTTCGCTGGCCACCCGCCGCACTGACAACTGAGAGCACGTACTCCGATGCTTCGCCGATGCCAACTCTTGCTTTAGAGCGATCGCAGCAATGGCAGTTGAAAGAACTACGGGGTCATTCCGGCTGCCAGGTCTTTCTCTGTGAGCGCGGCGACACCCGCTTCGTCAAAAAGATTGCCGGAGCTCCCGCCGATCTCCCGCGTCTGGAACAGCAGATGATCAAACAGCGAGAGTTTGAGCACCGCTGCATCAGGAAACCTTCGATCTACGAATCCGGCACCGAGAACGATCGTTTCTATTTCACGATGCAGTACATCAACGGGGTGCAGCTCAGCACTTTCATCTCGCGCAATACCCTTCGCGCTCTCGACCCGATAATCGATCAGCTGCTCAGGTTTGTAAGATCCAATATTGGCGAGGTCACGGCTGACATTGGCGATCTGCTCAGCGAAAAGCTTTCGCGCATCTCGTCGGGTAATCGAGTGCGGATTGATAAATTCGTTGAATATTGTCTGGCCTTCGATTGGAGCGCCATCCCGACCGGATATTGTCACGGCGATCTTTCGTTCGAAAACATTCTGATACACGAATCGAATCTTTATTTTATCGACTTCCTGGACTCGTTCGTGGAAACGCCTTATCTGGATCTCAGCAAGCTTTTGCTGGACATTATCGTCTTGTGGTCCTGGCGTCACGAGAAACGGCGTCCCATCATCAAGAACGCGCATATCTACGATCTGGTGCTGTCGCAGATGGATAGTCGCGAGGTGGCCATCGTCCGGCGGCTGCTGATCCTGAATCTGCTGCAGATCTTGCCATACGCAAATGCCAACGGTAACGCTCGGTTCGTGCAGGATGCGCTTGAGCATCTGGCCGTAAAATTTAATATATGAGAACGCTACTAGTACCCGCGGCCGGCCGCTCCAGCCGATATCCCGATCTGCGCCCCAAATGGATTCTCACGCATCCCACCGGGCAGCTCATGATCGACATGGTGCTCGAGGCCATGGCCTACCGGCAATTCGACCGCACGGTGATCACGGTAATCAAGGAGCATTGCGAGCGGCATCACGTCGACGTGATCCTGCGTCAGATTTTTGGCCGCTCAATCGACATTCTGGTGCTGGAAAACGAAACGACTTCGGCTGCCGAAACGGTTTTTGAATCTATTGTTCAGGCCGGCATCGAAGGCGATGTGATTATCAAGGACACCGATTGCATCGTGCGCAGCACCCTTCCGCCCCGCAGTAACTTCATCGTCGGACTGTCCATTCATGAAAACTCGCCGGTGGGCCGGATTCAGTCGAAGAGTTTTATCGTCAAGGACGACAACGACGTCATCCTTGATATTGTCGAAAAGGAGGTCGTGTCGAACGTCATCTGCGTCGGAGTTTATGCCGCGGATGCCGCGCAGTTCGCGGATGCCTACGCTGACATCCGGGCCAGCGATGTCTTTCAGCGGGTCGGCGAATTGTATGTCAGTCACGTCATGTCGTACCTGATCCTCCAGAAAAAGATTCTCTTTCATTACATCGAAGCCGATGACTTTGTGGACTGGGGAACGCTGGACGACTGGCGCAAGGAGATTGACCGGCGCAAGACCTACCTCTTCGATATCGACGGCGTAATTCTGAAAAACTTCGGCAGATACGGCGAAAAGAACTGGGAAACCAGTTTCGAGCCAATCATGGAAAATGTTCAGGTCGTGAAGCGGCTTTGTGATGAAGGACACGAGATCATTTTCATGACTTCGCGCACCGAAGAATTCCTGGGCCAGTTCCGTGAATTTATCGACGCGCAGGGCATTCGCTGCAAGACCATCGTCTCGGGCTGCTTTCATGGCAAACGGATTATCGTCAACGACTTTGCGCCGAGTAATCCTTATCCGTCATGCGAGGCGGTAGCCATCAAACGAGACGATTTGCTGACGCATTACCTGGTGTGACGAGCGCAGAGTCAGTACCACCTGCGGTAGCGGGTGGGTAACTCCTGCGCCAACCCACCCTTTACCGCAGGTGGTACTGACGCCTTGATAGTGCGCGAATCATAAGCATGAAACGTACTCATTCATTTCCTGACGACGATGCCTTTCTCGCGGCGGTAACCAGGGTCTATGACGATGGCTGGTCCGACTATGCTCGCTTCTGGCAGGAACGCGATGACTTGCAAAGTGAGGAATGGCAGGAATTCGCGGCCGCCATTAAGCCCGGGGGATCAGTTCTTGACGTGGGATGCAATTCAGGCAGGGACACGCGACAGTTGATCGATCGCGGTTACCGCGTCACTGCACTTGACGTGAGCGAGCAAGCCCTGCGGCTCTGCCGGGAACAATGTCCGGAGGCGCGGACGATTAGGATGAGCCTCCTGGATCTGGCCGGACTCAACGAGCAGTTCGACGGAATTTGGTTCTCCTATGTGCTGGTGCATATCCCATATAAATTGGTGGACGAGGCCCTCGCCACCCTGGAAAAGGTTTTGCACCCTCAAGGCGCGATGATGATGATGGTCACCGTTGCCGAAGATCCGCAGGAGAAGCTGCATAACAGTTGTGTGATGTTCGATGAGCAAGGTACGGCGCGAAAAGTCCCGGTGGCCCATTGGGCCCCCGATGACCTGATCGCTCGCTTCCGAACCCGCTTCGAGATTAGCTGGCAGAGTCTTAAGCCATTTGTCGATGGGTATGCGCAGCTTAGTCTGCTGGTCCGGCCGCGAGGTTCCGTAACCGGTCAGGAGGAGTGACAAATTTTGGAGTGCGGTGATTCGTCACCGCTTTGCCTTACGGGAAATAAAGCGCCGGCGAGTCGGCGCCCTCCACACGAACATGATCGCAGTGAATCTACCAGCGGATAGCGGGCGGGCACGGAATCTGACTCCCAGCGAATTGGAGAGATTCAAACGCGATGGGTTGCTCACGGGATTTCAACTCTATTCAGCCTCGCGCGCCGCGGTGACCCGGGCCGCTTTGCAGCAGGTGCTTTCAAGTCCATCGGCCGCGCCCTGCCATCAGGTGTTCCCGCCAGAAGAGCGGCTTGTCTTTGACCGGCACCTTGATTCCCGTCTGATTTATGAGCTGTGCACCCTGCCACAGGTCATCGGCCCGGTGACCCAAATCCTTGGTGATGATGTGATGCTCTTCAAATCACAGTTCTTCGAAAAGCCGCCGCATGGCCGCGAGATCCCCTGGCATCAGGAGTCCTACTTTTGGCGGAAAAAAGGCTGGGTCACGATGTGGCTGGCGGTCGACGACGCTACTGCTGAGAACGGCGCCCTACGCGTCATTACCGGCAGTCACGCTGAGACGCGAGAGCATCTGCCACTGTCGCCTGGCACCCGGTACTGGAGCACGTTCACGCACGCCGCCATCCAAGACGAATCTGATCCGGTGGTCGACTGCTCCATGCCGGCAGGAAACTTTATGCTTTTCGACGACCTGCTGCACAACTCCGGATACAACTCCAGCGCGCTGCCGCGCTTGAGCTTTACGGCTCGGTACGCGCGCCCGGATTTCGCCGGCGCGCACGAACTGGCACCCTATCCCGATCACGGCTGTGTGCTGGTCAGCGGCAAGAAAGAAGGTTCGGTTTTGCGCTTCTTACCAGCACCCGCTGCCGGACCCGGGCTGGCGGATATTTGGGATCGGCCGGAGACTGTTCTATGAGAGTCGCTTTGTGTTTGCACGGCGTGGTGGGCAACCTCTACACCAACAAGCAGGACCTGTCGTGGAGCGAGGACGTTGATTACCGCATCGGACTGGAGCACTATCGCCGGCACCTCTTCTCTGTCAACAGCAGCGTGGACGTTTTCATTCATTCGTGGAGCCTCGCCTTCGCTGAGAGGATCACGCGCGACTACGGGCCGCGTCGGAAAATTTTTGAAACTCAAATCGACTTCAAGCAGGATTCTCAGAGAATGAACTTCCTGAAATCTCGCTGGTATTCCACCCGGGCAGTCGTCGATCTGAAAAAGCAGCATGAACACGAGCACGGGTTTACTTACGATTGGGTGATGCTGTCGCGCTTCGACCTGGCGTTATTGCGCGATCTGGATTTCGCCAAATACGACGGGAACACTTTTTATGCCGCGCGCCACGGCCCTGACGGGACCCAGACCAACGATGGTTGGTGTGATTTATTCTTCTACGCGAATTCTCCTAACATCGACCGGTTCGCTTCGCTGTACGACGTCTGGGAAGAGTACGGAATATTTGACGCGCACGAGGAATCATATGTTCATGCTCAGAGGTTGGGGATGACCGCGGGACATGACCTGCTAAGAGGCAATGACTTTGAGTTGGTGCGCGGCATCTACGAGAACTGTCAATACGCCGGCGAAGAGTTCCCGGGCATCAATAGCCTGACCAAAGCGGAGACCTATCGCGCCGACCGTTTCCTGAGCGCCGACCAGCCATCTCGCGCGACCTTCGAGGCTTGATCTGGAGGGCGGTGACTTGTCACCGCTTTGGTTTACGGGAAAATAAAAGCGCCGACAAGGCGGCGCGCTCCAAAACTGACAGAACGGATCTCAGGCGGCTTCTTTCAAGCTTTTCAAACGCCAGACGAAACTCGCTCTCTTTCGCTTTCGGTAGCGATCCAAATCCTTTTCAAAATTGCGCGTGGTCCGGATGCCGTCCGCGGTAAAGACGAGTTTCTGCAGTTCGCTCAACCTGACCTGATAGAGATTGGCCAGGGCATTTGCCGGAATTTCAAAATGGTTTCGCAATGCCTGGTCAATGGCGTATCCCATCGACTCTTGCAAGTACTCGCGAAGCGATAGATGGAGTATCGAGATATTCGGTCCCAGGTGCCGATCATGAATGCCAGCCGGAAGCCGTTCCAAACCCTTACCGGCAAGACGGCGCAGGTCGCGATCGACCCCAAATCCCCCCAGGTCGCGGTGCCAGAAGCGCTTGGTGGGAACTCCATTTCTTAGTTCCATCAAAATATTTTCCTCGTGCATTTCGCCTACCAGGCCTTCAGTCATTCCCAGGAAGTAGGCCTGGTAAAGCAGCGGCGTGAAAATAAATCTATCGACCCAATTCGTGGGTTCAAGCCGGCTGGCGGTGATCAAGTCTACAATTCGCGGGCGTCGCTTAGGGCCGCCGGCCAGCAGACTAAACATCGGCACGATTTCCTCGCCCGCTGCTAATTTCCAGGGCGTGTCACGCGTTAGGAGCCCGGCATTGGTTTCCTTGTGCACCAGCCCTACCGGATCGTCCAACAAAAGAATTCCCTGACGAACCAGGTCGCGTTTCGCGACCCCGGCCAGCAGCGAAGAGATCCCCACGCTTCGTTTTATCTCCTTCAGCCTGACATTTCGATTCAGGCCGCCGATCCAGATGTTGACTGAAGTCTTCACCGTAAAGGGCGGGAGACGAGATTGCGGATCCCACACCAGCAGCGTGCGATGCGAGGCCATGGGCGTCCCCAAGAACCGGGGCTTTCTCCATCTGGTCTTTTTCAGCCTGCGACCGAGGAAGTACGACACACTCAGTGGATGGACCACGTGTGAGTAGCAACCATCACGGGACCCGGTCAGATACCAGGGTAGCGGCCGGGCCGGATTCCGGACTAAGCGGAATTGATCCCTCGCGGCTTCGAACTCCGGCAACCAAAAGACCGGTTGCAATTCCGGCCAAAAATCAGGAGGGACCGAATTGGGGCTGATGGGGTAATCGCCTTCGCAGGTAACTCGATCGTTAAGCGTTTGTTCCTGCTGAATCCACTTTACCGGGTGCGGGTAGCTCAGGCTGAGCTTCTTTAGCGCAGCTCGTCCCGCCGCGCGTGTCAGCAAATATTGTTGGGCATTTGCGTTTGGTACTTTGCCTGTCATGGTTGGCCCGGAATGTTTGCTCTCGCGCTGATTGATAGACGTTCGGCGAAGTCTCAGTGTCTCTGCGATAAGCTCTTTCCGCGTTCTTCACCACAGAGACACAGAGGACCACCGAGACACGGAGAAACAATTTGGGTCATCATCAAATTCAAAACTCACTCAAAAATTTGGGCGGGCTCGATGTAGCCGTACCAGGCGGCTTGCGGAGGATTATCCAGAAGCGCTCGGCCGGCCCTGATGTATGACTGATTGCCCCAGTCGTAATGCCAGAAGACCCGGGCCGTTTCGTTCAGCAGTCCTTCGCGCGTCATGGCCCAATGCAGCAGCCGCCGGTTGCGTAGCCTCACATCATCTTCATCGATTTTTCGCTCTGCAAGCTGACGTTCAAAATAGTCGCCGGCGCTCGCCTCCGTATCCTCTTCAAAGTTCGCTCCCATCTCCATCAATTCCCTGGTCGCCAAATCGCGCAGCGTCAGATCGACTGCCCCGCCGGTGGTATGCGCCTGCCAGGTGCGCGAATCGGATGCGTCGAAAGACACCGGATCCACGACGAACTGCCTGACCCAGGCGCGGTGTTCTTCGTCACTGCCGGCCGGGTTCTCCTGTTTAGCTTTTTGATAGAAGAAATCCCACAAGCCGCGCTGGCAGGCGATAGCCCGATGACCATCGAGCACGAACAGTTCCGCTGCGAAAGGACGCAGCAACACGTTCACGCGCGCGAGTTTTTCGGCGACAGATTTTCGCAGCCAAACGTCCTTTCGGCTGCCCTCGATAGCCCGGCCATAGGGCGGGTTGTTACCGTCCGACCTGGCATAGTAGCTCTCAAACGCGACCCCGACTGATTCCAATTGGACGAGCGGTTCGAGACCGCGTGGATCGTTTCGATCAAGCGGCATCTCAGAATAGGGACTGGAAAACATTTGCGGCGAGGTGATCGGGACCTGATGATCGATTTGAAACCTCGTTCGTGGCATGAGTTCCTCCAACGTTGTCCCTGGCTGCCGGGCGACAGCTGCTAATCGCGAAACGACTTGGAAATGACGGCATTTTAGGTTTCCGCCAGGTAGTCTTCAAGCTCGCCTCGGTCCAGCAGCCCGGCCGTTAGAAAGGGCGCAGGTAAAGCCCCGCTTCCCTCTATTCGTTCATCCGCCGATAAAGCGAAACCTATTTCAAGGCGGCGTACGCAGCCAGCGGTGAATGGCCGTACCCGTTCAGTTTGCGGCGCGACGGATCAGTGATCCCCTGACGCAGGAAATTTGTTAGGTACGGATCATGCGCCCGCTTGCCGGCGTACGGCGTCAGGTTCAGATCGATTACATAGTGGTGGTCCGCGCCATCGTGCACGATGTC
>Ga0126383_10000061_pt1 | contig 51285 bp, 35 predicted proteins | sample PanSoiMetPlot_35_FD_96882 | JGI IMG/M metagenome (GOLD analysis project Ga0126383, IMG submission 96882) | Tropical forest soil microbial communities from Panama - MetaG Plot_35 | ecosystem: Environmental > Terrestrial > Soil > Tropical forest > Bulk soil | place: Panama | collected 2016-02-17 | reverse complement strand
GGCTGTCTATTTCGTCATCGGTAATCCCGGCAAATGGCAGAGCCCCGGCGGTGGCGGTCGACTCTTCTTCGATCTCAGCAAAGGTTTTGGCGATTTCGTGCGAAATCTGCTTCGATCTGAGTTTTACCAGACCCAGACTCGAACGATCATCAAACACCACGAGGAGCAGGACGCGCCCGATGACGCAAATGTGGATGCTTTCTTTTTCGCCCTCGTGTGAAAGCGTCGGGAATTCATTCTCGCCGATCAGCTTCGCCATGCCGCCAGTGGCCGCGACATTTCCCGCCGCCAAAGACGCCAGGCTGGTTGTGTCGAGGTCTCCCAACTCGCCGTGGACCGCTATTTGCTGGCCGTCTTTGTCGACCAGAACCACCAGCCGCGCTGATGAATCCAGCCGCAAGCGCGCCAGCATCGCTTTGATGTGGTGGTAGCGCGATTCCCGAAGTACTATTGAGCTATTCGCCATTGTCCGGCAGTCAATCCAGAGATTTCTGTGAAGGCAGGGGACAAAACTGAGCCGCGTGATACGCGATATGGTTGTGTGGGCTCGTTAGCCGACTGCAATCAAGCCCACGCGTCACAATAACACGCCGATTAACAGGGCTTCAAGTGTTTTCCTCAACCTCGCATTGTTGTTATGTGTTGGCCTGCCCACCTTCAAAGTCCGCAAACCCTAATCTTTCGTTGATTTAGGTGGTCAATTGTGCTAAGCTTTCTCGCTTGTTTTTGCGCTGATTTACTAGACTGCTGTCGCCAAAGCGAGGCAAATTGCGCATGAGAACACCAATAGCCAAGAGCGTCAAGAAACTTCCGGCACGATCGTCCGCGGGAAGATCAGTCAAGGCCGCTTCCAAGGCGAAATCAACTCGCCTCAAACCGGCAACCAAGCGTTCCCCGGCTGGCAAGGCCCGGGCGCACAAGGCAACGCAGGCTAAACCGGCCAAAAAGCAGCGAGTCGCGCCACGGCCCGCGAAATCAACCAAACGTGCCGCGGCGGCGAGTCCGAAAAAAGTAGCTAAGACTCCATCGCCGGTAGGCCGAGCAAAGCACACGCCTGCCAAAGCGGCGAGCTCTAAGATCAGACCCGTGGCCGCTCCCAGCCGGCCAGCCGCACCGCCGCCGCCGCAACCGACCCGCGACGAAGCCGCAGCGCTCAAGGCCTTTGAAGCAGCGCACCGAGAGTTTTCCCGCGGTCATTTCGCCGAAGCGCGCAATCGGTTCCGGTCGCTGGTTGAGAAATATCCATCGGTTTCTGAGGTGACGGCGCGCGCCCGCACCTACCTGGCGGTGGCCGAAGCCCGTCTGCGCACTGAACTGGCTCTGCCCCGTGACGCCGACTCGCTCTATGATCGTGGCGTCATCGAGTTGAACCGTGGTGACTACGTCGCCGCGCAAGAGCTATTCGAACGCGCCTTGCGTCGGGAACCGGAAGCGGCGCATATCCACTATGGACTCGCCGCCACCCGGGCCCGGCTCGGAGCCATTGACACAGCCCTCAAATCACTAGAGCGAGCGCTGGATCTGCAGCCAAGTCTGCGAATCCGCGCCCAGCGCGATCAGGATCTAAATCCACTTCGCAGCGATCCGGACTTTGAACAGCTGGTGTTTGCGGCGCGAGAGTAACTGCCACGCTCGCTCCCCGACATTCCCAACGCCCCACGATTCAAGTATTATCACTTCGCACTATCTTTGCGTATCCCCGGAGACAACTCTTTGCAGAACCCCAACGCCAGCTTGAAAGTGGTTTCCATTGGCGGGGGCACCGGCTTGTCAACTCTACTGTCGGGCCTCAAAGACTTCGTGGGCACCGATGACGAAGAACCTTCGATCAGTTCCCTATCGGCAATCGTTACGGTGTCGGACGATGGCGGGAGCTCGGGCCGGTTGCGGGAAGAACTGCAGATGCTGCCGCCCGGCGACATCCGGAACTGTATGATCGCGCTGTCCGAGGATTCAACGCTGCTTTCGCATCTGTTTCGCTATCGTTTCAGGGGTTCGGGCGATCTGGGCGGCCACAGTTTCGGTAATCTCTTCCTGGCCGCCCTGACAGATGTCACCGGCGATTTTACCGAAGCGGTGCGGCTCTCGTCAGAAGTCCTCGCCAGCAAAGGCCATATCTTTCCGGCCACGGTCAGCGACGTGCGCCTGGTCGCAGAATTAGAAGACGGTCGCGAAGTTCACGGCGAGACGCAGATAACCGGGGCGCGTGCCAGGATTCGCCGCTTGCGGCTGGTTCCCGAGGAGTGTTTGCCTTTGCCGGAAGCCGTGGCGGCGATTAGAACCGCTGACGTAATCACGATTGGGCCCGGCTCGTTGTACACCAGCATCATTCCGAATCTCCTGGTGTCACGGGTGCCGGAAGCGATTGCGGAGTCCGACGCCACCAAGATATTTATCGCGAATTTAATGACCCAGCCCGGTGAAACAGAGGGTTTTGGATTTTGCGAACACCTGGACACGGTTCGTAATTACGCGCCGCAAATTCATTTCGACTACACAATCGTCAACGATCGCGCCATCAATCCGGAACAGGCCCAGGTCTACGCGGCCGACGGTGCGGTCCAGGTTTTATTGGAACAGACTGCTGATGCCGAAAGTTGCGACTCGGGCATTCAAGTCATCCATGCGGACTTACTCGATGACGGGGAGATGGTGCGCCATAACTCATCCCGTCTCGCCCGGAGCGTAATCGAGTGCGCCGCCCGACACCGCGCGCGAAAGTTCGCGGCGGCGGAGATGCCAGATAGACTGGACTCGAATGTCATCGCCCTCAACTAACACCCAAACGAAACCAATCGACGTTTTGATTCTTGCGGCCGGCCTGGGCACCCGCATGAAATCAAAGATCGCCAAGGTCCTGCACAAACTCGACGGACGCCCGTTGATAGGCCACGTGGTGCGGACTGCGAGCATGCTGCAGCCGCGGAAGATTTATGTCGTCATTGGTCATCAGGCTGAACAGGTACAGACGGCGGTGAACAATGAACTCGGCTCCGGCTCGGCCGAATTCGCCCATCAGCTTGAACAGCGCGGCACTGGCGACGCGGTCCTGGCCGCCAAAGACTTGTTGGGCAGCGCCGACTCCACTTTGCTGATTCTGTCGGGTGACGTGCCGCTCGTCCAATCCGAGACGTTGGCGAAACTGGTTGCGACCCACGAGCATGAGCAGGCGGCGTGCACAATTCTGACGGTGAAAATGGAGAATCCCACCGGCTATGGCCGCGTGGTGCGCGACGGCGCGAACGGATTCTGCAGGATCGTCGAACAAAGGGACGCCAGCGAAGAAGAGCGGCAGATTCGCGAGATCAATTCAGGGATATACTGTTTTGCCGGCGCCAAGCTGTTCGCTGCGCTCGATCAAGTCCGCCCCACCAACAGTCAGGGCGAGTATTACCTGACGGACGTGCCGGCGATCCTCAAGGAGCGCCATGAGCGGATCAGCCTGTTTCAGCACCCGGACGTCCGCGAGGTTTCCGGCATCAACACCCGCGCTGAATTGAGTGAGTTTGAGAATCTGATTCGGCGGCGAACCATCCGCCGTTTGATGGTTGATGCGGGAGTGACTTTTATCGACCCGTCGCATAGCTACATCAGCAGCGAGGCCCAACTCGGGCGTGATTGCGTGATTCATCCTAACGTGCACGTTGAGGGCCGCGCCGTGCTGGGAGAGGCGTGTGAACTGCACCAGGGGTCGCGCATTATCAATTCGCGGCTCGGCGATCGAGTCACCGTAAAGGACCACTGTCTCATCGTTGATTCCGACGTTGCCGATGACTGTTCGATTGGACCATTTGCGCATTTGCGCATGGGCGCGCGCATGGACGAGCGCGCGGTGGTCGGGAATTTCGTCGAGGTGAAGAAATCCACCATCGGCCGCGGCACCAAGTCGATGCATCTAACTTATCTCGGCGACGCCACGATCGGCGAGCAAACCAACATTGGCGCGGGCACGGTAACCTGCAATTACGACGGCAAGAAAAAGCATCCGACAATTATCGGAAGCCACGTGCGTATCGGCTCGGACACGATGCTGGTGGCGCCGGTGACTGTGGGCGCCGGATCGGTAACTGCCGCGGGCGCCGTCGTCACTGAGGATGTGCCGGCCAACACGCTCGTCGCCGGGGTGCCCGCTCGCATCAAAAAAAAGTTAACGGAAGAAAAATAACGACTGCTTACTGCTCACTGACTGCTGCTTACTAATATGTGCGGAATCGTTGGATACGTCGGAAATAAGCAAGTTGTCCCGCTCATCATCGATGGGCTGCGCAAACTCGAATATCGCGGTTATGACTCGGCCGGAATCGCCGTCGTCGATGAAAATCATGACCTCAAGATCCAGCGCGCTGAAGGAAAGCTGCGCAATCTCGAAGATGTGCTGCGACAAAAGCCTTTGGACGGCACCTACGGCGTGGGCCACACACGTTGGGCCACTCACGGACGGCCGACCGAAGAGAACGCCCACCCGCACCGCGACTGCACTGGGCGGGTGGTCGTCGTGCACAACGGCATCATCGAGAATTATCTCGATCTCAAAGACGAGTTACGGCGCCAGGACCATCAGTTCATAACGGAAACGGACACCGAAGTGGTGGCGCACCTGGTCGAAGAGCGTTTGAAGCAGGGCGACAGTTTTGAGGTGGCCGTGCGTAATACGGTGCAGCGGCTTCGCGGAATCTTCGCCCTCTCGATCATCTATGCCGATGAGCCGGACACGATTATCTCCGCGCGGTTGGGACCGCCGGTGGTCATCGGAATTGGCGACGGTGAGTTCTTTGTGGCCTCCGATGTGCCGGCCATCCTGGAGCACACCCGCGACGTTTTCTTCCTGGGCGATGGCGAGATTTCGATCATGACCAAGGGCGGGGTGCGCGTTACTGATTTCAACGGCAACCCGCTGATGCCGCATCGCCAGCGCATCACCTGGGATCCGATCCAGGCGGAAAAGGGCGGCTTCAAGCATTTCATGCTGAAGGAGATTTACGAACAGCCGCGCGCCGTCCGGGAGACCGTGGAGGGACGCATCTCGCTCGACACGGGCCGCGTGTTCCTCGACGACATGAAAAACCTGACGGAAAGCGATTTCCGCCGCTACACCTCGATCAAGATTGCCGCCTGCGGCACCTCATGGCATGCGGGCATTGCCGGCAAATACATGATCGAGCAATTGGCCCGCATTAGTGTCGAGGTTGATTACGCTTCCGAATTTCGTTATCGCAATCCGATCCTCGACAAAGACACCCTGCTGCTGGTGATTACCCAATCCGGCGAAACGGCGGACACCATCGCGGCGCTGCGTGAAGTCAAGGAGCACGAGGGCGACGTCCTGGCGATTTGTAACGTACAGGGTTCGATGATCACGCGCGAAGCGGACGGGACAATTCTGACGCACGCCGGACCTGAAATCGGCGTCGCCTCAACCAAAGCCTTCACGGCGCAGATGATTGCGCTCTATCTGTTTGGCTTGTATCTGGGCCAACTGCGCGGCACGCTGACTCCGGAAGAAAGCCGCCAGCATGCGCAGCAACTCGCCGAACTCCCCGTGAAGATGGAGCACCTGCTAAATGACGCCGATGCGATTGAAGATCTGTCGAAGGAATTCTTCCGCTCCACGGATTTTCTCTACCTCGGGCGCGGGATCAATTTTCCGATTGCCTTGGAAGGCGCGTTGAAACTGAAAGAGCTGTCTTACATCCACGCCGAAGGTTATCCCGCCGGCGAAATGAAGCACGGTCCCAATGCGTTGATAGACGAACGCCTGCCGGTGATGTTCATCAACACCCGTGAAAGCGGCAATCGGGCCTCCGAACTACGCTACGAGAAGACGCATTCGAACATCGTCGAGGTGAAAGCCCGCGAAGGCATCGTCATTTCGGTCCTGACCGAGGGCGACGCCATGTCGTCGGTGGTTTCCGATCGCGTGATCGAAATACCTTCATCGAGCGATCTGCTTTCACCAATCCTTTCGATTATTCCGCTCCAGCTGCTGGCGTATCATATCGCGGTCAGACGCGGGTGCGACGTTGACCAGCCCCGGAACCTCGCCAAGTCTGTAACGGTAGAGTAATCGGGGTGTCTTTCCCGGGCGGCGGCAAAACAATTCGCCGCCCAATTAAGACCACGCGCGCCAACTCTCATCTCCGAAACGCACGCGCAGCGCATTCTTCGAACGCAATGCAAATGTAACGTTCGGGACTTCCGGCGCATGCTATATTGTGCCCGCCAATTGAGGTTGAGCGCCCCAAATCGGACTTGCGCTAAGGCGTGTCCGATCCCACATCTCGCATTTAAAATTCTTCCGGACGCATGAGGGAATGCCGTGAGTGCTCAGGCAGTTGCAAGAAGTAAGGAACCGGTACGAGGAATAAATATTCCCAGGGACAACTGGCTTGGTTTCGTTGGTGACGTGCTGAAATTCACCGGCGAGGTCACCTTCAAGACATCTTTGCGCATCGATGGCCATTTCTCCGGCCGGGTTAAGTCCGAGACCGGAACACTCACCGTAAGCACCGGCGCACGGCTGAGTGAAGCCGTGATAAATGTGGCCACTGCAAACATAAATGGCACAGTGGAAGGCGAAATCAAAGCCGACGAACTGGTGCTGGGCCGCACCGCTGATGTCACCGGCGATCTGTCGGCCAGGGTATTAGTCATTGAGGAGGGCGCGCTCTTCAACGGCCATTGTCACACCTGCGAACCGGCGAGCCAGATCCCGATTCGGATCCTGCCGGCAAGTGGTTAGAACCCTCGAGCCGGCAGGTCTATCGATCGCTGCAACCAGTTGCTGGGAGGATAGACGGCTGAACCATCGATTACATGAAGCGTGTATGCATGCCGCGACCTGGCTGATTGATTCTCACGGCTGAGATGCGGCAGCAGCGAATGCAGCACAATCAAAGTTCCCTGCTTTACTTCCAGCGGTTGTAGTTTCTCTGCGGGCCAGCTGACGTCATCGAGAATTTCAAATCTGGCGCCGCCGTCAGCGCGCACAAAACGTGATTTCAATCCCTGTCTGTGCCCGCCGGGAATGGCCCACAGACAGCCGTTCTCAACCGTCGCATCCTCGAGCGCAAACCAAAGCCCAACCATTTTCAGCGGGTCGGTATAAAGAAAAGTCGCGTCCTGATGGCAACTCACCTCGCCGCCGATGTGCGGTTGTTTGAAGATATACATCGATTGCAGCAGTAGGGCATTTTCGATTCCCAGATCGCGCACCAGTTGTTCGATCTCCCTGGTTCTCGAGAACCGATCGAAAACAGGATCGAGATCGTGCAGCGCATGTCCGATTTTATTTATCGATTGTTCCTTATTCTGCCGCAGGGTGCCGTCGGAATTGAAGGCGTGCTCCTCAAAGAAGAACCGGATCTTGTCGCCCGAGGTAAGAAAGTAATCGTCGCTCGTGCGCGTTTGCTCGCGCGTGGAAAAGATCGAAATAACGCCGGCAGGATCGAAATCATGAACCAGTTGATTGGCGCGGTCACGCAACGCATCGCAAGCCTCAGCCGGAACAAAGTTCTCAAGGACGAGAAAGCCGTCGCGTTCGTATTGATCGAGTTCTAATTGAGTCATCGGACCGGTATTCTAGGGCAGACTGAGATCATTTGGCAGCCCTGATCCGCGTAGTCGCGCCGGTCCACCGTCGATCCACTGCAGACATCTATAGACCGGGTCGCTATCGCTCCGGGTACTGACCGCATCACATCTCGTGCCCCACGTTTGCGGGCTTAACCGGCCGGATGTTATAAACCAGTCGTCTTCTCTTACCCGTCAACGCCACTCAAAAATCTGAGCCGGCGCATCAGTTCAAACGGAGATTTACCATGACGATTCGAATCCCTTTTCGCAATTTACTAACGGGCGCGCTGCTCCTGTTGCTTTGCCTGGCCGGGGCGCAGACACAGGTGGCCCGGGCTCAAGCTCTCACCGACAACATGCCCGTCGATCCGCAAATCACCACGGGCAAGTTCGCGAATGGCATGACCTACTACATTCGCGCGAACAAGAAACCCGAAAAGCGCGCTGAACTGCGACTGGTGGTTAAGACCGGGTCCGTGCTCGAAGACGACGATCAGCAGGGCATGGCCCACCTGGTTGAGCACATGGCCTTCAATGGGACCAGGCATTTTCCGAAGAACGACATCATTTCGTTCATGGAATCTATCGGCATGCGTTTCGGCGCCGACGTAAACGCTTACACAAGTTTTGATGAAACCGTCTACCTGCTCACCGTGCCGACCGATAAGACCGACGTTCTGGATAAAGCATTTCTGGTGCTTGAAGACTGGGCCCATGGGCTCAGCTTCGACCCGGCCGAAACTGAGAAAGAGCGCGGCGTAGTAATGGAAGAGTGGCGCCTGGGCCGCGGCGCCGGCATGCGGATGCTGCAGAAGATTTTCCCGGTGATCCTCAAAGACTCGCGCTACGCGGACCGTCTGCCGATCGGCAAACCGGAAATAATCCAGAACGGCAAGGCCGACCGGCTCAAACAGTTCTACGCCGATTGGTACCGGCCCGATTTGATGGCGGTCATCGCCGTCGGAGATTTTGACAAGGCCGCGGTTCAGAAGATGGTCGATAGTCACTTTGGATCCATTCCCGCCGCCGTCAAACCTCGACCGCGGACCGAATTCGACGTGCCCGAAAGAAAGGACACGGCCTATGCCATCGCCACCGACAAGGAATCAGATGCGACGATCGTTGAATTAGAGACGTTGCTGCCGTCGCGCGATGAGAAGACCGTCGGCGACTATCGTCAGAAGACAGTCGAAAGCTTATTTTCGGGCATGCTTTCGGCGCGCTTTGCGGAAATCACGCAACAACCGAATGCGCCGTTCGTACAGGCGTTCGCCGGCCGCGGCAATTTCTTTGCGAAATCAAAGGACAGCGCCACGCTCGGCGCGCTGGTCAAGGAAGACGGTGTCGAGCGCGGGCTCGACGCGTTACTGAGCGAGGCCCAGCGGGTTGCCCGTTTCGGCTTCACCGCCACTGAGTTGGATCGGCAGAAGCAAACCCTACTGCGACGATACGAACGCAGTGCGATTGAGAAAGAGAATCGCGAATCGGCCAGCCGGGCCGACGAATACCAGCGCAATTTTCTCACCGGCGAACCGCTGCCGACCGCCGATGATGAATACAACCTGCAGAAGAAATTTCTCCCGGGAATCACGCTGGCCGAGGTCAACAAGGTGGCCGGGGACTGGTTCCCTGATCGCAATCGGATGGTCATCGTCGAAGCGCCGGAGAAAGCCGGAGTAACGATTCCGGATCAAACCAAATTGGCCGGCGTGCTCAAAGCTGCGGCGACCAAGGATCTCAAGGCCTACGTTGACACGGTCGCGAATGCCGCCCTCATTGACGCGGCTCCGGCAGCCGGAAAGGTGGTCAAAGCTACTACCAGGGATGCGGTCGGCATTACTGAATGGGAACTTTCAAACGGCGTGAAAGTGGTGCTGAAGCCTACCGACTTCAAAGAGGACGAAGTCCTGTTTCGCGCCACCAGCCCGGGCGGAACATCCCTGGCCGCCGACAAGGATTTCATCACGGCAGACAGTGCGACGCAGGTGGTAAACGCGGGCGGCATCGGCAAGTTCAGCGTCACCGATTTGCGCAAGATCATGGCGGGAAAAGTCGCGAGTGCGACCCCTTCGATTGGCGAGTTATCAGAGGGGCTAAGTGGCGGCGCTTCGAAAAAAGATCTCGAAACCATGTTCCAGTTGATCTACCTGCGGTTCACCCAACCGCGCGCCGATGCCAACGCCTTCAACGTGCTCCAGTCGCAAATGAAGACGATGCTGGCGAATCAAAGCGCGGTGCCTGAGTTCAGCTTTGAAAACGCGTTAATGACAGCGCGGTATCAGAACCACCCGCGGCGTCAACTGGACACGGTTGAGACCATTAACCAGTGGAACCTCGACAAGTCGATGGCTTTTTACAAAGATCGATTCGCCGACGCCAGCGACTTCACTTTTGTCTTTGTCGGCAGCTTTGACGAAGCGACCATCAAGCCGCTGGTGGAAAAATATCTCGCTTCCCTGCCCTCACTGCATCGCCAGGAGAGCTGGAAAGATGTCGGGGTGCGCACGCCCAACGACGTGGTCGTCAAGCGGGTTGAGAAAGGCGTTGAGCCCAAGAGCCTTTCGTCCATCTCTTTCTCCGGTCCGTTTGAATACAACCAACAGAACCGCATCGCCATTCGCGCGATGTGCGAGATCATGCAACGCCGGTTGCTCGAAGTTATTCGCGAAGACCTGAGCGGGACCTACAGCATCAACGTATCGCCAAGTTACGAACGCATCCCAAAACCGGAGTATTCGATCTCAATCGACTTTGGCAGCTCGCCCGATCGCACTGACGCCCTGGTGAAACGCGTCTTCGATGAGATTGAAAAATTCAAGAATGAAGGGCCGACGGACCAGCAGGTCACCGACCAGCGCGAGACTTTGCTGCGCGATTTTGAAAGAAGCAGCAAGTTGAATAGCTATCTGGTCGGGCAGATTTCGTATCGCTATGAGAGCGGTGAAGACGTGGCCGGCCTCTGGAAGCTGCCGGACTATTACAAAAAGATCGACAAGGCCATGATTCAGGACGCGGCGAAGAAATACCTCGATACGAAACGTTACGTTGAGGTGCTGCTGTTCCCTGAGAAGAAGTAAGCGGGCTACGTTACTTGCACATAACTTTCGACCCCGGTTGCTCGGCCTGAATCGTAACGTAGGTTAAGTTTTCGCGGGTGATCCAGAACTCAGGGGACGACTTGTCCACCTGCCCGGCATGTTGAAAGCTGAGGCGATAACGTCCCGGGGGCATCTGTTTGAATTGGAATTCCCCGCGCTCGTTGGTCTGCTGATGAGCTATGCGCGCGCCGCTCGGATCAACCAGATCAAGAGTCGCGCCGGCAACTGGTATTTTCGGGTAACGGTTAACCACAATTCCGCTCAGACCGGCGGCCTCCGGTGTCTTACGTGGCCCGTACGTTACGGCATCGCTGGGTCCGCAGTCGAACGTGGGCATTGCTTCCATCTCCGATGCCGACACTACATACACCGGACTACCGATCGCCCCTATTTGCAAGGGAATGGTTAATTCCATGGATTTGTCCGGCGTGCGCTTTGAATCAGCGACGTAGACCTGCTTTGACGTCTTGAAACCTGGGGACCCGACTTCGATCTCAAATTCTCCTGACGAAATCCCGCTGAAGTGAAAATGACCCGCGGCATCTGACGTGGCCCGCGAAATTCGATCCAGCGAATACAAAGTGATGGATGCGCCGGGAATCTGAGCCCCGCTCGGATCGGTTACCGAACCGGTAACGTTAGTTGGCGTTTGACCGGGCGCGAATGCGGCGATCGCTATAAGTAACACGACGCTGAAGAAAGAGAGTGCACGGTGGTGTTTCATAAAATTTTTTGACGTCACCTTGAAGGGCTTGCGCAGTTGCGGAAAAGCGCGGCCCTGGATTATTCGCAAACTACAATGGTTCCGTTTTTGATCTGCTCCATGGTCACAACGGTTCGCCCCCGTCGCGTCACCCAAAACTGCTGCGAGATCATGGTTCGGTAACCAGGCTTCACCGTCTGGACAAAATACCTGCCCGGCAACCCATCCAGGAGGAAGAAGCGAAACTCGCCGCGGTCGTTGGTAAATGCTTTCAGGGGTTTGTTGGTAATGTGAAACAGACGCACTTCGACCCGGCTTAATGGTTTTTCCCTGCCGACATCGAATACCTTTCCGGTAATGATCGGAGATGTATCACGTTCGCCGGGTTCGTAAGCTACGGAATCGAGCGGCGCACACTCAGGAATATTGACCCTCAGCGTCACGTCGTAACTAAGTTCGCTGGACGACGTGATCCTGATGTCTTCGATCGATTTGGTTTTGAATCCGGACTTGGAAATCTCCAGATCGTAGGAATCATCGGGAAGATTTGTGAATTGAAAATGGCCGGCCTTGTCAGACTTTGTCTGCAGTACTTGATTCAGGGAGTATAGTCGAATGGTAGCGCCGGGAATTCCTATGCGGGGCAGGTCGTCAGGTACCAGGCCATCATTTACCACGCCTGTCAGCTGAATGCGCCGTTGGCCGTTGGCGGCAGACACAGGTGAGAGCAGGGTGAAAAAGAGAACTGCCGCCGTCAGAAACGGGATTTGACGATATTCAGTCATACTCCGCAATATTGGTCGTGAGCCAATTTAATTTTTCTCTGTTTCTCTGTGGATCTCGGCGCCTCTGTGGTTAGCTTTCTTCCGAACCATTTTCACCACCGAGGTACAGAGGACTCACTGAGACACAGAGAGCAACGCAAATTGGGACACTCCGCAACTATTCATTTGGTTGACAACGCAGAGGAGACTGGAGCCGGCTACCAGGGTTGAACTGGTGACCTTGCGATTACGAATCGCACGCTCTACCAACTGAGCTAAGCCGGCTTGTGGACTTGAATGTAGCGCAACTTGTTAAGTTGCGCAATTGCGCCTCGCAAATTAACAATTTGCGTTACAGATGAACGAAATCAACATCATCGGCGGCGGACTGGCAGGCGTCGAAGCCGCCTGGCAGGCGGCAAATGCCGGATTGCGGGTGCGCTTGTTTGAGATGCGTCCGGTCAAGCAGACGCCGGCGCATCGCACGGACAAGCTGGCCGAGATTGTCTGCTCAAATTCTTTAAAGTCCGATGAGCCCGGCACTGCGTCTTACCTTTTGAAGGAGGAACTGCGGCGCGGCGGGTCGTTGATAATGGAAGCCGCAGCGGCTACGCGGGTGCCGGCCGGTGCGGCCCTGGCAGTCGATCGCGAACGCTTTGCCGAAGACATCACGCGTCGCATTGAATCTCATAAGAACATTCAGATTGTGCGCGCCGAGATGACCACGATTCCGCTGGATGGGATCACAATTATCGCCACCGGTCCGCTGACGTCAGATTCCCTGACCGGTGAAATAATGAAGCTGACCGGCGACGATCAGCTGTATTTCTATGATGCGATTGCGCCGATCATTGCCGCTGATTCAATCGATCGCTCGATCGCCTTTCGCGCGGCCCGTTACGACAAAGGCGGCGACGACTATTTGAATTGTCCGCTGAATCCGGAAGAGTACGCGCGCTTTCATGAGGCTTTGACCAGTGCGGCGGGCGTGCCGCTGCAACGCTTTGAAGAGACGCGCTGGTTTGAATCCTGTCTGCCGATCGAGGAGTTGGCGCGGCGCGGCCCGGAAACCTTGCGCTATGGGCCGATGAAGCCCGTCGGATTGCGCGATCCGCGCACTGGCTGCGAGCCGTACGCCGTCGTGCAGTTGCGCCAGGAGAACCTGATGGCGGATGCCTACAGCATGGTGGGATTTCAAAATCATCTGCGCTATGGCGAGCAGACCCGCGTGCTGCGGATGATTCCCGGGCTGGCGGCGGCCGAATTTCTCCAGCTCGGACAGATCCACCGCAACACATATATCAATGGTCCGCGGGTTTTATCGGCAACCATGCAGATGCAGCAGCATCCAAACATCTTCTTCGCCGGACAGATCACGGGGGTGGAAGGATACGTCGAATCGGTGGCGATGGGTTGGCTGGCAGGTTTGAATGCCGCTCGCATCTCGAGCGGCGAAGAACTTTTGATTGCCCCGCCGCGTAGTGCCATCGGGGCGCTGGCGCGGTATGTCTCCACCGCCGAGACCAAGAATTATCAGCCGGTGAACATCACCTTCGCGCTGCTGGAACCGCTGAACAAGGAACAGGCGCGCTCAGTTAAGCGGAAGCGAGATCGCCACGCGTTACAGGTCAACCTGGCGCTGCGAGAATGGGACGACTGGTTAGAGCTCCAGGGACTGCGAACGGCCGCCGTAACAAGATGAATCGTTATCAAATTATGGCGGTGGCGGTTGCCGGCGGCGTTCTGGGGTGCGGGCTTCTCTCTCACTCTGTGCTCTCGCAGTCAGGCCGGCAAAAGAAGAATGCGAACGCGCAACCTTCCGCCACGCCGGCCTCAACGCGGCCGCGCGAAGCCGTGACCAAGATGCCGCCGCCACCGGTGATGCCATCACGTTCGCCGACCCCGGCCCCGGAAAGCACGCCCGGCCAGTCAGACGATGTTGTGCGCGTGAGTTCGCATCTGGTGCCCGTGCCGGCGACGGTACTCGATGTCCACGGCGCGGCCGTTACCAATTTGAAAATCGAAGACTTCGAGCTGGTGGTCGATGGCGACCTGAAGCCGATCAGCGATATCTACAGGGCCGAAACGCCGGTCCGCATGGCGATGTTGTTCGATAACAGCGGCAGCCTTGATGCGTCGCGCGAATTTGAAAAGCGCGCGGCCATGCGTTTCTTTCACAGCGTCATGCGGCCTGCGGACCAGGCGGCGATCTATTCGGTGGCGACCAACATCGAGCTCTCTCAGCCGATGACCAACAACGTCTCGCTGCTCGAGCGCACCATCGATGGCTTCGGCAAGCCCGAAGGGGCCACCTCACTCTACGACGGAATTTTTGCCGCGATCACGTATCTGAAGCCTTACGCCGGCCGCCGCGTCATCGTGATCGTCTCAGACGGCCGCGACACCACCAGCCGCGAAGACCATGACTTCGAAGCCACCCGCCAGCGTCTGTCTTCAGACGAGTGCCAGGTTTACGTGGTCCAGACGGGCCTTTATGACAATGCCAACGTGCGCGACCTGACCGCGGAAAGACGTATGCAGGCGTTCGCTGAAGAAACCGGCGGCGAGTCTTACGTCCCCCACTCGGTCAGTGATCTCGACAACACCTTCGCGCAGATCGCGGCCGACCTGGCCCAACAATACATCCTCAGTTATTACCCCGCCGCAGACAAACGCGACGGCAAGTACCATCAAATCATTGTCCGCGTTAAAACGAAGGAAGCCACCCGCATTCGCGCGCGCAAGGGATTTCTGGTCAAAACCCGCGATCAGGGATAGAGTGGCAGAGATCTCAGTCTGCTGCTCATGAATCAACCGCCTGAAGTCTGGGCCACATGCTCGATCAACTTCTCACACAGTTTCTCGATCATCTGCGTTATGAACGGAACGTCAGCGCGCACACCGTGCGGAATTACGAAAGCGATCTGACTCAGTTTTTCGATTTCCTTTGCCCGGCCAAAGAAGGAGACGAAGGAATTCGCCGGGACGAGCCGCCCGTCAGTCAAATCGATCACCTCACCATCCGGGAATGGCTGGCCAGCCTTCATTCGGATCAGAAAAAGAAGACCTCCATCGCGCGCAAGCTGGCAGCCTTACGCACCTTCTTTCAATTCCTGGTGCGCGAAGAAGTAATCGAAGCCAACCCGGCAAAGCTGGTGGCCACTCCGCGCAAGGAAAAGAAACTGCCGGTGCATCTTTCGATCGAAGACGCCATTCGCTTTATCGAGACGCCGGACCCGGAAACAGAATTCGGCAAGCGCGACCGCGCCATCCTCGAACTGCTTTACGCGACCGGCATTCGCGTCTCGGAACTCGTGGGCATAAACCTGCGCGATATTGATTTCAAGAACCGGTTGCTGCGCGTGTTTGGCAAGCGCCGCAAGGAAAGGATTGTTCCTTTCGGAGAACCGGCGGCCAGGGCCCTGCAGGATTATCTTTCGGTGCGCGAAAGATTCCTGATGAACGCCACGCTGGCAAAGCGTGACGCGCAACCGCTAATCCTGAACTACCAGGGAACGCGGATGACGACGCGTTCGGTGGGACGGCTGGTGGAAAAGTACATACGTTTGTGCGCCGGCATTCACGACATCAGTCCGCACGCCCTGCGGCATTCTTTCGCCACCCACTTGCTGGACAGCGGCGCCGACCTGCGCGACATCCAGGAACTCCTCGGACATGCGCGTCTCTCAACCACTCAGATCTATACGCATGTTTCAATGGAGAAACTAATCGAGGTGTATGACAAAGCCCATCCCAAGGCCTGACGCTTTTTTTGACTGGGGCGCAAGCGTCTCGGTGACATGTTTAGAGAAGTGCCGCTTGCCTTTCTTGAGACAGGGCAACCGAGACGGTTGCGCTCCAGTCAAATTAGGCCGCTACTTTGCCGTGCGCAAACTTCCGCCGCCCTGCGCTGGTGCGTTATGATTCGGTTGACGTGAGCAAAAGCGACCGCCAAACAGACGGGCAACTCTCAGAACGTCCGCTCGCAGAATTAATTCGCGAAATTATCGACGGCGATTTGTCAGGAGCCATTCGGTTATCGCGGCCACCTGCGAAAGTTGTCGTCTATTTTGAGAAAGGCAAGGTGGTCTTCGCCGCCTCTAACCTGCGCGCCCACCGTTTGCGCGAAGTCCTGCGGCGCCAGGGGGCGGTCGGCGCTGCGCTGGACCAATCAACCGCGCCCGTCTCGGACGACCAGTTTGGAGCGGCCCTGGTCGAAAAGGGTCTGTTAACCCCAGCCGCGCTTCAGGAAGCGAGGTCGGCCCAGGCGACCGAAGTTTTACGGGTGGCGCTGCTATGGAACGACGGCGAGTGGTCATTCGATCGGCTGGTGCGTGTGGCGCCTGAATCCCGAGTGCAGGTTGACGCTGATCAACTGCTGTTGGAATGCGCGCGTCATCTGCCGCTGCCGTTCCTAAGATCGCGTCTGGGAGTCGGCGCCATCAACTACTCAGTGATCGACAGCGCGTTGCCGCTCTCGCCCATCGAAGCGCGCACTCTCTCCGGCGTCATCGCCCAACACGGCAATGAAATCAGCGCGTCCATATTGGCCAACAATGGGCTCCGCGAGCCGGACGCTTTGCGAGGCATTTACGCGCTCATGGTGGCGGGGATAGCACGGCCGGACGATTATCACACCGTTCTCAGTGACAGAGCGAAGAGTTCGCCGGCGCCCCCCAGAGTGCCAGCGATGGCGGCAGCGAAGCGCGACAGCAGCGTGAGCGAGGAGGCCGATGTGAATGTGCTATTCGCGCGGCTCTACGCGGCCAAGACCCACTACGAAGTGCTCGACATAGCCAGCAATGCCGCACTGGGTGAAATCAAAGCGGCGTATCACGATTTAGCGCGCCGGTATCATCCGGACCGGTTTCATCAAAGCGAACTGCGACCAAAAATTGAATCGGCCTTTGCGCGCATCGGGCGCGCCTATGAAACCCTGAGCGACCAGGCGCGCCGGAGTGAATACGATAAAACCCTCTCGTCGAAACGGCCCGCCAGGATTAGCGCCGGACCGAAAGACGCGGCGCCAGTCGCCGCACAGACATTTCAATCTGAGGCGCCGACAGACCGGGCCGAAGCTGCTTTTCAATTGGGCAGTCAGGCGATGGAACGAAATCAGCACACCGAAGCGATGCGCTATTTTGGCGAAGCGGCGATGCTGGCGCCACGGGTGGCCAGGTACCGCGCTTTCTACGGCTCGGCGTTAATGCACAATCCGACGCAGCGAAGAACCGCGGAAACCGAACTGCAAGCCGCTTTGAAAATGGAACCGAACAATGCGGCATTTCGCGTTATGCTGGCCAGGCTGTATCAGCAGATCGGGCTGCGCAAACGCGCCGAGAGCGAAGCGGCGCGCGCGCTTTCCGCCGATCCAACCAACGCATCGGCTCGTGCATTGCTTTCTACTTTGACCGCGAAATAGTCACTGAAGATATGCCCATCGAAGGAGTTGAACGCTCAAATTCCGCGGCCATTGAGGTCTTTTCCGATCTCGCCGCGCGAGCTGACCAATTTGAAAAGTATGAACACCCGCACGCGTCGCGGATCGCGGTGATTGCCGATGAGATCGCCAAGTCCTTTCGGCTCGGGCCGCGCGACCGTTTCTCTTTGCGCGTCGCAGCCCTGGCGCATGACTTTGGCGAAGCGCTGATGAATCGCGATTACCTGCAACGCGCGGGCGCCTTGAGCGACGATGAGCGGATAGATTTGGCTCGACATCCTTTACTCAGCGAGCGTGAGGCGGCGACCGCCGGCGCGGATCGCGGTGCGCAGTTGTTGGTGCGTTGGCATCACGAATGGTGGAACGGCAGCGGCTATCCGGATGGCCTGCGCTTCGAACAGATTCCCCTGGGCGCCCGGATCCTGCGGGTCGCTGATTCCTACGCCTCGCTGACCGACGCTCGCCCGTTTCGCGAAGCCTGCACCGAGCAGCAAGCCCGCGGACATCTCATCGACTGGACCGGCATTCAGTTTGATCCGCGCGTTGTGCGCGCCTTGCTTGCGCTCGAACCATTTCCGGAATTGAAGGGTTACGCAAAAGAAGCTGACCCGCCGCCGGATATGAACTTAATCGCGGACGAACTCATGTTGCGCATGGAGCAATTCGGGACCTAAAACAATTGTCTGGATTCAGGCTGCCCGGCGGGCGGCCGGTAAGCCGCCTCTAAACGTCAGCAACAAACTCTGAATGCAACCTCAGAATGGTCTAAACACAAGCGCGATTGGCTGGCTCGGATTCGAGTTGAATGTGCTGCGTCGTTTGAAATTCAATTCGGTGGCGCTGCCGCTGGGCGGTGAACCTTACCTGGGTCATTACTTAAAGCGTTGGCGGGCGCGGGTCTCGGTCAACGATCCGGCGCAATGGTCCTGGATAAAATCGCAGGCTTTTATTGAGAACAATGCCGAGACGCTCACCCAGGAAGACGTCGAATTGCTGCTCGATGATGCTTACGTCCCGCGAAAATCCTTTCGCAATCCCGCGCTGCTGACCTGGTTCAATGAGATCGATGCGTGGTGGTTCGACAACGTGCGCTCCAACGCAGATCGATTGAGCTCGCCATACAAGCGCGCCCTGGCTCTGGCCGTTGGGATGTCGGTCGGCGACTATGTCTTCTCTTTCAACCTCGACACGCGCGACATGAGACAACCGCTTTCGCTCTCAAACGTGTTTTGCCGGCTTTTGTTTATCCAGCCGCCGCCCATCGACAATCAGCGCCGGAACTTGAGTTCAAACAAATCGGCGAAGGCATTTCTGGCGGACAATCCCGATAACGATTTGATGTTCCTGCGGCTGCCGCATCCCACCCGTTCGAGCGACAGCCGGAATTCGCGCGCGGTCACCTGGCGTGAAGAGTGGGTGCGCCAGGCGAAAGGCCCCTGGAGCGATCAATCCAAAGACCGCGGCGCGAAACTCGACACTTATGTCGAAACCAAGGAGCAATACCTCGGCCTGATCGACGACATCCTGCACACCGCCGCGCACATGCCGATGTGGGCCATCGAAGCTGTCAGTGACGGATTTGTATCCACCGATGAATTAGTCGAATGCGTCAGTAACACGCGCAAAATCGACGCAACTTACCGCAAGGACTTTTCCGAACTGCTGGGCATTCAGGCGGTGATCATTACCGCCGGTTCCTGAGGCAGTAGCCCGAGCGCAAGGTATCCATGCGCAAATTTATGAGCCCTTCCTTACGGTCGGGCTACTGCACCGGAAAAGAATCGCCGCCGTTAAAAGTAAATGCCTCTTGAACGGCGGCCTTATTCTTTTTGCGAGCGACTACTGTCTCACCTGAAAACCAACCGAATAGACTGGCGGGCCTCCCCCGGCAATTAAATTAAGGAGATAGCTGCCGGTGCCGTAACCCCTGGTTTGCAAGTTGAAGATATACCCCCCCAAAGCGGCGTCATAGCGGAAATCAAAATCAGGATTTGAATTTCCCGAGTCCGCAACCAGCGGTGATGTTTGGCTGCTGGTCTGGACAACGCTGACGGCGTGGACCGTGATTGCCGTTGAAGAAACGTTCGCGCCATTCGCATCGACCAAGCGAATCTTGATCGGAATAGTGCTGCCGCTCTTCGCCGCCTTGGTCTGGTCGTACAGCGCTACCACGCCGAAGCCGACGGTGTAGTTAACCACCACCGGAGCCGCGCTATTACCGGCGTTGTCTGTTGCATTGACCGTGAACGTTTTGCCGCCGGCAGTGGCGGTATCAAGCGGACCGCCGTTGGCTGACGTGCCGTTACAGGAAGCGACTCCCGACCTGCCGTCAGTGCAAGTGAACTGGACGGTCACCGCCTGGTTCAACAGATAACTCCCGGCCGCGGGGGCGGTAATTGTAATCGTTGGCGGTTTCTTATCAACCTTATTGCCATTGATTGGTCCAGCGGTCGCGCAATTTCCGGCGACGTCACAGACTGCCCGGGAATTCGTCGAGGCATTGGCAGTCTCAGTTCCGCCGGCGACGCTGGTTACCAGGTTGAAGTTGGCATTCGCCGCATCGGTCAACGACGAGATGCTCTCAGTGGCGGTGCAGGCGATCGTGACGTCCGCTGCATGCCACAGGCCGTCAGCCGAAGCGCAGGACAGGGCCGGCGCCGTCTTGTCGATGCTCACGTGATCGATGGTGGCGTTCGCCGAATTACCCGCGGCGTCCGTCACGGTAAAGACATGTGACTGATTCGCCCCCTCGCTGGTGAAAGTGAACGAGCCATTCGCCGGCGAATTTAATCCGGAGAGTGCATCGCTGGCGGAGTAGCTGGCCGTCACGTCTCCGTTATTCCAACCGGACGCGTTTGCCGCCGGCGTGCGTGAAGCAGTAATCGCCGGCGCGGTCATATCGATCTTGATGTGATCGAAAGTCACGTTGACCGAGTTCCCTGCGATGTCCGTACATTGACCCGACGCCGATTGATTCACGCCCTCGCTGTTGACGGTGACCGGCTGGGTCACGTCAGCGACACCTGAACCCCCGTCAGTGCAATTAAAGCTGACCGTTACCGGATGATTCGTCCAGGCGCCCGCAACGTAGGGATTACCACCCGCGGTCGCCGGAGAATCAAGGGTGGGCGCAGTCTTGTCGACGTTCACATTGCCGACAGTCACACTGGTCATGTTGCCGGCGGCATCGGTGACCGTGAATGTGTGTGATTGATTTGCTCCCTCGCTGCTGAAGACAAATGAGCCGTTGGCCGGTGAACTCGGATCGAGCCCGGACAGCGAGTCGCTCGCCGTATAGTTCGCCGTGACGTCTTCTTTGTTCCAGCCTGCGGCATTTGCCGCCGGCGTGCGGGAAGCATCGATGACGGGCGGCGTCTTATCGATCCTAATCACGACCGTCTTCAACCCTTCCGTATTGCCCGCGTTGTCACGGGCAAAGTAAGTGACCGTCGTCATTCCTTCCACAGTAATAGCCAGGCTGGCGCTCGAACCGCTAATCGTGGTCGCCGGAATTGTCTGGGCCCCGCTCGCGCTATAGATCACTTCCTTCACGCCGGAGCCGCCGGCATTGTCTGAAGCCGACAGCGACAGCAACACATCAGAGTTGTTCCAGCCATTGGCATTTGCGCCCGGAGACAGCAGCCCGCTGGTAACCGGAGGAATTGGATCGGCCGGTGGATTCACCGTCACCGTGAAACTCGCGGTCGATGAGTTGCCGGCTTGATCACTGGCGGTGCACGTCACCTGAGTGTCTCCCATGGGAAAGCTGCTGCCGGATAAACGCGAACAGCTAATGGTGGCGTTCGGATCGAGGTTATCGCTCACCGATGGGCCGGTCCACGTTACCGTAGCGCCACTCGAACTCGTGGCTTCAACGGTTGGTGACGGAATGTTCGAGATCACCGGCGCAGTCTTGTCGATCTTGACCACCAGCGTATGCGGTGATTCAGTATTGCTGGCATTGTCGCGCGCAAAGTAGGTGATGACGGTTTGCCCTTCACCGGTGACGAGCACGGGGACGGTGGCCGAATTAACAGAGGTCAAAGGTATCGACGTTCCGCCGCTGGCCACATAGTTGATCTGCTTGATACCTGAACCGTTTGCATTATCGCTGGCGTCGAGGTTGACGGTGACGTCTCCGTTATTCCAACCAGCGGCGTTTGGATTTGGATTCACCGTCGCGACGGTCGATGGTCCGGTGGTGTCGCACGGCGTCTCAGGTACGTCGATCTCAAAACGATATGTGCCGGGCTGGGCCACATTCAAAAGAAACTGCACGTTGATGCTGGCGCCGGGACTTAGTCCGCCCGACGGCAACGCGACGCTGAGACTCGAATTGAGACCACCGCCATTTGGCTGCGACGGCGGCTGATCCAGCGTCGTCCCTTTGATAGTTACGGTCGCCCCGTTCGACAGCGTGGCGGTCGTATCGGTGGAACTGACAACTCTGAGGTCGGCTTCGCCCGGCCCGCGATTGCCCAGCGTCGAGATGTCCACGACCCGGAACCTGACCCGAGTAATCTTGATACTGCTGCCATTCGTGATCTTGCGTCGAATGCTGACTGTCCCTCCGGCGGAGACGAGATTTTCACCGGTGTTCGCTGCCACATCCGGATCGAGGATGGATTTTGTCAGGCCACAAACACCCGGAAGGTTCGCCCGGATCGGAGCCGACGAAGTCTCAGGGCCGGGCGCTCCCAGCACCGATTGCACGCCGTTGTAGACTCCGCCATCAGTCGTGACGAACACCCAATCAGCGGCGTTATTGTCCGTGTCCTGCGCGGTGAACCCTACCGCGCGCCGCACAAAACTATATTCGGGTTGCGCCACCCCCATCGGCGGCAAGCCGGCGCCTTCTTTGAAGAGACTATTCGCCGTGGTCGTGAAGCCGACGGCGTCCAGACGATACGAAGTGTTGAAGTGAGCCGCATTGTTCGTCTTGAACATGGCCAGCCCCTGGTCATCAGGTAATTGATAACCGTCATAGTATCCCCAGTTCGGATAATCGAAGGGATTGATGCCCGCGTAAGTATTTACGACGCTATCGATGCCACTGTAGGCAGTATAGAAGAAGGTTCCGGCGATATGTTGCCGCGCCTTGATTACCGTTCCGTTCGGAATGACAAAGTAGCCGTAACCGGTTTGCAGCACCGACCAGCCGTCAGATTCGTCGTCGGTACTCACGGTAAAATCGGTGTCGGTGTTGTTGTAGATCTCGACGAACTCATCGCCATCCCCGGCCGGTCCACGTTCTCTGAATTCACTGAAGACAATATCGCCGGCCTGCGGTTTGTTGAATCCACAATTGAAATCAAGCTCCTGATTGCCTGAGAGGTTTGCCACTTGCTGAAGCACCGGCGCAAAAGTGAAGCCTGCTTTCGACGGTGTCACCGAATAACTGCCGCCCACCGGCAAATTGTTGAAGGCGTAATCGCCGTTGGCATCAGTAGTTGTCGTTGCCGTCTGACTGCCGCTGAGGATGACCGTGACGCCACCGAACCCAATCGCCGGCCCATCGCTGCTATTGCCTATCTTTCCGAAGATCGAAGCGTTCGCGGCGCCCGGCGTGATGGTTCCCTGCGTATTTCCGAGCGGTATGTCGGTATCGAAACGATAGTCCCCGGTTTGCATAACGCCCAGGACAATTCGAAAGCTGACGCTGGCCCCGTTCGCCAACGAACCGCCGGGAAGTGGAATTGAAATACTGGAGTTCACCCCTCCGCCAAGGAATTGCGTGGGAGCCTGATCCAGGGTCGTGCCTTTGAGCGTAACCGTGCTGCCATTGCTGAGCTGTACAGATTTATCGGCGGAACTGAGCACCCGCAGATCTGCCAGGCCGAACTGCTGCGGAAAGCCGGTGATGTCATTCACCCGAAGTCTCAGCTTCGTGATCGTCGCGCCGGTGGTGTTGGTTATCTTTCGCCTGAGCTCAAAGGTTCCCTGCGTGCCGTTACCGACTGGTTGATAGTCACGCACCTCGTTCGGCTGCGCATTCGCCGCCGCGTTGGTGTCGAGCAGCCCGGCGGTGGGCGCCGCGTTACCCGGCAGATTTCCGCGCCGGACACTGTTCCCGTTTTCGGGCGCCGGCGCGCCTAGTCTTGACTGAACCCCGTTCCATACGCCGCCGGTGGTGGAAACAAATTGAAAATCAGTGAAGTTGTCATTCGTGTCCTGTAGTTGAAAACCGTTCGCGCGGCGCACAAAAGCATATTCGCCCGGCGTCGAACCGATGGGCGGCAGACCGACGCCTTCGCGATACACGCCGCTGGGAATGGTCGAAAACCCGACCGAATCGAGCCGGTACGCATCGGTGAAGTTCGCCTGGTTGTTGGTCGTGAATATCGCTACGGCAAAGTCGTCCGGTTCCTGATGACCGTCAAAATATCCGTAGGTTACATAATTGCAGCAGTCATAAAGACGCACCACGCTGCGACCGGATTGATAATAATTGGCCACCAGGAGATGTGAGCGCGCCTTGATGACCGTGCCGTTCGGGATGACGGCGTTGCCGGCATCCTGTAATCGATAGCCGCCGTACTCAGCCACGGCCCATCCGGCAGATCCATCGGTCGTGCTAACGACAATGTCCGAGTCGGTATTGTTATAAAGTTCGACATACTCGTCGTTCGATCCGAAGTAACCGCGAAACCTCAACTCGCTAATTACCAGAGGACTGGGGACGCTTTGCGCGCTCGCTGTAGACGGAGCCAGCCAGAGGATTGCGCACATGAAAGAAACGAACATGAGAATCGAGGCAAGCGGTGAGTTTGACATTGTCGGGGTCTCCTTTTGGTGATCGGCATAGCGTGGTAGAAACGGCAAACGGGGTTACTGTCGATTTCAGTGTCTTCTCAATTTCCAATTCGGAATCGCTGACGGACCACCAGTCGCGACGGTCAAATCATCAGCAAGCTTGAATGCTTCATTTGCCTAACGAACCGGTTATGGGGATGAGCTATCAGGGTGGAAGCGGCTCAAATGAAGCAGTAAAAGGGCATTGCAGTCAGGCGCGGACTAAACCTCTTCCATATCGAAGACCTGGCTGGCTCCGTGCGAATCGTTGCCAAACCGGCGGAACGAATGAAACAAAAGCGGCGATCTATTTTGAATGGGACGTTGCGGGCAGGAGTTGCGACTCGATCAAGACGAACCCGGCCTCTCGATTCCGTCGCTACGGCTCCAGGTACCGACACGACGCTCGCGGGGGCTTCTTAACGTTCTACCCCTGCGTGTCCGCTGAGACACAAATCCACGCGGCGTATCGACACCGACCGATTTCGCTATTTGGAAATTTAAGGTACTGGTCAGGCGCGACTCTGAGCGCGGCTGGCGCTAAAGCAGTTGCCGCAAAGAATCGGCCGGCCGGCTTGAGGTTTGAACGGCACGCTGTCCGGCTTCCCGCACTGGTCGCACACGATTTCGAAACGCTCGCGGTCAGACCCGCCGCCACCTTGTTTCGGTCCGCCAAAGTTGGCGCGCCGCGCGTCGCGGCAGGGCTTGCAGCGCTTGGGATGACTCAACCCGCGTTCGCGATAATAATCCTGTTCTCTTTCAGTGAATGGGAAGGTGCTGCCACACTCGGCGCAAGTGATTTCCAGGTCAGGCATAGTGTCTCCCGAGAGATAAGTTCCCGCCAGCTTGTCGTTTAGGGGGACACAGTTTACCGCAGGAGGCGTTCACTGTACAGAAATTTGAATCTGTGTGGCGCAAACTGCCGTTTGCCGGGGCGTTATTCGAGGTTAAGACTGGTTTTGCAACTCGCGGACATGACGCCTAATCGTCTCGCCCAGGGTGTCCAGGTTATAGCCGCCTTCCATACACGAGACGACGCGGCCGCCGCACGATTGGCCGGCCCAGTCCTTGACCACCCGAGTCATCTGCACAAAGTCTTCGTCCGTCAACAATAGTTGGCCTAAGGGATCGTCTCTATGCGCATCAAAGCCGGCGGAGATGATTACCAGATCCGGCGTGAAATTCGAGGCAATCTCTTCAATTGCCGATTCAAAGGCCCGCCGCTGATCGCCCGTCGGGGTCATGGCCCGCAAGGGCACGTTCAAGGTGTACCCACGGCCGCGGCCCTGCCCCGTCTCGGCCCGGGAACCCGTTCCCGGATACCACGGATACTGATGCATCGAGAAAAAATAGACTGAGGGGTCATCGTAAAAGATTCCCTGCGACCCGTTGCCGTGGTGTACGTCCCAATCGACAATCGCGACGCGGTCGATCTCCTTATACTGTTTCTGCGCATAACGGGCGGCCACGCCCACGTTGTTGAAAAGACAGAAGCCCATCGCGCGATCCGGCGTGGCATGGTGGCCCGGCGGGCGCACCGGTACAAAGGCATTCGTGGCCGTGCCCTGCATGATCGCGTCCACGGCGCGGCACGCGGCGCCGGCGCCACGCATGGCCGCTTCGAAGGAAGCGCCGGAAATCATCGTATCCGCATCAAGGTAGCCTTGCCCTTCTCTTACTGCTTCTTCGACATGTTTGAAATGACGCGGCGTATGACAGGCTTGAATGTCGCTGCGGCGCGCCTCGTCGGCTTCGATTTCAACCGCGTTGCTCCAGAGATCGGCGTCGCCCCGTAAGGCCTCGATGGCGACGCGGTATCGATCGGGAGTCTCGGGATGATGAGGTCCGGTATCGTGCTTTGCGAAGACGGGATGATGGACTATGGCGGTTGGCATTTTGTCAGCAGCCCGGCCGCCAGCGAGGGCCGGATCCAATTCCGTCTTTCAGGAGATCAGGACAAACTTTTGGCAACTCGGTTGGGCTGCGGCGCCCTCCGTAACGGTCGGGCTTCTGATACGAAGATCAATTCTTCATGCTGGCCGGCGCCGCGTCGTAAAGCTGTTGCGCCTTCGCCGGGTCAAGCTGCTTCAGAATTCCATACTGCGTCAACGCGCCCTGCTTGTTCTTTTGCTCGATGAAAACAAAACCCAGATACAAATGGGCCGTCGCATAATCCCGCTTTAACCCGATCGCCGTCCGCAATTCTTCGATCGCCGCGGGCAACCGGTGCAGCTTGTAATATGAAAAGCCCAGCTCGGTGTGCGCTTCTACGTACTCCGGCTTCAGCCGCACGGCCTCACCGAGGTGGGTGGAGGCTTCGGCATAACGGGCCTGGTCGTTATAGGCCCAACCAAGGTTGTAACGAACGCGGGCGTTGTTGGGACTGATTTTGACGGCGCGCTCATATGCCGTCACCGCTTCCGAATACTGCTTCTGGTCAAAGTAAGTATCGCCGAGTCCGGTGTAGGCCACGCCGTAGTTGGGCCGCAGATTAACAGCTTGTTGATAGGCGCTGATGGCTTCATTGGGCGAATTCAGCTTTCGCTTGGCGTAACCAAGTTCGGCGTAGGCTTCAGGATAGTCACTTTTCAGATCGATCGCCTTACGGGCCGCGGCCGCCGCCTGACTGTATTGGCTGTACTCATTGGCGCACCACGCCAGGTTATAAAACGCGGTGGGGTTGTCGTCCTTGTACTTGACGCCCTGGCTGTAGGCCGCGAGCGCGGCCTTATAGTCCTTTGTCTGATTGTAATAAACGTCAGCGAGCCCGAGATACGAGGCGCCATCATCCGGCTTCATGTCAATCGCCTGCTTGTAAGCGGCGATTGCTTCCTGCGAACGATTGAGCTTGTAGTACGAATAACCGAGTTCGGCGTAAGCCTCGGCATAGTTCTCTTTGAGCGAGACGGCACGCTTCAAAGGCTCGATCGCCTGCGCAAACTTCTCCTGATCGTTATAGATCCAACCGATGTTGTAATAGGGGTTCGCGTAATCGCTTCGGGCTTGAATCGCCTGACGGTACGCCGTCAGGGCGGGATCGTATTGCTTCAAATTTCGGTAAGCGTAACCGAGTTCGGCAAAGCCTTGCGCGTCATTTGGATTCAGTCTCACCGCCTGCTGCAGCGCGGGGACCGCCGTTTCATAGTCTTCGCGATCGTTATAGATCCAACCGATCTGGTAATAAGCTCTGGCGTTGGGCTTCAGCGCCACTGAGTGCTCGTAAGCATCGAGCGCGTCGTCATAGTTCTTTGCCTTGAATAAGTCGTCTGCCTGGGCGAGGTATTGATCCGCCGTGATTCCTCTCTTCGCCGGCGTCGTGCGCGGCGGCGGAGTGCGTCGCGGCGGCGTGCGCCGGACAGTGCTACGGCTCGATGATGCCGACGAGGTGGTGCCGCCGCCGGAAGCTGCGCCGCTCCCGCCGCCACTGCCCGTATCGTGTTGCGCCATGGCCAGCCCGGCGCCCGCCAGCAGCATCAATCCAGGTCCGAGTAATGTAGCGAATTTACGAATCATCGAGTCACGCTCCGTGTGCTAGAGTACTTGAGACAAAAGCAAAGAACTGCCGGCAATTATAGATTGAACCAAGACTGATGCAAGAGCGGCGCACTGCCACACGATTTCGCGCGAATCTCAGCGTGCGCTGGGAGACCTTGAAGAGCACTGGCAACGGCGCGATTTGCGATGTCAGCGCCTCGGGTTGTTTTATTCTGACTGGCGGCGCCGCCGAACCGCGCGAATTGGTACGAATGACCGCCGTGCTGCCCGATGAGGCAGTCACGGTGTGGGGAACCGTCGTTTACGCCGCCAGCGAGATGGGATTTGCAGTGCGGTTTGTAAGTGAATCGGACGCCGATAGAGTATCGATCGAGCGCGTGATATCGAGCGTTCGGTAGCGTCAGGTCCTCGTCGACAGCGCCGGCCCAATCATCACTTTGGTTTTCGTGAACGCGAGCCTCCACCGGCAGGGAGCGCGGATCTCGCCGAATTGACGCGCGCGCTTATGATCGCCGGACTCCGATTCCGGCAACACACTCCGGGACATTACTTTTCGTAGCGCCGTTTGACACTACGAAATGCCATAGGCTAACGTAATCCCTTCGCTTTCCTGACCAACTCTTCACCGTGCGTCCCGTTCGTCTAGGGGCCTAGGACACCGCCCTTTCACGGCGGTAACACGAGTTCGAATCTCGTACGGGACGCCAAATTTCCTAAAACAATCCCAGGATTTATCTGACGCCTAAGGCACGCTCCGGTACCAATCGGTCCCGCAATGGCAAAGCCTGATTGCCCGCTTCGGGTTTGGCGAAGCGTTCAAGCTTTGTAGCAAGTGACCCCGATCCAAATGGCATCGGGTTTGCGGAGGTGACTGCGTTAAATGCTTTCAGTCTCCGTTGTGTAACGGACAAGTACAGCCGTCCTGAGAATCGGACAGACCGCAACCATGTTCACGATCTTACTCTTTCAACAAACATCGGCGAACACGTCCGACCATAGCACTTTGATCTTCTTTGCCGAGCTGGTGCTGATGCTCGCCGTCGGCAGATTTCTGGGCGAGTTAATGCGCCGCGTGGGCCAGCCTGAAGTGCTGGGCCAATTGCTCGCCGGGATTGTCCTGGGTCCCACGATCTTCGGGAAACTCCTGCCCGGAGTTCACCACTCGATTTTCCCCGACACGGTCGAAGTAAAAAAGATGATCGAGGCCATCTCACAGCTTGGCATCCTCATGTTGCTGTTGCTGGCGGGCATGGAAACAGACTTCAAGATTGTGCAGCGGCAGAAACGGACCGCGCTTTTTTCGTCGCTGTCGGGAATCGTTTTGCCGTTCGCCTGCGGTTTTGTACTGGGCGAGCTGTTGCCGGACTCGTTATTGCCGGCGCCGGGACGCCGGCTCATAACGGCGCTCTTTCTGGCCACGGCGCTTTCCATCTCGTCGATCAAGATTGTGGCCATGGTGATCATGGAAGTCGATTTCATGCGCCGAAACATCGGGCAGCTGATATTGGCTTCCGCCATCATTGACGACACGGTTGGTTGGATCATTGTGGCGGTAATTTCCGGCATCGCGGCCGGCGGGACTATCAACCTGCGGGGCGTGAGCTTCACGATCGCCGGCACCCTCATTTTTCTGGCGTTGAGCCTGACCTTTGGACGGACGCTGATCACCTACGTGATCCGCTGGACCAATGACATCTCGCAGATCGACTTTGCAGTATTGACCGTAATTTTGCTGCTGATGTGTTCGCTGGCCATCGTTACCGACTTGATCGGCGTGCATACGGTGCTGGGCGCCTTCGTCACCGGGATCCTGGTCGGGCAGTCGCCGATTTTCACTGAGCACATACGCGATCAATTAAGGGGTCTGGTACTGGGCTTTTTCGCGCCAATCTTTTTCGCGGTCGCCGGCCTCAGCGTCGATCTCACGATCCTCAAAAGTCTGTCGCGGTTTGAGCTGGCCGTCGGACTCATCCTGATCGCGAGCTTGGGCAAACTCGGCGGGTGTTTGCTGGGAGGCAAGCTGGGTGGGCTAACCAACCGCGAAGCTATCGCCTTGGCGGTGGGAATGAATGCGCGAGGAACCACGGAAGTTATCGTGGCCACCATCGGACTTTCGATCGGCGTGCTGAGCCAGGACTTCTTTACCCTGATCGTGTTAATGGCGGTTTCGACCACGATGGTCATGCCGCCGATGTTGCGTTGGGCGTTGGCCCGAATCCCGATGCGCAAGGAAGAACGAGAGCGCCTGGAACGTGAGAATGCCGAAGCCAAAGATTTTCTTCCCGGCGTTGAGCGGTTGTTGATTGCCGCCGACGACAGCGATTCCGGTGAATTAGCAACACTCCTGGGCGGGTTGTTTGTGGGTGCGCGAAAAATTCTGGCCACGGTGCTGGAGATTGGACCAGAGCGCGCCGAAACTTCCGGACGCCTGCTAAACGCGAAAGTTGCCGATCACGTGAAGCTGGTGCTTGACAGCCTCGCCGAGAGACCGCAGCAGCCAAAACCGCCACGCGGTGATAAAGAAAAGCCGGCGCCGCCGGCGCAGCTAAACACCAGGATGTCAACCAAGAAACCCGACGAAGCGTTGTCGTCGGAGATCGAAAATGGTTACGACATGATCTTCGTAGGCCTCGCGCAAGGCTTGAAACTCAACGCCAGAAAGACCGGGCAACTCGCCAGCTCAATCGAAGCGGTGTTGCGAGATTTCAAGGGCATGGTGGCCATCGCGATTCCGCACCCGGACACTCCCGTCGATGTTGCCTCATTGAATATCTTGACGCCGGCTACCGGGACAGATTATTCGCGCCGCGCTGTCGAGGTGGCCATTGCTCTCGCCAGGGCGGGCGGCGGGAAAGTTCAGGCGCTTAATATTTCCCGGGCGACCGGTAGTCTGTCCGGAAAATTGAGCGCCGAGACGCATTTGAAACCGGCGCGCGAAATCTTAAAAGACATCAAAGAGATGGGTGAGCGCGAAGGCGTAAAAGTGAAGACCGCCGTCCAGGCTCGCCGCGCGTCTGAAGGCGCCATCATCAGACAGGCTAAGCGTGGCAAACATAACCTGCTCGTGGTGGGCGCAAACATCCGGCCCGGCAAGGACCTCTTCTTTGGTCACAACGTACAGGTGCTGTTAGAGCGAGCGCCCTGCTCGATGTTGATTGTCAGCTCCTGATTGTCAATTAACGATCCCTGTCATGGTCTTAGCCCTGTATCGTTATCTGCTCTCTTAAAATCGAGGCTAGTCCCGCCGAATGCAGTGAACTCAGGGAAATTTCTTGAGGCGTTTTCCTTATCGATATCGCGTTAACAAATGAAAGCAGATAAGCCATTCCCAAACCTGCTTGCCAGACTAGTTGAAAGGAAGACACACTGCATTGAAGAACAATTTATTGGCCATTGCCATCCTGACTTTGAGCTTTTCCGGATTAACCGTTGCACAGGATCGCCACCATCACGGGTGGGAGATCTACGGCGGATACTTGAACGGGCAGAACGTTTACTCCGCCAAAGAAGATGATGTGATCTTCGGCGGCGCGACCCAGAAGGTAACGCTCTGCACCGCCGACGGAGACCTCAACTTTGGCGCAAATTTTGAAAAGCTATTGTGCAACCGAAACACTTTTCATGGTTTCGACACGGCGGCCAGCTTCTATCTCCGGCGCTACGTTGCCCTCACCGGTGACTTTAGCTGGCAACGACACAAGGCCACCTACGTCGACGACTTTGGCGCTGCCGGGGTACAGACCAGCACCAACACCGAAACCAAATACATGGTGTTTGGCGGCGTGCAGATTAAAGATCACCAAAGCTCCTCACGCTGGAAGCCGTTCGCCCACGCCCTCGCCGGCGTGGCGCATGAAAAACTCTCAGGGCTGGACGTGAATCCGGTCCAGGGCAATACCAACTACAGCGATCAGCCGACGAGTTTTGCTTTGAAATTGGGTGGGGGTCTCGATGTGAGGCTCAGTCACCGTCTGGATCTCAGAGCCATAGAGATTGATTACGTTCCCATCTTCGCCGGTAACCGCGCGTTAACCATTAGCCCGCCGACGTTTGGCATCAGCGTGATTGGAAAAACCGCGAACGATATCACTTTCGGTGTCGGCCTCGTCATTCACTAGCGGGTGGTGACCTACTTTGACTGGAGCGCAACCGTCCTCGGTTGCTTTGTTAGAGAAAGGTCAGCGCGGACGCTTGCGCTCCAAACGTTCGCCGATTTCAAAGTAGGACGCCACTCACTAGCGGCCGAGGTCCCACGTCGGAACCATCCGGTAAAGCCGCCATCTCCTGGACCGCAATTGAACCAGGCTGTCCGTTCTGGCATCAAACTCTTACCGCGTTTCAAGATCTTGCGTAGTAGGAGAAAATATGTCCGAACGGACCCAATCTATCCAGCCTAAATCAGACATTGACGGCTTCGATTCCCTGGTTGATTTGGCGCTTAATCTGCGCTGGTCATGGAGCCACGGTGAAGACGAGTTGTGGGAGCCCCTCGACCCTGAACTTTGGGAATTGACCCATAACCCGTGGCTGGTATTGCAGACGGTCTCGCACGCCAGGCTAAAAACTCTTTTGTTGGATCCGGATTTTCGCCAGAAAGTAGATCGCGCCGCGGACTACCAACAAAAACAGTCGACGACCTGGTTTCAACAGAATCATGGTCAGACGTCACTTGGTTGCGTCGCCTATTTCAGCATGGAGTTCATGTTGAGTGAGGCGCTGCCAATTTATTCGGGCGGCCTGGGCAATGTTGCCGGCGATCAATTGAAGGCCGCCAGCGATCTGGGCGTGCCGGTGGTTGGGGTTGGACTGTTGTATCAACGAGGATATTTCCGCCAGGTTCTGGATGCAGACGGCGGACAGCATGCGCTTTATCCATACAACGATCCCGGTCTGCTGCCAATCAAGCCGGTGCGCAATGAAGATGGCGAGTGGGTGCGGCTTAAGTTCGAGCTTCCGGGCTACAGCGTTTGGGTCCGCGCCTGGCAGGCCCAGGTTGGACACGCGATCCTCTACCTTCTCGATACCAACGATCCAGCCAATCCGCCGTTCCACCGCGGGATCACCAGCGAGCTCTACGGCGGCGGCTTAGAGACCCGGTGGCTTCAGGAAATTGTGCTCGGCATTTGCGGCTGGCGGCTGTTGCGCAAAATCGGTTACCGGCCGGAGGTCTGCCACCTCAACGAAGGGCATGCCGCTCTGGCCGTGCTGGAACGGGCGCGCAGTTTCATGACAGACACCGGAGCCTCTTTCGAAGTCGCACTCGCCGCCACCCGCGCCGGTAATCTCTTTACCACGCACACGGCAGTTCCGGCGGGCTTTGATCGATTCCCCGCGGAATTGATCTCGAAGTACATGATCCTTTACGCAAAAACCATAAACGTCAGTCCGGCTGATTTGCTTGGGCTGGGACGCGCGAACCCCAATGATGAAAACGAACAATTCAACATGGCTTATCTGGCCCTGCGCGGCAGCGGCGCTGCCAATGGTGTGAGCCGCTTGCATGGTGAAGTCAGTCGCGACCTGTTCCAATCATTCTTTCCTCGCTGGCCTCGCGAAGAGGTGCCCATCGGTCACGTGACTAACGGTGTGCACGTGCCGTCGTGGGATTCCCCAGAGGCGGACAAGCTGTGGGCGAAAGTCTGTGGAGAAGATCGCTGGGTTGGACTCCCGAGAAGTAAAGCCACCGAGCACATGCGGGGCGTCTCAGACTCCGAACTGTGGCGCTTGAGATCTGACGCGCGCGCGCAACTGGTCCAACATGCTCGCCGCCGCACCGGCCGGGCGCTGGCCGCAGCGGGCGCCTCAGCCGCGGAAGTGGACCAGGCCGCAACCATCCTGGATGAAAACACTTTAACGCTGGGCTTCGCGCGCCGCTTTGCGACTTATAAGCGGCCGACTTTGTTACTACAGGATCCGGAGAGACTGGTGCGCCTCCTGACTAATCCGCAGCGCCCGGTCCAACTGCTGATTGCCGGTAAGGCACATCCGGCCGATGAGCCGGGACAAGCGCTGATTCGTCAATGGACCGCCTTTATCAGCAGCCGCCCGGAGGTGCGATCGCATGTGGTGTTCCTCCCCGACTATGACATGCTGCTCACCGAGCAAATGGTGCAGGGGGTGGACGTTTGGATCAACAATCCGCGCCGGCCCTGGGAAGCATGTGGCACGAGCGGAATGAAGGTGCTGGTCAACGGGGGCATTAATCTTTCAGAACTCGATGGCTGGTGGGCTGAAGCCTTTGAGCCTGGCGTGGGCTGGGCCATTCAGAAGCAGCACATCGATGCTGAAGAGTCCGATGCTGCCGAAGCAGAGGCGCTTTACGCAAAATTGGAACAGGAGATCATCCCGCTGTTTTACTACCGCGACAACGCCGGGCTGCCGGTAGGATGGATTTCGCACGTCCGTGAAAGCATGGCGCGGCTCACGCCGCAGTATTCCGCCGACCGCGCCGTCCGCGACTATACGGAGAAGTACTATCTGCCCGCGGCTGCGACTTACCTTCAACGCGCAGCGGAGAACGGCGCTCTCGCCCGGCGGCTGCTCGAATGGAGAGACGCTGTTTCGCAAGCGTGGCCGAATGTACGTTTCGGCGAGCTGCGGGTCGAGAGCAATAACGGCGAGCACAGCTTCCGGCTGCAGTTACATCTCGGCGATCTATCGCCAGAGTCGGTCAGCGCCGAACTCTACGCGGACGCGTTGCCGGGCGGAGCAATCGAACGTCATCAGATGATTCGCGAGGGCCAGCCGGAACCTTCAAATGGGGGCAGTTATCTCTACAGCGTGCGCGTGCCGGCTACTCGCCCGGCAACCGATTACACCGCCAGAGTAATTCCTCACAATCCCGAGGCAATGCTCCCGCTCGAGGCGCCTCAGATTCTGTGGCAACACTAGCGCTCGCAAGATCGCCGCCGTTCACGCCCGTAGCGATCTGATTGCCGGCTCACAGTGTTTCATAACTGTCCAGGTATTCTCCTCACTCTGCTTGGGATCGTTCCCATCATCAGGTAACAACCAGCGGCCGGTGGCAACTTCAATTAGATGGCCCAACTCGTGCAGCAGCATGAGGACACGCGCTTCACGGGTGTTAGGGGCAAAGCGGCCGATCGTGGGCGTCTTTGGCTGTTCACCGAACAGGCCGTAACGAAAAAATGATCCGCGGCCGTTTATCTCAGCCTTTTCAAAAAGGCGATACCGAAGACTTGATCCCGCACGTTGGACATTCGTTTGCCGCCCGTGCATGCGAATCGCCGCCGGTTCGTTCGAGTAAGTCTCAGTCATTTGCGAAGCCAGGTCGTGGAATACTTCGAGCACTTCCGGGCCCCCGAAGAAATCGCTGCAACCGTTTTGCTCGCTGAGAATCTTGACTACATCCTGATAGGCAATCAGGAACGAATCGTCTTTTATGTGGAATGCGGTCCGAGTGTTTGACTCGGCAAATTTTTGCGCGGGGATCGCGCTTTCCGAAGCCGCTTGCGCGCGCTCGCCGGAAACCACCACGACAATCATCGTCTCCACCACACTCAAACACAGCAGGAAACATCTCTTGCGCAATTTCATTGCCATCCTCCAATGCAGTAGTGAACGCAGCTGAGAACCTTCGATCAGCCGCTCAGTATTCCCAAGCGACATCGAATTCCACCGAGGGGGCAGACTGAAACTAATCAGGCAAAGATGGGAGAGGCACGAAGAGCGCCTCTCCCATTGATGGCAGTCGCCATCGTCTCAAAGAGCGAATCGGTTAGAAGGTGAATTTGGCCCCAAACCTGAATGCCGATGGCGCCTGAACCAGCAACGCCGATCCGTAGAACGGATTGGGCACTGCCGGAACGCCACTGACACCGCTATTGATCGAGAAGGTTTGATCCAGGGTCAGCGCCCGCTGGCTGTTGAAGACATTGAACCAGTCTCCGGTCAGTCGCAGTTCACGCTTCTCACCCAGTTTGATCGGATAGTACGCGCCGAGATCGAGGTTGAACGTGGTCGGCGTGCGGTTCGCACCCACGCTATCAACCACGTTCGGAAATCCGGGTTGCGTGGCAGTCACGCTGGGAACGATGGCCGTGCCCCGCTGAGCGCCGAACCCTTCGTTGTTGCCATAGATCGGATGCGGCACCAACATGTTGAATGGCGTGCCCGACTGCACATAGAAGTTGCCGCTAAGCAGAACCTTCCACCGAGTCTGGTAGCTCCCATTGAACTTAAACTGGTGCGGCCGATCGTTCGGCAGCCGTCCGTAAGTATTGTCGAGCAGGCTCTGCAAATCGAATAAGGAAGTGATATTCGGATCAGCCTGCCCATTGTCATTCCGGAACAGCCCTTCGTAATTACCGGTGAGACTTGAGAACACATATGAAGCGATGAACTGATAGTGCCGGGTGAATCGCTTGGTAGCGGTGAATTCGAGTCCCCGATAAAAACGTTGGGCCCGCCCGAAGCAGCGAGGCGGTCCGGCGGCGCCTTCACAAGCCAGGCGTTCGGTAGTGCCGGGTTCGTTACGGCCCGGGTTGAAAATAAAATAGTTATTGCCATCATCGAACGAGCCATCTTCGATCACATTCCGCATGTGACGATAAATCCCCCGCGCACCGAGTGAGAGATCCTTCGCGACTTCGTATTCAATGCCGGCGCTGTATTCGCCGATGCTCTGTGGTTTCAGTCCGGGATCGGTTGGCGTGGCCGACGCCCCCAAATTGACTGCTCCGGTGCTGACTCCGGGAACGATCAAGGAACCCGCCGGCGCATTGATCGTGTCGACGTTGAATTGCTTGTCCGTCTGCACGTTGCCACCGGCCGCGCGCACATTCACGTCCAGCGGGACCGGCGCTTCAATGAACGTCGCATAATTGGCAAAGAGCTTGCCCTTTCCTTTGCCGGTGAAATCCCAACTCAACCCCAGACGGGGAGCCAGGTTGTCCCAGAAGTTGTTGAACTTGAGATAGCCCGTCCCGTCGTTGTTATAAGACTGTTGATAGTCCCAGCGTACCCCGACATTGAACTGCCAGTCGCGCGCGAACTTGTAATCGTCCTGAACATAGAAGGACTCGACGTTCGTGTAGGTCTGGCCCACCAGTTCGAAGTCGCGCACTCGCGTCGTGTTGCGAATGATGAACGGGTTGTTGAAAGCTTCGGCCGTCGAGATCGGGGTAGCAGTGCCATTGACCGTCAGGCCCAACTTCACAAGCGTGGCGGCGGGGATAGCTTGCGCGCGACTGACACCCGCCGAAGTCGGACAGGTGATGGCGGCGCCGCGCACCGTACACACCAACCAGTTGTTAGTAATGCGGGAGCCGTGCGTCGAATTAGCGTCAGCGCCGTTGGTTGGGAAGAGTCCCAGCCCGGGTGTGAAGGCGTAGGCCACGGCCGGACCGCTGGAAAGCGTGTTGATTTTGTAATTGTTCCTGAACCATTCAAAGCCCCACTTGATGGTTTGCTTGCCGACGATGTTCTGCAGGTGCGCGTTGACCTCATAGCGATCGCGGTTCTGATCGGTGTAGAGGCCAAAGCCCGGACCACGACTGAAATTGCGCTGCAGCGATCCGCCCCGGCCATCGACGAAATCGATAAATCCCGTGGTGCCGCCGAAATTCACACCCGTCGAGACCGGCGCCAGCACCGTGGAACCTTTCAGGACCGCGAAGTTGTCAGTGATGAGCGGCTTATCGACCGAGAGCGGAATCGTATTCGATCTTTGAAAGTGCAATCCGCCCGAAACTTCAGCGATGAAGTTGGTTCTAATAGTCGAGTTGAGCCTGGCCGTATAGTTTTGTCCGCCGGTTTCCTGACGGCCCAGGTAAGCAGTCAGATCGTCGCCGAAGCCGTTGATGTTGGTTAAAGCTCCGGCTTGTTGACCGGCCAGGCCTATCAAAAATCCGTCTACCTTGGTGAAATCGCCGAACGACGATCCGGTGAGCGTGTTCCTGCTATTCAAGGCCCAGGTCACCTTGCCGGCGTAAAACGGAGTCGTCACCTTGTTCTTAACCGGAGTATAGAAGGTCTGGGTGAGGAAATAGTTCGTCCGGCGCTGGGGATTGAACGCGCCAAAGAACCAAAGTTTGTCTTTGATGATTGGGCCACCAATGTCGCCGCCAAGATCTGCTTCAGAAAATCCATTGGCGGCGGAACCGGTGAACGGAAAATTCTTAACCGCGCGCACCAGGCCTTTGGTCGTTCCGTATCCAAAGACGTCCCCATGAAATTCATTGCCGCCGCTCTTGGTAATCACATTGAAGATGCCGCCGGTAGCCTTGCCGTATTCCGCGCCGTAAGCTCCGGTTTTGATCTCGACTTCCTGCACAAACTCGAAGGGCAGGTTTGCGCCCGACCCGCCAAAGGCCGGGTCCGTCGTGTTCACGCCATCGAGAATGTAATTGTTTTCAGGTCCCGAAGACCCGGCGACCGAAGGATCGCGATCGCGGCCAGTAGCGTCGCGCAAGCCGGAACGGGTCACCGTCGGGGCGATGGTATAGAGTCCCTGCACCGTACGTTGCGTGGGAAAATTCGAGAATTGGTCGGTGGAAACATTTGCGCCGGTCGTATTCTGGGTGGCATCCACGATGGCGCCGCCAGTCACGGTGATAGTTGCACTCGCAGTCGCCAACTGGAGCGCGGCATCTACTGTTGCCGTCCTCCCCAAATTGACGGCCACACCTTCCTGCTCATACTTGCCAAATCCCGGCGATTCGACCTGGAGATGGTAAGCACCGGGCGGCAAAGCCAGCAGTTGATATCTCCCATCGTCATTAGTGGTCGCCGTCTTGGTCGCAATTAGATTGGGACTAGTGACGGTGACGATCGCTCCCTTCACCGCTGCGCCGTTAGGATCAGTAACGACTCCTTCGATCGATCCGGTCGTGCTCGTCTGAGCGCCCGCCGCCACGGCGAATAACGCGAGACTCAAAGCCGCAAGTAGCGTAAAGACTTTCTTCGTTGTCATACCAGTTCCTTTCATCGGCAGAGTCCGTGGTCGCTAACATTCAGAATTCCGAACTCCGCATGGTTCGTAAATGCGAGCTGTTACTCCGGGGAGATTTCTGAAGCATGAGGGAAGCAACTGAAAGACCAACTGCGCAAAAGTCCGAAACCGCCTGCGGTAGCGGGCGGGCCCCGGTTCGGCTCCGTTCGCAGTATCGGGATGGGGCCCGACCGCTACCGCAGACGGTTCTGACGCGTGACGAAGGATCGTTCGATCTCAGTTGATCGGAGATTTTGAACAAATCCGAAATGAGAAACAGCGGGAACATTTTGGTTACCTGGCTTCGAGTTAACGGAAATCTGAACTACTATCGAAAGTTCGAATTCTGGTCAGAACCGCCTGCGATAGCGGGCGGGCCGTCTTCAATATTGCGACACCGCCGAACCGGGGCCCGCCGGCTACCGCAGGCGGTTTCGGACTCAAGCAAAATCGATCAGGACGACAGATCGTCTTCGGGTTCGACGGTTTCATGCCCCACCGACACCCGGTAATGAATTTTGTACTGCTTAATCTTGCCGTGCAGGGTGGTTTGCCTGAGGTGAAGCAGGCGCGCGGCCCTGGCCTGGTTGCCTGAGGTCGATCTTAAGGCTCGCTGGATCAGAGATATCTCAAAGCTGCGCACGGCTTCATAGAAATCGGTGTCCTGAAAATCCGGAGACTCACGTTCGCTCTCGAGCGCTTCCGCCGCCGCCGTGAGAGCTGCGAGCAAGTCTGTCAACAACTCAGAGGCACGGTACAAGCGAATTCGCCCGTCGACGCGCTCGGGCGCCGGCACATGCTCGAAGGCTGACAATTGCGACTCAGGGTTCGACCTTTCAACTGCTCTCATGGCGTTAATGAGCGCTCGGTTGCTGACTCCACCTTCCGGTTTCGTGGTCCCGAATCGCTTCTCCCATTGGCCGCGCGAATGGCATGTCAATTCCGTACCGCTTAATCTTGCTATTCAAGGTCGTGCCGTTAAGTCCGAGCAGTTTTGCGGCGCGCAACTGGTGGCCACCGGTGCGTCTGAGGGCGCTCCGGATCAACTCGATCTCGAAATGTTCCACTTCGCGGAAGAAGTCGACCGGACCTTCCAGGTCGGGGCGCGCTTCGCCAATCGCCTGTACTTCGCTCTCCATCTGATGGAGCAGCGTGCGCAACGCATCGAGCCGTTTGTGGGACACGTCACTTGAAATTGAAACGGTCTCGTTTAGACGCCTGAGTGATTTCTTGTACATAAGTATTGAGTCCTTAAGATCAAGTTCACAACCTGCGATCAACTACTTAATTCTGTTTACTCATCTGAATTTCGGTAACGATCATTGGGGCTGAGAGCAGAGACTCCAGGCAAATCAGACCGCCGAAGCGATCGCCCGCAAAATGAACCTCGTCAGCCTCCAGTAGATCATTGAACATCTCAGGGTTACCGCCGCGCAGGGTGACCGCTTCCGACAACGCGACGGTCCGATTAAGGCTCTGACAACGGCGGCAATACGCAACGTACGCGGACAAGGACCTTCGGACTGTCACCTCATGCGTATTTATGATCGTCCACCGCTTGCGAATTTTCATTTGTGTCTCCTTCACCGTGAGCGCCCGTCCTGGTTGTTAACAATTGTTAAGTCTTCGCTCTCAGTTCGAAGTCCGAAACAAGCGATGGCATCCCGTCGTAAACATGACGCCATCAAAGACGGCATCCTTATCCGAAAGTGACGGGCGGAGATTAAACGAGGCGGAGCACGAAAATCTTTAAAGGCTTCTCAAATTATGAATCAAAGATTTTTTCAACCTCCATTTAAAAAGACGCGATAACACCGTTATGGATGTCATGCAGATTCATCGCTATGAGTTCGGTGAATTTGTTCTGGAGCCGGCGAGCAGAACGCTACTCCGGAATGGAAGGTCGATATCGCTTACCCCTAAGGCGATGGACACGCTGCTGCTCCTGGTTAGAAACTGCGGCCAGATTGTTTCCAAAGACAGGTTGCTCAACGAAGTCTGGCCCAATGCCTTTGTTGAAGAAGCGACCCTGGCGCAGAACATCTTCACCATCAGGAGGGCGTTGGGCCAACGAGCCGAGGGCGTGCAGTTCATTGAAACGGTTCCGAAATATGGTTACCGGTTCGTTGCCGAACTTCGGGCCGAAACCACCAGCGGCGACATTATTCTGGAGAGACATTCTCAGACTCAGATCCTGACGGAAGAGATCGAAGAAGATTCGGCCGACGCCCTGCGAAGACAATCCCCTTCCCGAATCGACCTGCCTGAGCCGGTCGCGAGATCAAAGTCGCAGTTCTTTACCAGACGCTATTTATTGACGGCCGCGGCAGTAATGCTGGCCGGGACGGTGCTGGCCACCGGACTGGTAATGAGATCGATACGCGCGCACCGGAAAACAACTCCGGCATTTGCTTTCGGCAACGTCAATAAAATTACCTCGCGCGGGAATGTCGCTCGCGTGGCCATCTCGCCAAACGGCAACTACATTGTCTATTCGGCGAGACGAGGCGCAAATGAAGGTCTGTGGCTTAAGCAAGTGGGTTCGACGCGGGAAGTCGAGTTAGTACCGCCGGCCGAGACAACTTACCGCGGTTTGAGTTTTTCCCCGGATGGCGCGTCGATCTATTACTCCCGCTACGACAAGACCGCTGACGTGGGGGTGCTCTACCGCTCGCCGGCCCTCGGCGGGCCCGCTGCGCCAGTGCTCTCGGACATCGATAGCGCGGTCGCCTTTTCACCGGATCAAAAGCGTCTCAGCTTCTTTAGAAACTCGCCGGCTGACGCACAGAGTTCCATGGCCTATTCGACTTCTCTCATCATGGCGAACGCCGACGGCAGCGAACCGCGCACGCTGGCTACCTATCCGGCTATCTTCAGCGGGAATGGACCAGCATGGTCGCCCGACGGCCGCACCATCGTCTACCCCATTACGCGAAATCCGCAGAACCAGGAACGCATGGCGCTGGTCGCGTTTAGCCTCGAGACGGGACAGCAAACCGCGCTGACCCCGGATGAATGGAGTTATGTTGGACAGCTTTCCTGGTTGACCGAAGGAAGCGCTTTTGTCTTCGACGGTTGGAACGAGACCTTATCGTCGTCACAGCTTTGGCAGCTCTCGTATCCGAACGGTCAACTGACCAGACTGACAAACGATCTGAACAGCTACGCAGGCGCTGCTTTTGCCGCCAACGCTTTGGTGACGACAGAGTCAGTTCGCATTGCCGCGCTTTGGGTGACGACCGATATCAACGGCCAGAACGCGAAACAGATCACTTTCGGCGCAGGTGACAAAGCTGGAGAATTGATGGGCCTGTCCTGGACGCCCGATGGAAAACTGGTCTACGGATCGACGGAAAGCGGCCAACCGGATATCTGGACAGTCAATGCCGATGGCAGCAATAAGACGCAGCTGACCGCTGAGTCGCAGGCCAACCTGAGACCGTCGATCTCACCTGACGGCACCATTGCCTTCATCTCACGCCGCACCGGAGATTTTCACATCTGGCTGATGAATAACGACGGCAGCAATCAGAGACAACTATTGACCGGCGATGCCAGCGAGAACCAACCAGGTTTCTTTCCCGATGGCAAGTCGCTGGTTTACGTCGCCTTTGAAAGAGGCTTGCCCAAGCTGTGGAAGACTTCCGCGGATGGAAAACAGAAGCTGCCGTTAACTTCAACCTGGGCCACCCGGCCGGCCGTTTCTCCCGACGGGAAAATGATTGCCTGTCTGTACGCCGAGGAGCTGTCGCCTTTCCGTCACGTGGCGATCATTCCCCAGGACGGTGGCCAACCGCTCGAAATTTTCGAGTTGACTCCGGACACGGCCATCAACGTGGGATTTCGCTGGGCGCCGGACGGACAGTCAATCGCTTTCGTGAGGAACACCAACGGAGTTTCGAACATCTGGACGCGTCCGATCCACCGCAACGAACCAAAACAGCTTACTCATTTTACCTCGGCCAAGATCTTTCGTTTCGCTTGGTCAATCGATGGGACCAAGCTGGCCATGGAGCGTGGCGAAGATATCCAGGACGTAGTCGTGATTCGGCGGGCCACCTGAAGCGGACTGTTCGATGCGGCTGTGGACCTGCACGAATCAACCGCTCCCCTCACTGAGCGTCGATCCAGGCCAATAACTTGGCAGCGTATTCTGAATTCAATTTCTTGAGAGTCTCGTATTCAGTCACAGCTGCCGCTTTATCGCCCGCCCGCAGACGAGCTAAGCCGAGGCCGTAGTGCCCCTCATCGTTTCGATCATTCAACTTGATAACCCGTTCGTATTGTTCAGCCGCCAGACCGTAATTTCCTTGAGCAAAATAAACCCCGCCCAGGTGATTGTAGAAGTCCCAGTCGGCGGGGTTTTCTTCAATGGCTTTATTGTATGCACCAATCGCTTCCGGGTATTTGTGCTGTAAGTCGAGCATCTGTCCCAGACGGTCGTATAGTTTGCCGGTACTCTCACAGTCGTCGCCCGATTCAAAACAATATTTACCGGCAATAGCCAGGCGGTATTCGGCAGCCGCTTCGTCATATCGCTTATTACCCGAATAGTAATCGCCCATGGCGTGATGCGGATCGATTGCTTTGGGATCGCTTTTGGCTGCGAGCTTATATTCGACAAGTGCTTCGTCGTATTTCAGATCGTCTGCGTAAGTGACGCCAATCATGTAGTGAGCAGCGGCGTTCGTAGGGTCAAGTTTCAGCGCGTTTTGAAACGCCGCGATGACTTCAGTTTTGCTGGCGTCGGCTTCAGCGAGCGCTTTGCCGAGCATGTAGAATTCAGCAGTATCCGGTTTCAGCCGCAAGGCTTCACGAATTTCACTGATTGCTTCCGGAATTGCGCGACCGCTCCCTCTCGATGATTCGTATAAAGCGACGGCCAGTCCGTAATGGCCGCGCGCGTCTTTCGGATTCAATCGAATGGCCGCCCGGTAATGCTGGGCCGCAGCAGCGAATCTGTCTCCGCTATTCAGGGCGCGCTGATCACTGCCATCCAGAGCTGCATCGCCACGCTTCAACTCAAGCTCATACTGGTCGCTCAGGGTTGCTTTGGCATGAGCCCGACTTGCCCTTTCCGCTCGCGCCGCGGCTACCTGATTGACCGCCGGCGCCGGCTTGGGCCGTACCTCGCCATGCGGACCCTGGGCCCAAACCGGCGTCGTCATCAATAGACTTAAAAACAGAAGTGCGTAATTGCTCATTAATTTATTTACCCCGTTGTTGATGATTGTGGCGCGGAAGGCCTCGCCGCCCGAACCTTGGGCCGGCCCAAGAGATCCCAGCAGAACCGAGACCAGGAGTGTTCGCAAAATCATTTCACATCCTGCGCACAACGAAATCCCATTTTGCTGTAGTCAAAATGGCCGCGCGACGGATAACCTCGCCGGTAAGTCGTCGTCGCCGTGTTCTGATCGCTGTCGTAAGCGCCGCCGCGAATTACCTTCAGCTGATGATTCTTAAACACCGCGCCAAGATCGGCATCCGCAGCGAGCTGCGCTGGTAGTTGTCCGCCAGGATATGCAGTCAGCTCGCTGGCGGTCCACTCCCAGACGTTCCCGATCATGTCGTACACACCAAAAGGCGATTGGCCGGCGAACACACCCAGGCTCTCTATGCGACCGTTGGCCCGGTCAACATTCGCGAGATTCTTGTTCCATTCATTGCCCCACGGATAACGACGACCGTCAGTTCCGCGCGCAGCGAATTCCCACTCTTCTTCCTTCGGCAGACGCTTGCCGGCCCATTTTGCATATGCACTCGCATCGTCCCAGGTGATTTGACTGGCCGGATGCTGCAGCTCATTTTGAGACGGCATCAGGGTGTAGGCGTGGCCCGTGGCCCGAACAAACTTCATATAGTCACCCAGGGTCACTTCGTGAACGTCGATGAAGAACGGCTTCACCGTCACCTGGTGCGCCGGCCGTTCATATTCATCACCATCATCACGGCCCATCATGAACTCGCCGCCGGGGATGTAGGTCATACCGGCCGGCGCCTGCGGACTATTCGGTTTATTGTCCCCGGCGATTAGAGTCTGATTGGCATTGCCGGGATTGTTCCGGTTGGCCGGTCCAACGCCCGAGTAATTCCAGATCCACAATATGACTCCTATCAGCAAGGGAATCGCCACGACCACAGTGACGATTAGTCTCCGAGAAAGTCTTGACTCGACCGCCACTGATGAATTCGTGAACTGATCGGGCCTGGCTCGCGGTGCGGACTGCGGCACGAATGGTGCGGGTATCGTAGCCGGCGCTGGCGGTTCAGATGCTTTAGACCCGGGCGCGGACTGAATGGTGGGTTCAATCTGTGGCTGTTCCTGGTACGGAGTGGTGGCGGGAAGCGATGCGGCTGAAGGTGTCCGCCTGGCGTCGTCAGCCGCGCGGCGCTTTTTGTCCTGGCGCAAAGTTTCAGCTTCCAGCATCCTCACTTGCTGCTGCGAATTTCGTCCGCCGGCGGTCGCCTGTTTGAATGCCGCGCGAATTTCTGCGGCTGAAGTTTGCCGATGACGCCGGCTAATCGACATTGCCTTGAGCACGATGTCAGAAACGGCGCGCGAAAGCTGCGGGTTTAATTCGCGCGGCGGCCGCAACGGATCACCCTCGTCTTCCTCGATGGCCGCGTACCGCGCGGGCGCGTCCGCGGGAGCCGAACCGGTCAGCATATGATAGAGCGTCGCGCCGAACGCATAGAGATCGCTGCGCGGATCAGTTCCGCGGCCGTGAATTTGTTCGAGCGGAGAGTAAATCGGCGTGTAACCAACGACGCTCTGGTCGCTCATGAGCGTCGGCATCTGGCCGGCTGCGCCCTTCGCCAAACCAAAGTCGAGGAGAAAAAGTTCACCGTCGCCGGTAACTTTCAGGTTCGAAGGTTTGACATCGCGATGAACGATCGGCGGCTGTCGCGAGTGCAGATATTCGAGCACCTTTAAGAGTCCATCAGCCCACTGCAAAACCTGCGATTCGGGAAACGGTCCGCTGCGCAGGTCCATCAGTTCGGCGAGGTCGTGTCCGGGGATGAATTCCATCACCAGGAACTCGCCCGCCCCTTCGCTGAAGTAGTCCATCACTTTAGGCAGACCGGGATGGCGGAGATTTGCGAGCAGCGCTGCCTCGCGCTCAAAGGCCTGACGCGCCATGGAGTCCTTGCCGATGAGGGTCTCTTTGAGTGCGACCACGCAACTCACTCGCTGGTCGATCGCTTCGTAGACGGCGCCCATTCCGCCATGACCCAACTCGCGGATTATGCGATATCGATTTTGCAGGATGGCGTTGGGGGCTGGCATTCCAGGGCGGCGCGTAAACCTGGGCGGCGCCGGCATCTTAGCGAAGTTTGATACGATGCGCTAGAGTCTGCGCCACAAACTTCTCGGAGTCAGATCAGGACCCAGCTCAGTAATTCGCGGGCCGTCGTCACAGTCGCGAGAGGCTGCCGATACTCCAAGTCTTGCATCACAGCAACCCACCGCAACAGTAGTTGGTGACCTAACTTGACTGGAGCGCCTCGGTTGCTCTGTTTAGAGAAAGGCAAGCGAGGACGCTTGCGCTCCAGTGCAAATGGTCGCCGATTTCAAATTAGGGCACTACCCAACAGCAGCCGCCGGAAGGAAACTTCGGTCATCGCTGCAAAAGACCGATCGACGTGCCTTAAAACTCTGGACAGCGGCATTTGAATAACGGAAAATGCGGCCAACCTCGCATTTTCGAATTCATTTTCCCCGACACTTCGTTAGTGTCTGCCGGACCAAAGTGGAGCTAGTCGACCAGGAGAAAAATGATGAAGATAATCAACTATTCGTGCCTCGGGGCCGCGACCATCGCCCTTCTCTGTCTGCCGCTGCTCTCCAGCCGAAGCGCTCGGACCCCGCAAGCTTATGCCGAACCACAACCGTCACCCCGAGCGACTTTCAGCTTTGTGCGCTACACGGGTAACAAACCTTTCAAGCTCAACACGCTGCCGACCACACCGTTCGGACCACCTTGGGCCGACATCATGAGTCATCCCAGGGAGAACATGCTGGCTTGCACCAGCGCTGCGCCGATAGCCCTCTGCTACTATTCCGGACCGTCAGGCACGACGCCGTGCACGCTTGATGGATTGGGCATCGCCAATTGCACCTGTTATGAAATTCCCGCGGGACCGCACCCTTACTTCGTCGATATCAACGCGATCCTGAATCTCGATGTCTATCTGAAAACGGTACAAGTCTGCGGCCGAACCGGCGAGAAATGCCGGCCCACCGGACAAATCGAAGCGCCGGTGTGTGAGGCGATCAACAGAAACCAGCTCATTCCGGGAGCGGATTTGATCTCGACCTTCAGCCTCTACCTGGCGGCGCGGAAGGACATGAGCATTAAGCTGACGGATTGCGATAACCAGGCCGATTATGCGGGCTGCATGACGGCGCCATGTAAACGCACCGGCGCGACTGATACGACCACCGGGTTACCGTTGGTCCAATGCGGCTGTCCGGTCTACCACGGCAAGTATCAAGTGGGAACGGAGATTTCTCAGGACCAGTGCGTGCTTGGTGGCAACCAGGTCTGGTCCGCCGCATACACGCCGAAGCCCGGCGGTTGATGTCCGCGGCTAACGGCAGACACGATGGAAGACTATTCGCTCTAGATGTTGAGGGTTAGGCCTCGCGCTCAACGGTTGAAGTCTGAATCGTATTTTGTGGATTCGCGCGTTTCAGACGTGCGCGTCCCAGAGCCGGACCGTGCCATCGCCGCTCGCGGTAGCCAGCGCGGCGCCGTCAGAAGAAAACGCGAGGTCATTGACGTTGTCGCACAATCCGACCGTGTGACAGCGTCCGTCAGCAAGGCTCCAAATACGAATCCGGCTATCGAGGGCGCACGCCCCGAGTTTGTCACCTTGCGATGAAAACGCGATGCAGCAAATGCATGAACACCCGGCTCCCAACACTGTGGCCTTCCTGGTGCGAACGTCCCAAAGGCGAACCTCTTCATCCCAACTTCCCGATGCAACCTGCCGTCCATTTGGAGCAAACGCCACCGAGCTGATGCGGCGCCGGCAGCTTCCCAGTATCTCTGCGGCGCCGGTATCCAGATTCCATAGCCTGATCACCGCGTCCGTTCGGGTGGCGTCCGCGGCCGCAATGAACTTACCGTCCGGAGAGAAAGAGATTGAACAGGGTCCGCACGAGCCGCGCAGGTTTTGGCTCTGGCCGCTTTGCAGATTCCAGACGCGAATCATTCCGTCAGGTTCGGCGCTCGAGCACGCGAGCCGGGTGCCGCCGGATGAAAAGGCCAACGACGGAGACTGAAGGCCAACTTCACCGAGATCGAGTGACTCGTTCGATTGCAGATCACGTATTCGCACCAGCGATTTGTCAGCGCCACCCTCGTGACTCACGGTGGCCAGCAATACGCCGGTCGGAGAAAATCTCACGGCTGATACAGGGCCTCCGCAATCTTCCAAAATTGAAGTCGCGCCGGTGCGCACGTCCACAGATCGCACTGCGCCATCATCACCCGCAAAAGCGATGAGATCAGACAGGGGCGAGAAAGCTATGGAACGCACCGCGCTGCCCGACTGGGCGACGATGCCGAAAGCCCAGTGCTCAGACGCGGTCGAATCATTAGGAGCATCGGGAGTAGTCGCCGCATAACCTCCGAGGCGTCCAGGGAGATCGGCGGGGGCCAGCGTGCTGACTGCGAACGACCACGAATCAACCACCCACCGCGCTTCGCCTTCGTTCAATTGACTGTTTCGACGCAAACGGCTCACCAGTAATCCGCGCAGCACCTCGCTTTCTACCGCATCCTGCGAAACCAGTAAGTCGATCGGGATCCTTTCCTTGACCCCGAGCACCAGCAGCGAGATCTCCTCTTTATATTCGCCGCAATAATCTTTCAGCAGATTCTCGCAGAGGCGCGCATCGGTAAGCGACGACTGGCCGTGGGTGTTGAGGATCTCACGGAGTTGGCGCGGAACTGATTCTTCGAGGCGTTTCAAAATCGGATTTCGCCTTCTATGTGACCAAAATTGATTCTCGTACCCGGCGAGAGCGTGACGCTGCGTCCCGGAGCAACATCATTGATTTCGCCCCTGACGTTCGTGGTCGACCAGGTCCGCTCAGATAGGTTCTTCAGTCCCCAAATTGTCTGGTCCGCGGGATGCCGGTTGACCGCTGCGATGGGCGCGCTGAAATTATACTTCTGCTCCTCATCAGTATGATGCGCAAACAGCGTGGTGTCATGGTTGAGCATGACGGGCGTGCGCCCCAACCAAATTTGCGGCGGGAGATGAAGTCCACGCCGGCAGGACCAGCAGCGGCCGGCGGCGCCGGTCGCGGCGACTGAACTGCCGAGATCGTGAAAGTTCTCGGCGCTACAGTGCGTGCAATAGACGATCGCGTCGCGCAGTCGGGCCATGGCCGCACGCCAATGGCTCTCGCGCACGCGGCCGTGCTGCGGATCGGCGATCCCTTCGGTGAAAGCTTTGGTAAAGAGATCGCGCAGGAACTCAGGATAGATTTGCCAGAAGACGAGGGCGTTCCGTTGATGTTGCGGATCGGGGGCATTCGAGCCGTCTTTGGGATCGAAAATAAAAAGCGCTTCGGTGCCGTAAAGCTTTTTCATGGCCGGCAAATCCAGGCACTTGATCGCCAGTTCCCGTTTGCCTTCCAGCGGATGGTGCATCATGAACATATAGAAGAGCAGCACCGCCAGCGAAAAGAGATCTGTCTGCGTGCTCGGCACGGCGTCGCCACGGACAATTTCCGGCGCCATGAAACGCGGCGTACCAAAGACACCGCTCATCGATTGATTGTCCACCGCGACGTTGTCGTTATCGCAAATCACGACTTCGCCCGTGAGCGGATCGAAGAAGGCGTTGCCAAATGAGATGTCCCGGTAACACAGCCCCTTGGAATGAAGTTGCAGAAAGCTGTGCGAGAGTTCGAGCCCGACGGTCACCAGCGAGCGAAAGCTGGGCTCAATGCGCCGCTTCATCATATCGACGATTCCTTTGAAGCGCGGCTCGCGCAGCGGCATTACATAACCAAAACTCTTCGTCCACGAAGCGTCAGCCAATTCCGCCGGCCAAAGGAAGCGGTCGCTCGGCGCGCCCCGTTTGATCAGGATCTCAAGCGCCTTCCGCTGTTCCGCGGTAGACGAAGGTGAGTAGTACCACTTGAGCGCCACTGCTTTATTGCCCAGGCTGGCGCGATAGACTTCGCCCTGTCCGCCCCCGCCGATAAACTCTTCGACCACGCAGATCGACCGGGAAGCGGTCTGTACTCGCTGTCCGATTCTCAATATCTGGTCCATCAGAAATATTTTATGCCGGCTTGGATTTGTGCGGCCGCGGGCGACGTTTTTGATTCTGCACTCGCGTCTTGCCCGGGTAAAGAATCGCCAGGGTCACATCATCTCCGCTGCCCTTTCTGGTGGTATCGCGCAACCAGTCGGGGAGCGTATGGCGCACGCGCGACACGCCCTCAGCGCGCAAAGTCTTCAACATATCCGAACCCGCTTGCAGAAAGCCGCTCTCGTTGCGAAAAGAGTTGGGGTAGCCGTCAGTCGCCAGCAGAATGAGCGATGGCCGCGACTTGGTGAGTGGTTGGAAGGCGACGCGAAAATCTCGCCAGGCGTTTTCGGCACACAGCGACGTCGTCTCATTGGCTATCAAGCGTTCATCGTTGGGGACCGGCCGCTTCACTTCACTGCCGTCGGTGACTGTCAGAATCTCGCCGTCGCCGATTTGCAGATAAATCACGAAGGCATCCGTTACTCCGGCCGCCACCAGCGTCGTGCCATAGGCGATGGTGTGATCTTCCGCGGTGTCTTTGCCTTTCACTGCCTGGGCCTCGGCGATCGACAGAGGATTTTCCTGCAGATGTTCCTTCACGGCCTCAAACCACGCGCGCGCCAGCGCCTGCGGCAGCCATTCTTCCGCCGTGCGTTTAATTAATGACAGGTTCGCAGCGTCTTTGTGCCGGGCGGCGAAAGAATAAATGAGGCGGGTCGATGTCTTTACCGCCAGGCGAGAACCAATGTGGCTGCGAACATATCGCGCGCTGCCGTGACCATCGGCGAGCGAGACAGCCAGCGACGAACCCACGCCGGATTTCGGCAACCACCCAATCGCATCCTGATTAGGTGTGCCCTGACGCTCATGGGCAGCGCCACGGACACTCTGGCCAATTATTTGCCATTGCGATATCGGGTCCACGGCTAGCGAGATTTCTGATGAGGCATCAGGTTAACAAACAGGCTGCCAAGCGTGATCTACCAGACATCGTCCGCGGAAGCTCCGCCGGCGTCGGGCAAAGCGGGGATGGGGACATTCAAGCCCGCGACTGAGGCCGCCATGGTTTGACTCGCCGGCGCCGAGGCAGATTTAAGCACCGCGGTTGAGACCCAGCGGATGTATTTAATCAGCGCTTCGGGATTATTGGCTTGCAAAGGCCTGAGCTCCGGATTGGCAATAAATTTTTTCAG